>Ga0233450_10000523_pt1 | contig 43819 bp, 41 predicted proteins | sample 011ome_30_FD_189956 | JGI IMG/M metagenome (GOLD analysis project Ga0233450, IMG submission 189956) | Coastal salt marsh microbial communities from the Groves Creek Marsh, Skidaway Island, Georgia - 011501CT (spades assembly) | ecosystem: Environmental > Aquatic > Marine > Intertidal zone >... | reverse complement strand
CTCGACCAACTCGAGAGCCATGTCGTCGGGTAAGCCACCGACATTGTGGTGGGATTTAATAACGTGCGCCTTACCCGTTTTAGCGCCCGCCGATTCGATCACGTCGGGATAGATTGTGCCCTGAGCCAACCACTTCACATCGGTGATTTTGGTGGCCTCTTCATCGAATACCTCGATGAAGGTGTTACCGATAATTTTTCGTTTGGCTTCCGGGTCAGCGACGCCCGCCAGTTTGCCCAAAAAGCGCTCCTCGGCATCGGCACGGATAACACGGACACCCATATTCTTGGCGAACATATCCATAACCTGATCGCCCTCATTCAGGCGAAGCAGGCCGTTATCGACAAACACACAAGTCAGCTGATCACCGATCGCACGATGCAAAAGCGCCGCTACCACCGAGGAATCAACGCCACCTGAAAGGCCTAACAAAACGCGATCCGTTCCCACCTGCTCTCGCACCCGACGAATTGCGTCCTCGACAATATTAGCGGGGGTCCACAGGGCCTCACAGCCACAGATTTCAAGGACAAAATGTTCAAAGATGCGCTGTCCCTGCAGGGTGTGAGTGACCTCGGGGTGGAACTGGATACCAAACCAAGGCCGCTCCCGATGGCACATGCCCGCAATCGGGCAGCTGTCCGTCTCGGCGATCAAGCGAAACTCCGGCGGCAGCGTAACCACCTTATCGCCATGACTCATCCATACATCGAGCGCCATTTGGCCCTCGGCATCAACATGGTCGCTGATATCGTGCAATAACCCGCCTTCCAAGGTTCTGCGAATCTGGGCATAGCCGAACTCGGAGGTATCTGACCCCTCCACCGCACCACCCATCTGCACCGCCATCGTTTGCATGCCGTAACAAATGCCAAGCACGGGAACATCAAGCGAGAACACCACGTCAGGGGCGCGAGGAGAATCCGGTGCGGTGACCGACTCCGGACCACCCGACAAAATAATGCCACTGGGGTTAAACGCCCGAATAGCAGACTCATCCATGTCCCAGGGATGGATCTCACTAAAAACCCCGACTTCGCGGACGCGCCGCGCAATGAGCTGGGTGTATTGAGAACCGAAATCCAGAATCAGAATTCGGTGCAGGTGGATATCAGTGGTCACAGTAGCCTCAGGGTCAGTGCCGGTCAGCGAACAGGGTAATTGGGGGCTTCCTTGGTGATCGACACATCGTGAACGTGGGACTCCGACATCCCCGCAGCCGTCACACGGACAAAGCTTGGCTTGGTCCGCATCTGCTCAATATCGGGGCAACCCGCGTATCCCATCGCAGACCGCACGCCGCCCATCAGCTGGTGAATAATCGCCGACACCGGTCCTTTGTAAGGAACCCGTCCTTCGATCCCTTCGGGAACAAGTTTCTCCTGCCCGACACTGGCATCTTGGAAATAACGATCCGATGAGCCCTGCTTTTGTGCCATGGCCCCAATAGATCCCATACCGCGATACGCCTTATAAGTGCGGCCTTGATAGAGCTCGACCTCTCCGGGCGCCTCCTCGGTACCGGCGAACATGGAGCCCATCATGACCGAATGGGCACCGGCCACGATGGCCTTTGCCACATCCCCCGAAAAACGAATACCGCCATCGGCAATCACTGGAATACCTTTGTCACCGATCGCCGCAACCACATTAGAAATCGCGGTGATCTGGGGCACGCCTGTGCCGGTGACAACACGCGTCGTACAAATAGAGCCAGGCCCAATACCAACCTTCACGCCATCGGCACCCGCTTCATAGAGCGCCAGCGCCGCTTCACCGGTGGCAATGTTGCCACCTATAACGTCAACCCCCGGGTAATCGGTCTTGATTCGTCGCACCCGCTCAATCACGTTGAGCGAATGACCATGGGCCGTATCAACCACCAAGACATCCACGCCCGCACGAATAAGCGCCTCCACGCGCTCATCGGTATCAGGGCTGGTGCCGACCGAGGCACCCACCCGTAAACGACCGAAGCTGTCCTTACAGGCAAACGGGAAACTCTCGGCTTTATCAAAATCCTTGACGGTGATCATCCCGCACAGATCGAAGTTGTCATTAACGACGAGGATTTTTTCAATACGATGTTGATGGAGTAACCGCTGTACCTCATCCGAGGGCGCCCCCTCGGATACCGTCACCAGTCGATCCTTGGGTGTCATGATCGCCGAGACCGGCAGACTCATATCGGTCTCAAATCGAACGTCGCGGCGGGTCACGATACCCACTAAGTCCGAGCCACGAAGTACAGGCACCCCAGAAATACCGTTGGCACGGGTCAGCTCGTCAAGCGATTGGATGGACTCGCTTTCCTGGATGGTGATTGGATCCTTGACCACCCCACTCTCGAACTTCTTTACCCGACGAACCTGCTCGGTTTGCTCGGCCACCGTCATATTCTTGTGAATGATGCCAATGCCGCCCTCCTGCGCGAGCGCAATCGCGAGCCGCGATTCGGTCACAGTGTCCATGGCAGCGGACACAAGAGGCAGGTTCATCGTGATGTTACGGGTCAGGCGCGTGGCCAGAGAAACGTCTTTGGCAGTTACTTCAGAGTAACCGGGCTGCAAAAGGACGTCATCGAATGTCAGTGCTTCCTGGGCAATACGCAGCATAGGGGCCTCGGTTTAACCCAGCGCCGAGATCGGAACTGGAAAACGCGTTAGTATAACGGTTACCCCCGAACGCGGTAAATATACCTCTGAGGACCCCGTGCTACCGGACCAGCCCGCTTTTTCCGTCAGCGAATTGAATCATCAGGCCAAAATGCTCCTGGAAAGCCATTTTGACTTTGTTCGGGTTGAGGGGGAAATCGGTGATTTCACGGCGGCGAGCTCGGGCCATTGGTATTTCACCCTCAAAGATTCCTCAGCCCAAGTACGCTGCGCCATGTTCAAAGGCGCCAACAGCAAACTCAAATTCCGCCCTGGGAAAGGCGATAGCGTTCGACTCCGCGCGCGGGTATCCCTGTACGAAAACCGCGGTGAGTTCCAGCTGATCGTGCAACACATCGAACCCGCCGGTGAGGGCGCCTTGCAGCTGGCCTTCGACAAATTAAAGGCGAAACTGCAGGCAGAGGGATTATTTGACCAGGACCGAAAGCGGGTTGTCCCGGAGGCGGCGAAAACCCTCGGAGTGGTCACCTCCGCCTCTGGTGCAGCGCTCCACGATATCTTATCGGTGCTGGAGCGCCGCAGCCCCATGACCCAGGTCTATTTGTTTCCAGTGCCAGTACAGGGGGCAGAGGCGCCAGCGGCGATTGTGGCGGCGATCGAACAGGCCAATCGAATGGCAACACACGATTTACCCCTAGAGGCCCTGATCGTCGGCCGAGGCGGCGGCTCTCTTGAAGATCTGTGGGCCTTCAATGACGAGACGGTTGCTCGCGCCATCGCCGCAAGTGTCCTACCCATTGTCTCCGCAGTAGGTCATGAGGTTGATTTCAGCATCGCCGATTTCGTTGCCGATCAGCGCGCTGCGACGCCTAGTGCGGCGGCTGAACTCTTGAGCCTTGATCAGGATGAATGGTTTCAGCGTCTGGACAGAATGCAACTGCATTTAGACAGAACGCTCCGACAGCGCATTGGCCGGCAGCAGGAACGACTCGATCACCTAAAAGCGCGGCTCAAGCATCCTGGCAAACAACTGACGCAGCAGAAAGCCACCCTGAACACCCAGCGCAAAGCCCTTGGCAGACTAATCAAGGCCCGGCTAAACCATGACCGGTTGAGTCTTGATGCAATGACTCGTCAGCTTCGAAGTCGCCACCCCAGAGGAGCGTTACAGCGAACTGCCGAGCAGCTTAAAGAAACCAGCAGTCAACTGCGATCGGGCATCACCCGCCGATTGGAATTGGAGCAGTCAAACCTGGCTCAAGCCAGGCGCCTGCTGGAAACCTTGGGGCCCGAGAACACCCTGTCCCGCGGCTATGCCATCGTACAAACGTCGTCCGACGAGCGCATCGTCCGAGATGCAGGTACGGTCACAGCGGGAGATCAACTCACGCTCAGGCTACACCGCGGCACTCTGGAAACGACCGTCAACCGTGTCGATGAGGTAGCGGAGCAGCCGGAGTAGTGCTTGCACAGGTTAACAAGACGGCCACAGCGCTAGAACCACTGACCAGGACAGGCAACGCGCGGTTTAATACTTGGCTGGGAGCCGGGTGTTGATGATGATGTGGCGGCCCTCGAAACGGATATATTCGCCAATCGTCAGGTCTTTGAGAATTCTCGCGACCATTTCGCGAGAAGCACCGACACGATCAGCGATGTCCTGTTGGGTGAGCTTTTCGGGAATAAACAGGGTGCCATCGCCCCGCTCTTCCGACAGGTCCATCAGCACATTGGCGACACGGCCGTAAACATCTTGGAGTGCAAGGCTCTTGACGTCCGCCGTAAGCTTGCGCACGCGGCCGGCTAGGTTGCTGATGAGCTGCCGGGTAATATTCGGATGCTCCTCGAGCACCCCATTAAAATCTTCTTTCATGACAATGCGAAACTCGCACTTCTCGACCGTACGCACCGACGCCGAGCGGGTTGAGTCATCAAGCAGCGCCAGTTCACCAAAATAATCCCCGGCAGACAGGGTGTTCATGATGAACTCCTTACCATTTTTGTCCGAGCAATAAACTTTGACTTTGCCGCTCTCAATCACAAACAGGGAATCGGCGGGATCGTTTTCGTGGATAACGACGGTATTTTTGGGAAAAGCACGGGTGGTGCTGCTGGACTCGAGCGCTTTCAGTTCCTCGGCGTTAAGTCCGTGAAAAATTTCCACTTGATCCAGCATCGCTTGTGTGCCCTCAATTTTCTCTGATGGCGTGATACTACCCATAATTTACGTCATCGACTATCCCCAAATAACGATATCTTGCCCCGGCTAATCGATTAACCGATCCGCAGTACTTTGAAGCTATACTCTGCAAAACGGAGGCTTGCTTTGTCAGAAACAGACGACACATCGAGAGAGTGGGCGGCGCGAATCATCGACGCCGCATCACCGCTTCGGGACGCCCTCGGGCGCCGAACGGTGACCACTTCCGAGGATGAGCGTCGAGATATCGACGCCCTCCTGGAGGCAGTGGAGCGCCTGAGCGACCTCGCAGACCGGCAAGGGCACGAAGCGCGACACGATCGGTTAAATGTCATCGGCGCAGTGCGGGGCTATGGGGAAATACTGGCCGAGGACTCACCCACTTTACACCCCTCCCTAGCAAGCACCTTACCGGCGCTGCTCCTGGCGGTGGAGTCGCCAATAGTGTTGGCCAAACCCTCCGCCGAGAAAAAGAAACCGCGGCGGCAAATCGCCCAAGATCCGGGCGTCATCTTGGCCGTCGATGACTTGCCAGAAAACCGGGATCTGGTCTCGCGCCTACTCAGCAAAGTGGGTCACACCGTCATCACCGCAGAATCCGGCGAGGAAGCCCTCGAACTGTTGGAGACAATGGGGGTCGATGTCGTACTCCTCGATTTGATGATGCCCGGGATCACTGGTTCGGAAGTGCTGCAGAGGCTTAAAGAAGATGATCGCCTGCGCGCCACGCCGGTCATCATGATCAGTGGGCGGCAAGATATGGATCAAATTGTCGCCTGTATCGAAGCAGGGGCCGATGACTACCTGCTCAAGCCGTTCAACCCGGTTTTGCTTCAGGCGCGCATTTCCGCTGGTATCGAGCGTAAGCGATGGCACGACCGAGAAGATCAGTATCGGGAGCAGCTCGAACGTCGTGAGCGCTTTATTCGGGCAACCTTTGGCCGATACCTTTCAGACGAGATTGTCGAGGAAATCCTTGAAAGTCCAGAAGGCTTGGACCTCGGAGGAGATCTGCGGGAAGTCACTATTATGATGTCCGACATTCGGGGCTTCACCACCCATGTAGAGCACCTTCCGCCCCAACAGGTCGTGCAATTATTGAATCGTTACCTGGGCCGCATGACCGATATCATTCTCGAATACGGGGGCACCATCGATGAATTTCTCGGGGATGCCGTGCTGGCGGTCTTCGGTGCTCCTAAGAAGCAATCGGATGACACGGAGCGCGCGCTTCGGTGTGCTCTCACCATGCAGGCGGCCATGGGTGACATCAATCTTGCCAATCTCGATGACGGCCTACCCGAGCTCGATATGGCAATCGCCCTCAATACTGGCTCGGTCGTCGCAGGTAACATTGGCAGCGAGCGGCGCTCAAAATATGGCTTTGTAGGTCACGCAATGAATGTGACGTCCCGCATCGAGGACGCAGCGGGCCCCGGCGAAGTCCTGATTTCAGGGAGCACCCGGGACAAATTACCCGATGCTCTGGTGGTGGGAGATCGACGTGAACTCAGCGCCAAAGGCATGGAAGAGGCGCTCGTGGTCTATCCGTTGTTGGAGGTCCTATTATGAGCGCACAGCATCTGTCGGTGCTGCTGGTGGAGGACAATGCGCTCAATCGCGATATGTTATCGCGGCGCCTTGACCGCGCGGGCTTTGCGGTTGTTCTGGCCGAAGATGGCGCCCAAGCACTTGAGAAAATGCGTGATGCTAAGCCAGACGTTGTGCTCTTGGACATGAATCTGCCCATCAAGGACGGCTGGACTGTGGCTTCTGAGGCCAAAGCTGATGCCGCTATCGCCGCCATCCCCATCATTGCGCTGACCGCTCATGCGATGGAGGCCGATCGCCAAAAGGCCTTGTCAGCGGGCTGCGATGACTATGCCACCAAGCCCATTGACTTCCCCGGGCTGGTCGCAAAAATTCAGGGCATCCTGCCATCATGAATCGTTTTACCGCTGGCCTATCCTTGCGAGCCCGACTTTATTTGTTCTCGGGCGCTATTCTCACCCTATTTGCCGTCAACGTCTCGACCCATCTCTGGGGAAGTCTGGCAAGAACGGAAAGTTTGGTGGCCTATCGAGATACCGTGAATGCCGCACAGCTCACCGACGATCTGCAACAAAGTTTGGAGGCGGCTCGCCAACAAATACTCGTTCTGTCTACGCTGCGAGAAACGACCGAAGAACCGCTGGATACCAGCGAACGGGACAGTGCACTCAGTGAATTACAAGACATCGACGCCAAAGTCCGACGCCTAGGCACAATCGGTAATGAAGGAACCGAGGACTACTACCTTCGTCTGAAGGAGAGTACTACTCTACTCCTCGCAGTCTGGCAGAACTTCTACCGACAATATAACGACACCGATACCGCACTCGATGTCGACTCCGCGGTCAACTTTAACGATGCCTTACAGCGTCTGGGAGAGCTCGACCAACGTCAACAGTTTTTAGCTATCCAGCGCTCCAACGCCATCGACCGCACGATTGCTTTAACCGATCGCATCACCGTCATCGGCTTTATCACGACCATCGCCGTCACGCTGGTTCTGGTGGTTATTTTAATCAGAGCCACCAACGCCAGCCTGCAACGGCTGAAAACCGGCGCCCAACGCTTTGGCTCCGGGGATCTCACCTACCGCATCAAAGAAAGTCTTGAGGCCGGTGAGATCAGAGATTTAGCGCGAACCTTCAATGACATGTCAGGAAAACTTCAGACTGCTATTGATGACGTCCAGAGTGCAAAGGCAGATGCCGATGCTGCTAATGACGCGAAGTCGATGTTTCTTGCTAATGTCAGCCACGAATTACGCACGCCGCTCAACGCTATTATCGGTTACAGCGAAATGCTTCAGGACGAGATTGGTGATCCCGGCGAGGTAGATCGGGCGCAATTTCGCCATGACTTGGGCACCATCATTTTCTCGGGGCGGCAATTACTCAGCCTCATCAACGATATTCTGGATCTGTCTAAAATTGAAACGGGCAAGATGCAAGTCGGCTTGGAGTGGTTCCAGCCGGCAGCGTTGATTTTTCAGGTCTGTGACGCCCTGTCCCCCTTGGTCAATCAGTACAACAACCGCTTCGAACTGGTGATAGACAACGATTCCATGGGTGAAATGAATAGCGACCCCAGCAAGTTGCAGCAAATCGTCACCAACCTCTTCAGCAATGCCTGCAAGTTTACCGAGAACGGCGTTATCACCGTTGCAGCGTCAATGGACGACGAGTGGCTTACCGTGAGCGTGACCGATACCGGCATCGGTATGACCGCGGATCAACAGTCACGGGTTTTTCAGGCGTTTGTGCAGGCAGAGTCAAGCACGGGAGCAAAATATGGGGGAACAGGGCTTGGGTTGGCGATAGTCAAGGAATTCTGCACGATGCTCGGTGGCACCATCGATCTCCAGAGCCAGCCAGGGGTAGGCAGCCGTTTTAGCGTCCAGCTTCCTGTTGACCCAGAGTCAACTCTCGCAAACGCTTAATGGCTTCATCGCGCTTTTCAAGGTCATCAGTCAATGCCGCATTGATCGCATCAAGTGATTCAATTCGACCCTCTAAAGCCTGAACCGCCGCCAACGCCAGAATCATAATTTCGGCTCGTTCATCGAGGGCCTCGAGGATGCCATCCGCCTCAGCTAAAGATTCTGCTTCGGCCATCAGGGCCGCAAAGGCAATTCCCACTTCCGCCTCGCGCATCATCTCGGCACTGCCACCTTCTCGGTGTCGTTCAAAGTGGATCCGCGCGACCCCATATTCGCGGTCAGCGAGCGCCCGGACCCCACGGTCAAAATCACTGACAGCTTCAGATACGAGGGCGTCACAATCACAGTCTTGCTCTGTATCCACAGTGGGCACCATCGCAGAATCATCAATCGAGCCAACAATGCCTTCCGAGGGAGTTTGGACAGCACACCCCGCTAGCAGGGCGACGAGAAATGCCAGCAAATATGCATTGGGGGGATGCGATAGCTTCACAGGGCTACTCTAGTTAGGTTTGTTGGAGAATAGCACCCGCGGCCTGTACCGGCCAGCCTTTCACTCAGGACGCATATGCGGGAACAGTAAAACGTCGCGAATTGACGCGGAATTGGTTAGCAGCATCACTAGACGGTCGATCCCAATACCCTCGCCCGCCGTCGGGGGCATCCCGTATTCCAACGCTCTGACATAGTCGCTGTCAAAGTGCATCGCCTCCTCATCGCCCGCCTCTTTCTCCGCCACCTGAGCTCGAAAACGCTCCGCTTGATCCTCGGCGTCATTGAGTTCACTGAAACCATTGGCGATTTCACGCCCGCCTACAAAAAATTCGAAGCGATCAGTGACAAAAGGATCTTCATCGTTACGTCGCGCCAGGGGCGATACCTCGGTGGGATAGGCGGTGATAAAGGTGGGTTGAACCAATTGGTGTTCGGCAGTCGCCTCGAAGATCTCGATTTGTATTTTTCCAAGGCCCCATGAGGGTCTGACCTCGATGCCCATTGTTTCAGCTAACTCAGCTGCCGATTCACGTGACGATAACGCTTCGGCGGTTATCGCTGGGTTGAATTTTAGAATTGCCTCGAGCACGGTCATGCGTACGAAGGGCTTACCGAAATCAAAAGTTTGATCTCCGTAGACAACCTCGTGCTGTCCGAGAACATGAGAGGTGACGTCTCGCAGCATCTCTTCAGTTAAGTCCATCGCATCACGATAGTCGGCATACGCCCAGTAAAACTCGATCATGGTGAACTCGGGGTTGTGCCGGGTGGAAAGTCCTTCGTTGCGAAAGTTTCTGTTGATCTCGTAGACCTTATCGAAGCCGCCTACCGTCAACCGCTTGAGATAGAGCTCAGGCGCTATGCGCAGATACATATCCATATCCAGAGCATTGTGGTGGGTCACAAATGGCTTCGCGGCCGCCCCACCGGGAATCGGATGAAGCATGGGGGTCTCGACCTCCATGAAATCCTTGGCATCCAAAAACTGACGGATACGACTGATCACAGCAGAACGAACGCGAAAGACCTCGCGGCTCTCGGGGTTCACGATGAGATCAACATAGCGCTGGCGATACCGCGTTTCTTGATCCGCTAGGCCGTGATATTTGTCGGGCAAGGGTCGTAACGCCTTGGTAAGCAACCGGGCTTCATTCATATTGATGTAAAGGTCGCCCTTGCCACTCCGATGGAGGGGCCCTCTAGCCGCCACGATATCGCCCAAATCCCAGGTCTTGAGTGCCTCGAGGGTTTCCTCGTCCAGTCCTTGGCGGTTGATATACAGCTGAATACAATCAGCACCGTCCTGAATCAACAAAAATGCTCCACGATTGCGGATAAGGCGGCCGGCTACCGCGAACTCATGGTTTTCCTGCTCAAGCGACTCTTTGGACACCTCGCTAAATTGCGTTTGTAAATAACCCGCCTGCGCGGTTTTACGAAAATCATTAGGAAATGCCTGACCCTGCTCACGCAGGCGTGCAAGCTTTGCGCGTCGCTCGGCGATCAGCTTGTTCTCATCAACGGCGCCATCTGCCGGATTGTCACTTCTATCGTTCATTGCATCTCTAACCTTGTTAGCCGTTTGCGCCGCTTATCAGAGGCCTTTTTTGAGAGATGCCTCGATGAACATATCGAGATCACCGTCCAGCACCGCCTGGGTATTGCGCGTCTCCACGCTGGTTCTCAAATCCTTAATCCGCGCATCATCAAGTACATAGGAGCGTATCTGGCTGCCCCAGCCTATATCGGCCTTGCTGTCCTCCAGCGCCTGCTTCTCGGCACTACGCTTTAGAATTTCCATCTCATACAGTTTAGCTCGCAGCTGCTTCATGGCGTTGTCTTTGTTCTGATGCTGAGAGCGCTCGGTCTGACAACTGACCACAATGCCCGAGGGCTCGTGGGTAATACGCACCGCCGAGTCGGTTGTATTGACGTGCTGCCCGCCCGCGCCGGAGGACCGATAGGTGTCAACGCGCAAATCGGCGGGATTAATCTCGATATCAATATTGTCATCGATTTCCGGAGAAACGAAGATCGACGCAAAGGAGGTATGGCGGCGGCCTCCGCTATCAAAGGGCGATTTTCTGACCAGACGGTGCACCCCGGTCTCGGTTCGCAGCCAACCGAAGGCATATTCGCCCTCAAACTGAACAGTGGCGCTTTTAAGTCCAGCCACTTCCCCAGCGGAGGCCTCAAGTATCGTCGCCTTGAATCCCTTGCCCTCGCCCCAACGCAAATACATGCGCAGCAACATCTCGGCCCAATCCTGCGCTTCAGTTCCACCCGAACCCGCCTGCACGTCGAGATAGGCGTTGTTGGGATCCATCTCACCGGCGAACATACGCCGAAACTCGAGGAGCTCCAGCTGCTTAACAAGGGCATCGATGTCGGCGCTGACCGCGGCCACAGTCTCCTCGTCATCCTCGGCGACCGCCATTTCCAGCAGGTCATCGGCATCGGCAACACCAAGATCAAGCTGGTCGATAGTCTGAACCACAGCTTCTAGAGAGGCGCGTTCACGGCCAAGTGCCTGCGCCCGCTCTGGGTCATCCCAAACACTGGGCTCGGAAAGCTCGAGTTCTACCTCAGCGAGGCGATCTTTCTTCTCCGGATAGTCAAAGATACCCCCTAAGCACGTCAGTGCGCGCACGAATATCTTTAATGAGATTGGTAAGGGGAGCGACTTCCACAATCAGAGACCCTTTGATTGACGAGGCGCGAGTGTACCGAAGCTCTACAGTGGGTGCCAGCAAGACGGTACAAGGTCACAGCATCAACACTTCCACAGCTGTCTGATGACAAGCTGCGCACGCCGCTCACCCCTGAAGTCATTGACGGCAAGTTGGTAGACCAGCCCCACCTTATCCGCCCCAGGATCGGGCCACTCCTCGAGATCGACATTGAAGGCGATGCCTTCAAGTCGCTGGTCTTCATGGCCAAGCTGTAGCTTGAGGTGGCGCTCTTTGAGCAGGCGCTGCTCCAGAATCCTAAAAACCCCTTCGAAAATTGGCTCGGGAAAATGCTGCCCCCAGGGACCGGCCCGTTCGAGCAGTTCTGCCGTTTCCAGTGCGAGCTCCGAGGCACCTAACTCGCCGTCGGTTTCAAGGATGGGTTCGGGCGGGACACCACTCAGTACCGCGGCAACAGTCTCGTTAAAAGCCGTCTCAAATTCACCCAGCCGCGCTGCGGGCAGGGTCAACCCTGCCGCCATGGCATGGCCGCCAAACTTGTCGATCAAGGTCGGGTGAGATGCCGCGATCGAATCCAAGACATCGCGAATGTGTACGCCCTCAATCGACCGTCCCGAACCTTTTAACTCACCATCGCCCGCGTCTGCAAAAACAATGGTCGGGCGGTGGTACTGCTCCCGCAATCGGCTGGCAACAATCCCGACAACACCCTGGTGAAATGATGGCTGGTACACGCATAGTCCAAAGGGCATGGCCGCGGGCTCAAGCGCTAGAGCGCTCATCTGCGCCTGCGCTTCCTCCTGCATGTCCGCCTCAATATCCCGCCGCTCCCGATTGAGTTCGTGCAGCTGCTGTGCCAAAGGGCGGGCCGCGGCGTGACTCTCGGCTAATAAGCATTCGATACCCACAGACATATCGTCAAGCCGACCCGCGGCATTGAGTCTTGGACCCAGAATAAAACCGAGATCACCGCTGCTGATTGTGCGACCATCGCGGCCGGCAACCTCGAGCAATGCCTCGATACCCGGGCGCGCTCGTCCGGCTCGTATGCGCGCCAACCCCCCGGCAACCAAAACCCGATTGTTGCGATCCAAGGGTACTACGTCTGCGACCGTCCCCAGCGCCACCAGATCGAGAGAGTCAGCCATATTGGGCGGCTCGCGACCGGTCTGATCGAACCAACCGCGGGAGCGAAGTTCGGCGCGAAGCGCTGTCAGGACATAAAACATTACGCCAACGCCCGCGAGCGCTTTACTGGGAAAGTGGCAGCGCGGTTGATTGGGGTTAACAATAACATCCGCAGCGGGCAGGTCTTCACCCGGGAGGTGATGATCTGTAATCAGCACGCTTATGCCAAACCCCTGGGCAGTCATCACCCCGGCGTGACTGGAGATACCGTTGTCCACCGTCACGATCAGATCAGGTTCTTGATTGGCCGCTAGTGCGACAATTTCTGGGGACAAGCCATAGCCAAATTCAAAGCGGTTGGGCACCAAATAGGACACATCTTTTAAGCCCAACTGGCGCAACACAGAAACCGCTAGCGCAACGCTGGTCGCACCGTCGGCATCAAAGTCACCCACAATGATGACCCGCGCCTCTCCTTCAATGGCATCCGCAAGCAGACCGGCTGCCTCGGCGATCCCGCGTAGCTGCTGCGGAGGCAACAGGTGTTTCAATGAAAGGTCCGTGTCTGAGGCCTCGGTGATACCTCGATTGGCATAAAGACGCTTTAGGATGTCGGGCAGAGTGGCCGCGGCTAAGGACCGCGACGGAATAGTGTGGCGAGTTTTGAGGGTCGGTCGCATTAGGCCTTGAGGCGTGACGCCATGTGTTCCTGCACCCGTGCCAGATCATTGGGGAGCACAACAAACCGCTCCTCGCGATCAAACAAGTCAGCCAAATGAGGTGGTAATTCGGGCTGGGTGCCCACACCGCTTCGCAACACTGCCTCAGGAAACTTGGCTGGGTGCGCTGTGGCCAAGGTCACCATAGGTTGAGACGCTTCGCGCCGACACGCTTTCGCCGCGCGAGTGCCGATGGCGCTGTGGGGGTCGAGCAAGTAGCCACAGCGAGACCACACCTCGGCTATCTCGGCGGCAGTATCATCATCTGACACACAGTGACTCGAAAACAGACTTCTCGCCTGCTTCATCGCACCCTCGGACAACTGAATAGCACCGGCACTAAAGTCCCGCATCAGGTGATCAATCGCCGCTGCATCTCGATCATAAAGATCAAACATCAGGCGTTCGAAATTCGAGGAAACAGTGATATCCATGCTTGGCGACAACGACTTCTCAAGCTGCTGCCGCGCGTATTCCCCCGACGTGAGGATGCGGTGAAGCACATCATTTTTATTGGTCGCGATCACCAGCTGGTCAATGGGCAACCCCATGCAGCGGGCCAAGTACCCAGCAAAAATATCGCCGAAATTGCCCGTCGGCACCGAGAAGTTGATCGCCCGATCGGGTGCACCTAATAGCAGCGCCGCATAAAAATAGTAGACGATCTGCGCCATAATCCGCGCCCAGTTGATGGAGTTAACCGCGGCAAGCTGGCGGCCATCCGGCAGAAACGGCTCAGCAACAAAGCTCGCTTTGACCATCGCCTGACAGTCATCAAAGTCACCTTCGATCGCCAGATTATGGATAGTCTCTCCCTGCACCGTCGTCATTTGACGTCGCTGCACATCAGATACGCGACCGTTTGGATACAAAATAAAGATGTCGATGTTGCTGCAACGCTTGCAACCCTCAATCGCCGCTGACCCCGTATCTCCCGAGGTGGCTCCCATAATCACCACTTTCTGCTGTCGGCGCTGAAGCACATGATCAAGCAAGCGTCCCAGGAGCTGTAATGCGAAATCCTTAAACGCCAGTGTCGGGCCATGGAAGAGTTCCAGCACCCACTGGTTATCATCGAGTTGTATCAAGGGCGCTACCGCAGGATGACGAAATTGCGCGTAGGTATCATCGATTATTGCTTTTAGATCATCCGCACTTACTGAGCCCTCCACAAAGGGTTCTAGTATTTGGAACGCGAGCTCTGGATAGGAAAGCGATCGAAAACTGCGAATTTTTGCTTCGCTAAAGGTGGGCAATTGCTCAGGAACATAAAGACCCCCGTCAGACGCCAGCCCAGCTAACAGCACCTCCTCAAAGTTAAGTGCTGGTGCTTGGCCCCGGGTACTGATATAGCGAATAGCCACTTAGGAGCCCTCAAATGCTTCGACACGGAGCATGGTAATCGATCCGGCCAAAGCCTCAAGTTGTTCGATCGCATCCACCGCCCGCTGAATTCCAGACCCTGATGCGCGATCAGTGATAATCACCACGCTGACTTCCTTGGCACCACTTTTGGGCGGGCGTTGAATCAGCGACTCAATACTAATTCCTTCATTGCCCAACAACCGGGTGATGTCCGCCATCGCGCCGGGTTGATCCGACACCACCATACGCAAATACCATTCGCTCTGCACATCATCCCTAGAAACACGAGGCAGACTCTGGAGAGCCTGGGTAGGCAAACCCAGCACGGGCCGTGCATCGGTGGTGCCCCTAGCCACATGCTGTGCGATGTCAGTTACATCACCACAAACCGCAGAGGCGGTCGGTAACGCGCCAGCACCCGGGCCCACCAGAACCAACTCGCCGACGGCGTCGCTGCGGACCATCACGGTGTTCAATACGCCATCGACGGTAGCAATTTGCTTGTCTCTCGGAATCAAGGTGGGGTGAACCCGCAGGTCAACCTGACCCCCTACACGCTGGGCGATACCCAGATGCTTGATCACATAGCCGAGCTCCTCGGCAAAATGGAGATCTTCGGGCGCCACGCTATTGATGCCCTCGGTAAAAGGCCCATCGATATCCAGCGGAATACCAAAAGCAAGGGTCGCCAAAATCACGAGTTTGTGTGCCGCGTCAGTCCCGTCGATGTCAAAAGTGGGGTCCGCTTCTGCATAACCAAGCGCCTGCGCTTCGCTAAGAACATCTTCAAAGGCTCGTCCAGCCTTGGCCATCTCGGTCAATATAAAATTGCCGGTGCCGTTAATGATCCCGGCGATGGAATCAATAGCATTCGCGGCCAGTGACTCTCGTAGGGTTTTGATCACTGGAATACCGCCCGCCACTGCCGCTTCAAACCGCAGTGCCACGCCTTTCTGCTCAGCGAGGGCCGCCAGCTCATTACCGCGGGACGCCATTAGGGCTTTGTTCGCCGTGACCACATGCTTGCCAGCCTCGAGCGCCTGTGCCACGAGGTCATAGGCCGTGGTGGTTCCGCCGATGAGCTCGACAATAATATCTATTTCCGGATCAGCAACGACGGCGAATATATCGCGGCTGACGTTGTAACCCGAGGTATCGCAATCCGGTCTGTCACGACGCGCCCCGATGTGCGTGAGTTCTACGGGACATCCGCACCGAGTTGCTAGCGCCGCCCCATGCCGTTCAAACAACGTGACGACTCCGCTACCTACGGTACCCAAACCACATAGTCCGACAGCAATTCTTTGCTTGCTCATGACAGTTTTCTCATGGCTGTTTGCTCTTGACGACCCTCTCACCCGGCGGCCGTGTTAACAACCGCTCTCTTTTGCATAACCACCAAGCTTTCGGGAAGACTGACGGTCGAAACGCTTCAAGCAGGTGGTCCTTGGCGCAATACTTTTTTGATACCCCGAAGCGCTTGCCGAGTTCTGTGCTCGTTCTCGATCAAACCGAAACGAACATACCCTTCACCGTATTCTCCGAACCCCAGGCCGGGAGAGACCGCCACACCGGCATCCTTGAGTAACAGCTTACTAAACTCCAAAGAACCCATCGACCGGAATGCTTCCGGAATCTGTGCCCATACAAACATCGTGGCTTTAGGCGGCGTAACCGGCCAGCCAGCCTCATTGAGCCCGTTGCAAAGGACATCGCGGCGGCGCCGATACATGTCGCAAATATCGGTGACACATTGCTGATCGCCCTCAAGCGCAGCTATTGCCGCTACCTGTACGGGGGTAAAAATGCCGTAATCTAGATACGATTTAATACGCGTCAATGCGGCAATGAGCTCAGGGTTTCCGCAGCAAAAACCAACCCGCCAGCCCGGCATGTTGTAACTCTTGGACAAAGTGAAAAATTCGACCGCTATTTCCCGGGCGCCTTCAACCTGCAAGATACTTGGGGCCACATAGCCGTCAAAACAGAGATCGGCATAGGCAAGGTCGTGTATCAGCCAGATACCGGCCTCGCGACAAACCGCGACCACCTTTTCAAAAAAGTCGAGCTCCACACAATGGCCAGTAGGGTTCGATGGGAAATTGAGAACCAGCATTTTGGGTTTGGGGTAACTATTACGTATGGCTTGCTCAAGCTCATCGAGAAAAGTGTCTTCACCGACCATCGGCACATGACGTAGATCGGCTCCCGAAATAACAAACCCATATGGGTGAATAGGATAGGAGGGGTTGGGGACCAAAATAGAATCACCGGTACTGGTTGTAGCCAACGCTAAGTGAGCCAGCCCCTCTTTTGAACCCAGGGTGACGATCGCCTCTGTCGCAGGGTCGAGGGTGACGTCGTAACGCCGTTGGTACCAGTTGCAAATCGCTCGCCTCAGTCGAGGAATCCCTTTCGACTGGGAATAGCGGTGGGTGTCACCGCGCTGCACGGTCTCAGTCAGTTTATCGACAATATGCTGTGGCGTAGGCTGATCGGGGTTACCCATCCCGAAATCGATAATATCCTCACCCCGCGCGCGGGCCGCGGATTTCAACTCGCCGATAATATTAAACACATACGGCGGCAGTCGATCGATCCGCTGAAAATTGTTGTTCACGTGATAACTCCGAAACATCCTCGGGGCCGTCGCCCCGGGCTCGTTTTTAATTCAGACCCAGCAGTTGCTCGAGCTCATCCGCAGGCTTGTAGCCGGGAATCATTTGACCGGTGCTGGTAACGATCGCGGGTGTCCCCCTGATGCCTAGGCTTTTCCCCAGCGCATACTGCGCCGCGACAGGCGCTGCCTCACACTCGTTGATCGGTAGCGTTACACCGGCCTTGAGTTTGGTCAGGGTGTCCTGCTGATCTTCAGCACACCAGGCGGTAGCCAACTTGCGAGCACCGTCGGAATCCATACCCCCACGCGGATAAGCGAGATAGCGCACCTCTATGCCTCGGGCGTTTAAATCATCGACTTCGCGATGAAGCTTTTGGCAGTAAAAACAGGTCACATCTGTGAATACCGTGATATAGCCGCGCGTCTCTCCCTCGGGACTAAAGACAATCATGTCATTGACGTCGAGGCTGTCCATCAGCGCTTTGCGTTCGGCCTCACGCTTCTGCTCGGCCAAATTGACCAGGCCATCGGCCTTCACGGCGTAGAGGTCGCCCACAACAAAGTGTTCGCCGGTTGGCGTCGCGTAAACCACGAGTCCATTGGCCAGAGACACCTCTACCAGCCCCGGTGCTTCGGTTTCCAATATGGAATCAACCACCACAACGCTACCCATGCTGTCGGATAGGGCGGATTGAAGGCGATCGCGTAACTGTGCGTAATCATCCGCACCGGCCATTGGCGCGCGCCAGAGCGTGAACAGCACGATAACTGCTATTAAGGGGGACAAAAATGTCAGCAAGTGTTCGCTGGCGCCATTGCTTCGGGACTGTTCTCGCTGCGGTGTGATCATTACTGTTCCTTTATCTCCTAGGCTAACCACGCGGGTGATGGCTCGCGTGCAACTCCTGCATGCGCTGCCGCGCGACATGGGTGTAAATTTGAGTCGTCGACAAGTCACTGTGACCCAGCAGCATTTGCACAACGCGCAAATCAGCGCCGTGATTAAGTAAATGCGTCGCGAAAGCGTGCCGCAACGTATGCGGCGATAGATGCGATCGAATACCCGCTCTGTCGCCGTAAATTTTAATACGATACCAGAAGGTCTGGCGAGTCATGGCGGTACCGCGATTTGAGGGAAAAAGCACATCACTGGCGCGCCCTCGAAGTAAATCCATCCTCGGGCCCCGAATATAGCGTTGCAGCCAATCCAGCGCCTCCTCGCCCATCGGAACTAATCGCTCCTTGCTGCCCTTGCCCGTCACTCGGATAACGCCTTGATTGAGACTGATCTGGCTCAGGGTTAGTCCCACAAGCTCCGAAACGCGGAGGCCACAAGCGTAGAGCAGCTCCAGCATGGTGCGATCGCGAAATTCAACCACCTGCTCAATATCTGGGGTTCCCAACAAACGCTCCACATCGGTTTCAGACAGTGCCTTGGGGAGCGGTCTACCCTGCTTTGGGCTCTCAATGCGGAGGCTGGGATCCTCCGATACCAAATTTTCGCGCAAGGCCCAGCGGTAGAAGCTGCGAACACTGGAGAGAAACCGCGCCGTCGATCGGGGTGAGGCGCCCTGTGTCAGCCGATCGCCCAGAAACAGCTGGAGTTGACCCGCGTTCGCGCTAACTAAGGCCAGCCCCTGCTTGTCGAGCCACTGATGGTACTGGGACACATCGCGCCGATACGCGGCGAGGGTATTCTCACTCAAGCCACGCTCCAACCACAGCGCATCGATAAACCCCTCAATTACCGCTGACAAGTTCAACCTCCCAGATAGGCACTTCCAAGGTAGGAGAACCCAGAATAGGCACCACTGCAGGGTGCATCACTACCGCATGCTCCCGTAAATCCTAGCGCTATCCCCAGAAACACGAAAGGCCGCACCGGTAACCCGGGGCGGCCCTGCGCGATGCGTAATACTAGTTGGACAGCTTTTCCTTAATGCGAGCCGCCTTTCCGCTGCGCTCTCGCAAGTAGTACAGCTTCGCCTGGCGGACGTCACCGCGGCGCTTGACCGTGATGCTGTCAAGAAGTGGGCTGTAGGTCTGGAAAGTTCGCTCTACCCCAACGCCGTGAGAAATCTTCCGGAGGGTGAATGCGGAATTCAGACCTCGGTTACGCTTGCCAATACAAACCCCCTCAAAGGCTTGCAAACGCTCGCGGGTGCCTTCCTTGACCTTCACCTGAACCACAACAGTGTCGCCCGGAGCGAAGGCCGGAATCTCTTTACTCATTTGCTCGGCATTAATTTCCGAGATAATTTTGTTCGTGTTCATGACACTCTCCAATCCAACTCACGCCTTTCCCGCGCCATTGCGGTCAGTCGCTACGTCTACTCACTTTCGTTGAGCTGCCACTCATTGAGTAGCGCTCTATCTTCCTGGGACAGCGCTTGCCAGGTCAACATATCCGGCCGCCTGTCCATCGTCCGTCGCAAGGACTGGGCCCTGCGCCACCGGGCTATTGCGCGATGGTCGCCGCTTAACAACACCCCGGGCACCTCTGCTCCCCGATACGCCTCAGGGCGGGTGTAGTGGGGACAATCCAACATCCCATTCGCGAATGAATCCTCATTCGCAGAGTCTCCGTGACCGAGCGCGCCCGGTATCAGTCGTATCAGCGCGTCCATCACCATCATCGCCGGCAGCTCACCACCGCTGACAACAAAGTCCCCGATGGACACCTCGAGGTCAACTGAAGCCTCGAGAAATCGCTCATCGATCCCTTCATACCGTCCCGCGACGAAGATCAGGGCTTGCTCCTTGGCCAGTTCCCTCGCCAAGCCATCGTTGAACACCCGGCCTTGAGGCGTCAATGCCACCACTTTGGCCTCAGAGCCCACCCGTTCACGGGCCCTTTCCAACGCCCGATCCATCACTGGGGCTTGCATCACCATCCCAGGACCACCGCCATAGGGGCGATCGTCAACGGTGCCATGCCGATCATCGGCGACCTCCCTCGGGTTAGTCAGTGAAAGCGCCCAGAGCCCTTGCTCGTGCGCCCTTCCTGTCACCCCCCAGCAGGCCAAACTGTCAAACATTTCCGGAAACAGGGTGATGACCCCGAAACGGCGCGGTGCGTCAGGCGTCGACATACCAACTCACCCATACGCTTCGACTTTCCGTGTCGATTTTTGTAACCACCGAATCGACCAACCAGGGAATGAGCCGCTCCCTGTCATCTACGCTGTCATCCGTCGCCTTCACCACCAGCACATCGTTTGCACCGGTATCGAGAAGGTAATCAACCTGCCCCAACACCACGACACCCTTGTCGTCGCTGTCGGGCTCACAGCAAAACACCCGCATACCCACCACATCTCGCCAGTAGATCTCGTCTAACTCGGCGGGGGGCAAGTTGTCCTGCTCCGTTTGGAACAAAAATCCCCTGACTTCTTCCGCCGCAGACCGGTCGTCGATGCCCTCGACATGGGCAATAACGCCTTTGCCTTGCTGCTTGACGGCGTCGATTTTCACCGTCTTGGTACTGCCTATTCTTACTTTCTCTCCCGGCACGAGCTGGATACGCGCGAGAGAGGTCAATATGTCCAGGTCTTCAAGAAAGGGCCGGATTTTTACCCAGCCTTTGATCCCGTGAACACCTACAACCTGTGCCAGCGTAATAAGCTCCGCCATGGCGAGCGAGCTGGCCTGACGGCGGGCCCTTAAGCGGCCGCCGAGGTCTCCACCTGCGCGGCAGCGTCTTTCATCAACGACTTAACGCGCGGTGAAATTTGGGCGCCTTTATCCGCCCATGCATGGATCTTTTCAAGATCCAAACGCAGACGTTCTTCCTGACCGCGCGCGATAGGATTAAAGAACCCCACTCGCTCAATAAAACGGCCATCCCGAGAGTTGCGGCGATCGGTCACAGTGACCTGGTAAAACGGGCGCTTTTTGGACCCGCCGCGAGAAAGTCGGATTACTACCATGCTGTTGATTCCTATGAATTTTTCTAAGCCAGAAGAGCCTTAGACGGCTGTTCCTGCAAGTAAAGGACGCGGAGGATACAGCAAAGCCAGCCCGGTGAAAAGGTGAGAATGGCAGGCTTTCAGCGGCCTGGAAATCCTCCCGGAGGCATGCCGCCGCCAGGGGGCATCATGCCGCCGAGGCCTCGCATCATTTTTTGCATACCGCCCCCTTTCATCTTCTTCATCATTTTCTGCATCTGCTTATGCTGTTTCAGCAAGCGATTGAGGTCTTGCACCTGCGTACCCGACCCCAGGGTGATACGACGCTTGCGGGAGCCCGCGATGAGCTCGGGCTTCCGCCGCTCTGCTGGGGTCATGGAGTTGATCATCGCTTCCATGCGGGCAAATTGCTTGGTGTCTAGGTTTTGCTGGGCCGCCTGCGCCATGCCTCCCATGCCGGGTAGCTTATCCAGCATGGCGCCAATGCCGCCCATATTTTGCATTTGCTGCAATTGATCCCTGAAATCTTCGAGGTCAAAACGCCCACCGGTCTGTACTTTTTTGGCGAGCTTTTGTGCTTTTTTCTTGTCGACCGTGCGCTCAGCCTCTTCGATAAGCGACAACATATCGCCCATGCCCAAAATCCGGGAGGCCAACCGATCAGGATGAAATGGATCGAGCGCGTCGGTCTTCTCACCAACCCCCAGAAACTTGATGGGCTTGCCGGTGATGGTTCTCACCGAAAGCGCAGCACCACCGCGGGTATCGGCATCAACCTTTGTCAGAATAACGCCGGTCAGGGGCAGTGCATCTCCGAAGGCTTTTGCGGTATTGGCGGCATCTTGGCCGGTCATCGCGTCGACGACGAACAGCGTCTCAACGGGACTGATCGCACTGTGAAGCGACTTGATTTCAGCCATCATCGGCTCGTCAATCGCCAAGCGACCGGCGGTATCCACGAGCAGCACGTCAATCACATTGACGCGCGCACTCGCCAAGGCGCGATTGACAATAGCGACCGGATCTTCGCTGGCCTCCGAGGGCTCAAAGCGGGCCCCCACCTCCGCCGCCAAAGTTTCCAACTGGGCGATCGCCGCTGGTCGATAGACGTCGGCGCTGACCACCGCCACCTTCTTTTTCTCCCGCTCGATCAAATAGCGAGCCAGTTTGGCCACTGAAGTGGTTTTACCAGCGCCCTGTAGACCCGCGACCATGACCACAGCCGGTGGCTGGGTGTTCAGGGTCAGTGCCTCGTTCACCTCCCCCATCGTCTGGGTAAGTTCCGATTGCACGATCTTCAGAAACGCCTGCCCTGGCGTGAGACTCTCAGCCACCTCGGCCCCGACCGCCCGCGCCTTCACGGCATCGGTGAACTGTTTGACTACCTCCAGTGCCACGTCTGCCTCGAGCAAGGCCATGCGGACCTCGCGCAGGGTATCTTTGATATTTTCTTCCGAGATCCGCGCCTTGCCAGCCATCTGGCGCAAACTGGCGGACAATCGTTCACTCAAGCCTTCAAACATGTATTTCCTCGCTCACCATCACAGTGAGACACCTACGCTGTCTCACCACTGTTTCACTGGGCCACAAAGCGCGTAGTATACGGGTGTTCGACTATTGACCCAAAAGGTAATGGAAACCATGCGAGCGATACGATGACGTCGCCCCAGGAATTGCTCCACGCCGGCTTAGCCATCGTGACAGCGGCGCTGTATTTGTATGCCGGTGCCCGCCAGTTACTGACGCTAGACGCCCGACAAACCGGCGCATCGCAACGCGTGTTGTGGATCGCCTCATTCGCGGTCTCCTGTCATCTCCTGCTGTCGGCCATGGACTGGGTTCAGGGCAACCTGGATCTCGGGTTTTACAAGATCTCCTCGCTGATTTTTCTGTTGATGGGATCGGTCAGCCTGATCAGCATGCTATTGCGCCCCCTTCATATGCTGATAATTGCCACTTTTCCACTCTCGGCGCTCGCTGTACTGGTCAATCATTTTGCGCCCGCGACGGGCCAACCCATGGCGGGATTACCGGATGGACTCCTTGTCCATGTTTCCACGTCGCTGCTGGCGTTTGGCGTACTGACCCTGGGCACGTTCCAGGGCATATTGGTCTCAATTCAGACCCAGCGTCTGAGAAGCCATAAAACCCGCGGTATTATTCGAATGCTGCCACCCTTGGATACCATGGAGCAGATGTTTTATGAGCTGTTATTGGCAGGCACTGCATTGCTCACCGTTGCCATTCTCACCGGGGGCATTTTTATCGATGATCTTTTGGGCCAAAAACTGGTCCACAAAACCGTGCTGACCAGCCTAGGCTGGGCCTTGATGAGCACAACCCTTTTCGTCCATTGGCGGCGAGGATGGCGTGTCGGCACCGCACTCACCCTGGTGTTTGTCGGTTACGCGCTACTGGCCTTAGGTTTTTTTGGCTCCAAACTGGTGGTCGAGCTCCTCCTCTAGCAAACCCGTAAAAAGCCAATTAGACCGCATCAAAGACTTGTACTGGCGCGAATTTTTCTCCACCATCGTCATTCATCCCTGACGTAGAACCACAGCTTCTTGAACGACGCCCCGCTGGGACTGCTTTTTTTCATTCTCGCCGTACTGATACTGATTTCGGGTTTCTTTTCCAGTTCCGAAACCAGCATGATGTCGCTCAACCGATATCGTCTGAAACACCTCCGCACCCAAGGCCATCGGGGAGCCCGCCGAGCCAGCCAGCTGCTTGAACGGCCCGATCGACTGATTGGTCTCATCCTCATTGGCAATAATCTCGTTAACATTTTGGCCTCTGCTATCGCGACCGTTATCGCCATCCGCCTTTACGGCGACGCGGGCATTGCCGTTGCGACCGTACTGCTGACTATTGTGGTGCTTATCTTCGCCGAGATTACACCCAAAACCGTTGCAGCATTGCACCCTGAACGCCTCGCCTTTCCCTTCAGCTTTGTGTTACTTCCCCTCATGCAGCTGTTCATGCCGCTGGTGATGGCGATCAATGCGGTTACTAACGGCATACTGAAGCTGATGGGCTTCAAGCCCGACCTGCAAGAGGGTGAAGCTCTCTCGCAAGAAGAGCTGAGAACGATTGTGACGGAGTCGGGCAGTATGATTCCCGGACGGCACCGTCGCATGCTGGTGAACATCCTCGATCTTGAACAAGTTACCGTCAACGACATCATGGTGCCCCGTAACGAGGTCTACGGCATCGACCTTGATGACTCCGACGAGGTCATCATGCAATGCCTCCAGGAGAGCACCCATACGCTGCTGCCGGTCTGGCATGAAGATATCAATGATATTCGCGGTGTCTTGCACATGCGTAACCTATCCCGAGTGTTTCGTGGCAATGGTCTCTGTCGCGATGCCCTTATCAAAGAAGTGGAAACACCCTATTTTGTGCCTGAAAACACGCCACTTCACACCCAGCTCCGCCAGTTCCAGCAAAAAAAGCTGCGCATGGGCATAGTGGTCGATGAGTACGGCGATTTGATGGGGCTGGTGACGCTCGAAGATATCCTCGAGGAAATCGTGGGGGAATTTACGTCCAATCTCATTGAAGAGAGCGAAGAGCTTCACGCTCTAGATGATGGCAGTGCTATTTGCTCTGGCACGATCAGTATCCGAGAACTCAACCGCCAGCGCGGCTGGGATTTACCGACCGATGGCCCGAAAACGATCAGCGGTCTTGCGTTAGAAGCGTTGGAAGCCTTCCCGTCTGGCCACGTCGTCGTGCAAATTCCCGGCTATTGGCTGGAGGTCTTAGAAATTGAGGGCAACCTCATCAGCAAAGTAAAGATACTACCCGTCAACGATCAGTCGGTGAGCGAAACGGCCGACTGAGATCGCTACGGGTCAACCCAATTTAATCGGGTTCATGCGATCTCGTCGGGCATCGCTCGCGCGCAGTATCTCCCGCTTGCGCTCATCGTCGGCGATGAACCAATCGGTGATTTCATCGCCGGTGCGATAACAGCCCAAGCACACCCCTTCTTCATCGAGAGCGCAAATGGAAACACAGGGGGAAGGCACTGAGGGTTCGGTCACGTTAGTAAATCGCCGGAGTTTGTGATCGCTATACGGATTAAGGTTCAGGGTTGGATTGCTGCGCGTAAAATGTCGTTGCGAATGCATCCAATTGCCCCGCGGCTATCGCTGCCCGCATAGCCGCCATGTGCTGCTGGTAGTAGCGCAAATTGTGGATGGTACACAGCTGCGAGGCCAGAATTTCGTTGCATTTATCAAGGTGGTGTAAGTAGGCGCGAGTAAAATTGCCACAGGTATAACAATCGCATTTGTCATCGACGGGTCGGGTGCTTGTTTTGTGGCGGGCGTTACGCAGTTTGATAGCACCTTGGCTGGTAAAGAGATGGCCATTGCGCGCGTTACGCGTCGGCATCACACAATCAAACATGTCGATACCACGGCGGACACTCTCGAGCAGGTCTGCGGGTGTGCCCACCCCCATTAAGTATCGTGGCTGTGACGCGGGCAATTCATGGCCAATGGCATCAAGCACGGCGATCATCTCCTCTTTTGGCTCGCCAACAGACAAACCGCCGATCGCAAAACCGTCAAATCCGATATCAATCAGACCAGCCAAAGACTCTCTGCGCAGCTCGGGGTACATACCCCCCTGTACGATGCCAAACAGCGCTGAAGGGCTATCCTCGTGAGCAACTTTACTGCGACTGGCCCAGCGGAGAGATAACGCCATGGATTCTCGAGCCTGCTTTTCTGTTGCGGGGTAGGGAGTGCACTCGTCAAAAATCATGACAATATCGCTGCCTAGGGCACGCTGAATCTGCATTGACGTCTCGGGGTCGAGAAAAACTTTGTCGCCGTTGACCGGCGACCTAAACGTCACGCCCTCTTCGGCCACGCGTCGCATTTCCCCCAAGCTAAAGACTTGAAAACCACCGGAATCGGTCAGGATAGGCTTCTCCCATCCCATGAAATCATGCAAATCCCCATGGGCTTTGATAATGTCGACACCGGGACGCAGCCAAAGATGAAAGGTATTACCCAAAATAATTTCGGCTCCGATCCCCGTGATGTCTCGAGGCAGCATGCCCTTCACAGTCCCATAGGTTCCCACCGGCATAAACGCCGGAGTTTCAACCGTGCCCCGATCGAAGACCAATCTCCCCCGCCGTGCCAGCCCATCGGAAGTGTCGAGTTCGAAACGCATCTTAATGACGCCAACCTTCACACGCTACCTGACCAGCGGTGATAAACATGGCATCTCCATAGCTAAAGAAACGATAGCGTTGCCGAACCGCCTCGGAATATGCCGCCATTGTGGCGTCGTAGCCCGCGAAGGCGGCAACCAACATAATAAGAGTCGATTCGGGAAGATGGAAATTTGTGATCATGGCATCGACGACGTGAAAAGGTTTACCGGGATACAGGAAGATATCACTCTCCCCCTGAAAAGACGCGAGTTCACCAGTCAGTCCAGCAGTCTCTAGGGAACGTACCGCCGTCGTCCCCACGGCAATCACCCGTCCGCCGCGTGCTCGACACGCCCCCACGGCTTCAACGACTGAGTCACCCACGTCAATATATTCGCTGTGCATTTGATGCTCATTGATGGCGTCAACCCGAACCGGTTGAAACGTCCCAGCACCCACATGCAACGTCAACTCGGTAAAAGCGATGCCTTTTACCTTCAAACTCTGAAGCAACTTTTCATCAAAATGAAGTCCTGCTGTCGGCGCGGCAACGGCGCCCTCCCGGGAGGCGAACACGGTTTGGTAGCGACTGCGATCCTCTGACGTATCGGGACGATCAATGTAAGGCGGCAAGGGCATATGACCAAACCGACCCAGTATCTCCTGCCAGGTGGCATCCTCGGGCGCTAATTCAAATAACGCGCCTTCCCGAGCCACTACCCGTAGCGCGATATCTGAAATATCCGAGTCTGCATCCGCCGTCACGTACAGACAGCTTCCAGGTTTCGTGGGCTTACTCGCCCGCATGTGGGCCAGCACCCGACCGTCACCCCGTAAACGCTCGATCAGTATTTCCACCCGACCTCCGGTTTGTTTGAGCGCAAATAATCGAGCGGGCAGTACTTTGGTGTTGTTGAACACCAAAAGATCATCCTTGGAGATCAGCTCTTCTACGTCAATGAATTGGCGATGGGTCAGAGCCCCGGTGTCCCCGTCGAGGCACAGGAGGCGGGATGCAGATCGGTCAGGCAGCGGCGTCTGCGCGATCAGCTCGTTGGGTAGGTCGAAATGAAAATCTTTCCGCTGGAACATACTTTTGTGAAGTCAGAGAACGAGGGAGGTTAGAGCGCTTGAGAGCGATTTCTGGTCATAAAAAAGCCGGCAAATCCATGCCGGCTTTCTACAAACCTTGAAGCCACTAGGCCTCGGCGGCTTTCGCTTCAGGTTCGTCTTCGGTCTCTTGAGCCGCTGGCTCTTCGACGGGAGTATCTTCCGTCTCCGCGGGAGCCTCTTCACTCGCTTCTTCAGCTACAACCTCGTCAGCGGCTGCTTCGTCAGCTGCGGACTCTTCATCCGCAACCTCTTCAGCTGCCTCAACTTCGGGAACCGGATCGGCGGGTAGGGTGACCTTGATCAACTCTTCAGCGAGAAGAATTTTGACTTTTTCCTCACCATTAATGGGCTTGCCGGTGCCATCTTGCACGGCATAGCGCTGGTCACCACGCTGGAATATACGGTAGTCGTCGGTCTTTTTTATTAACGTCATTGCCATGTCTTTTCTCCACTCGAGATACTCAGAAGCAGGGGCCTCTCAGCTCCGACCCCCCCTCAGTCGGCGCAGAGTGTACCCCAAAGCGGTGGCAGGTTCAGCCTTAATTATTGCCGTTTTGTACCAGCTTGCTATACTCGCGCGCCCGTAACGCCTCCAAATGCCGGTGTGGTGGAATTGGTAGACACAGGGGATTCAAAATCCCCCGCCCTTAAAAGCTTGTCGGTTCGAGTCCGACCACCGGTACCAGCTCTCAGTCAGATAAACACCAGAATCGACACGCCCACCATCAGGCTGGCGGCAACCTTGTTGAGCACGCCCAATCGAGCACCTTCGCCCAAAAATTGCCGCAGCCAGCGCCCGCCACCTGCGTAAAGCGACAGCGAGATAAATTCAGTCGTCAACATCACGCTCAAAAACAGAGCCAACTGCGGAAATAAAGCCTTTTCGGCATCCATGAAGCCCGGCAGCAGGGCCACCATAAACGCCCATCCCTTTGGGTTCATGATAGCCGTGGTAAAGCCAAGCACTGCCAGCGACAACGGCGTCAGGGTGTTCGCTGTGCGCTGCTCAGCCAGTGCGGGGTCTGCCAGCCACAATTGCCGGGCAATCCACAGCAGATACACTGCCCCAGCGAGCGCTAATGCGTTGAACCACATCGGGTCCAAGCGTAGCAACCAACCCAGTAAATAAACGGTGCTACTCACCACCACAATGACACCGGTCATCTCCCCCGCCATCATCCAGAGCGTCTTGCGATAGCCCTGGCTGAGTCCTAAGGAAAAAGCCAGTGTCATACACATACCCGGGGTCAACGACACGGCAGCGATGGTTACGACAAACAAGCCAAACAGATCGGCGGTCAAGCAGGAGTCTCCGCGTTATACTGGATCAAAAACGGGATATTACAGGGAAATCTCATGGATGCATTGCACGACTTTCTTTTCGGGGTCATCGATATCGCCGCCATGATTCTTGCGACGCTGGTGCTTTTAGGGCTCGTTACCGTAGCTGTGTTGTATATCGTCGATGTAAATCAGTCTGAACAAGCCATACGCCGCAACTATCCGGTAATTGGTCGACTTCGCTACTTTTTCGAGCACATGGGTGTGTTCTTCCGCCAGTATTTTTTCGCCATGGATCGGGAAGAGCTGCCGTTCAATCGCGCCCAACGGTCCTGGATCGCTCGTGCGGCAAAAAATATCGATTCCACTGTTGCCTTTGGTTCCACCAAACCGATCCGAACTCCCGGCCAAATCCTGTTTCTCAACAGCATGCTCCCCAAGCTCGACAGTGAGGCTGAGAATCTTGATCGGAAACCCATTACCTTTGGGGAAGGCTACGCAAGACGTCCCTACAGCACCTATTCAGTTTTCCATATATCCGCTATGAGCTACGGCGCGTTGTCGGCACCCGCGATCAGCGCCTTGTCGCAAGGCGCCGCCGCAGCCGGTATTTTGTACAACACCGGCGAGGGCGCGCTCTCCCCCTATCACCTCGAGGGTGGTTGTGATCTCGTGTTTCAGATAGGCACCGCCAAATACGGCGTGCGCGATGAGCACGGCGCACTGTGCGACAAAAAGCTTAGAGCGGTGGCGGATCACGAGCAGGTCAAGATGTTCGAAATCAAACTTTCTCAGGGTGCGAAGCCGGGCAAAGGTGGCATCCTTCCGGGCGAGAAGGTAACCGACCTCATCGCAAGCACAAGAGGTATACCGGTAGGGGTCGACTCCATCAGCCCCAACCGCCACGAAGATATTAATTCGATTGACGACCTGCTCGACATGATCGAACGCGTACGAGAAGTCACGGGCAAGCCCGTCGGTATCAAGCTGGTATTGGGTCAATCCGCCTGGCTTGACCTTTTCGGTAAAACGATCAATAGCAGAGGACTCCAATCGGCACCGGATTTCATCACGCTAGATAGCGCTGAGGGAGGAACTGGCGCCGCACCTCAGGGGTTGATCGATAACGTAGGTCTGCCAGCGGATTACAGCATTCCTGTGGTCGTCGACAAGCTCATTGAGCACGGACTCAGGCAGCGCATCAAAGTGTTCGCGTCGGGGAAAATGGTGATGCCCTACGGCGTGGTAGCGGCACTGAGCTTAGGTGCTGATTGCGTCAACTCGGCGCGCGGATTTATGTTTGCTCTAGGGTGTATTCAGGCTCTGCAGTGCAACAAGAACACCTGCCCAACCGGGATCACCACCCACGACCCCAAGCTACAGAAAGGCCTCAACCCACAGAGCAAGGCCACGCGGGTCGAACATTACGCCAAAAATATGCTTAAAGAAGTTTCGACCATTGCCCACAGCTGTGGCGTACTGAATCCACAGGATCTAAGTAGAGAGCACGCCTATTTCGTTCGCAGCGACGGCACGCCCCAGCCGCTGATCGACCGCTACCCTTATCCTGACAGCTAACGTCTGCCCGGTGCCTACGCCTGCTCGTTCTCTATCTCAGCGCCCGCTTCCTTGAGCTCATTCTTCCGAGCCTCTTGCACCTGATTCATGCAATCTCGGTATGAATCGACCACCTTGTCAACCCCACTCGGATTCAATCCTCCGGTATTGCCCGCCACTGAATAGGTTGCATAGACTGCCGAAGCGGTCATCATTGCCCAGGAAACAACGTGAACGGGGACGCCCTCATCCTTGATATCATTGGCGAGTGTAATGAAGCGATTCATCACCGCGATTTGTTGATCCTGATCCGACATAATGGCTGTTCCTTTTTTCGAGGGCCGTAAGAATAGCAGACAGAGAGCCGCTGATATATGGGACTTTTGTTGTTCCCCAAGGGCCTTTACGGTAGCCTCGGCACCCTTCTCTACCAACCTCATGGAATTGTGGACTTTCCATTTGTCTCTGATGCCCCACTCAGTTAAACCGCTGTTATTCTCGCTACTTGTGCTTGGCGGCGACGTGTGCAGAGCAAATACCGAGGTCGGAGCAGACGTCTTTTTTGGCATTGAGCACGACAGTAACGTGGCTGTTGACGAGGTAGATCGAAGCACCAACCTAGGTGACATAGGCAGACGATTTGGGGGTGGTATTCGCGTAAATCATGACTTTAGTGAGGATGTCTCTGGAAAAATAAGTTATGGCTTTAACGCCATTGATTACGCTGAGTTTGATCGATTAAGTCGGCAAACCCATACACTGAGCACCGGGTTAACGCGCAATATGGGGAGCCTTAAAGGAAACGTGAACTACTTTTTCACTAACTCACGGTTAGACAATAGCAACTTCCTCACTTACCACCGGGTCTCGCCGTCACTGTCAGGCTTTGTCAGCAAACGGTGGTTTTTTCGAGGAGGCTATGTATATGGCGACAAAACGTTAAAGCAAAGACCGGGCAGAGACGCCACGTCACACGGCTTAGAAACTGACGCGTACTATTTTTGGCGAGGCTTACGCCGGTACTTCAATCTCGGTTACGCCTATAAAACAGAGAATAGCCGGGCAGATCGCTTCGATTTTAGCGGTCACACAGTCAAGCTCCGAGCGGTTCAGCGGCTTGAACTGGGCGCCAACCTGAGTACCCTCGAAGGGGGCTTACGCTACGAGCAGCGGGACTACCAAAGCCTAACGCCTAGCATAGGCGAGAACCGCTTTGACGATAGAATCAAAGTATTTATCAGACTAGATTATGCCATGACGAAACGTTTGACGTGGCGCTTCTATGCAGATTACAGCGACTACCAATCAAACCTACCTTCGGCAGATTATGACCAGACCGTACTTGGCACTGAGATCAAGTTCAGCTTTTAGTCACCTCAACGTCAGTAAACCGTAACCGTATATTTCATCTCTACCGGGTTCACCCAGATCCATCGCCGAGGCATAAAGCTGTGCCACAACATCACCGCCGGGTTCAGCTTGTTTCATTAGGGCAACGACGGTGGAAACAAACGGGACAGCAAAAGACGTGCCGGAAGAAGCTGCGTAGCCACCTCCGGGTACTGCATGGCGCAGATTTACACCGGGAGCGGCGATCGACAAATAATCACCGCGGTTTGCCATTCTAAACGCCCGGCCTCGACTGTCGACAGCGGTTACGGCAACCACCGAAGCATAAGCAGCGGGATACTTTGGCGTTGCCATAGGGCCGCCGTTGCCTGCCGCCGCAAGCACGATAACCCCCTCCTTAAGTACCCTATTGATCGCCACCTCCAATAATCGATTAGGCGGGCCGGTCAAACTCAAATTAATAACGTCTACGTTTGCCTCAAGTAGCCAATCTAATGATCTGACTAGGCTCACAGTAGAGGCCACCTCGCCCTTCTCAGGATCTAACTCAAAGACGGCCGCAGAATACAAGGTGGACTCTGGCACAAGACCCACCAGCTGATCACTGTCCGCAACAAAAATGGATGCTATCGCCGTACCATGAAAGTTGGGCAGATCATCTTGAGACCGTGTAAATCGCTTACTCTTTATGGCAGCTTGCTTAAATGAAGGATGCGCCTGATCGACTTCGCTGTCGATGATCCCTATATTCAGGCCAGACGCTTGTATTGAACTGGGAATCGAGAGCGCCATCCGAGGCTCAATGCCAGCGTCATCATCCAACGGATCAGGCACACCCGCCGTGTAAAAGTGGTTGAGATCAACTTCTGCTTTATCGGCCCCCACCACATCAAAAATACCGTCGCGGGCAACACTAATATCAAACGAGGCTGGCGCCGATACTTCGGCAAGCCGCAAGCCCAAACTAGGCAGATCCGTGATGGCATCAAAAACATAACCTTCCCGGGATAACTCCTGAAAAACTTGGGATTCTGCCATCACCAGCCACTGTCCCAAGTGGATCCTCGCATCATCGTCAGTTATTTCGGCCTCCGCCGACTCAACAATCTCGTCACTCTCGGCACCCATTCGATCATCGCCCGAATCTATCAAGGTGTCATCTGATGCGCCTTCTGATGCTTCAGCAAATTGCAAATCGGTAGCCACCTCCTCCGCCGCATCCACAACCGACTCTTCAACTTGCTGCTCAACCTCGGTTTCGGCTCCCTCTTCTGCCACATCAACTAGCTGCTGTTCGGCCTGCTCTTGCACCTCCTCTTCAGCGGCTTCATCAACGGTCTCTTCATCCGCGATAGTATCCTCAACAGACTCTTCGGCTTGATCAATCACATCCTCGTCAAGAGATTCGGCGCCGCCAAAAGTGAAGCCTTCTTCGTTAGCGTCCTGCACATCCTCGGTGACTTCATCTTCTTGAGAATCAACCAAATCCTGAATAGCCTGCTCCAGGGCTGACTCAGCCTCATCCTCAGCATCATCTTCAGCCTCATCACTGGCGTCGTCTTCGGCTTGTCGCTCTACTATTTCTTTCAGAGCCTCAGTTAAATCCAGACCTCCGAGCTGAGCTTGCGGGCTCTCAGTGCCTGCGAGCAGTAAAAAAACCGCCACGCACGCAAGCTGACGCAACGATGAGTTCGCTTCCTGTATACTAACGTTAACCATAAGTGCGCGCCTCTCGCCCGCGGTCATTGCTATGCTGTTAGATTAAACGGTTGGAATGACCAAAAATTCCGCTGTGACCATGGGAATAAAATCGTTTTGCCAAACGTTAATAGTGTAACAAGGGTCATCTAGCCATGCTTTCTGACGCTCAGCAAACGGAATTAATGGCGGAATTACTTGGCTTAAAGCGCTTTTGCCTGTCCCTGACCGGGGATGCGGCTGACGCCGACGACCTACTCCAGCTGACCGTGGAGAGGGTGTTGGAACGCGGGATGCCGGCAGATGCACATGTGGCGAAGTGGTCCTATCGGGTCTGCCGAAACATATGGCTGGACGAGCTCAGGTCTCGAGAGGTCCGTCAGCGTTACGTGGCGACAGCGGTGGTCTCGGAGGGAGTGGCCGCAGAAAGTGCCGATGACGGATTCGGACGGGTAGAGCTCGAACGGGTCGACGCTGCGATGCAGACGTTACCTGAAGAACAACGATCGGCATTACTGCTGGTAGCGGTAGAAGGCCGATCCTACGCGGAAGTGTCAGAGATATTGGACATTCCGCTTGGTACTGTGATGAGCCGGGTGGCTCGAGCGAGGCGTAGCCTCGCTGAAAAGTTGGAGTGAGGTGAGGGACATAACCACCCAAGAGTGGTTCCCTCAACGGCACCGAAAGGTGCTTGAGGGTTCTTGGGAAACCCTCACATTTTAGGGAGTGATGGCAATGGCCGACATTCATAAGTTAGACATTAATGGATTGCGCACGGATGAGTTGCTCAGTCGCTATATTGATGGAGACCTCAAGGCTGGGGCGTTAGCTGATTTTGAAGAGAAACTGGCCAACGACCCAACGCTCAGGCTTCGACTGGAGCGATTTCAGAAGCACGATCAGCTTCTGAAGGCAGCCTCGAGAGCAAACGCTACCAGCGTTTCTCCCCTCGTTGTTGCGCGCCTCGAACAGGCGCAGAAGGCCAAACGCCCAAGCTGGCCACGTGCTGCGGCTGGACTGAGTCTCGCCGCCAGTATTGCTGTCGTGGTGACCGTGGGTCTGTTTGGCCTTAACACCGACCTGGGCGGTAATGCTGGCTTTCAGATGGATAGTAAGTTGGCAGCAGCACTGACCACACAGGGCTCGCGTGCCGAAGGCTGGGAGGCCATCGACGACACGCGAGATTTTCGTGCCGTGCTGACTTTCCCTGCAGCGAACGGTAACTGGTGCCGCGAGTTTATGGTGGCCAGCGGTGAGGAGCACTGGCGCGGCGTAGCGTGCCGCAATCAGGACAGCTGGGTCACGCAGGTCATGGCCAGAGAGGTGTTCCTCGATCAAAGTGCCGGCTATCGAACCGCGAGCGCCGGTGACATTGATCAAGTGAGCCGCTTTATAGACGCCGAGGCGACCGACGTTGCCCTCTCGAGGTCTCAGGAAACCGCTGTCATCCGAGACGGCTGGCACTAAGTCACGCGCACAGCGCCGATCCATAGCCCATTTGGCTGTATCAGACTCCTGACTTATGCTGGTGCGAGGGCACCAGCCTGTCTACACTGTTGTTGAATCATGTCCTCAAGCTCTTAGGGATCAACACCGTTGAATATCGCACTATCTCCTCTCTCTGGCGGGCTACTCATTGGCCTGTCTTCCATGTTGCTTCTGTTAACCCTGGGACGCATTGCCGGCGTATCTGGCATCGTTTGGGGAGCTTTTACTGATCCTGACCGTAGCTGGCGTCTGCAATTCATTATTGGGCTGATTGCGGGCACGGCGGCGATCCATGCCTTTACGGGTAAACCTCTTCCTCCTGCCGCCGATGGGTCAATTCTGCTCGCAGTGGGAGCTGGACTGTTAGTCGGCTTTGGTACCCGCTTGGGGAGTGGCTGCACCAGTGGTCACGGCGTGTGCGGCATTGGACGGCGCTCAGTACGATCGATAGTTGCAACCCTCGTCTTCATAGCTGCAGGCGTTGCTACTGTGGCGCTAACAATGTACTTCGGGGGCTAAGATGCGCGGGATCACAGGATTACTCACGGGCCTGCTGTTTGGCGCAGGACTTGCGCTCTCGGGAATGACCGACACCGCAAAAGTCATTGGCTTTCTCAATGTGTTTGGCGGCTGGGACCCCGATTTGATGTGGGTCATGAGCGGTGCACTGGTGGTGACCCTTATTGGCACTCCGCTAGTGCTTTCGAAGACCAAACCCATGTTTGACGCAGCGTTCAGTTTGCCGCTCGCTACCACAGTAGACCGGCGTCTTGTCGCGGGCGCTGTGCTTTTTGGCATGGGCTGGGGTTTGTGGGGCTACTGTCCTGGACCAGCTGTCGCAGCCCTAGCCTATGGGGATATCTCGACCGTCGTATTTTGCATCGCCATGCTTGTGGGCATGTGGCTGGCAGGCAAGTCCGGGCTAACCATCAGCCGACTACAGCAATGAAGCCAACGCGCTCAAATTAACGCTGCAACCGGGTGCGTGAATGCTCCATGAGTGCCCACAAAATGTTGCTTGAGCTGACCTGACCCACCAGTTTGTTTCCCTGAATGACAGCACTTCGACGCTGGTGGGAGTCAATCATCCGCTGCGCCACTTCGACAATCGTCTCCTCGGGTGAACAGGCGTGCATTTCTTCCGTCATCGCCTGAGACACCAACACGTGTTCCGGATTCCCTTCGTTGTAAATCGCATTCAACACCGCTTGTATGCAATCCAACTCCGTTATCTTGCCGCAGGGGGCACCCGCAGCATCGAGCACCGTTAGCCCCGTCAGCTTGAATTCCACCAACAAATCGATGGCGTTGACCAGCGGCGCATCGCGGCTAATCGTCAGCGGATTTCGATGCATGCAGTCGCGAATACTCGTGGGTGTACTCATGGAGTCGTTCCTTAATTAAGGTCCAGTGCGTAGGGTTTTAATGTTTCGATGGGAATAATGCTGAGGGTTTTAATATTCGTGCGCTTTAACCACAACGAGGGCGCGTAACCTGCCTGCTCGGCCTCCAGCCAGCGCCTCGCGCATAGACACCACCTATCAAGGTCCTTCAGCCCCGGAAAATCGTATTCCGGTCTTGGGGTAGAGAGATCATTGCCCGCCCAGGCGGAAAATTCCAAGAATTTATCGGTCATCTGCGCACAGACTGTGTGGGTGCCCATGTCCATGGGACCCGTGTTGCAATAACCATCGCGGTAAAAACCCGTCATCGGGTCGCTGCAGCAAAGCTCAAGGGGCTCGCCTAGGACGTTGAGTTGCCGATTGGATCCACCCTCTCCCATCACTTTCTCCTAGTCAGGCACCACGTTTTTGTAGATCCCCAGGACCTTGTTGCCCTCGCGATCAATGCTCGCGCGGTACATCCCCTCGGTATTGAAAACCATCGCAACACTTCCTGCGGCGTCGATGGCAACCACCCCTCCCTCGCCACCCTCAGGGACAAGCACCTCCTGGATCACCGCGTCCGCCGCCGCTCTCAGGGTAACACCGGTGTATTTCACCCGGGCACAAATATCACTCGCTACCTGCCAACGGATAAAAAATTCCCCATGTCCTGTCGCTGAAACCGCGCAGCTGCTGTTGTCGGCATAGGTACCCGCGCCTATTAGCGGCGCATCACCCACCCTGCCCCAGCGTTTACCCGTCATCCCCCCTGTCGAGGTACCTGCGGCGAGATTACCTTCCCGGTCGAGCACCACCACACCGACGGTACCGAACTTACTATCAGCAGGCTTTTCCACCTGAGCTGATTTATAGCGCTCGAGAGCCTTAAGCCGGCGGGGGGTCGTGAAATAACGATTAGGCACAATCTCCAATCCCTGCATCTCAGCAAAGGCATCGGCACCCTGCCCCGACAGCAATACGTGGGGAGACGCGAGCATCACCGCGCGCGCCGCTTCAATAGGATTTTTGATCGACTTGGCTCCCGCCACCGCTCCCGCTGCTAGATCGCTTCCCGACATGATCGATGCATCGAGTTCATGATGGCCGTCCCAGGTGAGTACAGCCCCATGCCCCGCGTTAAACAGCGGTGAGTCCTCTAGGAGTTTAATGACAGCCACGACCACGTCGATGCCCGACTCACCCCGCTGAAGTGCCGCGTAACCGCTGGAGACAGCTTGATCCATTGCGGTGCGGTAAGCCGCCTCCTGCTCCGGCGACATATTGTCCCGCGTGATGGTGCCGGCACCACCGTGGACCGCGATTGCAACAGGCGCCTCGGCCACCGTCCCAAAGGACCAACAGCACAGCAAACCAGCCAGAAGTTGTCTCATGATGTTGCCCACTTATGATAAGGCGCAAGGATGACATCACCTCGGCATTCGGTAAACTCTGCGATCGCCCAATGGAGACCAGTCACGGTCCTAGGGCAACCGTTTACGTACTGCAATTTTTGGGGTGACGCCATGGCCAACGTAAAAAGCTCATCGATCTCGACCCAAATTAGGCACCTCATCGATCGCAGCGTATCGGTGTTGGTACAGCCGCACTTCTACTTCACCAGTGACAGCGATAGGCTGGACTTCTCTGAGGGAGCACGCTACGTCGCGGTGATGGGGTTTCTGGCGGGGCTAATTGGCGTGCTCACCAGCGGAGCATTTGTCTCGGGTGGAGGCGGGGCGGGCATGCTTCTGACCCTGGCACTATCTCCTGTCGTCGCTGTTATCGCGAGCTTTGTCTTTGCTGCCCTTATTCAGATCATGGGTTATCTGGGCGGCGGCACGGGGGACTACGGCGACAGCTACTCTGTCAGTGCGGCCGCGTCTGCGCTCGCACCCGTTACAGCCGTCTTTAACCTGTTACCCGGCATCGGGACACTGATCGGACTGGTATGGGGATGGTGGGTTGTGGCTCACGGCGTTTCGGCCATGCTCGGCATCACACAGCAACGCGCCAAGATGATCGTTAGTGTGTTTTACGGTGTTGTCGCGTTGTTGGGGTTTTTCGGTGCTTAGCCGATAAATGCCCGAGCTGTTAACACACTCGGAGCAAGACTAGGTGGCACGTGGAATTTTCTGACAGGATGTAAGGCTCTTTTCGTATTTCCTCAATGACGACTTCGCCGGCCACATCCATTTCGATCAGCAGGTTCCGACAATTCGAAGCCTCCCAGTAGTCAGTTCTCACGGTGCAACTCAGTATCCCCCCAGGCTTGGTAACCCGCGCCAACTCTCGAAACGCCTCCGGTTTAACATGTGACCCGGTAAAGGTGCCAACGCAGGTCACCGCGTCATAAATATCGCTATTTAACGGCAAGGGCCGATTCATATCCGCTTGTTCAAGCGACGAGTAAATCGATTTTTTTGTCGCTTCGGCGAGCATGCCCGCGGAATAATCGATGCCGTGAATATCGGCAAAACCGCGATTTTTCAGTAACGCACCGACAAGCCCTGTTCCACAGCCAGCATCCAACACGGAGGTACCGGCTGGTTGGACATAATTGATCAGCTGTTCGATGGCTGCAGCTGGCCCGTGGTAACCCCAGGTTTTTGCTACATCTTCTTCGTAAGCTAACGCCCATTCGTCGTAGATCGCCATAAGCTCCCCCGTGGAGGATGCGCTGAGGACTCTCTCATGAATATCCGGCCTATCGCTCATAATGACTCCAATATGTGCTCAAGTTAACGCCCGAAACGACGTTAGTCGTGATCAGTAATACCGCTGAACACCTCGGGTGGCCAAGCCGTACTCAGCGGGCCCTCAAGCTCGCGACACGCGCTAAGGACTGCTATTGAGGTACCTGTAGTACTCAAGCCCCGCCGCTGCCTCCAAATTGCACCAGCTCGTTGTCCCCAGATACATATCAGTACCCAGCTTCGCAAAGTTACGGACCCCGTTATTACAGGGATTGCCAAACCCATTCTTGTAAATAATTGGCGGGGAAACTGTGTCCTCAAAAACCAACAACCAGCCTCGGCTGGCTTCGGCTACATCATAATCCCCTGTTTCTACGCCCTGAATGACTGACTGATAGAGGAAATACGCTGGATTGTTTTCCACCACCTTACTCTGTCCAAATGGATTTAGCGGTATCGGCAGGCCCAGAACATGCAGCGCTCTATGATTCCATGGGCTGTAGCTAGTATGCGAGAAAAGATCAAAGAGACCTGCCGCAGCATTCCAAGTTCCAAGAAATAATTTCTCGTCGTGCGCTACCAAGGTGAACGTATAAACCATCCCTTCATGGCCAAAGCCATCACCGCCAAACAGAGGCTCCTGCGCGAGACCATTCTGCTCAAGCACAAACTGATAATCGGCATACCCGCCCTGCTCAGTGTTGGTAACCGGCGTAAAAACCCAGTCTGATTCGTTGCCATAAAGCAATTGGACTTTATCCGTCATCGCTACCGCTGGAGCCAGAAGGTGCTCTTTTTTCATCCTGAACAGTGAAGCTGCGCGCCAGGTTTTAGTCATAAAGTCTTTGTGCCGCTCAATATCGTCCTCGTCATAACGCCGCAACTGACAAAGATTAGCGATCTCATGGACCTCACAGTACTCCTTCATAATGTGATCGTAAGCTGACGAGGTCCCCTGGTGATATGAACCAAAGTAAAAGTAGTCACCAAAAAACTCATTGGCCGCAAATTTTGCTCCTTTTGCAGCCACTGGATCAGGATCGTAATCGGTGTATTGAAAGAAGGAGTGAAACATAGCGGGAAGTTTTTCAGAAAAGCCGTGCTCAGGTATCACATTGCTCAGCAACATAGAAGCTGGCTGGCCAAATGGATGGTACCAAGAGCTGGCAACAATACGGGTTGCGGTGTCATGTCTGAAATCTCGGAAGTCACCCACCACACCAAATTGCTCAAACGAGGAGTCCGACACAATGTCGAAGCCATTATCAAACATACCTCCCTTCAGCGGTGCCTCGTGAGTACCAACCCATCGAAGCATTGCGCTTAAGCTATTACCGTTCTGACTTCCCGACTGGTCAGGTCCACCAAAAAAGTACAGCCCGCTGCCGCCATCAGGATGCTTGATCACTTGAAAGCGCCTCACCGTATCGAAAAAAAACTCAGCGTATCCGAGGTATGCTTTGTTTTTATTATCAAATACAAAAATACGGTTGTAGCCAATATTGCCATCTTGATCGAAATCAAAATTTCGCGGGAATTTTTTTAGCTCCAGAGCCCGCTGCACTGCATCAAGCTGATCTAACCATTGGGTTTTTATCGATCTGACGGAAAACTCATTGGAACCTGCAAAAAAAGTGAGATCACCGAGGGTTCCAGCGCCGCGATAGGTGTAGCCCGGCATAGATATAAGGCTGTCCAAGTAAGAACGCTCCACGAGCCCAGATTGTACGTCACGCCAAAAGTTGTCTCCGTTTCCGATCGTGTCGGGCCCCACATGGGTGGTTTCACCAGAATCAACATTGGCTATATAAATTTGCGCCTGAGGTCGCTGTCCAGCTGGGGGCGTTAGCTGGCAACCCTGATTCGGCGTTTCATAATTCATTAGCGTTAAGGGCATTTTCATGGAAATGTAAGGCCAGTAACACCACACAGATGCCGCTGTTCCATACCAGATCTCATTGCCCGCGACCGTTGAGCTGAGTGCGTATTGCGCCGATTTGAAAATCTTTTCTTCAGGCGCGAGCGTGGCGTACTTGACCGGATTAATCTGGTTTCTATCGGAGAACAGCCCCGCCCACGAACCATCCGGCAAGGCAGTAAAAGCGCGAACAAAAGGCGCCGAGCTCTCTGAGGCTTCTGTCTCGTCGTCCGCAGCGGCCGTCATGAACCACAGACCCATCAGGAGTGTTAGGGCGTATACAATCGATTCACCAAAAAGAGCAACGCCTCTCAAGAAACGAATTCCTCGATCAGCTCGTCCTGATGGGTCTCCTGAACATTTGAGTGAATCGCAATGGGCTCTACCTTCACGGGCACACCATTCACGATGGCGTTGTTTGTCAGTCCATCGGTGAGCGTTACGTCAGTAAGGTCGTTCATGCTGACTCCCGGATTATCGTTAGCCACTCTCTGCCGAGTATTCTGGCGGCCGTGACCCCACAAGTGAGGCATACACACGACTCCCGGCATGATGTCCTCGGAAATTTGAACGGGAAGCGTAATTTCACCTGTACGAGATGTAACTTTCACCATACTGTTGGCACCAATGCGCCTCCGTGCCGCATCGTCAGGATGTATCATGAGCTCGCAGGGATTTTTACCCTTCACCAAACGACGACTGTGGTGCATCCATCCCAAGGTTCTGTTGGTTAATCGACTGATGATTTTTAAATCAAATTCACTCGTCGCTTCGCTTTGCTCTTTTTGGCCTTCAAAAAACCATGCCCTTAAACGCGGCAGATCATTCACAAAAGCAGCGGGAGTGAGCTGGATTTTTTTATCGGGCGTACGCAAACCCTCAGGCAAGGTGTAATAAAGATCTGATAGAAACATCCCATGGGGATTTTTCTTGAGTCGTCCAAGGGTGAGCCCCGATTTTCGAAAGGGATTAAGCCCCTGTCCGTAGGGACCAAATCGTAGGCCAAACCCCAGAAAAAGCTCTGGCTTAATAGTCTTCCTGAGCACACCGGCTAGGGCTCGCACAATTCCACGTTTGAACCAGCTGTTCTGTCGGTACTCGAGCAAACGAGCAGAAAGGCCCGTGAGGATTTCGAAATCCGTCCATTTTGAATGTTCAGTGACGAATAAGGCCGGGGAGTACTTAGTCCAGTTTATGGTGTCGTAGAGATGGTAGAACATATCGTAGTGGCTCTTTTCTAGAGGCCCAGAAGGCGGAATAATGATGTCCGCAAATCGCGTGGTTTCATTGAGGTAAGGATCCACTGCCACGTAAAAATCGAGCGCATTCAAAGCGCGCTCGGTGTTGTGCCCATCGGCCATGGATAGCGCCATATTGCCCGCAATACCCAACAACCCTCGCAGCTGACCCTCTCCTGGCGTCAGGATCTCTTCCCCAAGGATCGCAAGCGGGAATTCACCTGAAAATTCAGGCTTGCCGCTTACTCGTGAATGATAAGTAGCCCAGCTCGACTTAGTTAAATCCAAGGAATCCAGTGCGGGTACGGGAAACATCATGCCACCCTTTTCATCCATATTTCCCGTAATAATATTGAGGACGTACATTAGCCACTGACTCAAGCCAGCGAACTGAACCATAGAAACCCCGGTTCGTCCGTAACAAATGGCGCTATCTGCGCTGGCAAATTCCTCAGCTATTCGTTCAATAGTAGACGAACTGATCCCCGTCACCCGAGCAATTGCATCAAGATCAAACGTGGCAGCGATCTCTTTCATAGATTGCCAGCCCGTGATGTGTCCCTCCATCCGTCCTGGCGTGGCTAACCCGCGATCAAAAATTACCTTAATCAACCCCATTAAGAAGAGCGAATCGGAATGGGGCTGGATAAAATGATGCTCGTCAACGTACTTTGCGGATTCTGTACGTCGAGGATCAATGAGTACGCACTTGCCTCCCCGTTCCCGGATTGCATTTAATTTCTTCCACGCATTAGCGCCGGTAGACATTTGCGCACCGTTGGAAATTTTTGGATTAGTACCCAGCATCAGAAAATATTGGGTACGGTTTATATCGGGAACGGTGCATAGAAACTGATGGCCCAGCATATGATGCCAAGCAAAGTTGTGGGGCATCTGATCAACCGTCGAACCCGTGTAAACGTTCCGTGAGTCCATGACTTTTTGAACAAAAGGGACAGCGAGGGTACACCCCCAATTGTGCGCGGTACTCCTGCCCCAGTAGGAACCGATGGCATCCTTTCCATGATCACTCTGGAGACGCGACAACTCAGCGGCGGCAAAATCAATGGCTTCATTGAATTCGATTTCAACCCATTCGTCGTCGTGGCTTTTCTCCGCCGGGTTTTTTCGAATACGTTTGAGAGGCTTCCTCAGACGATCTTCACAGGTATGGATATCCTGAATGCCAGTCGCTTTGGGACAGATATTGCCGCGGCTTAGTACGTCATCTTTATCGCCGCGAATAGCGACAACAGCGCCCCCCTCATATTCGACTTCGATTCCACACATGGTTTCGCAGAGATGGCATGTACGAAAATGTCTTTGGGTCATAAGAGACTGAGCCTCTGGGGCGCTTATTGTTATTTAAACAGCGACGTCATCTTTGACACTATCGCAGATAGCATTGACCATCAAATCAAAAGAAAAACGAAGGAGCTTGCATCAGGGACTTCTCGAAGCTGCAACCGCAACAATATCGATTGCACCCAGGCTGCGCCACGGGCAGGGCGCATTATCCTCGCCGCGGCCTTAAACTTTCCAAAAAAACAAGGTTGCCTCCCCTTCCGATTACTGTCACGGTAATCGGAAAAGCTGAGTCGGTAGGTTGATTGCCATGAACTGCACATTGTTAAAAGGAGGTCTCGTTGTCGACGGGACTGGCGAAACACCATTTTTCGCCGATGTTCTCAT
>Ga0233450_10000512_pt1 | contig 44425 bp, 62 predicted proteins | sample 011ome_30_FD_189956 | JGI IMG/M metagenome (GOLD analysis project Ga0233450, IMG submission 189956) | Coastal salt marsh microbial communities from the Groves Creek Marsh, Skidaway Island, Georgia - 011501CT (spades assembly) | ecosystem: Environmental > Aquatic > Marine > Intertidal zone >... | reverse complement strand
GAATCACGCTGTGCATCTTCATCTTCCATCTTACGACGGCGATCCTCAAGCTCAATAAGAGCAAGTTCGTCCGGATCAAGAACCCCATTCCCGTTCGTGTCATATTTTTCTAGCTCCGTCATGCAATTACCTCCAGTGTATTCCCTGACGCTATGATAATCCTGCCCATATAATTGTAAGTTATTGATTCTATTTTGTATTGACTCGACTGCTTCTGCCAATCGATATATGGATGTTCCTTTGAGTTCATTTGAGCCGGAGTAACCGGAGACACAACGTCTGGCTTCCGATAGGCGGGATGAAAAGGACTGATGAACAAGTCGCTCATTTTCGCCTTTTTTGTTCAACGCCCGTAACTTTTCCTGCGTTTTTCATCGCATAGAAGATGGATTCGCCTTTCTTGGCTCCATATTCCTTGCTCAGAGCCTTCTTGATCTTCTTGCCTTTGGTTGTCAGTGGCATCAGTCTCTCTCCAGCAACATATCAAATGCGGCAGTCAGACGAGCATTGTTAGAACGCACTGATGCTCTAATATCAATGTCAGACTTTTCAGGTATGCGTAAGGGAATACCGAACTCATACATATACTCGCCGCCATCACCACAGACCTCGAAAGAATGCCCTACGCGAAATGCTGATTCACCGAAATAGCGTACAAACATATCGCCAGTCGCATCAGCACCATCCTGACAGGTAGCCGCACCCTTGAGGATGTACGCAGAGTACCCAGAAGGGACGGTATAGATCGCCATAAGGGTTTGCCCTTTCCCAGCCGTGATCTGCGCTACAACAGTCGTAGAAGCCTTTACAGTGACATTCCCTACGTTCGTTGCTGATCCATTAGTCATATAGGCACGATAAACGCGAATAAATGACTTGGTAGTTGCGTTTCCGGTAGCGGAACTCAGCGTGACTGTTTCGGTAATCTCGTTGTAGGCACTATCAAGCCCAGCGATCAGAACTTGCTTATCTGCATCTGATGCCGATGCTCGATCCACAGACAATGTGGTTGCTGACGAGAATGCTGACCAAGGATAGGTTGTGTCATTTACGTCCCAAATCGTCCCTGTATTGTTCTGCGACATCGCCGGAACAGCACCGAACTTGTGAACGTGCGACAGTCCATCGTAGTGATTGGCGGAAACGCCTAGCAGACCCATCGGTAGCCGGATAATGTCTTGAATCATGCTCATGGCGTTACCTCATAGTTGATTCAGTGCATTGGTCTGGATGCAGACCGTTTCATAGTTTAGTTTCGGCTGTATTGCCTGTTGCATGACGTATTCACGCACCTCAAAGCAGTGATCCATGCTTGGATAGATTCCAAGAGCCTTAGTAAAAATCACGCCATCATTGACCAAGATACCTACCAAGAGCCATGCCATCACTTGCCTCTAAGAGTAATAAGCCAATAGATAAAGGCCACAGCCCCGCCCACAACACCGACAACAGCAATGCCAATAGCCACATACAGGAATCCATTCTGTATGGCTTTTTTCTTAGCCAATTTCTTAGCTTCTTCACGTTTCTTCTCGTTTTCGCGTAGTTGCTTTCTGTTAGCGATAAACTTGCAGTAATCTTCGTAAAGTCCGGCTCGTCCGGCATAAATAAACTGGCGTTTTATTTCTTCATTATGTCGTTTGATGTCCTCTAACGCCCAGAACGCCTCCATATCACCGTCTTTCGCGGCCTTCTCTAACTCATCTTGAGCGTCTGCTAGTTTGGTTAGGTCTTTGCCCATTTCACCGACTGATGAAACGTGACCGGCAAACTCCTTGATCGCGCCGATAGCCTCATTAGCGATCTTAATTGCGGCTATGGCTTCAAAGATCATAGCTAGGGCATCTTAGAAAGGACGGCAATGAGCATCATGATGATAGAGCCAGTAGCGGCTATCATGATTGTTTCAAGACGTTTCACGCGACCGAACAAGTCCTTAAACTGAATCTTGACCTCAGTTTTGATCGCAACCACTTCCTTCTCCAAATTATCGATACGGGCGTGAGCTGACTGCACGGTGCGCTTGTCCATCAGTCATCCGCATCCTGTATGGTTAGCTCACCCGCCTCAACCTGACGCATGATTTCTGCGTAGTGGCGGTTGTCGGAGTCGAATGGTACTGAACATTGTTTTCCATCAATGGTTGCAGAAATACTAAGGCGTTCACCATTAGACTCGTAATATTGAGCAAAAGTTATATTCATCCCGTCCATTTATAGCTCCGTATCAAACTCAAGATAATCATCGGTAAGGAATAAATTATCACCGACACTGACGGTCATAGTTCCATTTACATAAAAAGCTGAACTAGTTTTACCCATATAAGCCGCCGCAATAGTTGCACTTGTAATGTTAAAATTAGCCTGATTTGGTTCAGCAATTGTCAATGTAGTGCTTGTTAAATAAGGAGTAGGATTAGCTCTCATTTGTACTGGATACTGTATAGACCACATGGTAGAAGCATTTGTTGTTCTACCTACTCCAAATAATCCTTTACCAACAGGACCAAAAAAATACCTCTGACACAACGCAAGCTCCTCCCCGTATGAGCGATGCTCGAAAGGTGTCGCAACAGAGCCGACTTCTAGTTGGACTCCGGTGATGTAGAATGTGGCTGATGCAGTTTCTGTCACACCGTTTTGAACGTGACCATAACCCCATCTCCCACTTGCATGGGCTCCCCAAGAAGTATTATCTGCGGAATTAAAGTCTGATCCTGCGGCTATGTGCCATACAGCTTGAAGCCCATTGCCGTTATCATTATTTATTGTGCCGCTAGTATCTCCTGCAAAAGAGATTGTTTTTTGCTCCCAAGTGTTTGCCGCATCAATTGTGTACGTTGTCCCTATATTTCTTGAACCATCAGGTTCGTATAGAGACATTGCAAATGTCCCCGTTTGAGAAGATTTAACCCAGAAAGATACAGTAAGTGAGCTTGCGCTTGCACTTCCATAACCTAAATGTTGTAGATTTTGAGCTTCTATTTTTTGCTGAACGTATACGGCTTCATCTGCGGCAGTTGTTTCTGGTGTCCCTGTCGTCCACTTCAGCGAGTTTGAATAGCCGTCAGGAGCGTCAGGCACTTGAGCAAGTGTGCCATCTAAAGAATCCGCAGTACCAGTTATGATAAACTGGAACCTGTCTGCAACGTATCCATTAGTAGGGCCATCGTGCGCTAATGATAGACTCGTCCCACGCTGTGCAATTCGCATATCTCCGTTCTGAGCCATGTTCCTGCGCCCCAACGATGGAGATGCAGTGGTCACCACCGTACCTGTCTCAGCAGGGACACTGAGGTTGCCTGTGCCGTCAGCTTTCTTGATTGTATCTACGTTGAGTTGGCTCACGATCCTGCCTCCACAGCATCAAGCTGTTCCTGTGTTGGTTGCGCTAGTGTTGGGTAATTCCAGACTGCGATGTAGTCACCGTCACCATCGTTTTGTAAACGAATGTCACCAAAGGCAAAGTCGTAGTCCGAAAGCTCTGGGTAAATGTTAATGATCTTATGATATAAATCCATTAGTCTGGCCTCACTAAATGTATCCACATTCCACTGTCTTGCCCTTGATCGTTTCCGCCTATTTCAATTCCGCTAGTCCCATCGCTATAGCAAAATCCTTCAATATAATGGCTTGAGCCGTTGAGGTAGACTAACCTACTAATATCAATTCTAATTTCACCAGTCGTTGCGCCTTTTAAATGAAAATATCCAACAGAAGAATTATTCTTCCATATACTTACAAAGCGATCAGCACCACCAGTACCCCGTAATGTGGCGGATACTATAACTGAATAATAGCCTGCTACCGTTGGCTGATATCTGTAGTTTGTACCGTCCCAAGCAGATTGCGTATCTACAACTGTTCCATTGAACTGTATTTTAGTCCAACTGGCAGTGCTTAAAGATTGATCAGCCGCAGTTAAATAAAAATAAGCAACATCAGGCTGATAAACTACACTTGTCAGCGCACTACCGTCTAACGCAGGTAATGCACCAGATAGGTTAGAGGACGACAGAGTAGACGCACTCGTCAACACCGTCCCCGCCTCATCTGGCAGAGTCAGTGTGCGGTCTGTGTTTGAATTAGGAGACGCTATGGTGAATGTGCCAGTTCCCGATGCGTTGCCTTGGATTGCTACCTTACTCATCCTGCGACCTCCATAACAATAATTGACATAGTTCCTTGAGGCCGCCAAGAGCTTGTTGCATTGGTTGTTTTTGCTTGAACTTTATATGTCACGCTAACCGCTGAAGAAGGGTTGTCTAGTTTTTGAATAAACCAATCAAACCCCACGTTACCGCCCGGAGTGTCATAGCCAACCAAGTGATTAGCAATTGGAATTGCGTCCCTAACAAGCTGTACATACCCAAGTGTATTATCAACACCATCCTGCGTGTATGCTCCATTAGCCATGACCAATATCTTTGAAGAAGTAGCCTTGGGAGTAATTGAAACCTCTAAATCGATATCTTGAAACGATGTTGATGTAATAAAGGTTGAATCAAATGCCGTAGACTCAAGCACTTGAATAACACTACCCGCAGGAAGGTTCGCATCTGTAATCACACCATCCTGTACAAGCGATACGCCAGTTGTTCCGTTTAGTTCTAGTGCCATCTTACACCACCACCCATCTGCTTCCTGTGGGAACCTGCACGGTTACTCCACTGTTAATAGTTATAGGGCCGAAAGTCCCTGCGTTTTTGTTTGCACTAATCGTGTAGTCTGCTGATACAACCGCATCGTTCTCCCAGAAGACTCCACCCTTGGCTCCAGTGTCAGCCCAATCCGCAGTCGTTCCATCCGTAGTAAGGAACTGACCTGAATGGCCTGTCTGATCTGGTAGAGCGTCTACCGATGCCCAATCTGCCGTAGTACCGTCAGTCGTCAGGAATTGTCCTGAGTGTCCTGTTTGGTCTGGGAGTGCATCAATGTTTGCAAGAAGGTTGTCAGTCTCAGTCTTCGTGTAATGAGAGGCTAGAGCAAACGTACCGAACGCTTGGATGTACACTGTGTCTCCTACGGAGGCTCCAGTACCCAAGACAATGTTTGCACCGTCTGTCGCTGTGTAGTCACTGACTGCAAGCAAGACACCGTTGAGGTATACATCTACTGCACCTGCATCGTAGCTTGCCGCAAAGCTTGTTTGCCCTGCTGTTGCTGTGTACTCCACAGAACTCGCTACGCCTGATACAGAAGAACCTGCGTTGACGAAACCTGTGCCGTCATAAACCTTCATGGTTGAAGCAGAACTATCGAACCAGAGGTCACCTGTAGTAGGTAAGGACGGAGCAGTCGCACCGATGCTGTAAGTGTCAGCAAAGTTGTTTACGTCTGCCAGATTAGCCGCAACTTCGTTGACGTTCGCAATTGAACCGCCTACAAGGTCTACGTTCGCAATTGACCCTGCAACTACGTCAATCTCTGAGGTAGCTTCTGCTAGATCATTAGCGACTGCCACAACCTTTGCTACTTCTGCTTCAACAGCCTGAATATCAGCCATGTTGTTAGAGACGTTTGTCACTACCGACATATTGGTGTTGACGTTTGTCACTGCCGACATATTTGTGCTGACGTTAGAGACTGCACCGATGTTTGAAGAGACGTTCGTAACTGCAACAGTGTCCGTTGCGACTTGATTGATATTGGCCTGATTACCCGCAACATTCGTAATATTCGTTGCGTTATTCGCAACATTCGTAATATTCGTTGCGTTAGAAACAGCCGCGTTGATGTTGCTTTCATTGGCTACAGCGGCATTGATGTTGCTTTCGTTAGCGTCTACATCAATGACGTTCTGGATGTTAGAACCCACATTGTTGACGTTCGTGATCGAGGTAGCCACTGTCTCAATTTCAGACACAGGCTCGTTCAGGTCTGCCGCTACTGTATCTACAGCAGAGATAGATGTATGAACACGATCTAGGTTGTCAGCAGAAGTTGCCACACGGTCAACATTAGCAATCGAGGTATGGACACGATTCACATCGCTCATGTTTGTAGACACATTGTTAATTTGTGTCGTAAACGGAGAGATAGTGTCGATGTCGGTTGCGTAAGGAGCGAGGGTATCTACGTTGCTGATTGACCCTGCTACATCATCTAAGTTGTCAATGGATGTATGTACACGGTTCAGGTTAGTCAGGTTCAAAGCATTTAGTTGTGCTTTGTCAGACAAAGTGAGCCAAGTATTCTCAAGGTAGTTCTTAGTGACTGCATCTTGAGCATTAGTTGGGTTAGTGACGTTCTTAATCACACGGGACTGAGCATCCCACTTACCATCAGGAGTCTGAATCAGAGCTGACTCTGCTGTATCAATTGCTTCCTGTGCAGCAAAGAAGACCTGAATGTTAGAGTTATCTAGGTCTTCTTCTGTAAGGACTGAGCCTGAAGCAAAGTCTACTGCACGAGCGTCTAGGTCTGTGTTTCGTTCAACTCGCACAACTGCACTTGCAGTAGGGATGGTTGACGTTTGAATCACAGATGCTGAATTAAAAGTAAACGAGGTGTCTTCCACCCCGTCCACAAACACTTTGATGTCAGCCTGGGCTGTGTAATCAAAGGGTACGGAGAAGGTAGTGGTACTACCATCTGCGTTGTACTCTATATAACTGTATGCCATTACCTTCCAGTCCTTAGCTTACGGAGAATTTCATTTGATGCTTGTCTCTTCTTGCTTTCCTCTTCCCTCTCTTTCTCACGGAACGCAGGAGAATCTTTTCTAAGCTGATCCAGAGCTTGCTCTCGATAGGCTCTGAAGATTGCTGAAAGTTCTTTGATTGCAGGAGGGGACATGGCTTCATTGCCATACATCATGGCTGCGAAGTCACGTTTCCGAACACGATCAGAGATAGCGTCATAAAGTGTTTTATTTCCGAACATGGGGTGTCTCTGCTCCCCAAGTATTTTGTGGAACTTACTGTAGACAGATACCCCACTAGAGGCATCCCCATCAAAGATGGTTCTAAAGTCAGTATCCAAAGTGCCAACATTCAGACTGTATGGCATGGAGGCAAGAGAGCCTGTTCTGTCAAACTGCACGCGCAAGTCGTACATAAGCTCTTCTACAGGATCTACGTCTTCTGCTTCTTTGAAGGCAGGGAAGATGTAAAGGAAACCTGTGTCTTTTTTAATTGGTCTACCGAAGTCGTCATACTTGAGACCTACAGAGTTCATCAACACCGGAACTTTAGCTTGAAGCTTGTTTAAGAGTGTTCCGTTCTCACGCGCTCTGACTTCCTCACCTATTTCACCAAGATCTCTCGCTACGTTAGGAACGAAAGAAGTGACGAAGCTTTCTACGAATGTACCAAACTTGTCTGGTGAGCTGAGAGCATCAGTCAACTGACTAGCTCCCATAAGGGACGACTTACCTAAGATGTTATCGACAACAATCGCTAGGGTCTTGGATAGAATCTCTGTTGTGACATCTAACGCACCTTGGTCAAAGCCACCGAACTCATGTTGTACGAAGTACGTTAAGTCGGCTGCAATTGCCATCGGTGTTGCGAAAGGTTCAAGAGCTTTGTAGCTGACCCATTTCTTGCGAACGGGATCCCAGATAGAAAGAGGTTTGTATCCTGCTTTCAACCACAACCTGCGTTGCTCTGGATCCGAAGGGCCATTACCTGTCATACCACCAGAAGCAGCTAGAGCTATAGACCCTGCCATGATTGCCGAACCAACGGCTTTCTTAGTCTGGAGTAACGCCATTTGCTCTTCTGCAAAGTCAAATTCTTTTTGCAGTTGTGCTTCATCAGCGTCTGGTAATTTACCTGCATTGAAGTCTTGTAGGTTTTGGCGTGCTGCCTTGAACGTGTTAATCACATTCATTTGTCGCTGTGCTAAACGTGCTGTGCCTGGGATCATAGACATACCAACAGACACAATGTTTAACGGAGCTTTAACAAACGGGAACGCTAGGAGTCGTCCAATACCACCACCAGAGTTAGCAATACGGTTAATAATCTGACCGATTGCTCCATCATTGATGTTCTGGGTAAAGGTGATTGCACGAGACTCTTCTACAATAGCCTTGTCTTTAAACTGTCCTGTGCTTGGATCTGCAAGTCTACGGACATAAGCATCTGCTTCTAGACGGAGTTGCTCTGGTGTGAGGTCAGGTTTCATCTTAGACAGTTCTGTGTACGCACGAGCGTACGCACGAGAACGTGTATACAGAAACTTAGCCATCTCATCATAGCCACTCATCAGATCACCAAATAAAGTGAACTTACGAAGCTTGCCTAAGAATGTCTGAGCTTTGTCAGGGTCAAAGTTAAACTGATCTCTTTCTAATCGAGTCGAACTAGGATCTGTCAAACTCTCGCCTAAACGGAACGCAACCCTTGCTGCATCTACGGCTTCTTTGAAGTACATGCGGTATGCATTGATTTGGATCGAAGCTTCAGCTCGCATCCTTGCACCTTTCTCTCCACCAATCTTTCTACCTGCTAACTTACGCAGGAATGGATAGAGGAAGAGGTTAAGAATGTTACCGAAGGCTGCCGCTTGCTGAGTAGACAAGCCAGAGATCATTGCCTCTGTGCGGAAACTATTCAGCCTACCCAGAGCCTTAATGATTGCACTAGGCTTTGTCTTATCACGCATAAGCTTGATGTTGCCGTGTGAACTCTTCACTGCATCGTGCAGAGCCGCGAACTCATCAACTGCTTGGTTAGACCTACGGAGCTTAGGATCATTCAGTGCATCAAGAATCGCCCATGTACCACGGGTAACCCTACGGCTACCTAAGTTACGAGAGAACTGACGAGAGTAGAGACCATCCATAATAGACAGGGAGTCCAGTACGTCTTTCAACTGCATGAACTCTGCTTTCTCTGCGTTAGTAAACTCATCAGGGTTCTTCTTAGCCATCTCCATGATCTTGGCTGCTGTTTCAGTCATGATCTCGTTGATTGCTAATGCACGCGCTTGGATCTGACGCATCAAAGAGATGTCGTCTTTTGCTTCATCCTTAAGCTTTTCAAACAATGCACCTGTACGATCTGTTTCGTCACCAATGTCACGAGCGATCCTCAGAACGGCTTCTTTAGCTTCACGTTCTGCTTGTTCTAATGTCTGCTTACCACCGTTGTACCCATCCATCTTGACGAGCTTGGTTTCATGGTGAACTGCACGTTCTTCAACTAGACGCTTAACGTCATCCGTTGTCTCCAAACGATTAAGGTTCTTAGATCCAATAGGTGCAGGACGCAAGGAGACATCACCAGTTTCACTAATGATCTCTTGGTCTCTGTTCCGAGGTACAACAGGAACTGGATTACCTGCATCATCAACACGATCTAGGTTCAATCCAGAGTCCGCATCACGATTTACTTCGTTGACTGCAGCTCGTACCTTATTTGCAGAGGGAGCTTGGTCAGCTTCTGTCAGAACACGATTGACCTCATCAGGGGTCACTGTGGGCTGTTCTGCGTTGTCTAATAGGTCACCTTGAGTAGCAGGAGCTTCTCCTTGTGTGGAGGCTTCTGGTGTGTCTGAAGGGGTTTCCTGAGTAGCCTGTCGTTCCGTATCAATCTGAGTCTCAGCTCTACGCTTTGACTTCATAGAACGGTACGCAGCAGAGCCTACATCTAAGACACCTGCAAGTCCGTTACCAAACAAGATACCGTAGCCTGTGGCTGTGAGGTTCTGCTCGATGTCAAACTCTTCACGCACTCCTGCTTCAAGCTCAATAGATTGACGCATGGCATTGTCTGCACTAGCGTAGAGACCACCTTCAACAGAAGCTGTACTGTAGATACCAACACGCTTGATTAGGGACTCTGCAGTCTTCTGTTTGAATCCACGTTCTACTAGAGCTTTGACTGAGGCCTTACCTGCAGTGTTGACTCCAAAGACACGAGCAAGAAGACCCACCCCAAGATAGGTGGTTGGATCAGATGCCAGACCTTTCAGCACCCTTCCTGTACCAGACATCGTAAAGTTAGGTAGCTTGTCATAGGTCTGCATGAGATCTACGAAAGCTGTAGCGTCTTCTGGTTCCCAAGATGAGACATCAAGAGCATCACTAGCCATGTTGTACAGGTTGTAGTTGAACTGCCCCATGTAGGAGATACCAAACTTGGCAAACTCTTCATCTGAGGCATTTTCATCAGGAACACCTAACATTGTAGTGCCACGTTGTAACGCAGCCATTCTACGGGCGTTAGTTATCCACTCTTGGTTTGAATATAGTGACTCTTCCGTCACCGCAGGGACTTCAGTGACTTCAGGCATTTCCACAAGCTTATCTAAGCCTGTAGGGACAAGCTCGACTTTCACGCCTGCTTTAGACGCTTCAGTCTCTTCATCTTCGGTTGTAGGAGCTACGAACAGATCATTTAAAGTAGCCATTCATGTCTCCTATTGTCTGCTGTGGATGTCGTAAAAGTATGCATATGCGCCTGGGAATGTACGACTTTCAAAAGCCTTCCATTTAGGTAAGTTACTGCCTTGGTGTATGCCACGAGGATCATTAAGAATTTCGTTGGTGAAGATTTCGTAAAGATCACTTTCGGTCATGCCTTGAGGGATCAGGACTCTGATGTCTTCAATCTCCTCAATACTGTTCGTCCCATAGACTTCGCCTGGGTATCTAACGGAACTTAACGATTCTTGAGAGACATCGAATTGTGCAGCTTTTAGTTCATCTAATTGCTCTTTATCTGAAATCAATTCGTTGGTTACGTTTTGTGCTATTTGACGGATTTCAGCTTGAGTAACAGAGCCGTCTGCCGCATACGCTTCTGCGTAAGCAATTTGGAAGCGTTCATCAAATGCTTGCTCAATTTGGTACATTTCCTTCTTCTCATGAGGCTTCATGCTCTGAGTTAAAGCAACTGTTCCTAATGTAGACTCAACTGCGGCCTTGCGATATTTATTGACTTCGCTGTTTGCAAGTACGGTTGCAGATTGCTGTGCAGACTGTGCAAATGACAGCAAGGTAGGAATATCTTGAGGATGTATTTTTCCTGCGTTGTTTACATTAGTAATTAACGCTAAGGCATATTCTCTAGGAGTGATGTCCTGATTCGGAGAACTTGCATATCGTAAGACCTGTGTTTGGAAGTTTGTGAGGTTTGTCTCCATCATCGGAGTCTTAAAGCCTGTCACTGTGTTTACAGTATTGAGTAACTTATAGAGGTCTTCTTTCTTACCACCGATAGCCGCATACGCAGCCTCTTGTTGCTGAATGACAGCACGAGGGTTATTTAAATTTCCAGGATCTAACAAACCATCAAGGACTTTGTTTTCAACATTGATCCGTTCTTCTTTCTGTTGTGCAGTAAGTTTAGCTAATCTAGCTTTCTCTGCAGCAGTTGCCTCATTCTGCAGTACCTGCTTGGCATCAATGATCTTATCAATCTGAGTTGCTGCAAGTGGCGTACCGCCTTGTTGTAGCCTTAAAGCTACATCACCATAACGAGAATCACCTGTGGCATCCATGATGGCAATCAATTCATCAACAATGATTTCTGTTGACTTGCCATTTCTTGTTAAGGTGTAAAAGTCATCACCTTCTTGGCTTAGGGTAGTGGCAAGGCCTTCAATCCCTAATTCATTGATCTTGTCGATTTGAGAATTTACGACATCTACATACGCTCGATCACGATCTGTGTTTAATTTCTTGTTGAGCTGTGCATGCCAAGAGACACCAGTGTTGTGTGTCCATTCACGAATTGCAGGAGACACCACATCCATAGTTAATGGATCGTCAATCTGACTAACTAACTCACTAACTTTCTCGTTAGTAATTTTGTTATAGTCATCAACATTGTCTACGAGTAAAGGCGTACCGTCTGGGTTGGTCAGTCTGCCCTCAAGCAGGTCTGAACCAAACATATTTAACTGTTGTTGGACATACCCACGGGTACGCAGTTCTTTGTAGTGCCGAAGGAATACTTTAGATTCCTGTGCGTACTTCTCTCCGTTAGCGACAGACGCAATGTCCGAAGACATGCCATCCATGAGGTAAGCTTTCTCTGCACGGAGCATTTCTTCTTTTCGTCTTTTCTCAGAAGTCTTACTGATAACGCCTGGGGCTACTTGGCCTAAGGCATCAGCAATAATAGCTGCTCTAGTAGGTGTTGTATCGGGTGCTTGTGGTTGTACAAATGTATCTACCACACGCGCAGTTGGCGCGGTAGGCGCACGGGATCGCAATCCCTCAACTTGAACTCTAGCCATTTTGATTCCTTATGTACTAAAGATACCTAGATCCTCGTTGGCACTGTAATAAGTACCTGCGGAGGCAATTGAATTACCCGCAATGATTCCTAAGGTGTCAGCAGGGGTTCCCATCTTGACACTGTTAATTCTGCTTTGAGCTTCTGCATTGTACGCCTCAGCGTCCATGTCATTCTGTGCCAGAATCCCAGTAATCTCAGAGTTAATTGAAGTCTCGTTACGAAGTTGTTTGCCTTCAGTCTGCCTCAGCAGGGCAATCACAGAGTTACCGGATACGCCTGCTTCCCCTGCAGCTACATACTGCTTAGAGGCCACTTCAAGGGCTTGTATCTGTGCTTCTCGTTTCTCTTCGCTTAGTCGTTCAACTTCTTGGTTAGCTCTAAGGTTTGCTTGATTAACTTTAAGATCACGGGCTTGAACAGCATTGTTCCTATTTGCATAGAAGTGTGCTGTTTGCGCTGATGCTGCATCGTTCTGCGCTTTGATTTCCATCGCAGATTTAGCCGCAGTTAGCGCGATAGTGACTGGATCACACATTTTAAGCCTCTATCCTTACAAACTCGTAGAAGGGAATACGGCCTTTACCGTACTCATCAATTAGATTTATAAACGTGAATCCTAAATAACTTAGCCATCGCATAGCGAGACGGTTTCTGGCATCCACATAGTTCCGAAGTATTGGGTACTTCTTATTGATTCCTTTGACCCACTCCAAACTCTGTGGGATAAATTCTTTGCTTACTTCTGGTAAGCGGTCTGACGCAAGAAGCCACGGACACCCAACTATTGGGTCTTCTGTAGGAGTAACTCCGAAGAGTCCTATCACTTCCTCATCTCCTGCGATGATCGCGTAGACTTCATCACTGAGTTGCATTGAGAACAGGAGAGCCTCCAAAGGTTCTAGCCCAGAGGAGGCTTTGACTTCTGCTACGTCCTGCTTACGCATCTTAGGTGCAAGAATATGTGCATCTGCATCGCAAGCCTTTCTGTAGTAGGGTGTCATTACAATCTCCGTGATCTCATTACAAAGAAGCCTTCCCATTCCGCACTCTGGAAAGAGCAAGGTAAGTGACTATCACTAACTAGCTCGATATTGACTTCTTGAGCATTGGAATTAACACCGAAGCGGAAAGTTCCGTTTTCAATAGCTACTTGCCCAAGGATGTTTGCGGAAGAGCCCACGAGTCGCCCAGTAAACTTAGATGTCTTTTTTGGCCGTGCTGTGGGAGTGACTTCTGTCTGGAAGAAACCAGTGTCACTGTAGACTACGTTCCAGTTACGGATCTGTAGTCGTCCTGTGGTCATGGGTTCATTGTTGTTTTTCAGTACCTGCTCAGAAAACCTGTACCGGAATGTATAGGGAACACCTGCGTAAACAGTAAGCCCTGATGAAAGTGCATTGGATACCCCACTGTCCGAAATGAGCCTTCCAGTGTGGGTAACGTATACTATGTTATCCGCAGTGTAGGGGACTGTTGTAGTACCACCTGAGGTCAACTTAACCCGTCTATCGAGGTTGATGCCATGTCCTGCAGTCGTTACCTCAGTCGCATCATCTTCTGACAAGTTGATACGCTCAAGGAACACTTCTGTTCCGTACTTAACAAGGACAAAGATTTCTGACTTGTTGAAGGATACGTTTAGGACATCACCTGACATCACCCACCGTGACCATGAGGACTGAAGCTTCTCGTTGCCTTGCCAATAGAATCGGTAGACATACATAGCTGTAGGGTCATCAGCAGACAGACAGATCAACATATCTTCGTTAGACGAAGCTTCCATCTTCTTGATTTCACCAAGCAGGAAAGCAGGAACGTGAGCAGTAATATCTGCTGCATCATCAACCTCAGTATCAAGGTCAACGAAGTATTCACGGACACCTGAGTATTTCCCACGCTTTGTTCCGAAGAAGACGTACCTTCCTGCACCTACTGGCTTCGCACGCAAGGACGCTTCAAATTGAGTTGTTACATCAATCGAGACAGTCTCAGGGGTAAGGAGGTCTGTTGCATCTAGTCGGAACTGAGTCAGATCAGAGAAGAGTAGCAATGACTCTGTGAACGGGACTGCGTGCTTCAATAAAGACACTTTGTTGTTGGATACAGCAACGTCAATAGGATCAGAGTCTAGAAGTGTCAGAGTAGTACGTTGGAAGAAGTTAAACTCTTCAAACTGACCTGCCTCAGAAAAGATAACATTCTCATCCGCCAGTACGCCTAAGCGATTACGGTGGAAGAAAATATCAGCTAACTTAAAGTCCACAAAAGAAGGGAAGGGATTAGTATCTTCATCACCTACTCTGCGGGGTGCGTAAGTAGCTTGTTGGAAATCGAAGTCACCGTCAGACCTACGGACTAACTGATGGGGCATAGTGGTCACATCAAGCTCAGTTTCAATATTTGGCTTAATAGTTTCCTTCCATACCTGACCACCGTTGTCGTCAATCTGGAGTTCTACATAGTAGTCATCTTGACCTTTGTCGTTATCACCAACAACGCCAATAACAAACCCTTCAGGGCCACTTGGTGGTAGGTCATCAAAGTCTGCGGTCTGGTTCTTGAACGCAAGCAGGTGCTGATTACCACGGGAGTCTTCTACCTCGATGTCAAAGTCGTTGCCATCAGTTGATTGGTAGTACAGTACGTTTCCGTATTCTGTGACTGACATGCCTGGGATTGAACCTGCACCAACGCTACCGTAGTAAGTAGATTCAGTTGCAGAGAAATAATTCAAGTTACGAGCAATACGGTCAGTCTGGATTGAGCGTTCAGCATCAGAGGTGAGAGTTGTTGTGTCTTGTGTACTGGACATAGTCTCAATAGACCGTGTGTACACTGTACCTCCTTTCGTAATCCGAACGGTGTACTGACAACGATAATCACCTTGCTTCACATAGACGAGAGCTTCATTAGGACGACTAGAGGAAACTGTAGTGTCTTTAGCAACTGTAGTGTTCTTGTTGAGAATGAACGTGTAGTCAGCAACGGTTGTCGCTGCAACTTCCTGAGATGGGTCTGTTAGACCTGACAGATAAGAAGCAGAACCATAAACGGTCTTTGCTACGCCATCCTTATCGTACACATACACATTGTCTGTCGTAACAATCAAGGTGTAGAACTCATTCTCATCTCTACGGATAGTGTGAATAAACGCATTAGCCGCACCATTGATATTACCTAGTGAGGCAACAAATTCGGTAGGAGGTCTTTTCGATAGACCTGTAACAACTGAGGATAATCCATTCTCTTGGAGTTCAGCCTGCGTCTTCAGTCGGAGTGATGGAGGTTGCTGACTGACCCCGTTAATTAGGTTAGGGATAGACGCACTGACTAGAGCCATTAGTAAATCCTCTTTCCTGACACGCGATCCACAACAGCGAATACGTCATAATTGTTCAGGATGTTAAAATCAGAGGTATCCCCTTCTGTTTCTTTCAGCTCGTAATATGCACGCGCTTCATCCTGTTCTTGGAAACCGTGTAGTGTTTGAGAACCGACAACACGATCTTGGAATGTTCTGCCTGCTTTAATAGTGATGTATCGCTTGGCTACTTCAGGTAACTCTTCAAAATCCAACCCAACAACGATGTCTAGTTCTACAGACTTAGCAATGTTGTATGTGTGGTTTGTTTTGTCATACATCCTCGTACCTCGTTGCACGAGATCAAGAGGCAGTCCTGTACTTGACTGGCGGTTGATGCTATCTGCATCTAAGTTCGCGTCAGCTTTCAGGAGGTTGGTTGGAAGAATAATCTCCCCACTCAAATTTGGAGTAAACCGTACTTTTAATTCACGGTTAAAATGCCACGCTTCTGATTGCACTGCGCGTGACGTAGCTTCAAGGATCGTTTCTGCTAACTCTGCGTCCACTAAGCCAGACGACAGGCTGTTCACAGGGCTTTCCCCGATAGTTGACAGCATAATGTTTACTGCCTCTAACTTTGTGGTTGGTGTCATGCTGTATCCTTGTTCTTGTTTCTGCGTGAAATAGACGCAGCCTTCTGTTTAGCATCTGCTTTAGAACTCGCACCCCATGCACGCAGTGCTAGTAATAATCGAGTAGGCTTACCATCAGAGCCACGCTCTGCACCGTTCATGTTGCCCATCCGAGCAAGAAAGGAAGACCTACGAGGGTTGTCGCCAGACTTCACTGGACTTTTGAGGTTTGCCCCTTCCGTCCTTTTGTAATAGTCACGACCTTTTTGATTTAAGCCACCACTAGGGTTTTCATGTTCTTTCCGTGGCATGGCTTAGTTCTTCTTTTTGTACTTAGCTGTCTTAGCAGCTTGCTTAAAATTAGTAGCTGAGGGCGCACCTGAATCCCCAGGGCTTCTCATTTTTTCACCCGAACCTGAAGCAATGCGCTTACGTTTGGCGTGAATGTTTGCGTATAGGCCTTTAGACATTTGAGTTCCTTAACAAAAAAGGGAGACCCGTAGGCCTCCCCTGTGTTTGCTTATGCAGCGTTCAATGTGATCGCGCAAGCAGGACGAAGGATGTTATGACCCATCGCGTACTTAGCTACCATCAGGTTGCCCTGACGCTCGATCTGGTACTCAGACTCAACACCTAAGTCGAGAAGCTTCACTGTCGCAGCAGCGTCTTGAGTGAAGACAAGACCACGAACTGCTGAGTAATCAGCTTTGTAAGCACCTACGTTAGTCAAAGGATCAGGCGTTGCACTTGTAGTTGACTCATCAGTAGTTGGGATGTGGTTAGACATAACAACACGCGCACCACCAATCATAGGAGCTGCACCAGTTGCAATAGAACCAGAACCACCTACGTCACGGTTCATGTACGCTAAAGTATTGACGTTAGCGTCTGCACCGAACAATGCGTAATACTGCTGTGGAGGAAGAACAACGATCTTCTCCTGAGTGATGTCTTTCTTGTCGAACTCTTCAAGTGCGTCATAGATAGCCTTAGCAATCTTAGCACCGTCTAAAGCGTCTGCAGTCAACGTACCGATAGTGACGTTGGTTGTGTAGACTTCGTCACCGAAAGACGCACCGAACTGAGCAGCAGCGGCAGTTGCATCAGTGATAGAAGCAGCCTTCGCAATGATGCGTGCTACGTTCTTGTCTGATGCGTTAGCAAGTGCATAACCCATTTCACGAGTGTAGATAGAACGCACATCGTAGTGGTTCATTGCTTCGTCAATGTTTGAGATGAAAGTTGAAGAGATCAACAAGTCATCAACAGTGACTACACGCTCTGCGTGCTTGATCTTGTCAGCTTCGATCAACTGCCCAGGAGTGTGGTACTTAGCCACAGAAACGCCCGTCAATGGGAACTGTGCTGACTTACCGTTCTGGATAGTACGAACACGGTGAAGTGGCATGAAGATGTTACGCTCTTCAAATGCTGAAAGAACTTCTCCCGCATATAAACGTAAAAAAAGGGCGCGAGCGTCACCGCTTGCGTTTACTTGACCGAGACGAGACACGGCCTGATCTGTTGGAAATGCCATTTGGATTTACCTCTTAGTAATGAATGGTTGAGTTTTTGTTCCTACTCAGCCGCGCACTACATCCTTTCTCTCAGGTTGTCTCCCGCAGGAGGCCAGAAGTAATCGTTTGTAATGGTTTGCTTTTTGGTTTACGCTTGACTAGCAAGCTATTATTGAAGCCTTTTGTGGCTTATAAAAAAGCCCTAACATAACGCTAGGGCATATAAAGGAGACAGTTAGAACACGTTAGACCGAGCTAATTTCTCAGCTACAGTCTGACGATAAGCGGGGTCATTGTGGTATCTGGGGTCACGCATAGCGGCTGTCAGTTCTGCCGCACTATTAAACGCCCCGCTTGAAGTAGGTGCTACTTCACCTTTTACAAGCTTTGGAGCTGATCCTGCTTCAGAGCGATACCGTGCATATAAACCCTGCACTGCGAAGCTAACAATGTTAGCGTCTCCTGTCTCAATTGCTTGGTTGAACGCTTCAACCTCTGCGGGTGGAAGTGATTGAGCTGCCCACTGAACCATGCCAGTGTATTGCTCTTGTCCACCAACTGTCTGATAGACAGATTGTGTCATGTCTTGGGCAATTGCTTCCTGCCCTGCAATCCATGAATCTACAAGAGTTTTAGAGAACCCTGATTCTTCCAAAGCTTTGTATGCTTCTTCAGAGAGTCCACCATTCTCATTGTATTCCTGTTGAAAGACATCAAAGTCTAAACCTGCTTTATCCAACACATCGACTACCTCAGTAGCATCTGCATCGGGAGTAGGTTCTTCTTCAGCTTCCTTAGGAGTTTCTTCCTGATTTGATCCTAGCTTCTTTTCTAGCTCTGAATAAGCTTGAGCCATGTCTTCGACAGACTTAAACTTTTCAGGCAGCCAGTCAGGGCGTGAAGGGTCATTAGCCTGTTCTAGTTGCTCTGCCTTAGCGAGCATAGCTTCGTTATGACCCTCAGGTGCATCAGGTGTTTCGTTAAACGTGTTCAGTTCTTCTGCCATTACTGGTTAGTTCCTGCCTCTGCTACAGCCTTGGCAATTTGTGGTGCAGCACTTTGTGCCATCCCACCCATTGTCTGCTCTAGCATCATTTGCTGTTGCTGTTCCATTGCTTGTTGAGCTTCCATTGCTTTCTGCTCTGCCGATTTAATAAGACCGCCAGTGTCTATACCCAGAGACGCACCGAGTCGGTCAATGTAGTCATCTACGTTCAACTCTCTAGCAATAATGTCCTGACCTAACGGTTGCAGGTATTGCAGGAACATAGCTAACTTATTCAAGTCCTGACCTCGCCCAAGTGCTTCCACACCAGTGACAATAGTCGGCTTGATTGTGTCCTTTGGAAGTTTAGGCATCTTGCCTTCTTTCTCTAGACGAGCCATCAATAGACGGATCAGAGGCATCTGGAACTCTTGACTCATGATCGAGTAGACACCACCCAGGGCAGTCTCTAGTTCCTGTGCCATATAACGTACTTCCTCTGCAGTCACACGTTCAGCTTGACGCTGCACGGAGCTGTTGAGTAAGAACGCAAAGGACAGACGCTCTGTAATTGAGCGCATCGTTTCCATTGCTACACGGAAGTCATTAGACTTCTGCACTTGCAGGGTGGAAACATCATTTGCATCACCAGTGACGATTGCACCGTTTGGTGATTCAGCAAGGTTCTTGGCCTTCGTTGTTCCGTTAGGACGAACGAGGAATAGCACTTTAGCTGAAGCTGCCGAACCTTCTACAATAGCCTTGGTTAGAGCCTCAAGACTTTTAAGGTCACCAAGGTATTCTTCAACATAACCACGCCCATAGTCTTCACCGTCAATGCGGATGAAACGTAATGGGATAAATGGGTTTTGTTCTAACGGGTAAGAGCCACGCGACTCAGGAATCTCAATACCTGCAACTTCTTGGTAGATAACCCACTTGTTATCTTCAAGGTAGACATGAGTGTATAACTCATAGTCCTTTGTGCTTTTGTCTTCAGGGTCAGTGAGTTGAATACGAACCTCTTCAGGTAGCATCAACGGTGAGACTGATTCCTTGGTAATGATTTCAAGGATATTGCCCATAGTGTCACGCTTGATAACGTAACGGTCTAGGCGAAATACCTTCATTCCTTTTTCTTTCGGTGGCATGTAAAGAAGCGCATTACCTGTAACAACTAACTGCTTCAATGCCTCAAACACTGGTACACGAATCGCAGTGCCTTCTATTTCCTGCAAGCCTGCACGCTCAATACGAGCAAGAGCATCTTCTACTGCACCTCGTGCATCCTTGCCTGCAAGTTCCTGCAGATCAAAGTCGTCAATCGTAAGACGGAAGAATGGGCTATTTGGGGGTAGTAAGGCAATTAGTAGCTTTGATGCTAAATTATTAACCCCACGGCTACCAACAGACTGATAAGGAGTCTTATAAAGTGTAGACCCGCTGTGTCCATCTGGTGGCATAAGTGTGGGAATAGTAATCTCTGCAGCATCTCTTGCACGTTGCAGGAAGGCATCTCTTACAGATTCAAGTTGTGCGTATCTTTTCGCACATCCAGTGCCTTCGTTCATATATTAACCTTTTGGAATGTTCAGACCTGAACCTGAGCTATTTACGTTTGCCGAGCTAGACAGTGGGATACGAAGTCCCTTTTTGCCTTTACGCTTCTTTTCAGCAGTCTCAGATGAAGTTTCATTTTCTGATACATCTGTATCAAATTCTGGAGCCTTCGCTGTTACTGGGGCTGCTTGGGCAGGTGGTGGTGGTGGTTTAGATGAACCTCCTCCTAAACACATACTAATTCTCCTCTAGAGTTTCTTCGTACAAAGACTCAAGTTTGTTAATTACAGACTGTTGGCCTTGTAGATACCTAAGTTTTTCGACAGGAATGTCGTCAACAGGTAGGGTGTTTGGATACATTTCTTTGAGCATATCAAGCAAGACCTTGGTAATACTCAAGTTATTCGACAAGACTCTCATATATAAATGTAAACCCTCCGTGTTCCATAAAGGGACTTTAGGGGTGTATTACCACCCCCAATCTCCGTCCATTCCTGAAGCGTTGTAGTCCGTAACAACTCCTTCAAAGAAGTTAGTGTGGCGAGTGCCATTCAAAACCCAATCTAACCAAGGAAGCGGGTTATCCTTAATCTCTTCCCAATTGGGTTTAAGTCCAAGTTGTGTAAGTCTGCGATTAGCGATGAATCGGATATACTGCTTAACTTCCTGGGCCGTGAGGCCTTCCACATTGCCCATCGTAAACGATAGGTCAATAACTTTATCCTCAAGGTCAACAGCATCACGGAACATCTGATAGATAGTTGCTTTAAAATCATCCGTTACTACTCGTGGGTGTTCGTCACAAAAGGTACGGAATAGTTTGACCATACCTTCACAATGCATCGTTTCGTCTCTAACTGACCACTCAACGATCTCGCACATACCTTTCATCTTGCCGTAGCGTTGATAATTTAAGAGCATGACAAACGCAGAGAAGAGTGACATACCTTCGTTCATCACAGATCGAGCGATGGCTAGGGCTGCCCCTGTGTGACTATGTACGTCAATATCGGACATGAACTCCAGTTTGTCAGACATCTCTTTTACATAGGTAAACGATGCAAATTCCTTTTCTGGTAAACCAAGGGTGTCGTTCAATAGTGCATACGCACGTTGATGTACGAACTCTCGATTAACAAAAGAAGACAGCATTGCCCTTACTTCGTTGTTCTTGAACTTAGGGATGTAGTATTCAAGGTAGTTAGTTCCCACCTGCACATCTGACTGCGTGAATAGACGAAGGATCTGTGTGATGTGATTCTTCTCTTCAAGTGAAAGTTTGCCATCCATCCACTGTGCGACATCTTCTTGAAGCTTTGCTTCCCATTCACCCCAGTGGATCTTTTCGTGGTCAATGGCAAAGTTGACTGCCCACGGATACTTAAAAGGTTTGTAAACCTTACTTTGTTCTAAAAGACTCATTTTTTAGAGACTCCACAAGCCAATCTGCATTTTCCATTGCTGCTTTCATCGGTGTCCCTTTGTGAATCAAAATGGACGCAACAACTGCTTTGATTTGATAATCATTGTTAGCCTCAACCTGTTTTGGTGCAGGGGGTTTCTTTGGTGTTGTCATTCGTTTCCTTTACGGTTCTTTGTTTGATACTTCTTAAGTTTTAGACTTAACTGGAGGTAACGAGCATGATGATCGCGTGCTTTATCCCAATTCCGATCTACCTGAAATTTCAATAGTTTTAGATAGACCTTGAGAAGCTTTGCTTTAATTTTATCCATGACAAGCTAGACACTCCTCCGAGTCCTGAAGAGCCACACGTTCCATATCAACCCCAACTTTGTCTGCTTCATACCCTGCGGAAGTGCGTAGGTAGTACAGACCTTTGAGTCCTCCTTTGTACGCCCTAAGGTGTACAGAGTTGACATAGCTTGCGTGCGAGCCTGACGGGAAAAAGAGGTTGACGGATTGACCTTGACAGACAAATGGTTGCCTCTCTGATGCACGGTCAACAACGTAACCTTGGTCAATCTCAAACGCTGTCTTATAGACCTCTTTGGTATCGGTATTGAGGAACTCCAAATGCTGCACTGAGCCTTCAGTGTTAATAATGCTCTTCCAGACTTCGGGGGTGTTCTGTCCAAGTTCTTCAAGACATTCCTCCAAGTATCTATTTTTTACTAGGTGTGATCCTGCTCGCGTTTTGTGCGTGAAGGCGTTCGCTTTTAGTGGTTCGATAGACGGGGAACATCCACAAATGATTGAACTGTTTGCATTAGGAGCGATAGCGATGAGGTGTGCATTACGCATACCAGAACCTACAATATCTAAAGGTTCGCCCTTCTTCTGTGCAAGCTTCCTACTTTCCTCAACTGCCTGCTTCTTGATGTTTTCAAAGATAGATTGATTACGCCACTTAGCAGGTAAGGAATCCCAAGGGATGTTGTTTTTTTGGAGGTAACCATGAAAGCCCATAGCACCGAGACCAATTGAACGCTCACGGATTGCTGAGAACTTTGCTTTGCTTAATTCTTCTGGTGCATGTTCGATAAAGAACGACAAGACGTTGTCCAGTAATCTGACCAAGTCTCTAACCATGTGCGTTCCGATCCAGTTGTCGTACTCTTCAAGGTTGACTGAGGAGAGGCAACAGACTGCTGTTCGTTCTTCATTAGTAACGAGGTGTATCTCGTTGCATAAGTTAGAGCCATTAACACGGAGTCCAAGTTTCTGTTGAAATGGATTAAGTTCTCTGTTGGCTGTGTCAATGAAGTTGACGTAAGGACTGCCAGTTCTGAAACGAGCTTCAAGTATTCTTTCCCACAAGCTTCTAGCTTTGATTGTGTCTCTGACAGCTCCGTCATAGGGGTCTTTGAGTTGCCACTCATAATCTTTCTCCACTGCAGTCATAAACTCATCAGTAAGGTTGACTGCGTTATATAAGTTAAAACATTTACGGTTAGAGTCGCCCCCTGTTGGTGTCCTTATTTTGATGAACTCAACAATATCTGGGTGACTCACATCCATGTAAGCTGCATAGGAACCCTTACGAGTCTTCCCTTGCTTATAAGCAGTCATCTGACTATCAACAACTTTCATGAACGGTATAGGACTTGGTGCTTTATCGGACACCGCCCTTACATCTGACCAATGTCCACCGACTCCACCACCTTTAACTGATAACCAAGACACCTCTGAGTTGTGTTCAATCAGGGAATCAAGGTTGTCTCCTATATAAGTTAAGAAACAGGAGATAGGGAGGCCTTTAGGGTCTTGGCCTGGGAGTGGGGCATTTGATAGAACGGGGCTTGCAAACATAAACCACCGCTTTGAAGCGTAATCGTAGATGCGCTGTGCAAATGCAAAGTCTCCTTCACAGTACGCAACAGACGCACGAGCTAACGCTTCTTGAGGATCTTCTCCATCTAAACAATAGAACGATAGCAAAGCTAACGCTTGTTCTGAGAAGTTATCATTTCTAGTTTTATCTATTTTAATTCCGAGATGTTCTGTTATCACAGATCATATTCCCCATTGATTTGGTTGATACGCATTTGTGCGTAGCGGATTACTTTTTTGAGATCGACTACTTCACTCTCAAATTCGTCCATTCCTTCGTATAGTTTTGATCCTGCACGGGAGGCATACTTGATGATGTTTCCACGCCAGAACTCCATGCCGTTTCGGATGATGAAGTTCTTCGGCTCAATGGCGTACTGAGCGTAGTGGGAGGGTTGTTCGACAAGGGTATCAACAGACTGATCGTCCCTGATGTCAGGACGGGTACGTTCATCCAAGTTAAAATTGTCATCACTCATAGCCTCATGTACCTCGATTAAAGTTATCCATTGGGTGGTGTCCATAGAGTTACCTCACCTGTTTCTTTGTCGTACTCCCCCGTGCGTAAGATGCGTGCAAGGCGTGCTTGGGTGAGGGCTACTTCTTCAGACAGACCTGCCTTCATGTACGCGACAACGACTGCGTTCCAAGAGGGATCAACAGCTAGGATCTTTTCAGCAGTCTTAGCTCCGACTTTTGGACAGCCAGAGTAGTTGTCAGTGAGATCACCGATGAGCGTTTGGAAGTAGAACCAATAATCACTTTCTTCTACTGATCGAGTAATAACCTCACCATCAACTAAGTGCTTGCCTGGGATCGTCTTAAGATCTTTATCGGTAGACCAGATGACGGTGTTGTCATCTTCAGTAGCCATAATTCCTAGAACATCATCAGCCTCTAGGTTTGCCCAAATGACACCGTTGTACTTTTCGTACATGTAGTTCTTGGCATGCTGAAGTAACATCGGTCTACGAATGTTCTGTCGGTTTGCCTTGTACGTTGGGTCAACTTGTTTACGAAAATTGTTTGCATCAGATAATGTAGCAACTACCTCAGTGCAGGCAGAGGACGTAACAAGTTTGGATACTGCCTCATCAATATCACTCTCTACGTCTTGTTCAAAAGCATGTAGAGTCCAGAGGCCATCACCCCAATTGACAGGTGTCTCCGCTTTGGTTGCAGCGATGTAGGCGATGATGTCGCCATCAATAAGAAGTCTCATACCATCCCGTCCCCATCGTCTTCCTCAGCCATAGCTTTCATGTAGTCCTCAAATTCTTTCTGGGTGACTACTTTTATCCCATGCTTCACTTGGATGTACTCTAAGTAAGCTTCCATCAGGAACTTAGCAGTCAGGGAAAGACTTACCACCGCAAATGCTAAGGCGATAATCCATTGGATTAGTTCACTCATTGGCGATGCTCCACGAAACGCAACTTCCTTGTTTTAGAGTTGAAGTGTAGGTACTGAACGCCTAGATCTTTTTGCAAGGTAGTGCGTGCAGACAAGCGTCCATCTTTGTAGGACTTGACATCTAGTAACCTAAGTTGCCCTTCAGGGCTCATAGCAATTAAATCAATTGCACCTGTGCATCCACAGTTCTTAAAGACTTGATAACCCTGATCCCATAACCATGTGATGGCGTAGTGTTCTGCCATATCACCAATCCGTGAGGGGTCAGTGGGTCTCTGCCCAGTTACGTCCGTAGGTAAACTCTGAATCGAGTGGACATTTGAAATCGTAAATTCGTTCAACTTGGTGCATTGCCCGTATGACAAGGTTTCCAACTGCATCTTCCAATCCTTGTTTGACTTGTATCTGTACTTCATCATGGATGAACGCCACTATCGCAACGTCTTCCTCAGTGTAGCCTTCAGCTTGTAACATTTGCTCAATTTGGACGTACCACTGTTTGCAAATGATCGCTCCTGCTGACTGTAAAAGTGTATTAAGTGCTGCGTGTGCGTGTCTTACTGGGACTTTTCTACCATCAAGTCCTTTAAGCCAACCTCGTTTAGCGGCTTCTGTGACTGCGTCCCTAAGTTTTCTGAGGGCAGGGACTTTCTTAAGGAATTTCGCCTTAATTGCCTTGCCCTCTTCTGAGCCTTTGTTAATGATCTGCCCAATTTTCTCGTCTCCTGCTCCGTATAAGAAGCCATATATAAATGTCTTGGCATTTGCTCTTGTAGGTAGTCCTGCTGCTTCTTGGTTTGCAGAATGAACATCGCCACTGACAACCTCTAGCGCGTAAGAACCACCATCAAAAGGAGCCATATAACTGGCAAGACAGCGAAGTTCAAGCGAGCTAGCATCGGCTCCGAGAAGGGAATAACCATTAGGCACAGTAAAAAGCTCACGACACTCACGCCCATAAGGTGCTGAGACGGAGGGAATTTGAGCGCAATTCGGTTGCGAATGGGTGCAACGAGATGTGACGCAACCCATGTGATTAACACGCCCATGTAATCTTCCTTCTTTCTCCAACTTCAACCATGCTTGCTTACCTGTACCTAACTGACCGATACGTTTGTTCAGCATCAGGTATTCAGACAAAAGAGTGGCTTCAGGTAACTCAATACTGCTGAGGATGGTTTCGTCTACTTTAGGTATGCCCGTGTCGGTAAACTCTTTCGGCTCCCATCCAAGTCCCTGTAAACGCTCTGCGATTTGTTGGCGTGAAGCAGGGTTGAACGGTATCTCCTTGGATTTAGTCTTGAGCTGAAGGGTTGTTGGAGGGAACGTATGTTGAAGTGAAACCTCGATGTCATTCTTCCTCTGCGATAACTCAGCAAAGAGCTTCTGAGCCTTATCAACATCGAACATAAATCCACGTTGTTCTTGCTTAAACAGCGCGGTAGCGATTTGATGCTCAAGAGTAAGCGCATCCTCTGAGAACGGTTTCGACAGAATCCTGGAGTGCAAAACCTGCGTAACTTTCGTGTCCTGTACACAGTAGTCCAACATCTCTGGACTGAATGTTTCCCAAGCCCCATTGTTAGCTTCGCTATATTCACCTTTCAGTTCTCCTAAGCGATAACCCCAAGCTTTTAGTGAGTGAGATCCCCAAAGCTTTGTAGGCAATCTCTTGTGGTCAGCATCAAGCTGCATGAGGTGAGGCCAAATGGTTCTTGAGCAAACTAACGTATCGAGAACGTCACCCTTGTATTCCCATGACCAGAGCTTTTTAAGTACAGGTAAATCATAGGAAATTAGGTTGTGTCCAATTAACTGGACAGCGTTCTCCATCAGAGGTATGCAGTCTTTCACTGTATTTCCGTGGAACGTGTGTACCTCACTACTATCAACATTTCTCAGCACCACGCAGTGAATGGTAGTGACATCATCAAGTAGGTTGTCTGTCTCAATATCTAAGATATATTTCATGGCCCTGTCTCCGCAGTGACTAATTTAGTTCTGGATTTTCTTCCAATTCCTTTTCAAAAATTTCACGGAACTCTTCCAGTTCAGGGTAGTTACCCAGTTCAATTGATTGCTCTGTCTCTACGAGATAAAGAGAAATCAGATGTCCAATCCACGCTCTGCGTAGTTGGTCTTCGGTGTAAAGCACCATTAAAAATATTCCTCTGTTGTAGTAGTTTCGTCAGTGAAGGGATCAGACGTTTCATACAGACGGGTAGTGTTAGGTTCATACCCTAGATAAATCATGTTGCCTGTAGATTGCCCTGTGTAGCGATCCTTCAACACACGGAGACGGGTGGTCTGCCTCTTCTGTTCATCTGCATCCTGCTGATTACGTTCAAGACCAAACATGAAGTAACTCCAGAATCCGATTGATCTAGAACCTTTGAAGTGACGGATCGAGACCTGACCTCCCTCTTCATGAGGCTTGCCATCAGGAGTAGCTAAGTGTGAGACGAAATGGATAATCACCCTGAGTTCGTTGGCAATCCCTGCCATCTCTTTCATGATCTGCTCTAAGCTTCCTCTCTCATCTGAGGTGTCAGCCATAGCAGTTAGGTGGTCAATGTAGAACAGCGTGATACCTTCAGCGTGTGCCATGTAGCGCAGCTTGTTCTTAATGACATCCCAATCAGTCTGACCAAATGAGTTATAGAACGTGACCTTTCCTGCAAGACTGCGAACTGCATCTACCAGTTCTTCAGAGTCCCAACTCCCGTCAGGGACATGGAAGCGTCTGCCTTCTACCTTGCCTGCAATCCGTTTAGCAGTCTCAGTTGGTAATTGTTCCAAGAAGAACACACCAACCTTGTGACCTAACTCAGTAATATCAAAAGCAATCTGTTGGGTCATGAAGTCTGTCTTACCGATCCCAGTACCCGCACCGAAGGCATACACCTCACAAGGCCTACGCCCATAAGTGATGTCCGTCAGGGTGGGTAAGAACCAAGGAAGTCCTTGCTCGATTGGCTTACTGATCTCATCAATTAGATCTTCAATGTGTACCAATCCATCAGGACGGTATTCCTTAGCGTCCCAAACTGCGTAGCTCAGTTCCTTGACCTTACCTGCTTGCAGTAATTCATTTGCATCCTTGCACTGCAGGTACGCAATCTTCGCCTTGCCTGGGGTTAAGAGTTCTGCACAGTCGCGTGCTGCCTGCTGTCCTACCTCATCTTGATCGAACATCAAGACAACAGAATCAAACTTCTCAATCCATTCAATCTGCTTCTGTATATCTTTCTTTGCTCCAGAGACTCCATTCTTAATCGAGACAACAGGCCACTTAGGGACTGCTTGAGCTACACTCAGACAATCAATTTCACCTTCTGTGATGACAAGCATCTTGCCGCCGTCTTGAGCAATACTCTGCCCGAACAGACAAGCGTCCTTGATGTTCCCTATGACTTTGAATGTTTTGTCTGGGTATCTAAGTTTCTGTGCGACAACTCTTCCCTGAATGTCGGTGAATGAAGCCACTTGTACAGGAGAGCCGAGGTACTCAGCGACTCCGTATCCGTACTGTCTGCAGGTCTCGTAATTGAGTCCTCGCTTTGTGAGTGGGGTGACTTCGGGTTTGATGAATTGTGTTGATTGTGCGTGCTGTGGCTCATGAGTCACTTCACCCTCCGCAGGTGTATAGGTTTGACATGAGAAGCAGAAGTGATGTCCATCTGTGTACAGAGCATTGGCATCACTACTACCGCAGTGTGGACACGCCTCATGGCGTATCAACTCAGACTCAGTCATCGTCTTCGCCACAGTCTTCCAAATTATTGACGTACTCTAGTTCGTCTTCGACTTTGTCCACCCATTTGTTCAACAGCTCTTTGAAGTTTGTTAGCTCTTCATCGCCACAATTTTCAAATGTATGGTTTAGTAAATCCTCTAGATCAAACTCAACCTTCATGTATCCATTCCTCTGGAATTGTTTCACCTTCAGCCCAAGTAAAGCCGTAACGGTCAGCCCACTCACCACAAGACATCTTCGTTCCGTCCTTGCGTACCTTCGCCCCTTGAACGGGGGAGGAGGCACGTTGGAACAAGAACCTAATCTCTAATTCAGGATGTTGTGCCTTAACTGCTTTCATCTTGCGCTGTGCGTCTTGGCGGAAATAACCTTTTAGTTCGACATAGATGCCACCGAGCTTAAGATCAGGAACATAGGAGCGTTCAACGCTGTACGATAAAGTGTGTGGTTCGTACTCGTAGCTCACTCCTGCGTCCTTCAATTTACCGATGACTCTCTGCTCAAAAGTCCCCTTCAACTGCGACATCAGCAGACTCTTCTTCAAAAGGCACTTCACTACTGTTGTCTTTTTCAACAGCCTTAGCGATGTATCCATCTTCCTCCTCAAACGGACTGTTCGATGGGGTGTACTCCTTCAGCTCAATAACCTGAACAGCAGAAAGATACAGAGTGACGTAGATGGTCTTCTGTGCAGCGACATAGTTAGCGGTTGGATTGAAGGCAATATTGACTTGTGAGCCGTTGCCAATCTCGATGCCTAATTTATCCATAGGCTTGCGCTTGGCATCCACCACCATGACCCTACGTTTGAGACCTTCTTTGGTGCGTGCCTTTGCCTTGAACTTAAATACGAGGTTCCCTGTTGGGTCACCATTATCATCGTACTCAGTATCAAAGCTGTGTCGTGTGGACAGCGCGTTCTTCATTTTAGGATCACGCTTGACCTGGGCTTGGAACTGTTCGTTACCAACACCTTCTAGGTGCTCACACATTTCGGCTGCTTCAATCTCTGAAACAACTAATGAGATGCTAAAGTCGCCTTCTTGATCTTTAACAAATTTGCGGGAGTTGTTATCAAACTTCTCCTGCTGTCCTTCAAAGACTTTTGCCCAAAGAGCAGAGCCTTTTAGAGTCTTGACATTACTAGCCATTATATCTCCTTAAGTGTAGTTTTTCCTCCATAGGAGGCCATAATAGGACTTTAGTTATCATGAAAAAAAGTATTTAGATTCCAATATGTTATGGAGGTTTAGACTACCTCTTTCAGGAGGCTCTGGAAGAACTCCTTCAGTGTAGCTTTCAACGTGATCTTTAAGCTCTTGTAGCACATCATGTTCCTCATACATGTCTACAAACGCTTCTCTAAGGAGCTGATTCATGGCAGGCATATTGGGTGCATGCGTGCCATAACTGTCGTGAACCATAGCAAAGTCATCAATGCCTATGTCCTTACAGCGATCAATAGTCAACGTAAGAGCTGAGGCATCCATACTATGAATGAAATTAGGAGAGGATCCATTGCGCGTTCTGTTGAGATCTACAGTGTCCTGTTGATAGTCCTGAAACGACAGCTTCACTACGTTCCCGTCAATCATTGTCTTGATCGTCCGGTGTGAGAGCTGAGGGTAAGCCTGACGTACCAGTAGGTTCGTAGGTGTCACCCATTCCATCGCCCTGTTCTGTTTAGCACAGTGACTCCCCACAGTACGCAGGTAATCCATGACAGTCGAGGCAGAGGAAATGACATCTTGGATGGAAGACCAGACATGCGTAGAAAGGTACTTACTAGGTGGGAATAGGTTCTCCCAAGGACTGTACTGTCCCTTATCTATCTTTTCCTTGATTGCCTCTGCAATGTATTCCCTACAGGACATCAACGTCCCCGAATACGGAGTTATCATTACTGGCCTCTTCGTGATCTTCCTGTCGATACCAAACTCAAGGCACTGCTTCGCTAACTCATCACCTTCGGCTGCGTCCTTCTTGATCTTCTCAATTGTAGCTTTAGCCACATTTGTGTAGATGTCCTGGGGTTTGCTTGCAGGTGTGAGGTTGACTGCTTGTCCCCCACGCTCATCACGCAAGATTGCAGACAAGTGTTGTAGTCCATTGCAACTTCCGTCTGCATGCACGGGCAGGTGAGTGACAAAGTTCTTTCCTTCGCGGAGATAGCCATACCATTCAAAACACCATGCGAGTGCCTGCCAAGGTTTGTCTGCTTCCTTCCACCAATCATAGTCGTGTGGATTCTCTACAGACTTCACTACGTTATCTTCGTTCATGTATGCCCACAAGACACGGTCATCCAAGCTCACCTTATCAACACCGAATAGGTTGGCTCCATGTATCGCTAACCAATCAGCATCCTTGGTATCCTCGATCTGCACACCTCGTGCAAAGGTAATCAGACTCTTGCCCCAGTCAGCGACTTGAGGAGACAGGAAGGACTCTACAGTGTACTTGCGTCCTCTGAAGTCATTCGTCCATACGAAATAGAAAGCATCGTACTTGCAGTAGCTCTCAGCAATCTGAATGGTTCGCTCGTGTGCAATACGCTTAGACATGGTGCGATTGTTGTGGTCATAGATGGCAGCCCTTCTCCCACTCCATGCCTTCAATGCTTCACGCTCTTCACGGGTAGTCATCTCTTGCGGAGAAATTTCAAACGGGTACACCGGAAGATCTAGGTCATGCTTACTAGGCATACCACCGATCTCTTGATCGTTGTCCCACGCCCATCTGAGTACCTCTAAGATAGGTGTATTGATAACCCAAGGGGTGTCCTGCATCGCGTTCAAACACTTGAACTCTAATGACAGATCTCTCTTGGCTAATCGTCCCAAATACCTGCGTGCCTCTGGTCTCATGCGTTGACCCTCACCATTGGTAGGTTGTTAATAACCTCACTGTAGTAACCACCACCCCATACATCAGTCCAAGGTTTCGGAGGAATGATGCACGGTGCATAGCGAGGGTGAGCAACAGCTCGATGTTCGTTGAACTTCTTAACCCACTCAAGGGTCTCTGCTGTAGCCTCAAGGTAATTAGTCTTCTTACCACGAGACTTAAGAGTCTTGATGTGAAAGAGGCCCGTAGTCACAATGATCTTATCAATCAGACGAAGACCAACGTGGATCCTCTCCTCGTTACTCCATTCACCTTCGATGCCTTCCTTGTTCATCTTGTGGGTCAGGCCTGCACGTTTGTGATCGAATCCTTTGTCACCTTTCTCGTTCGCTTTATCAATCACCTTCTGTGCAAGCTTGCCTTGCTCATCAACCCAAGCTTTTAAGCGTGCCTGGGTTTCGATGTGCATGCCTACCATGCGTGCAATCTTCAGTAAGGTGTATCGTTTGCTCAGTGCATCCACCACTGTGATGAGAGCAATGTATGCCACCTGCTCACAGTCTGTTCCCTTAAGCTTCTTCTTTGCTATGTCCCGATTGCTAGATTTCTTTTCGATAATCTCAGCAACTCCCGCTGCCACCTTATCAATAGAAAGGGCAACCATAGATCGTCCGTGTTTAGTCAGGCTCTCCTTGCCCGATTCAAGTAGGCGTTGCTTTTGCTTTTCAAAGCGATCAACACCTGCCTGAACCATCTCAATCTCTAAGCGAATTTGATCCTCTACAGTTGGCACTTGTACCTCCAAGACCACAAGACAGACCACGGCTGTGGCCTATTCGTTAAACTACTTACACTGAAGGAGGTCTAGCTTAAAAGAGAAGGATACGAGCTGTATCCTTTGACTGGTAAGGGCTTGAGATCTAATTACACTGCTGTAGTTAAGACACAAGACATTTTAAGTCTAAGCTATTTCTTCAGTAATTGGTGCGAAAGGCGGGACTTGAACCCGCAAGCCTATGAAAAGGCGACAGATTTTAAGTCTGTTGTGTATACCAATTCCACCACTCTCGCGTAATTATTAGGCCACTTGTGACCACAAGGCCACCAATTAGACCACAACACTTTGCTCAAGTACACTGACTCCACTAACGAGGTGTTTGGGTGCTAAATGAGCGTAACGCATGGTGGTCTGGACAGCTTTGTGGCCCATCCATTCTTTAACGTGAGTGAGAGGCATCCCACCTTGAATCAACCTACTACATGTAGTGTGTCTGAGTGTATGCCAGACCACATCGTGTAGGTTGAGGTGACTACGAACCTTGTCCCATGTCTCCTTGTGCCACTGCCTGCGGAAGGCAAACAGGTTAGCTCCCTGCTTCGCCCTACTTTCCAACACTGCTCTTGCACGTTGGGTGAGAGGAACCAATCGAGGACTGTCGTTCTTTGACGTAGCTATGTAGAGCCCATCTTTGGTCACATGGTGGGCTTGTAGTGCAAGCATTTCTGAGTAACGGACGCCAGTATCAATGGAAACGATGAACGCATCCTTAATATCGTACTGACTCCATTGAGATAACAACTCCAGGATTGCATGCTCTTCCTCTGCTGTCAGCCAACGAAGACGAGTATGCCCTTCCTTCTGTCTGTGGAAGGTAGGAAGCTTATCAATCCTACCAAGTTCGTGGGCGTGCTTAATAATCTTAGAGAGCGCAGCGAGTCGCCTGTTGATAGTGGAATTGCTGATGCTCTCATTAGTCTTGCAGTGCATGATGTACTCATCGAGTAACTCAGTGTCGATAGATGTAATGTCTCGCTTGTCTCCGAACCATCGGGCAAGTACACCGATCATCAATAATTGCTTATCGTCAGATTTAGACCCATCCCAGTACATGTCGTAGGTCTTGTTTGCCATCTCTCTGAAGGAAGTAGAAACGCTAGACCCCTTGATGGTAGGGACAGGCTTGCCTAGTTCTAGTGCTTGCCTTGCTTGCGCTTCAAATAAAGTAGCTTCTCCTTTAGTGGAGAAAGAACGCCTGATTCTATGGGAGCCTACTTTGATGTAAGCCTCCCATGAATTACTTCTCTGTTTGACTGACATGGATATAACCCTCCAATCGTTTGGTTAATGCTTTGCCTTTATCGGTTAGTTGGATAAATTTCTCTGTGCGTTTCTTTGGGTTCTCTTCGGTATAGACAAGGTTATGTCCTTCCTTGCCGTATCGGTGAACCTTACTCAATGCTTGTACGTTTCGTGTTGCGCTTGCTGAGGTAAGGTCTAGATAAGTTCCTACATCGAGGACTGTTGTTTCGATTTGCTGAGAAGATCTCTCTGCAATGTATAAAAATGCAAGCATTGTCTGTGCCTGCATTTCTTTATCCAGACTCCTAAACTCTTGAAGCACTCTTTGTAGCTTAACGAGTTCTAGAGACATGTAATTCATACCTCCATAGGTAAATTGTAAATCCATCGTAAGATCTGCAGACCTGAAATAAATTGCTTGCAGAAGATACGCCTCTAGTGTAATGCAAGTAGACTTCTAACCCAAGTAGTTTTTTGAAGACCATGCGATATCCTCTATACAGCAGTTGAACGAATGTCTATTGATAACACTGTATAAAAAAAGTTCAAATATGTTTCCATGTTCTTCCCATTGCTAAATCCTGAATTGTTTGCTTACTAACCTCAAACTTCTTAGCAATAGCTTCGGTTGTGAGATGAGATGCTTGTGCAATAAGTTTTTTTCTTTCCTTCATCAATTGAAGAATTAATCGTGCATCATCTTCAGTTAATTTTGCATTGTGATGATTTGACCCTTTGGGTGCGGATGTGTTAGCTGCAGACACTATGTAAGTCCTCCTGCAATGTAGCTTTTAATGATTCAAAAATATGTGCAATGACATCTACAGTCCACCCGTTGCCGAGCATTTTGTACCGCTGAGTATTACTCACTCCTTCAGTGTAGTTATTTGGAACGGTTTGTAAAGCCTCAATTTCATTTGGAGTTAATTTTCTGTAGGTCAGTCCATGATCAAACGTCAAATGATTGTTGTGTTCCCAAGCACTCGTAGTGAGCGAAGGTGTTTTACCGTCCTTGGCTTTTATCCCTCCTGCGTTCTTGCCTTGAGCAACCTGGACAATCCGTGCAGACTCTTTCTCAAAGACAAGCTGCCTCCTGTTCTTCTCAAAATAGGATTTGAGGTTTCCTCCTTTCCAGTAGTTCGCATCAATGCAGAATGACTTGGTGCGGTCTGTTTGGTAGTCATCTTGAATGATGTCTTGGAGTACGATGCCTTTATCTTCGGGCGGGTACACATTCGGGATGTTAGTCCAATAAAGACGCTTTCGGTTCTGAGCTGAGACCAAACTGCTGTTGATAGTGATTGGTGCAACACCAAGTTCCTGAGTGATAACGTCCATGCTTTCTTTCTTCATTGGAACATTTTCTAGCAGGAAGAACCTGGGCGAAGCTGACCGGAGTACACGGACGAACTCAAAGAACAGTTTTGACCTAGGATCGTCAAAGTTGAGCTGCTTGCCTGCGAATGAGAAACCCTGACAAGGTGAGCCCGCGAGTAGGAGGTCAGGCTTTGAATACAAGGATGGATCGAACGCGCAGACATCACCGACATGCTCAATCTCTGGGTAGTTCTTCGCGCTGATTTGCATTGCATACTTGTCAACTTCTGACGCTATGTATTCACGAACTGGAACACCTACGCGCTCCAATGCAATCCGTCCGCAAGACATACCATCAAACAAAGACCATACCGTCAGGCCCTCTATGGGCTTTTGTGTGCTGTGTTCTGCTGTGTGCATATAGCTCCCCCAGTGTAGGAAGTAAGGAAGGCATACAAGCACGCAGAGAAAGCACAGGAACCAAGCCCAAAAAAAAGCCCGCACGATGGCGGGCAAATGAGGGAATCGGTGTCACCAGTTCTTAAAGAGTTCGCCCTTGTACGCCAGATAACCAATCAAGGGAGCCATCAAGACAAGCATGAACCAAGCGTTCTCTATGCTGTACATTGTAGATTCTCCTTGAGTGGAGGCATTGAGCCATTCTGCTCCACATCGTGGACATAAAACCAAGCCATCAGCACGGGTTCCAATTGTTGGAGGGTTCCAAGGTAGGTCATGCCCTCAAGATTTAGAAGGCAGTCTTCCTTTAGTCGATTGCAACGAATTACAAAGTTTTCGTAAAGGTTGGGTGCTACCTTGCATCCGTCCGGTACATAAACCAGAGCCCATTGCCGGAGATCATCCCTAGCAACATTCCTTGTATCTGCAAAGGTGTTCAAGTGTCTGAAATAGATGTTCACGATAACTCCTCCCATAGAAGGTAATAAGCTGTGAGCTGCTTGCGCTGTTGTTTGGTGATGTCTTCACAGATCAGCTCATCCATTGAGAGATGAGGCAAGCCCTCACGCTCGCACCATGAAGCGTATGACAGCACGAGATGATCAAGCACTAGATCTTCAGAGTCGCTTGTTGATAGTGTGCCGTTATAACCGTATGCCTTACAGAGTGGGCATGGAGTCGTTTCGGTTTTCATGAGTGAATCTCCGTGAAGTCTAAAGGATAAGCGTCTGCATCTTGCAGGCCTTCGATAACCAAAGCTTTTAGTTGGTCTGGCTCCATTTCACGCAAGCACTCAATCGCTTGAAGACTGACCTCGTGATGTAAATGCCCATCGTTCAATACTTCTTCAGCGTCTGCATTGATGCCAATGCCTAAAATGATGCGCGGATGTACTTGAATATTTACCATGTCTGACTCCTTAAAAGTTTGAGTTGAACTGGAGGAACTCTGCTAGCTCCTCCAGATATTGATCTTTGGCTTGTTCTAAGACTTCAGGATACTGAACGCTATCAGAGTCGAAACGATAAGTTGTTGTTCTCTGTGTCTGTGGGTTCTTGACAGATACCACAGTGTCTAAAGTTCCATCGTCAACGAGTGTCGCTTCTAGGAAAAAGGTTTCTGTGTAAATCACGATTTCACTCCTTTACTTCTGACCAGATGTAATAACCACCCACGTTATAGAGTCCGTCTGCGTTCGGATTCGCTAAAACGTAGTCATCAAAGAACTCGTGAAGATCTGCTTCTTGGTCTTCAATGTCTGATGGGTTCCAAGCTTTCAGCTCTGCGAGAAAGTACGCTTTGATTTCTTTGGCTGTCTTTTCTGTGACATAAGGACATAGCCACCCGTTCCAGTAGCCATGAAAAGGAACTTTGGTGAGGTCTTCAGGCATGAAACCTTCAAAGCGTTGACCGTCTTCAATAGCAAAAACGACATGTCTATATAGCTTTGTCATTAGTTCGCCCTCCGTGCTTGGTCTTCTTCAGATTCAGCCATGCACTCAACACGAAACGCGACATGCTCCAGAGCCCACCAAGCCAAAGCGTTAAGGATGGTAGTGTCTGCGTCTTCTGTTCTCTGCTTGTCATGCACTACGCGCCAAAACTGCGCTTCAAATTCGTGTGGTTTGCATCCTGTCACGAGCTGAACGTCTATGGATTTGAACTCAGCAACATGAGTCGACACTGGTAGATCAAACTCGTTCGCCTCTTCTGTCAGAGCGTCAAGGATGAGATCCATATTTTCACGAGCAAACGCTGTGGTCTCGCGGTAGTAGATGAAACCAGAGAAACCTCCGTCAGCTCCTCCGGTGTTTATGTCTCTGCAGGTTGTCAGAAATTCTAAAGAGTCATCGCACGATAACTGTGTGCAGACAGCTTCAAATAATGGGTTTTCAATGTACTGTTTCATTGTAGTTACTCCCTCTGTGTAGTTATTAATCTAAAAGAAACAATGAAGCCATACCGAAAACTACAGAGAAGAACATAGCGTTCATTCCTGTAATTGCGACACCTATATATAGAGCGTCCTCTGTAAGGAGAAAGCCCAAGAGCCCACCAAGGAACGTCAATGCGGAAAGCATTAGTGCGCTGATGATCACGAAAGGTAGGTACTGGTTGACTAAGTTCTTCATGGTTATTCCCTCTGTGTAATGACTCCTTTAGTGGAGCCTATGTACACAATGTAACTGCACGGTATTGATAACACAACACCTAAATGCAAAAAAATATATAGACACACACTGACACACGAAACAGATAGACAAAGTTTGAACAGATAGAAGGAAGGAGAGCAGATCGTTGATCAGTAGATATTTAATCTGATGCGAAGCCAGAACTATCAACTCTTTCGGCTGACCTCGTGGTCTTGATGGTGGCCCCCGTGCCTCCTTTTCGATCTCCGTGCTGATTGGGCCAGAGCGATGGGGGAATACCTGGGACACACCTATGCATACACCACTTCAGATTTTTGTGTGATTTTTGGATTGGGGTTGTACTGCGTGCATGCAGCTAGAGTTATCCACATAGAATCTGACGAGACTAAGAGACACCCTAGCAACTAAAGTACCCTAGAGGGTATGCAGTACGCTTAAGGAACCTAAGTAACTAAACTGTACTTAAGTAAGCAGGAGGGAACGATGCAGGAGGGAAGAACAAGGGGGTATGTACTATATATACTTCAAACCCCCAAACTCTAATGATCGGACTTTAGAACCAAGTAGTTGATTTCATTGTACTTTTAGAGGTGTTAAAACCACTAATAAACTTGTCTAACTCATTAGCCATAAGTTCTTGTCTTTTAAGGACTATTTCCTTGTCTGCATCGGCAGCCATTTGGTCTACCCAATACTGCACAGCCATTGCTAACACATCCAGTCTATCGTCGTGCGCTAAAGCACCTCTGTCTCTGGTTACTCGTGTCATCTGATAGGCAAGCATGTACTTCATTGCTTTCTCAGGAGGCAAATCCTGGACACTTTCGTAGTCCTTCTGGACAACCTTAGGGTCTATGACTAACTTATGTTGGTTCATCACGGGCTCTAAGGTGTCAATGATGCGTGCTTCCTTCTGCTTACTGTGTCTGACCTCCTCGATAGATACAGGGTGTACCTTGGACAAGTAGGGTTTAAACAGTTCAGTAAACATGCCGTCACCAAAGTTACTCTCAATGAGTACCATGTTGACACTATGGATCTTAGCGAGTGCTGCGAGGCTCTTCAGGGTATCTGAGGAGTACCCTCCTTTAATACCACCTGCATCTACGAGGTATAAGAAGCCATTCAGCATCTTAACAACAGCGTAACCAGTTTCATCTGCACCTCTACCTGAGGGGTCAATAGCGAGAATAGAGCCTGTGTACTCTGATCTTCCTATAGTTTCTGCGGGTGCGAAGTACCTATCGCCTGAGAGACCTACATTAGGGAGATCATCTAGAGGCTTAAAGATACCGTAGACCACCTTGGCGGGAGCTGTGGTGTCATCACAAGACATCACGATGAGATCTGAGAGCTTCAGAGGATACCTGTCTTTATCAGAGAGGCTAGTGTCTAGCATGAACTGCAGAGCGAACCCTGATTTCCCATAAGACAGCTCTCGTTCTAAGAGGTCTTCCTCATCAAACCGTAGAGGGTCTGTAGGGAGGCCTGTGACCGCTTCTGTGCCTTTACTAAGGGCATCATATAGGTACGGAGCTAATCGTCCGTTATACGCCTTCTCCGTAGCTTCTACACTAGGGTAGCGAGCAGGCCAAACTCTTAACTCGTATCCACGTTCTGTTAGGACGTTGTAGAGGGACATCTCGTTTTGAGGTGTACCTAGGTAGATAATCTTACCTTCTGGTTTGAGAACAGCGTCAAATTCTTTAACACTTTCGCCAAGTCTTTCTCGCATGGTTTGAGTCATGGAGTTGTTGGGAACCTCAACGTCATCTGCAATGATGATGTCTGCACGAGACCCTGTAAGCTGCCCAGTGATACCTACAGACTTAACTGAAGGGGATCCTGAGGCTTTAGCAGGGGCTACGTCAAAAGCTATCTTAGACCACCGTTGGTGTTCCTTGGCGATCAGGTGTTGACACATCGGTAACTCTACAATGAGTCGCTGCGTGAAGGTAGAGAAGTCATCTGCGCGTGCTTTACTGGCTGAGACAACCATGAACTTCTTGTCTGGGTCTAGCAGGAGTTGATGCACAACGAAGGCACAAGTGATGTAGGATTTACCTACACCACGGAAGGCCTCAATGATACATCGCCTGGGACTAGCCTGTAGGTAGTCAGCAATGTCGTACTGAATAGGGGTGGGGTCTGGAAGGTTTAGGTGTTTCCAGACAACCCACAAGAAGTTACGGAAGTCCTTAAGTTCATTAGGGACTTGAGTCATTACTTATTACGTCCTCGATTACTAGAGGGACTTTGGATGCGTAGGTTAGACATGGAGTTGTTATTCGGATTCCTGTCTTTGTGATCGACATCCTTACCTGCAAGCTTGGCCTTACCATACTTACTTTGCATGTCCCTGCGTGCTTGCACTCTGCCTGCTCTACGTTTCCGTTGCTCTGGCTTGCCGTGATATTCACGGTACTCTTTCTTGTAATCACGCATTACTGGATTTGCTCCGTGACTTCAAAAGGCAAAGACTCCAATAGGTTTGCTAAAGGAGACTCTGCTGTAATGACATCGAGGTTTGCATTGTTGTCTTTAAGGAACTTAACAGCGACTGATAACTCAGATGCTGTAGCCTCACCACCCTTCACACGATTGAGTAGGTCATTGGCTACTGCACCGTGGAGAGCATCTAGGATGTCTCTGTTATCCATTTCTTAGCTTCCTGTTCTGTTTCTTTAATCCGTCTATCCCAACCTTTTCCAAATGTTTTGTAGGTTAAAAGACCACGGACAAACTGCTGTCGTTGATGGATGGCTTGGTGGATACATTCATCAGCGTTCTTGCCGTAGGCAGCGTTCGCTATTTCAACTGTAATGTCTCCGATGTAACCATCTATTGGTTTTGCATCAACTGCGTGTTGCAACCATTTACTGGCGCGTTTACACCCACTATTAACTGCAGCATCAAAGGTGAGCAGAGCAAGAGGGAATGGAAGATCATCCCCACGAATCTTGTTCCAGTAGTCCTCTTTGTAGATGAGGGCTGCGTCATGCTCACTAAGGTTTGCAATGTCTACGTCAGGGTAAGCACGCTTGGAGATACCAAACTTAGTCTCTCCGCCTGGGTCATCTGGGTGATCCACATAACCGCCTTCGTGCTTAAGAATTAACGTGATGGCATTGTCAAAGGTCATTAAGACTCCTTACTTTTTGATTTTGTCCATTACTGAACCGATTCCCTTAACGCCAAAAGAGGCACTGACCACGATCATTAAGACCGTGTGATACCATTCGGGAAGGGATTGCAGGGCTTCAAACCCTCGTTGAATATGTGGTACGAAGGCAGGGATAAAGCACAGCACGAGAGGTATAGAGAACACCAGAGTCAGCCACTCGTCCTTCCAACTGTTCTTGGATGCTTCCGCCATGATGCGCTCCCAATCCGCTGTGGACTGTGCGGCTGTCTTCAAAGCGGTGGCTTTCGCCTCTGCGGTGGCCTTGGTTGATTCCGCCTTGGCACTGACCCATGTACCTGCCAAGTTCGTGATAGCTGTGATGATTCCAATCATGTGCCATTACCTATGTCCGTTGAGATACATACTGCTTCGTAGTTGATCTTCGGTTTAGGAGCTGTACTGAGGAAAATGTCTCGTGCCTCAAAACAATCCTGCATTGATAGAAATGGCCCTTGAGGGTAGACAGCGTAGCTTTTTCCTTGAATAAGGATCGCAAATAGAATCCATTGCATAACTGTTGCCTTGTGATGCACAAAAGTGCGCTTAGAAATTGGGAGTTACTCTGTAAAACAGGAATTGAACTCCCGATTTGTCAGGTATTACCTTTCGTTGTTAGGAGGTAGATGAATAACCAGATAGCCCCGATACCCGTTGCGAGTAGCAGAGTGATGATGATTCCATCTTGGATATTCTTTAGTAGTTGCTGTCTCCGATATACAGCCTTATCTCTTGCTTCTTTGATCTGTCTCCGCATGGCATACATCTCTCTAAGAGCGTCCATACCGTAGCGGTACATAATCATTTCTCTGATTTGTGTTTCTTGTTCTTCAGCTTTCTTTTTAGCAATAAGAGCATTAAGGGCTTCTTCTTCAACGCTTTGGGAGAACACAAGCTTCTTAAACAAAGGAGGGTTCTTTGCTTGAGCTTCTGCTTCACGGATGTCTGAGACTGCGGTAAACCATTTACCAAGCTGTCCTGCGACATCTTCTAGTTCTCTTCCAGTGTTGACTAGGGATTGCACGGCCTTGAACGCAGTTGTAGCTGCAGCCAAAGCCGTTATGGGATCAATCATCTAAGGAGGGTAAAAAGTTGGGACAGCCCGAACTGCTGTGCGAAATAAGACAGACCAACGCCAATGGCGACCCACTTGATCTGACTTAAAGTTGCTTGGATAGATCTAAGCGATTGACGCATCTCATCGGATGTATCTCTTAGTTCACTTAGTTCATTTTCGTGCAGTTCGAGAGTCCACTCAGCTTTACTGAGACGGGACTCTATTTCTTGCATTGGTTACACCTTCGGAATCATCGCTTTGATTTCAGCAACGTGTGTTTGCCACGCTTCTAAACCGTTCTCTGCAATGTACTCTAGTTGTGTTAAGGAGGAACCGTAGGCTTCTCTCCTGTCTTGCAACCATTGAGGCTCTTCAACTTCAACTTCTTCTGGGATAACTTCTTCTGGCTTAGCCTGTGCTGTTCTCGACTGCCCTACCTGAATAAAGGCAGGAGCTACTCCAGTCTTAGGAGCAAACTCAAGAACGTGAGCATCAAAGTCCTGCTCAGTCATATCTGCTGTTAAGACAACTTCGGCCCATGACCCGTCAGCAAATGTGACGGTAGCAATCCCGTTGTCAATCTTGTCTACTGTATATTGCATGATTACCATTTCCTCATGGGACATTTTGCAAAGTTAAGTTTGGTTTTTGCGGGCATAAAACACCCACATTTCTTACAAGTTTTGAGTACGTTGTAAAAGAAAGGGCATTCTTTACAAACGTTATAACGTTCTTCAGCCGTCATACTGTACGCCCTGCTGTCGTTCCATTAACGCTGAATGTCACGTTGCCGATTCCGCTGACGTAATATCCTGCCAGACCTCCAGATGATCCACCTGAACCGCCTGAGTAGTTACCATTAGCACCTGTTGATCCAGTTGAACCACTAGCTCCAAATGCACCGGCTGTTCCACCTGTTCCACCTGCTCCTGCGCTATTTCCTCCTGCCGATCCTCCCGATCCAGTTGCCGCTGATTGGTTATAGCCTTGGCCTACGCCTCCAGTGCCTCCAGTGCCGCCTGAAGTGATTGCATAAGAAGGAATCGCACACCGCCCACAAATAAACTTGTCGTTATCGTTCGGGCCGGAACAGTTAGTGCAATATGATCCCGCAGGCTTACAGTCACAAGTTGGGCCACAAGAGTTACGATAACCACAGCCTCCTTCGTAATTGTAACCGGCTACATACCGTCCCTGTCCTCCAGTTCCACCTTGGCCTCCGCCTCCGCCTCCGCCATAGATAATCCCGCCAGTGTTATCAATGGTTATACTAGAAGACTCTGCAAGGATTGCGGTTCCACCTGTGCCACCGTTAGCTGAACCGCCTGCACCGTGGATTGAACCTGCGTTGTAAATGGTTAGGGTTCCACCCATACCAGTAGGCAGAATTAATGCGGCTGTGCCTGAAGAGCTAGAACCGATGGTCACCCCAGATGGAATAATCAGCTCTTTTGGTACGTTGTCTGTCCAAGAGCTACCAAACGCTGTGGATGCATTCAGGTTTGTTCCATTAGATGCAGTGTATGCAATGACATTCACAGCACCAAAAAAGTGACTAAATCTCATCACTGCGGCTGATGTTGGTATGTTTCCGTTTGCCCCCGCTTGGGGAACTTTACCGCCACCTCTAACAAACTCTGACATCGAGTGGGGAGCAGTGTCCCCAAACTCAGATGCTATTTCAGAGAAACTCAGAGACCCACTTGACTTAATAGCCATGAGACCCCCTTATGAGCTGTAAGCGGTAATGTCGCCTGTTGTGTTGATATTTCCGGTGATTGTTACATCACCAGTGTGAGTTGCTGTGATGAACCCTGTATCGTTACTGAGTTCAGATACGGCTGTTGGTACTGAGGCTGATGTTATGAACCCTGTATCGTTTGTTAGTTCTGACACAGATGTTGGTAAATCAGCCTGTCTAGCAACCGTGGATAGCAAATCCGCTAATTGTCTTGATTTAGACATGAAGTATCTCCGCTAAAGGAGGAAGTAGGCGCGTTAAACACCACCTACCTCCTGTGTTGCTTCTTGTATGGTTAGCTCACCCGCCTCAACCTGACGCATGATTTCTGCGTAGGTAGTGTTTGCAGGGTCTAGTGGGACTGACATGGTGATGCCGTCGATGATTGCGTTGATCGCAGTAACTTCGCCGTATAAAGACGAATACTGTGCAAATTCAATATTTAGCTCATTCATTGTTATAGCTCCGCACTGCAAGAAATAAGGGAAGCTGTTGTTGAATATGCCCCATTACTTACGGTCATACCGCTAAAACCATTAATAGCTACAACAACGCCATCGGCACTTGAAGTCGAACCGGAAATGACTGAACCAGAACCAGTTCTACCTCCTGCACCCATTTCCGTTATAGAGGGTGTCGAGGTTAGTAAAACTAAATCCGGCGCAGATCGCATTTCTATGTCAAATGTAGTAGATAACTCAAAGAATGTAGACCCTGCCACATCGCCTTGTAAGCCTTTACCTAAAACTCTGTAATACCGTTTACACAATGCAAGCTCTTCCCCGTATGAACGATGCTCATAGGTACTCGCAACAGAGCCGACTTCTAGTTGGACTCCGGTGATGTAGAATGTGGCTGATGCAGTTTCTGTCACACCGTTTTGAACGTGACCATAACCCCATCTCCCACTTGCATGGGCTCCCCAAGAAGTATT
>Ga0233450_10000499_pt1 | contig 44851 bp, 42 predicted proteins | sample 011ome_30_FD_189956 | JGI IMG/M metagenome (GOLD analysis project Ga0233450, IMG submission 189956) | Coastal salt marsh microbial communities from the Groves Creek Marsh, Skidaway Island, Georgia - 011501CT (spades assembly) | ecosystem: Environmental > Aquatic > Marine > Intertidal zone >... | reverse complement strand
ATCTTTGACATCGATTCAAAAGAAATAGAAATCTCAAACAAAGAAGAAATTACATTTGATCCCAATTTTTGGAGTGATTCGAAAAATGCCCAAAGAATTATGAAAGAGCTTCAAACTCTAAAACAATGGGTTAATGACTACAAAAAAGCTAAAACTCTAAGTGAAGATTTAGAAGTTATATATGATTATTATAAAGAAGGAGAAATTGAAGAAAAAGAACTTAAAATAGCATTCAAATCTTGTGTAGAGCATATTGAAAATATAGAGTTTAAAAATATGCTTTCCAGCGAAGGTGATGAAATGAGCGCAGTTATACAAATTACTGCTGGAGCAGGTGGAACAGAGAGCTGCGATTGGGCCCAAATGCTTATGAGAATGTATTTAATGTGGGCAGAAAAAAATAAATTCAAAATCAAAGAATTAGATCTACAACAAGGAGATGTTGCAGGAATAAAATCAGTAACACTTGAAATTGAAGGAGATTATGGATTTGGTTGGTTAAAAGGTGAAAACGGAGTTCATAGATTAGTAAGAATTTCTCCATTTGACAGTAATGCAAAAAGACACACATCATTTGCATCAGTATATGTTTATCCTCTAATTGATGATAGTATAGAAATAAATATTAACCCGGCAGAAATTAGCTGGGAAACAATGAGATCTAGTGGAGCTGGCGGTCAAAATGTAAACAAGGTTGAGACTGCTGTTAGATTAAGACACGCTCCATCAGGAATTGTAATAGAAAATTCTGAAACTAGATCGCAATTAGAAAATAAAGCTAAAGCTATGCAGTTGTTAAAATCTCAACTTTATGAAATTGAGCTTAAAGAAAGGTTAAAAGAAAGAGAAGAAATTGAATCAAACAAAATGAAAATAGAATGGGGATCACAAATTAGAAATTATGTTTTACATCCGTATAAACTTATAAAAGATGTTAGAACAAATCACGAAACTAATGATGTAGATAGTGTTTTAAATGGTGATATTGATCCTTTTCTAAAATCTTTTCTAATGTCAAACCAATTATGAAAAAACCTTTGCTATTGCACAATCCGAGGTGCAGAAAATCAAGAGAAGCTATAGAGTTTTTAAATTCAAATAAAATTGACTTTAAAACTTTATTGTACATGAAGGATGGGTTAGATAAGTATACAATTGAAAAAATAATTCAAAAGTTAAAAATTAATCCACTTGAACTAATCCGAACTCAGGAAAAAATTTGGAAGGAAAATTATAGATCTAGAACTCTAAATCAGGATGATGTTTTAAATATACTTGTAGAATACCCAAATTTGATAAAAAGACCAATATTTATAACAAAAACAGAGGCAATAATAGCTATTCCAGCTGATGAAATTTTAAAAATTTATTAATTAAACCTTTTTTTAATATTAATGTCATAAGTAAGAAGATTTTAATGGCAAGATCTTTGTTTAATCTTAATTATGAAAAAAATATTAATTATTGCAGCTGTATTCTTTAGCGCCTTTATTCAATCTCAAGACAACAATCTTAAAATTTCTGGAACAGTAAACGATCTCGAGACTAACACACCACTTGAGTATGCAACCATCAGTTTAATTGATTCGAACAATGGAAATCTTATTAATGGAGTTATTACTGATGACAAGGGCTATTTTGTTATTGAAACTTCTAGAGGTTTATATGATGTAAAAATAGAATACATTTCATTTCAAACTAAAACAATTGAAAACTTAAATGTTTCTAGCTCTACAGATTTAGGTATTGTTAATCTAAAAATCAATGAAAATATATTAAATGAAGTTGAAGTAATTGGAGAGAAAACTGAGATTGAAATAAAATTAGATAAAACAGTTTACAACATTGGTAAAGATTTAACTCTAAAGGGAAGTAGTGTGAGTGATGTTCTTGATAACCTACCATCACTGGAAGTTGATATTGACGGAAACGTATCGTTAAGAGGAAATCAGAGTGTTAGAATTTTGATAAATGGAAAACCTTCTGGATTAGTTGGGATTAGTACTAATGATGCATTAAAACAATTTCCCTCTGAGAGTGTTGAAAAAGTAGAAGTTATAACATCACCATCAGCTAGATACAATGCTGAAGGAACAGCAGGAATAATTAATATTGTTCTAAGAAAAAATAAATTAGCTGGTTTAAATGGATCAGCAAGTTTAAATCTTGGCGATCCCAAAAGGTTAGGATTATCATCTAATTTAAATTTTAGAACAAAAAAAATTAATTTGTTCACTAACATAGGAGACAATTCAACAAATTATAAAAATGGTTTCACTAATGAAACAGAGTATTTTAATAGAAATTCAACTAGTGATTTTTTAAATGAAGTAGGTGATAGAAAATCTGAAAGAAACTCAAATTATTTTAATGGTGGGATTGAGTATTTTTTTAACGAAAAGACAAGCATTGTAGCTTCTTTTGTCAATAACAAACGTGACGGTTCAACAAATACAATAAATAGTATAAGTCAAGATTTTAATCAAATAAAAAGTTTCTCAGAAAGAATTGAAAATGAAGATGAGGTTGATGATACAAATGAATTTTCTTTGAATTTTACAAAAGAATTCAAAAGAGAAGGTCACAAAATAACTTTTGATTATCAAAAAGAAAATTCAAAAGAAATAGAATCATCTTTTATTTCTAACAAGCAAATTAATCCTGAATTAATAACATATCCATCCGAAAAAATCGTTACAAATGAAAGTCAAAACAGTGAACTTTTCAAACTTGACTATGTCCTACCATTTGAGAATGATGCAATATTCGAAGCGGGTTTTAGAATAAACAATCAAAACCAAAATATTGATTATTTAGTTGAAGAAGAAAATCAGAATGGTGAATATAGTTCAAATGAAAATTTAAGTAATACTCTTCTTTACAATGAAAAAGTAAATGCTTTTTATACGCAATATGGAAACAAAAAAAATAAGTTTTCATTCCTGTTAGGACTGAGATATGAGGAATCCATTACAAATGTTGAACAATTGGTTAACGGAGAAGAATCAAATAAAAATTATAAAGATTTATTTCCAACTTTGAATTTAGCCTACGAATTAAAAGAAAATGAAACTATCACTTTTGGATACAACAGAAGAATAAGAAGAGCCAGATCTTATTTTATAAATCCCTTCCCATCAAGATCTAGTATAACAAATATATTTCAAGGTAATCCGAATATAGATCCAACTTATTCTAATGGAATTGATTTAGGATATTTAAAAAGATACAATAAAACAACTTTAAACGGCTCACTCTACTTGAGAAAATCAACTGGAGAATTTACCTTTATTACTGAAAATACAGGTGACTATGTTTTAGTTAATAATGCTGAAGTTCCTGTTATTAGAAGAACTCCAATTAATTTAGCTAGTAATACCCAAATTGGAGTTGAATTTAGTCTTAACTATAATCAATCTAAGTCCTGGAGAATTAGAGGAAATGTCAATTTTTTTGAATCCAATTTAAAAGGAAAATATAATGACATTGTTTACGACTCAAAAAATATATCTTGGTCTGGTGGTTTAAACAATTATTTAAATATTTTCTCTGGAATCGATTGGCAAACTAGTGTTAGATACCGAGCTCCTCAGAAAACTGCAGTTTCAAAAAGAAGATCCACAATATATTCAAACACTGCATTTAGTAGAGATTTATTAAAAGATAAAGTAACTATGACATTTAAAATTAATGATATCTTCGAAACACAAAAATGGAGAATAGAGTCTTTTAATGAAAATTACAAAAGCTACAGTGAAAGTAGCTGGAGAGGTGGAAGAAGTTTTGAACTAAACCTAATTTACAGATTTAACCAAAAGAAAAATGATAGAAGAAGAACTCCAAGTTATAACGATTATGAGGGAGGAGATTTTGGGGGAGCTTAATTTTATTTTTTTATTTTGTCTCTGATCTCTTTAAGTCTTTCAATCAAAGCTCCACTAACCCAATAAGGTATAATAAAGGTTAACAACAATATCATCAACCAAAAACCCATGGTTAGAATTGTTAAAAAAAGAATAAAACCTAAATACTGATCAAATTCAAACATAATTCAAAAATTGAATTACAAATATAATTCAAAGAAGTGATCTTGAAAAATTTTTGTTAACAAATGCTAATAAAAATTTATGTTAACCAGAATTACTAAATTTGTATAATAAAATTTGATATGGAATTTAGAATTGAGAAAGATACTATTGGAGAAGTTAAGGTTTCAAAAGGTTCTCTTTGGGGTCCACAAACCCAACGTTCAATAAATAATTTTAAAATTGGCCCCAAATCCTCAATGCCAATTGAGGTTATTCATGCTTTTGCAGTTCTAAAAAAAGCTGCTGCTCATGCAAATTTTGATTTGGGCGTATTGAGTAAACAAAAAATGAATTTGATTAGTCAGGTTTGTGATGAAATCATTGAAAATAAACACAATGATCAATTTCCTCTGGTTATATGGCAAACAGGTTCAGGAACTCAAACTAATATGAATGTTAATGAAGTAATTTCCAATAGAGCACATATAATTGAAGGAAAAAAAATAGGAAAAGAAGATAAAACCTTAGCTCCTAATGATGATGTTAACATGTCTCAATCATCTAATGACACATTTCCAACAGCAATGCATATTGCTACCTACAAAAAACTTATAGAAAATGCTATTCCAAATCTTGAAAATTTTAAAGAATCTCTACTAAAAAAATCTAAAGAATTTAAAGATGTTATTAAAATAGGTAGGACACATCTTATGGATGCAACTCCTATTACACTTGGTCAAGAATTTTCGGGATATTATTCTCAGATTGACCATGGTTTAAAATCATTAAAAAACTCTTTGGATCATTTATCAGAGCTTGCTTTGGGAGCTACAGCAGTTGGAACTGGTTTAAATTCTCCAAATGGATATGATGTTTTAGTTGCAAAATACATTTCAAAATTCACAAAAATTAATTTTGTAACAGCTCCCAATAAATTTGAGTCAATAGCAAGTCACGATGCAATGGTAGAGACTCACGGAGCTCTAAAACTTATAGCAAATTCTTTAAATAAGATCGCAAATGATATTAGAATGATGGCAAGTGGTCCTAGGTCGGGAATCGGTGAAATAATAATTCCTTCAAATGAACCTGGAAGTTCAATTATGCCAGGTAAAGTCAATCCAACACAATGTGAAGCACTTTCTATGGTTTGTGCCCAAGTAATGGGTAATGATGTTACAGTTACAGTAAGCGGAATGCAAGGTCATTATGAACTTAATGTATTTAAACCTGTAATAGTATCAAATGTTCTAGAATCAATTACACTTATTTCAGATAGCGTTAAAAGTTTTAATGAAAATTGTTTAATGGGAATTAAGCCTAATAAAAAGAAAATTAAAGAATTATTAAATAATTCTTTGATGCTAGTGACTGCGCTCAATAGCAAGATTGGATATTACAAATCTGCAGAAATTGCGAATTTAGCACATGAAAAAGGTATAACATTAAAAGAAGCAGCTGTTAAACTAAATTATGCTAATTCAGAGGAGTTTGATAAATGGGTTGATCCTAAAAAAATGATTGGCAATTAAACTCTTCCCTTCAGAGCCGTAAATGCCCATCCGACACAAATAAATCCAATTCCAACAAAACTAAATCCGATGGCATAATCAGTATATTTAAGTACACCAAGCAGGATAATAATTATTCCAATAATTGTTAAAATTAAAGAAGCTATACTAAATATTCCGTTTTTATTTAAAGGCATAATTGATTTTCAATATTAAGACAATTATTAGTTATTATTGTTAAAAAAAACATAAAATTAATTAACTTTTCCAGTGAGTTTGTCTTTCCAGCTACCCCATTTATATTTCCTTGAAAAATATAAGAGTAAAATTGGATAAACAACAATCATAGTAAAGAAAGATTGATTGATAAGATCAGGTTCACCAATATATTTAAATATAGACGTTGTTTGAAAAACAGTCCAATCAGCAGTCACAATTAATGCAATTAGTAAATTATTTCCAGCGTGAAAACCTAAAGCAAGCTCTATACCTTCGTCCATTAAAGTTATTATTCCAAGAAATAAACCAGTAGCAACGTAATGTACCAATAATACTGACCCAAGCTTCATAATTTCAGGATTATAAAAATGTAAAAATCCAAAAGACAAAGAAGTCAAAATTAGAGGAAGGAATTTATTATTAAATAAAACACCTAAACCCTGCATTAAATAGCCCCTGAATACATATTCTTCAAGACTAGTTTGAATTGGAATAAATATAATAGCTATTAAAACTAAAATTAAAAAATCATTTAAATTAAACTGTAAAACATATTCTTCTGGACTTATAAAAAAAGAAATAGTTGTACTTAAAATAATAAAAGTGGAAATAGCAGAAAATGATGTTAAAATTCTTTTATAATCAATTGATTTTCGTGATGTAGTTACTGATAAAAAAGATTGATTATGTAAAAACTTAATAACAAATAAAAATCCAATAAAACCAACAAAAAAAGAAAGTAGAGTATATAAAAATGTAAGATTACTATTTTCTAATATTGTCATCATATTTGAAGGATCTAATTTTGCAGCCCCTTCAACTCCAACTTTATTAAAAATTGCTACAATAAAGGGAATCGCCCCAATTTGAGTAAAAATGAATATCACAAAGATTCCTAATGCATACCTGAATATACTATTCTTAATATTAAGAGCATTTTTTATAAACATATTTAATTATTTTTATTTAAGACCATGGTAGATAGCTTACAGTGAGAAACTAAATTGTTATTATCATCAGTAATTTTTATCTCCCAAAGTTGCGTTGATCTCCCCTTGTGAATTGGTGTGGCCTTTGCGTATACATATCCTTCTTTAACACTTTTTAAATGATTTGCAGAAATAATAATTCCTCTTATGGTTTGATTCATATAATCAACTGACATATAAGATACTGCACTACCAACTGATTCTGCAAGTGCAACAGTAGCACCACCATGTAAAACACCATCAGGCTGATAAACTTTGGAGTTGACTGGCATTTTAGCAACCAAAAAATCTTTACCAATATCAACAAACTCAATATCTAAAGTTTCCATTAAGGTTTTTTTATTAGCTGAGTTGATTTTTTCTAATATATTTTTTTTATCCATAACTCATAAATATAAAAAAAAACGCACTAGAGTACTAATGCGTTTTATTTATTTAAAAATCCCTTAGTTTATTTGACTTCTTCAAAATCTACATCCTGAACATCATCAGAATTGTCTTTGGATTTTTGACTTGCTTTAGTTTCTGCTGATCCACCAGCTGCTCCACTTGCTTGTTGAGCTTCTGCTTGAGCTTTATAAAGTTCTTCTGATGCATTTTTCCATGCTTCATTGATTCCATCTAAAGCAGTTTTGATAGCTTCAATATCTTTACCTTCATGAGCTTTTTTCAGAACACCAAGTGCATCTTCAATAGCTTTTTTCTTATCATCTGATATTTTGTCTCCATATTCCTTAAGTTGACTTTCCGTTTGAAAAATCATAGCATCAGCGCTATTTAATGTATCTACTTCTTCTTTCGCTTTTTTATCTGATTCAGCGTTTGCTTCAGCCTCTTTTTTCATTTTTTCAATTTCTTCTTCAGAAAGTCCAGATGAAGCTTCAATTCTAATATCTTGAGTCTTTCCAGTTGCCTTATCAGCTGCTGTGACATGTATTAAACCGTTAGCATCTATATCAAAAGTCACTTCAATTTGAGGAGTTCCTCTTGGAGCAGGTGGAATTCCGTCGAGATGAAATCTTCCAATTGTATTATTATCCTTAGCCATTGGTCTTTCACCTTGTAAAACATGAATTTCAACAGATGGTTGATTGTCGGCTGCCGTTGAAAAAACTTGAGATTTTTTTGTAGGAATAGTTGTGTTTGCATCAATTAATTTAGTCATGACACTACCCATAGTTTCAATTCCTAATGATAACGGAGTAACATCCAAAAGCAAAACATCTTTTACATCTCCAGTCAAAACACCACCTTGTATAGCAGCTCCGATCGCTACTACTTCATCAGGATTAACACCTTTTGAAGGTTTTTTTCCAAAAAACTTTTCGACTTTATCTTGAATGATAGGAATTCTTGTTGAACCACCAACTAGAATAACTTCATCAATTTCTTTTATACTTAATCCAGCATCATCAATTGCCTTTTTGACTGGCTCCATAGATCTTTTTACTAAATCACTAGTTAATTGTTCGAACTTTGATCTAGTTAAGGTCAAAACAAGATGCTTTGGACCTGAAGCAGTTGCTGTTATGTATGGTAAATTAATTTCTGTCTGTGTAGAGGAAGAAAGTTCGATTTTAGCCTTCTCAGCTGCTTCTTTTAGTCTCTGAAGAGCCATTGGGTCTTTTCTTAAATCTATATCTTCTTTCTTTTTAAAATCATCAGCTAAAAAACCTATAATTTCTTCATCAAAATCATCACCCCCAAGTCTTGTATCACCATTAGTTGATAAAACTTCAAAAACACCATCACCAAGCTCTAAGATGGAAATATCAAATGTTCCTCCACCTAAATCATAAACAGCAATTTTTTGATCTTTTCCAGACTTATCAAGACCGTAGGCAAGTGCAGCAGCAGTTGGTTCATTAATTATTCTTTGAACTTTAAGACCTGAAATCTCTCCTGCCTCTTTAGTTGCTTGTCTTTGAGCATCGTTAAAATACGCAGGGACAGTAATAACCGCTTCACTTACAGTTGTACCCAAATAATCCTCAGCAGTTTTTTTCATTTTTTGAAGTACCATTGCAGACAATTCTTGAGGAGTATATAACCTTCCATCTATGTCGACACGAGCAGTATCATTATCACCTTTAACTACCTTGTAAGCAGATCTTTCTGCATCTTTTTTAGATTCACTGAATTTATTTCCCATGAATCTTTTTACAGATGCAATAGTTTTTGTTGGATTTGTAACTGCTTGTCTTTTAGCTGGATCACCTACTTTTATCTCGCCGCCCTCAACAAAAGCAATAACAGAAGGGGTTGTTCTTTTACCCTCAGCGTTTGGAATTACAACAGGTTCATTACCTTCCATAACAGAAACACATGAATTTGTTGTTCCTAAATCAATACCAATTATTTTACTCATTATTTTTATTTTATAATTATTTATGTTTTTTCAATGATTATGCCAATCTTACACATATGACAGTGTGTCAGTATATTAGTTTGAAAATAAATTTACATTTGTAAAAAAATAACATAATGTCAAACAAAGAATATAAAAGGATTACAACTCATACGTTGAAGGAAATGAAAACTCGTCAAGAGAAAATTTCAATGTTAACTGGATACGACTATTCGATGGCTAAAATTATAGATAACTCTGGAATAGACATTATTCTTGTTGGTGATTCAGCATCAAATGTTATGGCTGGACATGAAACCACTTTACCTATAACTTTAGATCAAATAATATATCATGCATCCTCAGTTGTTAGGGGTGTTGAAAGAGCATTAGTCGTTGTGGATCTACCATTTGGGAGCTATCAATCAAATTCTGGAGAAGCGCTCCGATCTGCAATTAGGATTATGAAAGAATCTGGAGCTCATGCAGTTAAAATGGAAGGCGGCTCAGAAATAAAAGAATCGATAGTTAGAATTTTAAATGCTGGAATTCCTGTAATGGGACACTTAGGATTAACTCCTCAGTCAATATATAAGTTTGGAACGTACACAGTAAGGGCAAAGGAAGAAGAAGAAGCTGAAAGACTAATTGAAGATGCTAAACTTTTGGATAAGTTGGGTTGTTTCGGTATTGTTCTTGAAAAGATTCCTGCAAAAATTTCAAAAATTGTCACCTCTTGTGTCTCTTGTCCAGTGATTGGTATTGGAGCTGGACCAGATGTTGATGGTCAAGTTTTGGTTACACATGACTTAGTTGGTTTAAGTACTGAGTTTAATCCAAGATTTTTAAGAAGATACGTTGACCTAAATGAAATAATGACTAAAGCAATCAAAAATTATATTAAAGATGTAAAAAATTTAGATTTTCCGAACGAAAATGAACAATACTAAATTTAGATTTGAAAGAATTTTATTTGAAGACAATCATCTAATTATAGTAAATAAGAATCCAGGTGAATTATCCCAAGGTGATAGGACAGGTCATCCTACTCTCGCGGATTCAATAAAATATTATCTTAAAAACAAATACAATAAGCCTGGAAATGTATATTTGGGAATAACGCATAGATTAGATAGGCCAACGAGTGGGATAATCATGTTCTGTAAAACTTCTAAATCCTTAACAAGAGTTAATAATATGTTCAAGGAAAAAAAAGTTAAAAAAACATACTGGGCAATAACAAAAAAAATAGACAGTAATAAAATTATTAGACTAGAAAATTTTCTTAAAAAAAACGAAAAACACAATAAATCATTTGTTACTTCGGATGTTAAAAATGGGAAAAAATCAATTTTAAATTTTAAAAAAATAAAATCCCTTGACAAGTATTCTCTTCTTGAAATATCATTAGAAACAGGAAGACATCACCAAATTAGAGCGCAACTGTCTAATTATGGATATCCAATAAAAGGAGATTTAAAATATGGATTTAAAAGACCTAATAATGATGGAAGTATTCATCTACATTCTAGAAAAATAGAATTCACCCACCCAGTTACAAAGAACAAAATTTGTTTAATTGCTTGTCCACCTAAAGATACCATTTGGAATCTTTGTGTTAAATAGTAAAAAAATTAATTATTTTTTTATCCAATTTTATTACTTTTACGTCTTATGCTTTTTTGATTAATCATACAACATAAATGGCTAAAGACTTTGTAAAAATATTTGATACTACTCTCAGAGATGGAGAGCAAGTTCCTGGGTGCAAATTGAATACAAAACAAAAACTTGTAATTGCAAAAAGACTTGACGAACTTGGAGTTGATGTAATCGAGGCTGGATTTCCTGTATCTAGTCCGGGAGACTTTAATTCAGTTGTAGAAATTTCTAAAATTGTCAAAAATGCTTCAGTTTGTGGTCTATCTAGAGCTGTTAAAAATGACATTAAAGTTGCAGCTGAGGCTTTAAAATTTGCCAAAAAACCAAGAATACATACTGGAATAGGAACATCTGACTCACACATAACCCATAAATTTAAATCTTCAAGAGAAAAAATTATTGAAATAGGTTTTAATGCTGTTAAATATGCCAAAACATTTGTTAAAGATGTTGAGTTTTATGCAGAAGATGCTGGAAGAACAGAAAATGAATTTTTGGCTAGAGTTTGTGAGAAAATGATTGAGGCTGGAGCTACAGTATTAAATATTCCTGATACCACAGGATATTGTTTACCTGATGAATATGGAGAAAAAATTAAATATTTAATTGATAATGTTAAAAACATCGATAAAGCAGTAATTTCTTGTCATTGTCACAATGATTTAGGTCTAGCCACCGCAAATTCGATTGCAGGTATTATTAACGGAGCAAGACAAATTGAATGTACAATAAATGGAATTGGAGAAAGAGCTGGTAACACCTCCTTAGAAGAAGTTGTGATGATTATGAGACAACACCCAACACTAAATTTGGATACCAATATTAATTCAAAGCTGTTATTTGATACAAGTAATTTAGTTTCTGAAGGCATGGGAATGCCTGTTCAACCAAATAAAGCTATTGTAGGAGCGAATGCTTTTGCACACAGCTCTGGTATTCATCAAGATGGTGTTATTAAAAATAGAGAAACCTACGAGATTATTAATCCTACAGACGTTGGAGTAAATGAATCTGCAATAATATTAACAGCGAGAAGCGGTAGAGCTGCTCTTGCTTACAAAGCAAAGCAAGTTGGATACAATCTATCAAAGAATGAGCTAGATTTAGTTTATCCTGAATTTTTGAAATTTGCTGATATTAACAAAGAAGTCACAGAAGAAGATATACCAAAAATTATAAAAAATTCAATTTAATTAATGAGCAATACTTTATTTGACAAAGTTTGGGACTCACACGTAGTTCAAAAAATAAAAGATGGACCTGACGTATTATTTATAGATAGACATATGGTTCATGAAGTAACTAGCCCAGTTGCTTTTCTTGGACTAAAAAAAAGAGGAGTTAAAGTTTTGTTTCCAAACAAAACTTTTGCAACTGCAGATCATAACACTCCAACAATTAATCAGCATCTCCCAGTTCAGGATCCATTATCTGCAAACCAACTCAAAGCTTTAGAGGAAAATTCTAAAGAACATGGTATTTCGTATTGGGGATTAGGGCATGAAAAAAATGGAATCGTGCATGTAGTTGGTCCTGAATATGGAATAACACAACCTGGAGCTACAATAGTTTGTGGCGATTCACACACTTCAACCCATGGAGCTTTTGGTGCAATTGCTTTTGGAATAGGAACCTCAGAAGTTGAAATGGTTCTTTCAACTCAATGTATTATGCAACCTAAACCAAAAAAAATGCGCATAACTGTAAATGGAAGTTTAAATAAAGGAGTGACACCTAAAGATGTTGCTCTTTTTATAATTTCAAAACTTTCAACCTCTGGTGCTACTGGATATTTTGTTGAATATTCTGGGACGGTTTTTTCGAATATGTCTATGGAGGGAAGAATGACGGTTTGTAATCTAAGTATTGAAATGGGTGCTAGAGGTGGAATGATTGCACCTGACGAAAAAACATTTGATTATATAAAAGGGAAAGAATTTACACCTAAAGGAAAGAATTGGGAAAAGGCAATGGGATATTGGTCAACATTAAAATCAGATGAAAATGCAATATTTGATAAAGAAATTGAGTTTGATGGTAGTAAAATAAACCCAATGATTACTTTTGGAACAAATCCTGGAATGGGTATAGGTATTTCAAACGAAATTCCTAAGGCTGAATCTCAAGAAGGAGGTGTTCATACATACAAAAAATCTCTTAACTACATGAACTTTGAGGAAGGTGACAGCATGATTGGAAAAAATATTGATTTTGTATTTTTAGGAAGTTGCACAAATGGTAGGATTGAAGATTTTAGAGAGTTCACTAGAATTGTAAAAGGAAAACAAAAAGCATCCAATGTAACTGCATGGTTAGTCCCTGGTTCTCACAAAGTTGAAAAAGCTATTAAAGATGAAGGACTTTTAAAAATTCTTAATGATTCAGGATTTGAACTTAGGGAACCAGGATGTTCAGCTTGTTTAGCAATGAATGATGATAAAATTCCAGCTGGAAAATATGCTGTAAGTACATCAAATAGAAATTTTGAAGGAAGACAAGGTCCTGGATCTAGGACTTTACTTGCTAGTCCACTAGTAGCTGCAGCAGCAGCAATAACAGGAAAAATAACTGACCCTAGAACATTAATTTAAATATGGCATACGACAAGTTTAATATTTTAAAAAGTAGCTGCGTTCCACTTCCAATAGAAAACATAGATACGGATCAAATAATCCCTGCTAGGTTCTTAAAGGCCACAGAAAGGGTTGGTTTTGGAGAAAATTTATTTAGAGATTGGAGATTTAATTCAGACAATAGTCCAAAAGAAGATTTTGTTTTAAATAATAAAAAATATAAAGGAAAAATCCTTGTTGGTGGAAAAAATTTTGGATCAGGATCATCCAGAGAACATGCAGCTTGGGCAATTTATGATTATGGTTTTAGATGCGTTATATCAAGTTTTTTTGCTGATATATTTAGAGCAAATTGTTTAAATATTGGTGTATTACCTGTTCAGGTTTCACCTGAATTCCTAGAAAAATTATTCAATCAGATTTATGAAAATCCCGAAACTGAAATCGAAGTAGATTTAACTGCTCAAAAAGTAAGTATAACTGAGCAAAAAATTTCCGAAAGATTTGAAATCAATTCATATAAAAAAGAAAATATGTTAAACGGTTATGATGATATAGATTATTTAATGAATATTAAAGATTCAATAAAGAAATTTTCAAAAAGCACTCCACTTTAGTTAAATAAAATGATTATTAAAAGGAAGGTTGAAATAATGGACACCACATTAAGAGATGGTGAACAAACATCGGGAATGTCATTTTCATCCTCTGAAAAGTTAGCAATTTCTAAATTATTAATAGAAGAACTAAAAGTCGACAGAATCGAAATTGCTTCAGCTAGAGTTTCTGACGGTGAATTTGAAGCAGTAAAAAAAATAACTGATTGGGCCAAAGAAAATAATTATTTAGAAAAAATTGAAATTCTAACATTTTTGGATAATAACATATCTCTTAATTGGTTAGATAAATCTGGTGCAAAAGTTCAAAACTTATTAACAAAAGGGTCATTAAATCACCTTAAATACCAGATTAAAAAAAAACCTAAAGAATACTTTAATCTTGTAAAAGAATGCATTGAAAATGCTCTTAAATTAGGAATAAGTTCGAATGTTTATCTAGAAGATTGGAGTAATGGAATGAGAAATTCAAAACAATATGTTATTGATTACCTAGACATATTATCTGAATTACCAGTAGAAAGAGTTTTACTTCCTGATACACTTGGAATACTTAGCCCAAAAGAAACTTTTGAATATATTTCATTTGTGGTTAAAAAATATCCTAATATTCATTTTGATTTTCATGCTCATAATGACTATGATTTAAGCGTCTCAAATGTTATTGAAAGTTTAAAAGCAGGATGTCATGGATTACATTTAACTATTAATGGAATGGGTGAAAGAGCTGGTAATGCTCCAATGGCAAGCGTTGCAGCTGTGATAAGAGATTTTCTTCCAGAAATTGAAATTAACTTAAAAGAAAAATCACTTTACAAAGTAAGTAAACTTGTTTCTACTTTTACAGGATTTAGAATACCTATTAACAAACCTATTGTAGGGGATAACGTATTTACTCAAACAGCTGGTGTTCATGCTGATGGAGATAGTAAAAATAACTTATATTTTAACGACCTACTTCCTGAAAGATTTGGAAGAAAGAGAAAGTATGCATTAGGAAAGACATCAGGAAAAGCAAATATAAAAAAGAATTTACAAGACCTAGGCCTTACATTAAATGATGAAAATTTAAAAAAAGTAACCAATAGAATAATTGAATTAGGGGATAAAAAAGAAAAAGTAACAGCTGAAGATCTTCCTTACATAATTTCTGATGTTATTAATAGTGAAAGTTTTAAAAACAAAGTGATTATCGAATCATATTTACTTAATCATAAAAAGGGTGAAAATCCCTCTGCTGAAGTCGATATAAAAATAAATGGAAAAATTTATAATCAAACAGGAACAGGCGATGGCCAATTTGATGCTTTTATAAATGCAATTAGAAAAATATATTCTAAAAACAAATTAGAATTACCAAAACTTATAGATTATTCTGTTACAATACCTCCGGGTAGTAACTCTGATGCATTGTGTGAGACCTTTATAACTTGGAAAACAGAAGAGAAAGAATTTGTTACAAGAGGTTTGGACTCGGATCAAACAGTATCTGCTATAAAATCTACTGAAAAAATGTTAAATATTATTAGTAATTAAAAATGAAATTAAATATTGCTCTGTTAGCTGGAGATGGAATCGGACCTGAAGTAATTGAACAGGCAGTCAAAGTATCTGATGCTATCGCTAAAAAGTTTAGTCATACTATTAATTGGATGCCTGCATTAACTGGTGCTGCTGCTATTGATGCTGTTGGAGATCCTTACCCCAAAGAAACTCACGAAATTTGTTTAAAATCTGATGCTATATTATTTGGAGCTATTGGTCATCCTAAATTTGATAATGATCCATCTGCTAAGATTAGACCTGAACAAGGATTATTGAGAATGAGAAAAAAACTTGGCCTTTTTGCCAATGTAAGACCAACTTTTACTTTTCCTTCATTAATTGATAAATCTCCACTTAAAAAGGAAAGAATTAAAGGAACAGACTTAGTGTTTCTTAGAGAACTTACAGGAGGTATATATTTCGGTGAAAGAGGAAGAAAAGATAATGGAAATACTGCATTTGACACTTGTACTTACACAAGATTTGAAATTGAAAGACTAGCAATCAAGGGTTTTGAGCTTGCAATGAAAAGATCAAAGAAATTATGTTGTGTTGATAAAGCCAATGTTTTGGAATCCTCGAGACTTTGGAGAGAAACAGTACAGTCACTAGAAAAAAAATACCCAGAAGTTGAAGTAAGTTATGAATTTGTTGATGCAGTAGCTATGAGATTAGTTCAATGGCCAAACTCATACGATGTCTTAATAACAGAAAATCTTTTTGGAGACATATTAACAGATGAAGCTTCTGTGATATCGGGATCAATGGGATTAATGCCATCTGCATCAATTGGTTTAGAAACATCCCTATATGAGCCAATTCATGGTTCGTATCCACAGGCAGCTGGAAAAGACATAGCAAATCCTCTTGCTACAATTCTATCCTCAGCTATGATGTTTGAAGATGCATTTAATTTAAAGGAGGAATCAAAGTTGATTAGAGATGTTGTTAATAAATCATTAGAACAATCTATTGTTACAGAGGATTTATCTGTAGGTCAAAAAGCTTACAAAACTAGTGAGGTTGGTGATTGGCTTGTTAAAGAAATTTTAAAATAAAAAAAGCACCAATTGGTGCTTTTTTTACTTGTTAAAAGAAAATTTATTTCTTCTTTTTTTCATTATCAACCATTTTCTTTTTCAAATCGGCTAAAACATCCAAATCACCCAAAGTTGACTTATCAGATTCTTTAACGTTATTCACCTTTTTCAATGATTCCTTAACATTTTTCTTTTCCTGATCATTGAATAAAACTGTGTGTGACATTACAACTCGTTTAAAGTCTTTGTTGTACTCAATTACTTTAAAATCAGCTGTATCACCTTTCTTTAATTTACTTCCATCTTCTTTTACTAAATGACGATTAGGTATGAAAGCTGTAATATCTTCATTGAAAATAATAGTAGCACCCTTGTCATTAGAATTTGAAATAGTAGCATTATGAGAGGTTCCTTCAGCAAATGATTTATCGTATGAATCCCATGGATTTTCCTTAGTTTGTTTATGTCCTAAGCTCAATTTTCTAGCCTCAGAATCAAGTTCTAATACAACAACATCAATATTGTCTCCTGATGAAAAAAGTTCAGATGGGTGTTTTACCTTTACTGTCCATGAAAGATCAGAAATATATACTAAACCATCAATACCCTCTTCAAGCTCTACAAAAATTCCAAAATTGGTAAAATTTCTAACAATTCCAGAATGTTTAGAGCCTACAGGATATTTTTTTGTAATATCAGTCCAAGGATCTGACGTAAGTTGTTTTATACCAAGTGACATTTTTCGTTCTTCTCTGTCTAAAGAAAGGATTACAGCCTCAACCTCATCCCCTACTTTAACAAAATCCTGAGCTGAACGTAAATGAGTTGACCAAGACATTTCTGAAACATGAACTAACCCTTCTACTCCATCAACAATCTCAATAAAAGCTCCGTAGTCAGCAAGTACAGAAACTTTACCTTTGATTTTATCACCTTCTTTTAGATCAGCATCTAATGATTCCCATGGATGTGCACTTAATTGCTTTACACCTAATTGAATTCGAGATTTATCATCATCAAAATCTAAAATAACAACATTAAGTTTTTGATCTAATTCTAATATTTCACTTGGATGATTAATTCTATTCCATGATAAATCTGTGATATGAATTAAACCGTCAACACCACCTAAATCAATAAATACACCATAAGTAGTAATATTTTTTACTGTACCTTCAAGTACTTGACCTTTTTCTAATTGACCAATAATTTCCTTCTTTTGAAGCTCAATGTCTGCCTCAATTAAAGCTTTGTGAGATACAACTACATTTTTGAATTCATGATTGATTTTGACAACCTTAAATTCCATATTTTTGTTAACATATTGATCATAATCACGTATAGGTTTTACATCAATTTGAGAACCTGGCAAGAAAGCCTCTAAACCAAATACATCTACAATCATACCTCCTTTTGTTCTACATTTTACAAATCCAGTAACAACAGTTGAATTATCATGTGCATCATTAACTCTATCCCAAGCTTTAATAGTTCTAGCTTTTCTGTGTGATAATACTAGTTGACCAGTTTTGTCTTCTTGAATATCAACTAATACTTCAACTTTATCTCCAACCTTTAAATCAGGATTATATCTAAACTCATTTAATGAAATAACTCCTTCAGATTTAGCATTTATATCAATAATAGCTTCTCTGTCAGTTAAACTGATAACCGTACCTTCAATCACACTTTCATTGTAAGTGTCAACGAAATTATCCTCAACAAGTTTTTCAAATTCAGTAAGTTTATCATCCTTAATTGTTTCGATTCCTTGCTCAAACAAATTCCAATCAAAATCATTTAAAAAATTATCTTTTGAATCATCTTTTGTAGAAACAATAGTTTGTGTTTCCTCTGATTTAGGATCTTTAATTTCTTCAACTTTGTCAGCTATAACTGTTTTTTCAATTTCAACTATTTCTTCCTTTTTAACTTTAGGCTTTTTAACAGTTTTTGAAGCTTTTAATTCAGTTTTTGCTTTTGTTGATTTTTTTACTGCTTTAGGTTTTGCAGTTTTGGTAGTTTTTTTAGCAGTTTTTTTTACTTTGCTATCCTTTTTTTCTTCGGACATACCCTAAAATTTGTATTCTAATTTCTTAATAGATTTAAGGATAGAAACTAGAAGGATTAATAATTAATTATTCTTTTGATTATCTATATTATCCACTCAAAAGGAATGCGAAAATAGCTTGTATTTATAGATTATACAAGAAAACTATTATTTATTTGATATCAAGGGGTTTATGTATGAAAACATAATATCCTCAAGCTCAGATAAGTTAAGTTTATCTGTTTTAATTATTATTGAGTCAGAAGCTGCCTTTAAGGGTGAATTTTCTCTATTTATATCTTGTTCATCTCTTAACTTAATGTTAGAAAGAACTTCATCGTAGGTTATATTGTGCTTATTATCGATTAATTCTTTAAACCTTCTTTTGGCTCTTAGTTCAGTTGAAGCATCTAAATAAAATTTTAATTCAGCATTTGGAAAAACTACTGTTCCTATATCACGCCCATCCATAATAATACCTTTTCCTGCACCTAATGAATGTTGAACTTTAACCATGTGTTTTCTCAATTTACCAATGGTTGCAATTCGACTAACATAATTAGAAACAGTTAGTGTTCTAATATGCTTTTCAACTGGAATATCGTTTAAATGAATTTCATACTTATCGTTGTCTTTATTAAGCTGAAAATCAATATTAATATTATTGATATCCTTTATTAATTTTTGGCTATCAAATACAGATTCTGTAATATATTTTTTATCAATGGCGTAATATGTTAGGGCTCTATACATTGCCCCAGAGTCTATGTAAATGTAATTAAGTTTATCAGCAAGTCTTTTGGCTAAAGTACTTTTACCTGTTGATGAAGTACCATCTATTGCTATAATTATCTTATTATACATTCAACTTTTTAAAATTCTTTACTTTTTTATTAGTAATTGCAATTTCTAAAACTTCTTTCATAGATGATACATAATGGAAAGTTAAGCCTTTTAAATAAGTTTGATCAATTTCTTCAATATTTTTTCTATTTTCTTCACATAAAATTATACTAGTAATCTTTGCTCTTTTTGCCGCTAATATTTTTTCTTTAATTCCACCTACCGGAAGGACCTTCCCTCTAAGAGTAATTTCACCAGTCATAGCTAATTTTGACTTAACTCTTTTCTGAGTTAACAAAGAAACCAAAGATGTAAGCATTGTAATTCCAGCACTAGGTCCGTCCTTAGGCGTTGCACCCTCAGGGACATGAATATGGATATTGTATTTGGTTAATAAATTAACATCTATTGATAATTCATTTGCATTTGACTTTATATATTCCAAAGCTATAGTGGCTGATTCTTTCATTACTTTACCTAAGTTTCCAGTAATTGATAAATTTCCTTTACCTCTGGATAATGCAGATTCAATAAATAATATATCACCACCAAATTGAGTCCATGCAAGACCCGTAACAACACCAGCTATATCATTATTTTCATACTTTTCTTTACTTATTGAAACACCTAATATTTCATTTATATCTTCAGAAGATATGTTTTTTGAATAAGTTTCATCCATAGCTATGGATTTAGCAGTATTTCTCACAATTTTTGATATTTGCTTTTCCAAGCCTCTAACTCCAGATTCCCTTGTATATCCTTCAACTATCTTTTCAACTGATTTTTTATTGATTTTTATGATGTTATTTTCTAAACCATGGTCTTTAATTTGCTTAGGAATCAAATGTTTTTTTGCTATTTGATATTTTTCTTCAACAGTGTATCCTGAAACTTGAACAATTTCCATTCTGTCTCTTAAAGCAGGTTGTACATTTGCAATATTATTTGAAGTAGCAATAAACATTACTTTTGAAAGGTCAAATCCCGATTCAAGGAAATTATCATAAAACGAAGTGTTTTGTTCAGGATCTAAAACTTCTAACATTGCAGATGATGGATCACCTTGATTTCCAACTGATAATTTATCAATTTCATCTAACACGAATACAGGGTTTGAAGTTTTCGCTTTCTTTAAACTTTGTATAATTCTTCCAGGCATCGCTCCAATATAAGTTTTTCTATGTCCTCTAATTTCAGATTCATCTCTTAAACCTCCTAGTGAAATTCTAACATACTCCCGACCTAAAGCCTCAGCTATAGATTTACCTAAAGAGGTTTTACCTACTCCAGGAGGGCCATTTAAACATAAAATTGGGGATTTCATGTCATTTCTCAATTTTAAAACTGCTATATGTTCAATAATCCTTTTTTTTACATCTTTTAAACCATAATGATCTCTATCTAAAACTCTTTGAGCTCTTTTCAAATCGAAATTGTCCTTTGAATACTCATTCCATGGTAACTCAAGATAGGTGTCTAAATAATTTCTTTGTATGGAATATTCAGCAACCTGAGGATTCATTCTTTGTAATTTTGATAATTCTTTTTTAAAGTGATTACCAATGTCTTTTGACCATTTTTTCTTTTTTGATTTAACTCTCATTTCATTGATTTCCTCATCATAAGAAACGCCTCCAAGTTCTTCCTGAATTGTTTTTAATTGTTGATGTAAGAAATATTCTCTTTGTTGTTGATCTAAATCAGACCTTACTCTTGACTGAATATCATTTTTTAAAGAAAGTCTTTGAAGCTCAACATTCATTTGCTTTAAGCACATTAAAGCTCTTTTATTCAAATCACTGGTATTTAAAATTTTGTATTTTTCCTCAACACTTAAATTCATATTTGAACACACAAAGTTGACTAAAAAAGAGTCGCTTTGTATGTTTTTTATAGCAAAAGAAGCTTCACTAGGTATATTGGGGTTTTCATCAATTATTTTTAGTGCAATGTCTTTAATTGATTCAATGGTAGCACTGAATTCTTTATCATTTTTTTCAGGCTTTAATTCTTGAATTTCCTTTATTCTAGCAGTAATATATGGATCCTCAGAGGTTATTTGCTCAATAGAAAACCTTTTTTTGCCTTGAATTATAACTGTAACATTTCCATCAGGCATTTTCAAAACTCTTAAAATTTTAGCAACAGTGCCTGTAGGATGAATGTCATTTAGTGTTGGAGATTGAACTTTAGAATCTATTTGAGAAACCACACCAATTAACTTATCATTTTTATTAGAATCCTTTATTAATTTAATAGACTTGTCTCTTGATGCTGTTATTGGAATTACAACTCCAGGAAACATCACAGTATTCTTTAAAGGAAGGATCGGTAGGGTTTCAGGAAGAGACTCTTTTGAAATTGCTTCTTCATCATCAGAAGTCATTAACGGAATTAAGTCAGAATCTTCATCAATATTCTGCAATGACATCATGTCAAGATTTAAGATTTTAGTTTTGGACATAAATATAAATTAAGTCAAAATGTCAGTTAATCAAAATAATTAAGGTTAATCTACTCTGAAAAAATTTTAACTATACTGTAGCTATTTTAACACTTAATAAATATTCAAGTTTCATGCCATACAGCTCTAGTAATTTTTAATTTTTATACTTTTTAAAAGATAGGCCCCAATTAAAAAAATTAAAATAAATACTAAAATAGAAGTCCTCATACTCCCTGTTAGTTGATCTAAAAATGCAAACAGTGTCATCCCAAAAACAATACTTACTTTTTGTGACACATCGTAAAAACTGAAATAAGATGTTGTATTTTCAGTATCGGGGATCATTTTTGAAAATGTAGATCTTGAAAGTGCTTGAATACCACCCATAACTAAACCAACTAGTGCTGCAGCAACGTAAAATTCATTTGGTTCAGTAATAAAATAGGCTCCAATGCATAAAAATGCCCAAAAAATATTTAAAATAATTAATGTAAAAATGTTACCAAACTTTTCAGAAAGTTTTGAGGTTAAAATAGCTCCAAACATTGCTATTAATTGAATTAATAATATACTAACTATTAAACCAATGGTTTTTTCATCTTGTGGCCAATTAATCTCTTGTTCTCCAAAATAAGCAGCAATTAATAAAACAGTTTGAAGAGCAGAACTATATATAAAAAAAGCAATCAAATATTTTTTAATAACAATAATATTTTTTACTTCATTCCATACAAATAATAGTTCTCTAAAACCATTCAGAACAACATCTTTTACAATCTTTTTCTTTTTGTATGGTTCTGGTAGGTAATAAAAAGTGTATTGACTGCAAATAATCCACCAAAGGCCAACACTAACAAATGAATATTTCATAGCAATTATTTCAGGATTATTACCATAAATTCCAAAAGTTTGAGGGGACATAACCATCGCTAGGTTAAAGATTAACAATAAAACACTTCCAAAATAACCAAGAGCATAACCCTTTGCACTTATAGCATCCTGTTGCTCCTTAAAAGCTATGTCTGGAAGATATGAATTGTAAAAAACTAAACTTGCCCAAAATGAAATTAATGCAATGAAATAAAAAAATAAACCAACATAAATGTTTTCTAATTCAAAAAAGTATAGACCCATGCAAGAAATAGATCCCATGTAACAAAATAGTTTTAAAAACTTTTTTTTATTGCCCATGTAATCTGCAATACCAGAAAGTAAAGGAGTTAAAAAAGATAGTATTACAAAGGCAAATGCAGTAAGAAAACTAATTAATGCAGTGTTTTTAAAATTAAAACCAAAGACCTCGACATATAAATCACTAACAAACAAAGAACCATAATAAATTGGAAAAACTGCGGAACTAATTACAAGGGGATAAACAGAATTAGCCCAATCATAAAATGCCCAAGCATTTAACAGTTTAGAATGACCTTTTTTATATTTTTTTTTTGGCATTTTAGAGTTTATGTTTTACAAAATATATAGCCAATATAAAACTTGTATTTTATTAAATATAATAATTATTTTTGCCATGAATTTAATATATGAAACTAATATTAATTTTTATCTTATTTTTCTCAAGTTTTGGATGTAACAATGTAGAAATCAAAAAAAATTACTCATTTGATGAAGAATTATACACTTGCGCTAAATGTGGATCTATTCTATATAATTCAAAGGATTTTCTTTATGAAAACGAATCCAGTAAAGATTTTAAAATATCCTTTTCTGAAAAAGTTACATACGATTTAAATTCACTTGATAAAAAAAATAAATCTCCATTGTTCTGTAAAATTTGTAACAAAAAATTAGGAAATTTTATTAAGGGTGATTCAACCAATAATCAAGAAAGACACTGTGTAGACAAAAACTCAATAATTTTAAAAAAAATAATGAAATGATAAAAATAAAGTTTGTCATTATTTACATAATACTAATGATGCCACTATTTGGCATATCTCAAAAAGAAGATAAAATGGTAAAAACAGATAAAGAATGGAGAGCTTCATTGGATGAAATGAGCTATCAAGTTTTAAGAAATTCCTATACTGAAAGACCTTACACTGGTGAATATAACCTTCACTTTGAAAAAGGATCTTACAGCTGTAAGGGCTGTGATCAAAAACTATTTGAAAGTAATAATAAATATGATAGTAATTGTGGATGGCCAAGCTTTGATAAGGCAATTCCAGGTACAATAAATTATGTGAAAGATTTCTCTCACAACATGTTTAGAATTGAAGTTAAATGTTCTAAATGTGATGGACATCTTGGTCATGTATTTGATGATGGACCAAAAGAAACAACTGGAAAAAGATACTGTATTAATTCTGCAGCATTATCATTTAAAAAATAATAAATATGGAAAAATTTGATATTATAGTCTTGGGTAGTGGACCTGGTGGTTACGTAACTGCCATTAGAGCATCTCAACTTGGACTCAAAACAGCAATTGTTGAAAAAGAAAGCTTAGGTGGTGTGTGTCTAAATTGGGGTTGTATCCCTACCAAAGCATTATTAAAATCAGCCCAAGTATTTGAATATATTAAACACTCTGCGGATTACGGAATTAAGGTTGAAAATTTTGATAAAAATTTTGACGATGTGGTTAACAGAAGTAGAAATGTCGCAAAAACAATGAGTAAAGGGGTGAACTTCCTGATGAAAAAAAATAAAATTAAAGTTTTTGAAGGTTTTGGTAAACTTTCTCAAAATAAAAGTATTTCAATTACAAAAGAGGACGGATCTGAAAACAAAATCCATGGTGATAAAATTATAATAGCGACTGGAGCAAGGTCTAGAGAACTACCTAATCTTAAACAAGATGGAAAAAATATAATTGGATACCGAGAAGCCATGACTTTAGAAAAACAACCTAAAGAAATTGTAATTGTTGGTTCAGGTGCAATTGGAATTGAGTTTGCTTTTTTCTATAATTCAATGGGGACTAAAGTTACTGTAGTTGAATATATGAACAGAATTGTTCCAGTTGAAGATAATGAAATCTCAAAGGAACTTGAAAAAAGTTTAAAAAAGAAAGGCATTTCAATACTAACTTCAAGTGAAGTTAAAAATGCAACAGTAAATGATGATGGAAATGTTGATGTAGTTATTGAATCTAAAAATGGTGAATCAAAAACTATAAACTCTGAAATAGTTTTAAGTGCAGTTGGTATAAAAACTAATATTGAAAATATAGGTTTAGAGGATTTAGGAATTAAGACTGAAAAAGATAAAATCCTTGTTGATGATTTTTACATGACTAATTTGAAAGATTATTACGCTATTGGAGATGTAGTTAAAGGACAAGCTTTAGCTCATGTTGCCTCAGCAGAAGGAATACTATGCGTTGAAAAAATTGCTGGACATGATGTTAATCCATTGGATTATAACAATATTCCTGGTTGTACATATTGTAGTCCAGAAATCGCCTCTGTTGGATATACAGAAGAACAAGCAATCGAAAATGGATATGAAATTAAAGTTGGTAAATTCCCATTTTCAGCATCAGGAAAAGCACAAGCTTCAGGGAAAAGTGATGGATTTGTTAAAGTCATTTTTGATGCTAAATACGGAGAATGGTTAGGATGCCATATGATTGGAGAAGGTGTTACAGATATGATTGCAGAAGCAGTAGTTGGCAGAAAGTTAGAGACAACAGGGCATGAAATACTAAAGGCAGTCCATCCACACCCAACTATGAGCGAGGCAGTTATGGAAGCTGTAGCAGCAGCATATGATGAAGTTATTCATTTATAAGTTAAAGAAAACTTTGGAGTGCTAAATCATAACTTTTTAGTCCAAAACCCAATACAACTCCTTTAACATGAGGACTCAAGTAAGATTTATGTCTAAATTCCTCTCTTGAGTAGGTATTAGAAATATGAACCTCTACGCAGGGACAGGTAATAGATCTTATTGCATCTCCAATACCAACTGATGTATGAGTGTAAGCGGCTGCATTAATGATTATGCCATCAAAATCAAATCCAACTTCCTGGATTTTTTGAATTATTTCACCTTCAATGTTAGATTGAAAATAATATAAATCATGTTTATCAAATTTTGATTTTAAATCTTTAAAGTAATTATCAAAACTTTCATCTCCATAAATATTTTTTTCTCTTGTGCCAAGAAGATTTAAATTAGGACCATTTATAATTTGTATTTTCATAAATTAAATAAAGTTTAAATATAAGGTTTAATTTATATTTTAATTAATTCAACAATGTGGGAAAAACTGGTTCAGGAATTTAAAAACTATTTAAAAATTGAAAGAAATTTATCTGACAATACTATTTCTAGCTATTTGTTTGATTTAAAAAAATTTTATTTTTTTTTATCAAAAAACAATATAGATACAAATCCATTAAAGATTAAAAAATCAACTTTAAAAGAATTCATATACCATATCTCAAAACAAGTCCAACCCTCTACTCAAGCTCGAATGATTTCAGGTCTAAAAAGATTTTTTGAATACCTGATTCTGGAAAATTTAATTGAAGAAAATCCATTACAAAATATTGAGACCCCTAAAATAGGAAGAAAACTTCCCGAAACACTTTCCGTTGAAGAAATCGATTTAATTATCAAAAATATTAACACAAAATCAAAAAATAAATTACGAAATACTGCATTAATTGAGGTTTTGTACAGTTGTGGTTTGCGAGTTTCTGAATTAATTACTTTAAAAATTTCGGATTTATTTTTCGATGAATCAGTTATCAAAGTTACTGGAAAGGGAAATAAAGAAAGATTTGTTCCAATTAGTAAAGAGGCAATGAAATATGTTAATAATTATATTTATGACAAAAGAAATCTTCAAAAAATAAAAAAAGGTAGTGAGGATACATTATTTTTAAATGAAAGAGGTAGTGGATTAAGTAGGGTTATGATTTATTTAATATTAGATGAATTAAAAAATCTGGCAGGAATTTCAAAAAAAATTGGTCCACACACCTTAAGACACTCATTCGCAACACATTTACTAGAAAATGGTGCAGACTTGATTACAATACAAAACATGATGGGTCACGAAAATATTATTACAACTGAAAGATATCTTCATGTAAATAGAAAGCACTTGGTGGAATCAATATCAAAATACCATCCAAGAAATAAAATGTAGATTATTTATTTTCAATTAATCTAAAACCTTCTCCATGTATATTCTCTATTTCTAAGCGAGAATCTTTTTGAAGATATTTTCTGATTTTGGCTATATAAACATCCATACTTCTGGAAGTGAAGTAATTATCATCATTCCATATTTTTACTAAAGCTAGCTCTCTTGGCATTAAATCATTTAAATGGATTAAAAGTAATTTAAGAAGCTCATTTTCCTTAGGAGATAATTTGACTTGACTATCATTTTTGTATTTTAAAATTCTTAGTTTAGAATTAAACTGAAAGTCTCCAAAATTAAAAAGAAATTGAGAGTTAATTTCACTTACAGGAACTTGTTTTCTTTTAAAGATTGATTTAATTTTTAACAATAAAATATCGGAGTCAAATGGTTTAGTTAAGTAATCATCTGCTCCTATTTTATATCCTTTCAAAACATCATCTTTTAATGTTTTTGCAGTAAGAAAAATCAAAGGAACATCTTTATTTAATTCTCTAATCTCTTTAGCAAGTGTAAATCCGTCCTTAAATGGAAGCATAACATCAAGAATACACAAACCAAAATTATTTTTTTTAAATTTTTCCAATCCTTCAATTCCGTTTTTTGCTAGAGTGACACTATAAGAATGTAATTTTAAAAAATCATTTAAAATTGCCCCAAAATTTACGTCATCCTCGACTAACAAAATATTTTTTTCAGTACTTTTCATAAATTAAGAATTTACTGGTATTTTAATTGTAAATGTTGTTCCTCTACCTACTTTACTTTCAACATAAATCATACCATCATGTAAATCGATAATTTTTTTCACGTAAGATAAACCAAGTCCATGACCTTTTACATCATGAATATTTCCAGTTGTCTCTCTAAAAAACTTATCAAAAATCTTTTCTTTAACACTACTTGACATTCCCATTCCTTTATCAGATATCTCAGTTACAAAAAAAGAATCTTCGTCATAAGTAAAAATTTTAATTTCAGGTCTATCCTTTGAATATTTAATTGAATTTTCAAGTATGTTAACAAAAACATTCACCAAATCACCATATGAAGCTTTAAAATTAAATTTTTTTGAATCAAGCTTAACATCAATTAAAGCTTGACTGTTCTTAAATAATAAATCCAAATGAAGCAATGACTCATCTATAATTTCGTGAGCATTACATTCAATTTTATTAATAATATTTTCTTTTTTTTCTAATTGAGAGATTCGTAAGACATTTTCAACTTGCATATTCATTCTTTCATTTTCATCTTTTATCATTTTTAAATATTGAGATGTCTTTTTTTTATCATTTTGAACATTGACATTTTCAATGGCATCAATTGCTAGTTTTATAGTTGCTATCGGAGTTTTAAATTCATGGGTCATGTTATTTATAAAATCTGACTTAATCTCTGAAACTTTTTTCTGTTTAAAGATTTGATTTATAGTTGTAACAAAAGCAATTATGATTGTTATTGTGAACAGTAATGATAATATCATAAGATTTATAAGTGATGATCTTAAAAATAATTTTCTTTCTGGAAAAACTATTACAAGTTCAAATTCGCTTTCACCATTTTCGTTTACAAATAGTGGCGACTGATATTTATTGAATTTTTCAAGATTAATATAATCATCAGATCCAATTTTTGTTGCAAAATCTCCATTAAAAACTCTATACTGGAAAGGAATATCAATATCTCTGTCTCCCAATTCTCTTTGTAATAAAAAGTCGAGTTCAAGATTTGTGAGTCTTCTATGTATAGGTTTTAGTGAAGCTAGTTCCATAAAAACAGAAGCATATTTAGCTTTATCCATTAAAGACAATCTTTCAACACGTTGTAGTCTTTCTATTGAACTCATATTTTGCATTTCTCTATCAAATGCCTCATCAATGATCGTAGTTGTTTGAATTCCTTTGTAATCTTTTATAGAAGTGGTGTCAATAGACTCTGAACTAAATAAACTTGGAGATACATTATAATCTTCCTCAAGTATACCATGTGAGTAAATGTATGTTTGATTAGTGTTTTCGTTTCTATCCACATATTTAAAAACAGCTGTAAGTTGAGATTCCTTAGGTGATCCAATACTATCAATAAGTTTTTGATAAACAGCGAGATAATCTCTCATTTCTCTACTTTGTATCTGTTCTGAAACAGATTTTAATGCTTGATTAACATTTAAAGAAAATTGTCTTTCTTTATTGTCTAAAGTTGTTTTAATCCAAAATGCTTGAACAAATATAATTCCTACAAGCGCTAATGTCATAACAGTTATAAGTGGAAAAAATATTTTTTTGTTCATTGATGGTTTTATTTAAAAATAGAATTAAAATATGTTACAAGATTCTTAACTTTTAATTTATTTTCTTTGTTTGACGTATTAAAGAAAATATAATCAGCAAGAGGAATCTTTTTATCATCATCCCATTGATTGTTAATTATTGAATTAATTTTTTCTTCATTTATACCATCCCTTTTTATTATTCTTTTTACACGTAAATCATGATCACATGTAACTAAAATATTAAAATCATTTAATTTATAAGAGCCTGTTTCAAAAATTAGTGCTGATTCATACAATACAAATTTTTCTGAAAGAGACTGACTCCATTCATTAAAATCATTAAATACTTCAGGATGTACCATTGAATTAACTAGTTTAAGTGATGTAGGATCATTAAATATTATTTGAGAAATATATGACTTATTCAATTCATCATTAATATAAAATTCTTTTCCAAAGTTATTAATGAGTTTATTTTTAAGAACAATTGAATTATTCATCAGAAACTTAGCTCTCAAATCAGAATTATAAACTTTGATGGAGTATTTTTGAAATTCTTTAGAAACAGTAGTTTTTCCTGATCCTATTCCCCCAGTCAAACCAACTATTTTCATAGTATTTTTTTAAAATATTTTATATCAAAAAAATCTTTATTACTTCGATGAAATTATATCAATAATTTCTTGACTTACTCCAACATTAGAAAAACCTCCATCATTATATAAATTTTGAAGGGTAACTCTTTTAGTTAAATCAGAGAATAATGTGACTGTATAATTAGCACAATCTAAAGCTGTAGCGTTACCAAGGGGAGACATTTTTTCTGCATATGAGATGAATCCATCAAACCCAGTAACTCCCTTACCAGCAGTTGTTGGAGTTGGTGATTGCGAAATCGTATTTACTCTAACTTTCTTTTCCTTGCCAAAGAAGTATCCGAAACTTCTAGCAATAGATTCTAAATAAGCTTTATTATCTGCCATATCATTGTAATTAGGAAAAACTCTTTGAGCAGCCATATAAGAAAGTGCTACAATACTTGACCATTCATTCATTGCATCAAGTTTATAAAGACTCTGAAGAAGCTTATGAAAAGAAACAGCAGAAACGTCCCAACCCTTCGCAGTCCAGTCATGATTAAGATCGGTGTAATGCTTTCCTTTTCTAACATTAACAGACATACCAATTGAATGTAAAACAAAATCTATTTTTCCATCGAATAGTTTCATTGTCTGGTCAATTAAGCTTTCTAAATCCTCAATTTTCGTTGCATCAGCGGGGATAAGCGATGAATTTGTTTTTTTTGCTAATTCATCAACATTTCCCATTCTAAGTGCAATTGGAGCATTTGTTAGAACAAATTTACCGCCTTCTTCGTGAACTCTTTCGGCTGTTTTCCATGCAATAGAGTTTTCATCAAGTGCACCAAAAATTATTCCTTTCTTTCCTTTTAAGAGATTATAAGACATAACATTTTTTTTGACAAAGATAATACTAATTAAGTAACTCTTTAGCATGGTTTAGAGCAGAGTCTGAGATCTCATCTCCAGAGAGCATTTTCGCAATCTCATCAACTCTTTCAGCAGAACTTAAAAGTTTTACGTCTGTGTTAGTAGTGTTTAAATAATTTGTCTTGTATACTTTTAATTGTTTAGTTCCTTTAGCAGCAACTTGTGGTAAGTGAGTGATAGCTACTATTTGCATTTTATCAGACATTTTTAACATCATATTTGCCATTGCGTTGGACATTTCTCCAGAAACTCCAGTATCAATTTCATCAAAAATCATTGTAGGTAAACTAAGGTTTTTTGACATAATGTATTTAATTGATAAAAGAATTCTAGATAACTCTCCACCCGAAGCGATTTTAAACAATGGAGAATGAGTAATTCCTTTATTTGCTGAAAACAATACTTCAATATCATCAAATCCGAATCTGTTAAACTCTTTAGATTTTGATAATATAAAATTGAAAGAAGAGTTTTTCATCCCAAGATTTACTAATAAAGATTCTAAATCAGATTTTAAAAGCGGAAGTATTTTTTTTCTTGAAATTGAAATTTTTTTAGATAGTTCCTCAAGAAAAGATTTTTTAGTTTCAATTTGAAGCTCAAAATCCTTAATATCTGCTTCTAAGTTACTGGAATCATCAAGCTTATTTTTTAACTTCTTTTTCTTTTCAATTAGATCTTCAACAGAGGATAAGTTATGTTTCTTCTGCAATGAGTAAATTAAATTTATTCTATTCTCAATATTTTTAATTTCAAAAGAATTATCAGAAAAATCAAAATTTGAATTATTTAAATCAGATTGAATATCATTGAGTTCAATTAGTATACTATTTAATCTATTTTTTAAAGGATCATATTGATTTGTAATTTTTGACAAATCATTTAGTATAGAATTTAAAGAAAAAACTTTCTCTTCTAAACTGCCATCGGAAGAATACAGAATATGTTCAATTTGAGAATTATATGATTTAATCTGTTCAGAATTTTTATAGAGTTTTAGTTTACTTTCTAGATCATCTTGTTCACCAGGAACTAAATTAGCATCTTCTAATTCATTGAATAAGAAAGAAAAATAATCACTGTCATTATTTAGACTTGTATTTAATCTTTTTAATTTTTCCAACTGAATTTGAAGTTCTTTATACTTATTCAATTCGTAATTAAAATTAATTACAATTTTTTGTTGCTCAGCTAGACTATCTATAAGGTTAAAGAAAAAAGAATTATTTGAATTAAATAGAGATTGATGTTGTGTATGAATGTCTATTAATGATTCACCTATCTTTTTTAAAACATCTAAATTAACTGGTGTGTCATTTACAAACGATCTAGATTTACCATTGGGAAGAATTTCTCGTCTTATAATTGTTTGATTAAAATAATCAAGATTATTATCGTCAAAAAATTTTTTGATATTAAAGTTTGATAAATTGAATTCTGCTTCAATAACACATTTGATATCAGGGTTTTTTAGAAGAGTCTGAGATCCTCTCTTACCAATAACCAAAGAAAGAGCATTTAACAATATTGATTTTCCAGATCCAGTATCACCCGTAACAGTTGTAAAACCAGAAAGTAAGTCTAACTCAACTTTGTCAATAAGTGTGAAGTTTTTAATAAAAATTTTTGTAAGCACTGAAAATAATTAGTTATTTAAATTTATAAATTATCTAAAAACTATTCCATTTATTTGAAAAAAAAGGTGATAAATAATTTAAATCATTAACTAATTCTTCAGTATTAATTTCTGGACCACCCAAGAATATTTCATTAATTTCATCAGATTTTGCATCAAATAATATTTTTAGCAAAATAGAATTGGGATTTCTTCTTTTCAATGGTTTTAAATAAGACAGATAGGTCATTATATTATTTTTTGCTTCTATCTGATTACTATGCATAAGGTCAAGACCATTAGAATGGTAGTTGTAGATGAAATCTTTAAATTCATCGAAACTTGTTGATGATAAATTGTCAATTAACCAAAATTTATTTAAGACGCCACCAGAGGATGATGAACTCCAGCTAGAACTATTATTTTGATTTGCTAGATTTAAAATATTTTTAGATTTATTGAAATAAACTTCACCCGAATTATAAACATATGAGTCTTTATCAATTCCGATTACAATATTTAAATAAAATGCTAATAAGGAAGATAAATTAGATTGAAATTGATTTTCACTAAATAATATTTGATCAAACTCATTAAATCTGAATTGAATATTCTTATCCACATATTTGAAAATTGAAGTTAAATAAGTTGAGTTTAAAACAGGCCTGAAAGCTTGGAATTCGAAATCAGCATTAAAAAGACCATCTTCATACTTATTAATGGTTATTAAAATATTCAACTTAATCTTTTCAAAATCTTTTAAATTATCGTTGGACCATTGGTTTTTATCCACAAAAAAAATTATAGATTGTTCTAAATTTTTAAAAACAGAATTGTTTGTTTGGTTTAAGGACTCAGAATTAACAATAACGTTACTACTAAATTGTTGAGAAATAGAAAATTGAAAAACCAGACAAATAAGTAAAAAACTAAATCTTCTCATGGAAATCAGTAATTAATTGATCCAAAATATCAATTGAAACCTCATCTTTAGATTTTAATTTGAAATTTTTAACAGTTCCTTTATTATTAATATAAGTTACCTTGTTTGTATCATATCCAAAACCAGCACCCTTATCATTTAAAGAATTTAATACAATAGCATCAAGATTTTTGGATTTAATTTTATTATTAGCGTTTTGAAGTTCATTATCAGTTTCCAAAGCAAAGCCAATCAAAATTTGATTTTTTTTCTTTTTATTACCTAATAATTTCAAAATATCTGAGTTCTGAACTAAATCGAGAGATAAAGGTTCATCATTTTGTTTTTTTATTTTGTAAGATAGTTTTGTTTTAGGTTTATAGTCAGAAACAGCTGCAGACATAATTGTTATATCTGAATTTTCAAAATGTTTCAAAGTTTCATTTAACATTTGATAAGCTGTAACAACACTAATAATCTTTAAATTTTCGTGTGATAAATCTAAGCTAGTCGGTCCGGTTATTAGAGTGACATTTCCACCAAATTTTAATACACATTTTGCTAAAGAAAAACCCATTTTTCCACTTGAAAAATTACCAATAAACCTAACTGCATCTATCGGCTCATAAGTAGGACCAGCAGTAATCAAAAATTTTTTTTTATAGAATTTTAAATCTTTGATTATATCATTACAAATTAAATCAACAATGTCTTGTGGTTCACTCATTCTACCCTCTCCTTCTAAACCGCTGGCTAAAGAACCTGATTTAGCAGGAATGTGAATACAACCATGTTTTATTAGTTTATCAATATTTTCTTGGTTTGCTAAATTTTTGTGCATATCTAAATCCATTGCTGGTGCAAAATAAACTGGACATTTAGCTGATAAATAAGTGGCCAATAATAAGTTATCTGCTCTTGCAGAAGACATTTTAGAAATTGTATTTGATGTGGCTGGAGCTATAATAAAAAAATCAGCCCACAATCCAAGATCTACATGATTGTTCCAAATTTCATTTTTATTTTTCTTATCAAAAAAATCTGATAGAACAGGTCTTTTTGAAAGAGTTGATAAAGTTAAAGGTGTTACGAAATCTTTTGATGAAGGCGTCATCAAAACTTGAACGTTAGCACCCTTTTTAATTAAAAGTCTGAGTAAAAAAATTGATTTATAAGCAGCTATTCCACCACAAATTCCTAATAGAATATTTTTGCCACTTAGAATAGACATTTCTATTCCTTAATTTCAGTATTTCTGTAATAAATTTTTTCCTTTAACCAATTCTCAATTGCCATAGCATGGGCCTTAGGAAGTTTTTCATAAAATTTAGAAACTTCTATCTGCTCTTTGTTTTCAAAAATTTCATCTAAACTCTCAGTTGGACTAGCAAATTCTTCTAATTTGTCTAATAATTCCTTTTTTATAGATTCATTAATCTGAATAGTTCTTTTAGAAATAATTGAAATAGCTTCATATATATTATCAGTTTGAGCATCAATTAAATTTCTATCATAGGTAATTGTTTCTAAAGGAGCATCTGTTTTTTTAAAGTCCATGTTCTTAATTATTTTTTGCAAATGTACTAATTTCTTTATCTATAACATTAATCATTTCATAAGATTTATCTAAGTACTTGGTTTCAGGATAAGTTCTAACCAGTTCGTCATGAATTTTTTTAGCGTTTTTAAGTCTCTCTAATTTTTTAGTTTCTACACTATTTACTGCTAGTTCATATGAGGAATCTAACAAATAAAATAAAGCATCCTCTCTGTAGGGAGTTCCAGGATAATCAGAAATAAAATCATCTAAAACAATCAGTGCAGATTTGTAGTCTCTAATGGTATTGTACTGTTTTGCTATGTTAAATGCTTTAAATTCAAGTTTTAACCTTAACTCTTGAACTAAATCATTTGCTTCTGACATTTTTTCAGAATTTGGATAATTATTGATAAAATCTTGCAGTTTTTCAATTGCAGTTACTGTTTCTTCCTGGTCTAAACTGTAATCAGGAGAAGTTTTGTAGTAAGAATAAGCTCCTAAAAAAGCAGCCTCATCAGCTTTTTGACTCATGGGATATGCTTTCAAAAAAGTTTCAAATTGAAAACCAGCATCTACATATTTATTGGTATTAAGTAGAGAGTTGGCATAAAAAAATGTAACTCTTTCTGCTTGAGGTTTTCCCCTGTATTTAGGCAATATTTGTTCAAATAATCTTGCGGCTCTTCTAAAATCTTGACTATCATAATATTTTTCTGCAGCTTCATACTTTATTTTAATGTCCTCATTTTTTAGAACTCTCTGAAATTCATTACAGGAATTTAATACTAGTAGAATAAAAATTAGAATTATATTATTTTTTGAAAACATGATGTAAATGTAATATTTATTATTTTTTATTAATATCAAAAATTAAACTTTTAATTTTTAATTCTAGCTCAAGGGAAACTTTAGTTAATGGTAACCTTAAATTATTATCACACAAACCAATAGCGCTTAATGCAGATTTTATTCCAGATGGGTTACCCTCTTGAAAAAGTAATGATATTAATCCTTTAATTTGATTAAATTCATTTAAACAAAGTTTTTCATTATTGGACATTGCTGCTTTCATTATTCTTACGAACTTTTTTGGAACACATCCAGCAGTAACTGAAATTACACCATCACCTCCAAGCAAAGCAGTTTGAGGAGCAGTATCATCATCTCCTGAAATAATTAAAAAATTTCCTGGTCTATTATCTATAAGTTTTTTTATTTGATTTAGATCTCCGGAAGCTTCTTTAATACCAATTATATTTTTATGATTATTTGCAAGATTAATTGTTGTTTCAGGCAACAAGTTTACACCTGTTCTGGATGGAACATTATACAGTATTATAGGTAGATTAGTTGACTTTGAAATTAATGAATAATGATTATACAATCCTTCCTGAGAAGGTTTGTTGTAATAGGGTGTTACTGAAAGAATTGCACAAAAATCTGAATAATCTGAATTTTTTAAATCATGAACTATCTCTGATGTGTTATTAGAACCTATACCTAGAACGAGAGGAACTCTACCATTATTAGCTTTAACAAAAGCTTTTCTGGATATAATTTTTTCATCATAGGTTAAAGTTGATGTTTCACCAGTTGTTCCTTGAACAACTATATAATTGACTCCATTATCAATTAAAAAGTTAACTAATTTTTCAATGGCATTAATATCAACGGATAGATCATTTTTAAATGGTGTTACTACTGCAACACCTGTTCCTCTTAATTTTTTTGACATCATAATCATTTGATGAGTTTTAAATATTTAACAAGCTCATTTTCAAAATCTAAATACTTTTTTATTTTGCTAGAAAAAATCAAATCATTAAGCTCAGGATCAACAGAATCAAAACCTATTCTAAACTTGGCATTTACTTTAGAGGACAATAAAGTGAGAATATCATTTGAATTAAAAAAATTAATCAATAGATCGAATTCATATGAAATAAACTCTAAAGAATCATTTCCTTTTAGATTTCCGTAAAAAGAAATTGAATCAGGTGTTATATTCATATTTGAAAAAATATTAAAACCATTTTCATTTTCTTGAAACGTAATTATTTTTAAATCCTTATCCTTTAAACCAATTTTTTTTGCAAGTTTAATAAAACTATTAACATCAACTGGAAACAATGGATCTACGATACAACCCATAGACTTTATAGGATTTGGTTTAACTCTACTTTGACTATCTAATGAGATTAAAGATTTTTTAATCTTTTTTTTTAGTAGACTTTCATGTAGTGATTTAAATATCATATCTTTAAAGTTCTGCAAAATTACATATTTAAGAATTGAATACTATATTTTACAATAATAAAATGAATTTAAAACTTATTGTTTTAATTATAACATTATTTGTAAGTTCTTGCTCTAGTGAAAATTTAGTTCTTACAGAAATATCTATTGAAAAAAACATCAAAATCAAAGATTCTGTTAGTAATGAAGAACTGGAATCTTTGATCAATCCATATAGAAATAAAATTAGATCCCTTGCTAAAGTTATTGGTTTCAGTAAAGAATCTTACAGTATTAGAGATTCTGAATTAGAATCCACGCTAGGAAATTTAATTGCTGATGTTTTATTTAAAAAATGTGATATTGAATTCAAAAAAATTAATACTGTTGGATTAGACTTTGCTTTATTCAATTTTGGAGGGATTAGAGGAACTCTAAACAAAGGAGAAGTAACGCAACATGATATGTTTACCATTATGCCATGGAAAAATACGGCTACTGTTGTAAGAATGAAGGGTGAAAAAGTTAAAGAATTGATAGATTATATAAACAGTGAGAATTTAGCTCATCCAAGTTCTCGAATCAACATAGTTTTTGACAAAAAAACAATAAGAAGAATAAAAATTAACGACAAAGACTTTGATATTAAAAAAGACTATTATGTTTTAACGTCGAATTTTTTACAAGAAGGTGGAGATAAAATGGTTTTTTTTGAAAATCCAATCGAGCTTTATTCTTTGAATTTAAACTTAAGAGATCTTTTGATTGAATACATAAAAGAAAAAAAGATTGTTGAAGCTAAACTTGATAATAGAATTGTGAGAAAATAATGAAAAGAAGAAATTTTTTAAAACATATCAAAACTTCATCAATTTATGGGATCACGTTACCTTATTTTGAAACTTTTAATTCTTCCTTAAAAGACTTAAAAAAAATCACTATTCTTCATACAAATGATGTTCACAGTCATATTGATCCATTTCCAAAGAACGATCCTATTAATCCTAATGGTGGAGGCGTTATAGCTAGATCAAATTTAATTAACTCAATAAAAAAAGACAATCCAAATACTCTTGTTTTTGATGCAGGAGATGTCTTCCAGGGTACTCCATATTTTAACTTTTTTGGAGGAGAAATAGAGTTGAAACTCATGAGCAAAATGGGTTATAATGCTAGTACATTAGGAAATCATGAATTTGACAATGGAATTGAAAAATTAGCAAAAGTTTTAAAAAATGCTAATTTTCCTTTTCTAAATGCTAATTATACACTAAAAAATACACCACTTGAGGATAAAATTAAAAGTTATGAAATCTTTGATTTGAATGGAATTAAAATTGGAGTTTTTGGATTAGGAATTGATCTTGAAGGTCTTGTAGAAAAAAAACTTTACAAAGGTATTGAGTACATAGATCCCATCGATATATCTAATGACATTTCTTATGATCTCAAGTTAAATAAAAAATGTGATCTAGTAATATGTTTATCACACCTAGGTTTTTCATATTCAAAGGATAGTAATTTAATGTGTGACATGATTCTAGCTAAAAAAACCAGAAATATAGATCTAATAATCGGAGGACATACACATACTTTTTTAGAAAAGCCAGTACGTGTTAAAAACATAGATAATAAAGATGTTATAATAAATCAGGTTGGATGTTTTGGAATTAATTTAGGAAAAATTGATTTCTACTTTTCCAATGAAAACAAAAAGAATGATTCGGAATCTATTAAAATTTAATTATTTAACATTTCAATAAAATATTTTTCATCAATAATCATTATGTCAAGATCTTTTGCTTTTTTTAATTTACTTGGACCGACCTTATCTCCTGCTAAAAGAAAATTAGTTTTTGAACTAATTGAACTTAAATTTTTTCCACCATTTTGATCTATCAAACTTTTTAATTCTTCTCTTGAATGATCTTCAAATAAACCAGATATAACAAATGTTTTGTTATTTAATATACTCTTACGGATAATAGTTGAGTCAATCTCAAATTTAAGACCAACCATTTTTAATTTTTCAATATTTTTAAGATTATTTGAATCAGCTAGAAATTTGACTACACTTCTAGCTATTCTATCTCCAATTTCATCAACTTCTATTAATTCATCATATGACTTTAAAATTAAATTGTCAATCGATTTGAACTTTTTTGCTAAATTCTTTGCAACTGTTTGACCAACATATCTTATTCCAAGCGCAAATAAAACTCTTTCAAAAGGAATTTTTTTAGAATTCTCGAGACCCTCAAAAATATTTTCAACTGATTTTTCAGCCATTCTGTTGAGATTCAAAAGACTTTCTTTATTTAAAAAATAGAGATCAGAATAATTTGAAATTAAGTTGTTTTCAAACATTAATTCGATTGTCTCTTTACCAATTCCATTAATATCCATAGCCTTTCTCGATATAAAATGCTGAATTCTTCCGGTGATTTGAGGTGGACAGGAAAAGGAGTTAACACAATAATGCTGAGCCTCAGATTCATTTTTCTTCAGTAATGATAAGCAATAAGGACAATTTTGAATAAATTCAACTTTAACTGAATTAAAATCTCTTTTTTTAGTTTCAACATCAACTATTTTTGGGATAATTTCTCCTCCTTTTTCAATAATTACCGTATCGTGTAGATAAAGATCCAACTTATTAATTTGATCCTCATTGTGTAAAGAAGCTCTTTTCACAATTGTTCCACCTAATAATACGGGTTCTAAATTAGCTACTGGGGTTATTGCTCCAGTTCTTCCAACTTGATACGTAACAGAATTAAGTAAAGTTTGAGCTTGCATAGTTTTAAATTTGTATGCAATGGCCCACCTGGGGTATTTTGATGTAAATCCTAAAATTTGTTGAAATTTTATCTGATTAACTTTGATGACAATTCCATCGATCTCAAAATCTAAACTATTTCGTTTTTTATCCCAATAATCAATAAATTCAGAGATATCATCTATACTGTTACACAGTTTAAATGACTTAGAAATATTAAACCCCCAATTTCTAGCAAATTTTAGATTATCCTCCTGAGTATTATAATTATTGTCGTCACTTACTATTTGGTATAAAAAGCATTGCAAAGGTCTTCTAGCAACCTCAGAACTGTCTTGTAATTTTAAACTTCCAGATGCGGTATTTCTTGGATTCATGTATGGCTCAAGGCCATTACTAGTTCTTTCAAGATTCATTTTTTTAAAATCGTTCAATCCGATAAAAATTTCACCTCTAATTTGAAATTTAACTGGAAAATCTCCTTTGAGTTTTAAAGGAATTGTTTTAATTGTTTTAACATTTTCAGTTACATCATCTCCACTAACTCCATCACCTCTGGTAACTGCTCTTACCAAATATCCATTTTCATAAGTTATATTTATTGAAACGCCATCGAACTTTAATTCACAGAAATAACTCAAATTCTCATTTGAAATTTTTTTTAAAACTCTGGAATGAAAGTCATTTAAATCTGTTCTTGAATATGAATTGTCCAAAGAATACATTGGATATTCATGTTTAACATTTACAAAATTCTTTGAAATTTTTCCTCCAACTCTTTGTGTAGGAGAATTAGGATCATAAAATTCAGGATGCTCATTTTCTAGTATTATTAATTTATTTAATAAAACGTCAAATTCATAATCACTTATCTCAGGGGAATCGTCAACATAATAGAGATGAGTATGTTTATGAATTTCAGCTCTGAGTTTCAATATTTCTTTTTCAACATTCATAATTTATAAGCCCTGACCATTCTATTTTTGGATCTAAAATCCTTTTTAATTTCAATATCGTAAAATCCTTCCTCTTTTAAAAGTTTATTAAAATCTTTTGAAAATTGTTCGTTGATTTCAAAATATATGATTCCATTTTTTTTTAAGTTGGTTTTAGAAAAATCTAATATTTTTTTGTAAAAAAACAATGGCTTGTCATCATCCACAAAAAGAGCAAGATGAGGTTCGTGCAACAAAACATTATTATGCATTTTATTCTTTTCACTTTGAGTTACATATGGTGGATTAGACACAATGATGTCAAACATACTTTTAGATTTTATTTTCTTTGTGATATCAACCATTTCAAATTTTACACTAGATTTATTGTTTTTTGCATTTTTCTTTGCTATTTCTAAGGCTTTAGCACATACATCCCAGGCATAGATTTGGCACTCAGGGAGATATTTATCCAAGCTAATTGCTACACACCCAGATCCTGTACCAATATCTAAAATATTTTTACCCTTTTCAGAATCTTGAATAATCCACTTAACTAATTCTTCAGTTTCAGGTCTTGGAATCAAAACATTTTTATTTACTGTAAAATTTAAATTCATAAATTCTGTTTGACCTACAATGTATTGAACTGGTGTTTCTTTTTGCAACAATAAAATTGAATTAATCAAAAAATTTTCTTGATCTTTTAAAAGATCAACTTTGGGATTTAAAATAAAATCAATTCTTTCGAAATCACAAGAATGCTTAATTAGTATGAAAAAAAAACTATCCAATTCATTTTTTGCAAACTTTAATGACAATTCTTCAAAAAATAGTTTATGAAATTCTTTTAATGTCATTTTAAGTCTTTTATCATCCAAACAGGACAAGAGGAGTGTCCTGTATTACCAAGTGGATTATTAATACGTTTGAAACCTTTTTTCTTATAGAGTTTTTGAGCACCATACATATTAAACATTGTTTCAATGTAACAACAATCAAATCCAAATTCGATAGCTTTAGAAATACACAAATCAATCATGATTTCACCGAGTCCCTTTCCTCTAGCCTCCTTTAAGAAATACATTTTTTGAAGTTCACATATGTTTTCTTTAGAATCTTTTAATTTAGAAATACCTGCTCCTCCATAGATAATGTTGTTCTTTTCAAGAACATAGTATTGACTTTTTTCAAAATTGTATGTTTCAAAAATGCATTTTAATTCAGGATCGGCTAAAGCAGTCCCCGTCTCAGGAACATTAAATTCTCTCATCACCTTCGACAAGACTTTCTCTAGAGATTTATTGTCGTTTTTCTTAACTTTTCTAATCACAAAACCATAACTAACATTCATATAATAAAGCTATTTTTGTAAAGTGAATATACATTATAATAACAATAATTAAAAGATGTTAAATGAATGAAAATGAACTTAAGAAACATAGAAAATACATGTTAAGATGTATTGAAATTGCAAAAAGAAACAGTTCAAAATATTACCCAAATCCCTCTGTAGGGGCATTAGTTTTAAAAAATGATATTATAATTTCTGAAGGAGTTACTAGTGATTATGGAAGTTATCACGCTGAAGTAAATGCCATTAAACCATTACAAAATAGAACAGACTTATCTACCGCTATTTTATATGTCACTTTAGAGCCGTGTTCGCACCATGGTAAAACTCCACCATGTACAGAGCTTATATACAAAAGCGGAATTAAAAATGTCATAATTGGAACTTTAGATATTAGTTCAAAAGTAAACGGAAAAGGAATTTCTTATTTAAAAACAAAAGGAATCAATGTTATTTCAGGTATATGTGAAGATAAATGTAATCAATTACATAAGAATTTCTTACACTATAACAAACATAAAAGACCTTATATAATTTTAAAATGGGCTAAAAGTAAAGATCAATTTATAGCTCCCCTCAAAAAAGATGACAATAGGCCATTTTTAATTAGCTCAAATAAGAGCAGACAATTAGTTCACAAATGGAGATCGGAAGAGCATTCTATTTTAGTTGGCTACAATACTGTAATTGATGATAATCCAGTTCTGGACGTAAGACATGTTAATGGAAACAATCCTATTAGAATCGTATTAGATGATAAAAAATCATTAAAAAATGATTTTAATGTATTTAATGATTTTTCAGAAACAATATCAATAAACTATTATTTAAAATATAAAAATCCTGCAAAATTTATTTGTAAAAAACTTTTTGAAAAAAATATACAATCCGTAATTATTGAAGGAGGAAAAAAAACTTTGGATTTATTTATAAATGAAAATTTATGGGACGAAGCAAGAGTGTTTGAAAGTAACACAATTATTAATTCTGGGATCAAAAGCCCAAAAATATATGGCACAATTTTAATTGAACAAAAAGTTGGTGATGATATGCTAAAAATATTTAAACCAAACTAAATTTATCAAGCAAATATTTAGGACATCGAATCGGCTTATTATTTTTTGCATTTAAAAAAATTAATTTTGTATATCCTTTCGTCAATAGTTCTTTTTTTCGGTGAATTAAATAATTGAATTCAATCATGTAAGATGGTAGTTCTTTTAAAGTAGTTGTTAAAGTCAAATCGTCATCAAACAAAGCTGGTTTTCTGAAATTTATTTTGACATCAATAACTGGGTTTATAATCCCTTGTGCTTCCATATTCCTGTAAGAAATACCATTTTTTTTAAGTAATGAAATTCGTCCCATTTCAAAATATTTAACATAATTACTGTGGTGAACAAAAGACATTTGATCTGTTTCACAATATCTAACCTTTATTTGAATTTTATGTTCCAAAAAAAAAGAAATGAGTATAAATTTTAAAGATTTTTAATATGCATAAAAAAAAATTAATATTCAATAGCAAAATCATTTTTTTTTAATAAAAATTTGCACATATTTGTTACATAATAATTATTGCAAACGTTTCTCAAACTTTTGTGATTTTCAACAACAAATAAAACAAGAAATTTAAAATGGCTACAGCTGAATCTGTTTGGAATAACTGTCTCAAATTTATAAAAGACAACATTCAAATTCAAGCATATAAAACTTGGTTCGAGCCAATAAAGCCAATAAAATTTGAGAATAACGTTTTAAGTGTTCAAGTTCCAAGTAAATTTTTCTATGAATGGCTAGAAGAACATTATGTAAAACTATTGAAGCTTGCATTAAACAAGGAGTTAGGAGAAAACGCTAGACTTATTTACGTTATTAAGATGGAAAATACTTTTGGCAATTTAAATCCATTTACGGAGAAAATACCAAGCCAATACAAAACAGATTTACCATCTCAAAAAGTTGATTTTTCTTTAAGTAATATCCAAACAGAATTAAAAAATCCTTTTATTATTCCAGGAATTAAAAATCTAAAAATTGAATCACAACTTAACCCAAATTATACTTTTGAAAATTTTCTTGAAGGTGATGCCAACAGACTAGCAAGATCTGCAGGTTTGGCAGTATCAAACAAGCCTGGTGGAACTTCTTTCAATCCATTATTAATTTTTGGTGGGGTTGGCCTTGGAAAAACTCACTTAGCTCATGCAATTGGTGTTAATGTTAAAGAGAAATTTCCTGAAAAGACTGTTTTATATATTTCTGCTGAAAAATTCACTCAACAGTATATTGACTCCGTAAAGAAAAATAACAGAAACGACTTTATTCATTTCTATCAAATAATTGATGTTTTAATTATTGACGATGTCCAATTTTTCTCAGGAAAAACTGGAACGCAAGATGTATTTTTCCATATTTTTAATCATCTACATCAAAATGGCAAACAAGTTATTTTAACCTCGGACAAGGCTCCAGTTGACATGCAAGATATTGAGCAAAGACTGCTTTCCAGATTTAAGTGGGGACTTTCTGCTGAATTACAAAGACCAGACTATGAAACAAGAGTTTCAATATTAAAAAATAAATTATATCGTGATGGTCTAGAAATTTCTGATGAAGTTATAGACTATGTTGCAAAAAATGTAAAGGTTAATGTAAGGGAGCTTGAAGGTGCTGTTATATCATTAATT
>Ga0233450_10000498_pt1 | contig 44969 bp, 42 predicted proteins | sample 011ome_30_FD_189956 | JGI IMG/M metagenome (GOLD analysis project Ga0233450, IMG submission 189956) | Coastal salt marsh microbial communities from the Groves Creek Marsh, Skidaway Island, Georgia - 011501CT (spades assembly) | ecosystem: Environmental > Aquatic > Marine > Intertidal zone >... | reverse complement strand
AGACATGTTGTTCTCCTCGTGAGGTGGTTATTGAGAAGGTAGTACCCTCTCGGTGCATTGATGGCGTGCGTTCGCACCATGCCAGCTTTTTGTTCACCGAGATAGAGCAATTGCTGTGCCAACGCCCCAAAATGAATCATAAAATTTTTAAATTGTTGTTTTTAATGAGCTTTTAATTCACTAAGAAAGCGGAACAACCCGTCTTTTTCTAGCCCCAAGCGCCTTTGCGCACCAAAACAATGCGCCAGTGCGTGTTTTTGGTGCGATTTTACCTTCAGGCGTCAGCATTTGTCAGGCAGCTCCGGGCGTGTTGATTAGCCCATTGATGCGTAGATAAGTGTCATTTCCGTAAAAACTAAAGGTCAGGGGGTTGCGTATCACGGGTCTCTGATACACTCCGCGCGCCTCGCGCAGAAGCCCCTGCGCACCATGATGATGAGATCCCGAATGTGATTAGCCACCTACGCAACATCGCCATTATCGCCCACGTTGACCATGGCAAAACGACGCTCGTTGACTGCCTGCTACAACAGTCGGGCACCCTCGATCGCAAGAGCGTGGGTACTGAACGGATTATGGATTCCAACGACCAGGAAAAAGAACGCGGCATCACGATTCTGGCCAAGAATACGGCTATCCGCTGGAATGATTATCGGATCAACATTGTCGATACCCCCGGACACGCCGATTTTGGCGGTGAAGTCGAGCGGGTGCTCTCGATGGTGGACTCGGTGCTACTACTGGTCGATGCCGTCGACGGCCCCATGCCCCAAACACGATTTGTCACCTCCAAGGCGTTTGAGCGGGGATTGAAACCGATCGTTGTTATCAACAAGGTTGACCGGCCTGGCGCTCGGCCTGACTGGGTTGTTGATCAAGTGTTTGACTTATTCGATACCCTCGGTGCGTCGGAAGAACAACTGGATTTTCCCGTGATCTATGCGTCGGCTCTGAACGGTATTGCCGGTGAAGATCACGCCGCCATGGACAGCGACATGACCCCGTTGTTTGAGGCGATTATCAATAAAGTCGCCGCACCGGAGGTGGACACCGCCGGACCCTTGCAGATGCAAATTTCCGCGCTGGACTACAACAGCTATGTCGGTGTCATCGGCGTGGGACGCATCACCCGGGGCGCTGTTAAGCCAAACACCACGGTCACTGTAATAGATCGCGATGGGACTAGCCGCAACGGTAAAGTCCTGCAGGTTATGGGTTATCACGGACTGGAACGCACCGAAGTGGCTGAGGCCAGTGCTGGCGATATCGTGTGCATCACCGGAATTGAATCCCTCAATATTTCCGACACCCTGTGTGACCCGGCTCAGCCAGAGCCGTTGCCCGCGCTGACCATTGATGAGCCAACTGTGAGCATGACCTTTCAGGTCAACGATTCGCCATTCTCGGGTCGTGAGGGAAAGTTTGTGACCTCGCGCAATCTTCGCGAGCGTTTGGACAGGGAGCTTATTCACAACGTGGCCCTGCGAGTTGAGCAGGGGGAATCACCCGACAAGTTCATTGTTTCCGGGCGCGGCGAGCTGCACCTTTCGGTGCTTATCGAGAGCATGCGCCGGGAGGGCTACGAGCTTGGGGTGTCACGCCCGGAAGTCATTCAAAAAACCATCGACGGCGTTCTGAGTGAGCCCTACGAAAATCTGGTGATCGACTGTGAGGAGACCCATCAGGGTGGGGTCATGGAAGAGCTTGGTCTGCGTCGGGCCGAGCTCAAAAATCTGGTGCTCGATGGTAACGGCCGGGTCCGGCTTGAGTTTATGGTGCCAGCCCGCGGCCTGATTGGTTTTCGCTCTCAGTTCATGACCTTGACCTCTGGATCGGGCATCATGACCCATATCTTTGACCACTACGGGCCGGTGAACAAATCTGATCTTGGCGGGCGCGTCAATGGCGTGTTGGTGTCCATGGTCGCTGGCAAAACCCTCGCTTACGCGCTCTACAGCTTGCAGGATCGCGGTAGGTTATTCATTGATCCCAATATTGACGTCTATGAGGGACAGATCGTTGGGCTTCACAGCCGCGGCAACGATCTGACAGTAAATCCAACTAAAGCCAAACAGCTTACCAATGTGCGTGCGTCGGGCACCGATGAGGCCTTAATCCTGACGCCTCCCGTTAAGCACTCCCTTGAACAGGCGCTCGAGTTTATTGAGGATGATGAGCTGGTTGAGGTAACGCCAAGTAGCGTGCGGATTCGCAAGAAGCTGTTGCTCGAGCATGAGCGAAAGCGCGCATCACGCAACGCCGCCTGAACCCTTCCAGTGTCGTCTACTCAAGGTGCAGGCAGTAGCATCTCGATATGGGGGATATCGTCCTCTAGATAGGGCTCGCTAACGGTTTCGAAGCCGAGGGATTCGTAAAAATCCTGTAAATAGGCCTGCCCACTAATACGGATTGGCTGGGGATAGAGATCGCGGCAAAAGGCCACGCCTCGCTGCATTAATTCCCGCCCTAACTGATGGCCCCTGAGGTTGGGGTCCACAACGACGCGCCCGATAGAGGGCTCATCGTAGCTTACGTCAGGCGGTACAACCCGCAAGGTTGCTACCAACATGCCATCCAAGAACCCTTCCACGTGCCAGCACTTGGGGTCTTTGTAGTCAGGGTCCAGGTAAGGGCAGTTTTGCTCGACAATGAAGACCTTTGCTCGTAGCTGCAAGACGGCATGCCATTCTCCCGTCTCGAACAGGTCGAAATGTCTGAAACGCCAGTCGAGCGAGGCACGCGCTGTGGTCATGGTAGTTCCTTGAGAGAAAAAGTAACGCGCTGGACAATGAATCATAGGCGTCGCGGCACTCCTCGGGTTAGGATACCTGAGGGCAACAGAGAAATGGAACACAGGGATGCTTGCTACAGCGCAGACGGGCAAGGACTTCAGCACTCTAAATGAAGCTGCGAAGCTCGCAGTTAGTCGCCTATTTGCCGGTCTGGAAGGCAGCGCTACAGCCCTCGCGATACCAGCGACACCCCCCGTGGATTATCGCAAGCTGCCCCCAGGGACCCTCGGTATAGTTGAAGATGGGCTGCTGGCTGTTTTGGCTAGTAACACCATTGTCAGCGTGTTAGATGCCGGTGATTTAATCCTGCCCGACGCAGAAATCATTAGCGCCGGCTGTGAACCTTTGCGCTACGGTTCTGATCAAGGCGCGACTATCAGGCTTTGGCCTGTTGAGACTGTCAGCACCCTGGTTAGAAAGGAATCAGCACGTCACGCAGACTGGCTTGCGGCGCTAGTATTAACCCAGTCGCTCACTTTGCGCTTGGCGGCATTGCACCTGAAAGAAATGATGGGAACCGGAACCAGTAGTGAGCCCGAAAGTGCCTCCCCCGGGCAAATCATCATTCAGCAGGGAGATCCCGCCAACCATATCTATTATCTGCTGGAAGGCGAAGCGGAAGTGTTGTTAAACGGTTATGCCATTGCGAAGGTCGGGCCCGGTGAAATGTTTGGCACCATGGCGGCCCTGACACAGAGTCATCGCAACGCAACGGTTAAAGCCAAGACTCACTGTTCGATACTGCAGGTGCCGACAGAACAGTTTTTTGAGTTAATTCGATCTTATCCAGCTGCAGTAGAAAAGTTACTGGTGGACATGGCTAAGTCGATCACACAGTTAAATGAAGAAGTGGTCTCTCTCAAACACCGCATCCAAACTAGTTAACAAAGAGCATAGATATGTCTGAGTTGATCCCCCAGACGTTGGGCGTGGAAACTTTGTCGATGCGCGAGTATGCCGAGAAAGCTTATCTCGACTACTCGATGTACGTCATTTTAGATCGGGCTTTGCCGCATATTGGAGACGGACTAAAACCTGTGCAGCGTCGGATTGTTTACGCCATGAGTGAATTGGGACTCAAGGCATCGGCCAAGTATAAGAAGTCGGCAAGGACCGTCGGCGATGTGATTGGTAAGTTCCATCCCCACGGTGATAGCGCTGCGTACGAAGCGATGGTGCTGATGGCGCAGGATTTTAGCTACCGTTATCCTCTTATCGATGGTCAGGGAAACTGGGGTTCTCCCGACGATCCGAAGTCCTTTGCGGCGATGCGCTATACAGAATCTCGCCTCACCCGCTATGCCGAGGTTTTGTTGGGAGAACTAGGGCAGGGCACGACGGACTGGCAGCCAAATTTTGATGGCACCCTAGAGGAGCCCGTGGTGTTGCCCGCACAGGTTCCCAACCTGCTTTTGAATGGCACAACCGGTATCGCGGTGGGCATGGCGACGGATATTCCGCCCCATAATTTGCGGGAAGTGGTCGATGCGGCCATTCATCTTCTCGAGTCACCAAAGGCAAAAGTCGATGATCTATGCGCCTATGTAAAAGGTCCCGACTTTCCTACGGAGGCTGAAATAATCACCCCCGTCGACGAGATCAAAGCGATGTACACAACGGGGCGCGGAGCATTGAAAATGCGCGCAGCGTGGCGGACCGAGGATGGCGCTATTGTGATTCATGCGCTGCCCTACCAGGTATCGGGGTCGAAAGTACTTGAGCAGATTGCGGCGCAGATGCAGGCGAGGAAGCTGCCGATGGTCAGCGACCTCAGAGACGAGTCGGACCACGAACATCCGACACGATTCGTCATAGTCCCCCGATCCAATCGCATAGAGCTGGACGGCTTAATGAGCCACCTGTTTGCTACCACCGATCTGGAGCGTAGTTATCGGGTCAACCTTAACGTTATCGGGATCGACGGCAAGCCCGGCGTCAAGTCCCTCGACGGCATTTTGCGTGAGTGGCTGGCGTTTCGCCGCGATACGGTACGTCGCCGGCTGCAATATCGGCTAGAGAAAGTCCTCAAGCGTATCCATGTGCTAGAGGGTTACCTCGTTGCGTTTTTGAATATTGACGAGGTAATCAAGATTATCCGTGAGGAAGATGAGCCAAAAACCGCGTTGATGAAGCGCTTTAAAATCACGGATGTTCAGGCAGAGGCGATTTTAGAACTCAAGCTTCGCAATCTCGCCAAGCTTGAGGAAATGAAGATCCGGGGCGAACAGGATGAGCTTGAGGAAGAGCGGAAAAGCCTGGAGAAAATCCTCGGCAGTGAATCCCGCCTGAAAACGCTGATCAAGAGAGAGTTAAAGGCAATTGCGGAGAGTCATGGTGACGATCGACGTTCACCGCTGGTCGAGCGCGCGGAGGCCCGAGCGTTCAGCGAGTTAGAACTCACTACCGCGGATCCACTAACTATCGTGCTGTCCGAGAAAGGCTGGATTCGCGCGGCCAAGGGTCATGACATCGACCCTTCCACCTTGAGTTATAAATCGGGTGACGGTTTTAAGCTCGCTGCCCGCGGGCGAAGTAATTTGCCGACGGTGGTCTTTGACTCTACTGGGCGCGCCTACAGCTTACAAAGTCATCAGTTGCCTTCGGCACGGGGTCAGGGCGAACCGCTGACAGGCAGAATAAATCCCCCCTCCGGCGCTACATTTGAAGCCTTGTTAACCGGTGGAGAGTCAGATCGGTATTTGCTGGCGAGTGATGCTGGTTACGGTTTTGTAGCTCGGTTTTCTGATTTGCAGGCCAAAAACAAGGCGGGGAAGGCCGTTCTCAGTCTGCCCAAGGGTGCGCAGGTGTTGCAGCCTGCCTCCATTGGCGAGGGCGGCGAGCTCTTGGTAGCGGCGGTGACGAATGAGGGGAGAATGCTCGTCTTTCCATTAGCCGACTTGCCTGAGTTGGCTCGTGGGAAGGGCAATAAGATCATCGGCATTCCATCGGCTCGGGCTGCGAGTCGAGAGGAACTCATGGTAGGGTTTGCCGTGGTTTCCGCCGATGACACGCTTCGGATCACCGCGGGTAAACAGCATAAAAACTTTAAGATATCCGAACTTGTTAATTATCGTGGGGAGCGCGGTCGCCGGGGTAATAAACTGCCCAAGGGCTATCAAAAAGTAACGAGTATCGAGGTATTGCTCAAAGAGTTAACCCTCTAAGGCGGGCAGGCTCCCGGCCAGTCGCCCGCCTAGCCGTTTTCTGCGGCAGCCCCATCCGGCACCAGGGCTTTTAGCAAGATTTGCAATTGACGTTCCAGCAGGTCGCGCTGGCCATCCGCTAGCCCGCCCAATCGAAATCCCCCCGCGCTCGGCTCTACTGACATGCGGGTAATGAGGTCCAAATCCTGCGCGACAAACTCGGCGACATGAATACCATCTGGAGTCTGCTTTGCCAGAGCTTCAAGTTCGTCGACCGCCGCCTGGCTGTATAAACCTGGGTATATGTCGCGCTCATCGCCACGCCCCAACTCACTGCCTCCCAGGGACAGCCCCAAGCCTACTGACAGCCGGAGTGCGGACTCCAGCTCGGGCGCTGCATGTTCAATGAGCCAGCCACAGCTTGCAGCCCGCAGGGCGGGGGAGCCCGTTTTGTGCTGCCCGCTGAACCAAATGGCTAAGCCAAATTGCCGGACGACCTGTAGCTCGCCACGATAGAAGCCTGCTGCGCCAAAAATCATCCGATGAACGGTGGCCACATATCGCTGGAGTCGACGGTCGTCAACCGTTTCTAGGTAACCCGGAAGGCTGCGCAGGTGGACAAACAAAATAGCCGTGTCGACATAGTGATCGTCACCACTGGCTTCCATCTGACGTGGCTGCAGCAGCTCTAGGGGCAGAGCGGCAACGCGCTCTTGCAACGCTTTTATTTCGTTGGGGCTGACGTCGGCTTCACCCGTAACGGAGGCGAGCTCCGCACTGACTAGCTGTAAATTTTTTGCGAGGCGCTTTGCCATGGTGCGTGTCGCCAGGTAAACACCCATGCTGAGCAGCAAGGCCAGCCCCGACATGGCGACCAGAAATTGGTGCTGTGCCGCACGCTGGATGCTTGTGTCAATGGATACCTCGGCGAGGCCCGCCATATCTCCAGCGATCATGATGGGCGACGAGAAGTGTAAACCGTCAGCTTGCCGAATCCCGGCAACCGCGAGCTCAAGTCCTTCAATGTCGAGCGCGCGGCCTGCGGCTATCTGGCTGTGCTCGACAATTCTGTTGAGTTCACCGGCGACGCCGAGCTTGTCACCCGTCGCCAGTTCATTGCTTAACCGGTCTGCGAGATGTTCGGCCATGGACTGACCAAGCTCGGTTTGAAGGTTTTTTTGCGTGTACTGGTTCGATTGAGCGGCCAACCCCACCAACGTCAAGGTGGCAATTAGACAGCAGCTACTCGCCGTCAGAGCGAGTTGCTGACTCAGGGGTAAACGCCTCGCTGCCAATAATAATTCGCGCACAAACTGATCCGTTGGAAATAGGAGGACCAAGTATAAACCGGTCTATTGCGCTATGCTTGCGGCCCCTGTGACGGAGAACCGCATGACTGCGCCCGCGTTTGCGCTGACCGCAATTGCCGCCACCGCCAACCCGGCGGTTTATGCGACCTTGGATGATTGGCTCGCGGCTAGGAATCTCGTTCCGATAAGGACACGAGACGTGCCTGTTCCGCGATCCTTGAGTGACCGGCGGCTTTGTCGAACCATGTGGATTAGCGCCGCTGCAGTACCAGCGAGCATAGCGGCTGAGTTGCGGCAGCTGTCAGAAGACAGCGGTATAGATCTTATTTGGCAGGAGATGGCATCACGGCAACGAGATTATCGGCTCGCCATTTTTGATATGGACTCAACGCTGATTCGCTGTGAGGTTATCGATGAGCTAGCCACCGAGGCGGGAGTGGGGGAGGCCGTCTCGACTATTACTGAGCAGGCCATGCGCGGTGAGATCGATTTTCAAGAAAGCTTTCGTCGCCGACTCAGTATGCTCAGAGGGCTGCCCGAGGAGACCTTGATGTCGATCGCCGGTCGGCTCCCGGTGACGGAGGGCATGCCCGAGCTGATAACCACCCTGCGAGCTCGAGGCATTTACACGGCTATTGTGTCGGGTGGATTTACCTACTTTGCCGAGTATTTGCAGCGTCACTACGGCTTTGACCGGGTGCTGGCTAACGCGTTGGAGATTATCGATCACCGAGTGACCGGCCGGGTGCTTGGCGACATTATTGATGGGCCGGCCAAGCGCGATTGGCTTATGGCGCTAGCCTCCGAGTTGGCCATCGAGCCAGAACAGATTATCGCCGTTGGCGATGGGGCCAATGATATTCCCATGTTGCAGGCGGCCGGTCTTGGTGTGGCGTTTCAGGCGAAGCCGAGGGTGCGCGAGGTTGTTCCTTGCGCCATCAATTTTTCGGGCCTGGACAGCGTGCTGTACCTGCTGGGGTCTAAAAGTGAGCTCCACGTAGACTGACGCTGACCTGCGGGATCCGCTAGGGTATGATCGGCGGCGCGATTTTTGAGGAATAAACCATGGCTAACTTTTCTACTAACGAATTTAAACCTGGTCTCAAGGTCATGCTCGACGGCGAGCCCTGCTCTATTTTGGAAAACGAGTACGTTAAGCCGGGTAAAGGTCAGGCATTCAACCGGGTTAAGCTCAGGAATCTAAAATCAGGGCGGGTGTGGGAGCGCACTTTCAAGTCTGGTGACTCCCTCGAAGGAGCCGATGTCATGGACGTCGAATTAGAATATTCCTACACCGACGGCGAGTTCTTCCATTTTATGGATCCCATCAGCTTTGAGCAGCATGCAGCGTCGCAGGATGCGGTGGGCGACACCCAGAAGTGGCTGAAGGAGCAGGAAAAGTACGAGGTCACGCTGTACAATGGGGCGCCTATCTCGGTAACAGCACCAAACTTTATCGAGCTTGAGATCACTGAAACCGACCCAGGGTTAAAGGGTGATACAGCGCAGGGCGGCTCTAAGCCCGCTACCCTAACAACGGGGGCCGTTGTGCGAGTTCCACTGTTTATCTCTCAGGGAGAGGTTATTAAGGTGGATACCCGCTCCGGGGAGTACGTTAGTCGAGCAAGTAAAAGCTGAGCCGTGGCTGATTGGCGTCCGAGTGCAGAGCGTACTGCGCTCGAGGCTCGCGCAGCGCTGCTCAGCCAGCTGCGGGCGTTTTTCCAATCCCGCAGGGTCTTAGAGGTTGAAACTCCTTTGCTCTGTACCTCAGGCGTCACCGATAGCGCCATTGAGCCGCTCATCGTCCCGACCTCGCCCACCTTACGCTATCTTCAGACCTCCCCTGAATACGCTATGAAGCGCCTGCTGGCGGCGGGGTCCGGTGATATCTTTCAAATTTGTAAGGCGTTTCGCGCAGGTGAGTATGGGCGTAAGCACAACCCTGAGTACACAATACTTGAGTGGTATCGACTGAGCTTTGATCATCACGCGATGATCCGTGAAGTTGCGGAGTTGCTCGGCGAGCTTCTCCCTCATCGGGGTTGGCAGATATGGTCATGGGCAGCCCTCTTTCAGCACATCCTTGAGGTCGATGGACATGTCGCGACCTTAGCTGAACTTAATGCGGTAGCCAGCGATCGTCTGGGAAATATCCCCGACGGTCTCGACCGCGACGCCCTACTCGATTTGCTTTTCACCCATTGTGTAGAGCCCGCACTTGCAAGTTGGGGCATTGTGTTTGTGGTGGACTATCCGGCTTCTCAGGCAGCACTTGCACGTCTACTGCACGATCGATCTCCCCTCGTTGGCGCACGTTTTGAGTGTTACGTTGATGGGGTGGAGTTAGCGAATGGCTATTGGGAGTGCATTGATCCCGGTGAGCTTGAGCGGCGTTTTCAGCAAGATAATCAGCGGCGTGAAGTCGCGGGACTTGAGGTTCGCCCAATCGATCCCTTGTTCCTTGCGGCAATGACCAGCGGGGTTCCGCCGTGTTCGGGGGTCGCGCTGGGTGTAGATCGACTGCTTGCCTTGCGGCTTGGCGCGGACTCTTTGGCTGATGTCTTGAGCTTTGATTGGGAGCGCTGCTAGCGAACGGGAGAGAATTTACGCTGGCTATTTGGCCCGCGTCTGAATAATGGCGGGTTCGTAGCGTTCAATAAACGCCGGCGGTGGACGCTTGGGCCGCCCCGATGAGATCTCGATACACACGAACTCCAGGCGCGCGCGAAGCACGGTATGCTGGCTCGGCTGCTGGATGATTTGAATACAGCGCTCCATGGTGAGTCGTTTATCCCATTTGGTTATCCATGTTCCGACGAGAACGTCCTCTCCGAGATAAGTGGCCTTGAGATAGTCATATTCGGCGCGAGTCAGGGCCATGGCGCGATCAAGAGACTGATAGTCTTTAGCACCCAAGCCAAGAGCTGTCGTGTGGGCCCAGGCAGCGTCCATGCACCAATTGACGTACACTGTATTGCGCGTGTGCGCCAGCTCATCGATGTCCTCAGCCGTGACGCGAGCTTTCCAGAGGAACGGTTCCGGATAATCCCAGCAGGTTTCGAGTTCAGTCACGCGCTTGATGAAACCGGCTTTTGCGCGATGAGTAAGTAAGCGAGAGTGATGGCAACCAGCGGCCCTACGTAGTTGAAAACCGCATACGGCAGGTAATCCAGCGTTGCCACTCCTAGGGTGGCACTCATGTAGGCGCCGCAGGTGTTCCAGGGCACCAACACAGAGGTGAGCGTCGCAGAATCTTCAAGCGATCGCGACAGATTGAGCCGGTTGAGTTGTCGTTGGTCGTAAGCAACGGTAAATAATCTACCGGGGAGGGCGATCGCCAGAAACTGATCCGCAGCAAGAATGTTTGTCACCACCCCCCCGCTAATGGTCGCAAGCACTAAATCCCCGGTGCTTTTTACCCGCTTCAACGCCACATCGAGGATTTGCTTGAGGATACCGGTTCGCTCTAACACCCCACCCAGGGACAGCGCGGTGATGATAAGCCAGACGGTATTGAGCATGCTGGCCATACCGCCCTTGCTCAGCAGGTTATTGAGAGATTCGTCGGCACTGCTGCCTTTGTAGCCGTCGAAAAGCGCGGTCCATAGACCTCTAATCATAGGTGAGGATCCTTCGGCCGACAGACTGAGCCCGTAGCGCAAAACTGCGTCTGATTGAAAGGCAAGAGCAAACAAAAGGCCGATGAGGGTGGAAATCAGGATGGCGGGATAGGCGGGGATACGCAGCGCCACCAGCCCCAGCATGCCGGCCAGGGGCAGCAGGCTATACCAGCTAACGTCGAACTCCGCGGCCAGCGCCAGCCTCAGCTGCTCGATTTCTTCCGGCGGTCTCGCGGCTTCCTCCGAATTAAGCACAAAGAAAGTCAATGCAATCAGGAACGCCGGCACGGTCGTCCACAGCATGTGGCGAATGTGCGCGAACAAATCTACGCCGGTGCAGGCCGCCGCAAGGTTGGTAGTGTCTGACAGCGGCGACAGCTTATCGCCGAAATAGGCGCCAGAGATAATGGCTCCGGCAGTGAGCGCTGGCGACAATCCAAAGCTATTAGCGATACCAATCAGTCCAATGCCCAGCGTGCCCGCCACGGTCCATGAACTGCCAATACTGATTGAAGCGAGGGCACAGATAACCGCGCTTGCAGCGTAGAACAGGCCCGGATCGAGCAGTGCAACCCCATGGTAAATCATGGCCGGTACCGTGCCGCTCAGAATCCAGCTGCCGATAAGGGCGCCAACCGCTAGCAGGATCAGTATAGGGCCCATGCCAACCTTGATGCCTGATACCAGCGCTTCCTGAATATCTTCCCAGACCAGCCCTCGGTGCAGGCCCACCAGTGCGGCAGCGCCAGTGGCGATAACCAGCGCGATTTGATTGGGCCCGTAAGAGGCGTCGGCCCCGAATAATTGCACGGCGGCCGAGAGGAGGCCCACCAATAAAATGATGGGCGAAAGAGACAACAGCATGGCTTAGTCCGGTCTGTACCCGGGTTTAGTCATGGTGACCTGAAAGGTACCGATGATGCGCTCACGAAAGCCGCCTTCGCAGTAGCTCAGGTAAAAGCGCCACATTCGGATAAACCTGTCGTCAAAACCCATATCCTTCACCCGGTCAAGCTGATTCAAAAACCTATAGTGCCATGCTTCTAGAGTTTTCGCGTAGTCCAGCGTAATGTCCCGTAAGCCACTAAGCTGAAGGTCAGTGTGACGCGCCAAATTCTCCCCGATGATTTGGAGAGAGGGAAGGCACCCGCCGGGGAAAATATAGCGTTTTATAAAGTCGACTGACGTCCGCGCTTGCTCATAACGTTGGTCGGTCATGGTGATTGCCTGAATAACCGCTTTGCCGGTCGGCTTTAATAGGTTACTCACACATTGGAAATAACTTTCGTAAAATTCATGCCCTACTGCTTCAATCATTTCGATTGATACCAACTTGTCGTAGCTACCCCGCAGCTCTCGGTAGTCCTCGCACAAAACGGTAATTTGATCGGTAAGACCGCGGCGCTCGATTTCGTTACAGGCGTGCAAGTATTGTTCTTTGGAAATTGTCGTGGTCGTCACCCGGCAGCCATAATTTTCAGCAGCGTATATCGCCATCCCGCCCCAGCCGGTGCCAATTTCAACCAGATGATCGTCAGGTTTGAGTTCGAGGGCCTGACAAATGACATCCAGCTTGTACAAGGCGGCTTCATCTAAGTCGGCGTTTTCCTTGGGAAAGACCGCCGAGGAATACATCATGGTTGGGTCAAGAAAAAGTTGAAAGAAATCGTTGCCAAGGTCGTAGTGCGCTGAAATATTCTTCTTGGACCCCGACAACGTATTGCGGTTAGCGAGGTGGGCAAGCTTGAGTGCCGCCCGGGTCAGCCAATTCTGCTTGCCCCGCATGGCTTCCATGGTCTGCATGTTGGCACTGAATAAGCGGGTCACCTCAGTAAGATTTCGGCTACTCCAGTCGCCATCTATATAGGCTTCGCCCGAGCCAATGGTGCCGCCCGTCAAAACCCGCCAGTAAATTCTGGGGTTGTGCACGGTCGCTTCAGCATGGGGCGCTCTGGGGTCGGTGTCGCGCCCAAACTTGAACAGATCATCCCCGTCGTGAATCGTCAGAGTGCCAACTTTTATGTTGCGCAAAAGTCTGAACAGGAGATCCCTGGCAACATTAGGATGGGTGACTCTCCCGAACAGAGGCAGCCGGGAGATTTCTCGAACGCTGGTGTTGTCCATTGTTACTTACCTAAACCGAGTTAGCCGTCATGAGGTTACGGCATCACCCCCCCTTTGGATGAGGGTACAGCGGAATACCCTTCAACCACAATCGTAACGCCTCCCAGTAAATTGCCGCCGTGACCTTTGCCGTCATCAGTGGGAACCCCACAATGGCTAACAGGAGGTTTTTGCGGCTAAATGTCTGGGCGTGGAGCGAGAGCGTGGCGTCAAATATTCTGTTTCCCGCCTGAAAATTGCTGAGCTTGATGGAGAGCGTGTCCCCTGGAGCGGTACTGGACCAGTGATAAGTCATGTCCATCGGGTTAAAGGGGGATACATGCATTTCCTTTGAAAATTGGGTGGTCAACCGCCCCGATGTCTCCGTGATGGGAAGTACATAGCTATGCCGCTCGTGCCAAGGGGTGTTAGTGACCTCGGCCACGATATGACTGAGTTGGTCGCTGTTTTTTTCAAAGCAAAAATAGCAGGCAATCGGGTTCGACTGGAGGCCGAAATAACGCCAGTTGGCCAGCAACAGTACATCCCCGGTTTGGTAGTCGCCGGTTTCTTCAAAAATTCGCCGGCGTACCTCTTCGATGAGCGGCTTCGAGGGATCTCCAAGGAAATCCTGGCGCAGGAAGCGGGCAGGCGCCCAACGCCGCGCAGACCAAAAAGGAATGCCGTCAACTAACTCGGGGAGCCGTGCGATATCAACCAAAGGCATGAACACGCGATAGCGGAAGGCGTGCCGCTTTGGTGTGTGGCGGCAGTGCCACAGTGTCCCTCTATACAACCGGGATCGCGGCGGCATGATCAGGCCGCAACAGCCTCGTCCGAGGCTAGGGCGTCGGCCACCCTCAGGCCGCTGACCAAGCCGTCCTCGTGAAACCCATTGTGCCAATAGGCACCAGCGAACCACGTGCGATTTACCCCATTAATTTCCGACCATCGCGCCTGCGCTTTGACGCCGGCAACGGTGAATTGGGGGTGGGCGTAATTAAAGCGCCCCAGAATGCGTGCCGGATTGATGGATTCTGTGTCATTGAGGGTGACGCAGAAGGTTTCCGGCGCGTTAATTCCCTGCAGAATATTCATGTTGTAGGTCACTACGGCACGGTCGTTACCGGGCCTTAGCCGATAATTCCAGCTCGACCAGGTTTGCCTATTGCGCGGGAGCACGCGGTCATCGGTATGTAGCACGACATCATTGTCACGATAGGGTATCGCTCCGAGAATTTCCCGTTCAAGCGGCGTGGCATCAGACAGGAGTGACAGGGCTTGATCGGAGTGCGTGGCGATGACGACTTGGTCGAAATGTCCCGCCGTACCGTCGACAAAGCGAAGATTCGCGCCCCCCGAGGGCGGCCGTTCGATCGATTCGACCCCCCGTTGGGTAAAAATTCGGTCCTCGAAACCGTAAATTAGAGGCTGCAAATACTCGCGGCTTCCACCCTCGATAACACGCCACTGCGGCCGATCCTTCACCTGTAAAAGCCCATGATTGCGGAAAAATCGAATGAAGAATTCGACAGGAAAATCGCTGGCATCGGAAAAATCTGCGGACCAGATGGCAGAGGTCATGGCCAAGAGATAGTGTCGGCAAAAGGTGTGGCTGTAGTTATTTCGCTTAAGGTAACTTCCCAGCGTCTCCCCCCCATCCAACGTGCCTGCATCGAGATCCGCAACGGACTCTCGATTAAAGCGAAGGATTTCCCGCACCATGGTCAGGAAGCGTGGTGAGATGAGGTTGCGGCGCTGGGCAAACAGGGTGTTGAGATTTTTCCCCGCATATTCAAGCCCGGAGGCGTCGTCGCGTACCGAGAATCCCATCGTGGTTGCCTTGGTTGCGACGCCTAGATCGTCAAGAAGCTCAATAAAGTTGGGGTAGGTGTGGTCATTGTAAACAATGAAACCCGTGTCTATAGCGTAGCGGCGGGCTCCAAGTTTTACGTCATAAGTCGCAGTATGACCGCCAATGCGATCGGCGGCCTCGAAGACGAAGACATCGTGCCGCGCGGCTGCCAGACGATGGGCGCAGCCCAGTCCGGATATGCCCGACCCGATTATTGCTACCTTCACACGTTGATGCCTCGAGCTTGGAGAGGGGTTTCGTTTCGTGGTTACGTCGACTTTGGGGAGCTGGATCAGGCGTTACCGGGGGTGTCAGCCACTTCATTTGCTCTTTGTGCATCAAACCCCGCCGGTGTATGCTGTTCAGCCATACCCAGCCATGAACCCCCCCTAATGGTAGAAGAGAAAAGCGATAACGAGGTCAGCGCACAGCGCACACCTGCTTGGACGGTGCCTACGGGGCGCCGAACCGACGAGTGGAGTGAATGCCTCGTGCACATTGGGAAAAGCCAAGATAGAGCGGCTTTTACCCGCTTTTTCCGTCATTTTGCCCCGCTAATCAAAGCTTTCGCCCTTGCTGGATCCTCCTTGTCAGCGACCCACGCCGACGAACTCGTGCAGGAGGTCATGCTCAAAGTTTGGCAAAAAGCGGGTGGTTTTAATCCCGAAAAGGCCGCAGCAAGCACCTGGATATACACCATCGCCCGCAACTGCCGAACGGACATGTTCAGGAGGCTCCAGAAGTTTGACACTCAGCTGGCGGCTGAAGATCTCAGCATTGAAGTGGAGGGCGAGGAGCCCTTCGCCGTGTTGCACAACCGGCGGGGCTCCGATCGGGTTCGCGATTTGATGGGCCAGCTGCCCCCGGATCAGGCGCAGATACTCGCCAAGGTGTATATGGAGGGCAAGTCGCACTCAGAGGCGGCATTAGAACTGGACTTACCCTTGGGAACGGTCAAATCCAGGGTGAGGCTGGCAATACAAAAACTGCAGGTGCAGATGGACCGGCAGTAAACCGAACCATCACCGAGCGCGTAGGAGAGTTCAGAGGGACCATTGGGACCAAGGTATCAACAGGCTGGCAAGTTCAGGGGAACGCCGGCAGAGAGCAAGAAACCATTATGGCTATGGCAAATCATCATCCAAGTAACGATTTTTTAATGGAACATGCGGCGGGCACGTTACCCGTGGCTCAGGCGGCGTGTATTTCGGCCCACATGAACTATTGCGATCGCTGTCGTCGTGCACACGACCAGATGCAGAACATCGGTGGCGCGATGCTAGAGCGCATGCAGCCGGTTCCCGTTGCTGAGTCAGTGCTCGAGGTGGTGCTGGCCCGGCTTAATGACCCGGAGCCGCTGCGTCACCAAACGGCTAAGGCGGCAGTAGCACTGCCCGCTTTGCTAAGTCGGATCATTAATGGCGATTTTAGCCAGTTGGTGTGGAAACGAATCACGCGCTCTTTGAGCATCAGCTACTTGTCGACGGGAGACAGGGATTACGAATTTGCGCTGTACAGGATTGCTGCCGGCGGCCGTATTCCAGAGCATCGGCATTCGGGCAGTGAGATGACGCTCGTATTGGAAGGGGGTTTTTCAGACAGCAAGGGGAGTTATCACCCCGGGGATTTTATTTATCGGGTCGCTGATGAGAGGCACGCACCGGTCGCCCTAGATGGTGAAGATTGTATTTGTTTGGCGGTGCTGGATGCGCCGCTGCGGTTTACTGGTTGGAATTACCGCTGGTTGAATCCGTTTTTGCAGCTTCGGGCTAGCTGAAAGCTGCAGTGGCGAGGGATAGCTTGACGCCTGGGAAAACCCCCTGGGTGATGTTCACGGCCAGCACTTAAGGGTCTCTACTAACACAACTAACATCAGGCCAAACCATTATGCGACTAGCGATACCCCGTGAGATACACCCGGGTGAAGACCGTGCGTCCGTCACCCCGGAGACAGTAAAAAAACTCGTGAGGCTCGGTGCCGATATTGCCATCGAGTCCGGCGCCGGCAAAGGCGCCGGCCATACGGATGAAGCCTTCAAGGAGGCAGGTGCGACCATTGAAACCGATCGCGATGCCCTTTTGGGCAGCGGTGACATGGTGCTGCGTTTGCGCAAACCCGAGCTGTCGGAAGTCGCTAAACTCAAGCCTGGGTGCATTCACGTTTCTTACCTTGACCCATTCAACGAACATGAATTGATTCGGGAGTTCGCGGCTCGGCAGGTGACCGCGATCAGCATGGAAATGATTCCCCGCTCTACCCGCTCTCAAAAGATGGATGCGCTTAGTTCCCAAGCGAATCTTGCGGGCTATATCGCCGTCATGTTGGCCGCAACACGACTGCCACGCATTTTCCCCATGATGATGACGCCGGCAGGTACTTTAAAGCCCGCAAAGGTCTTTATTATTGGTGCCGGCGTTGCCGGCCTGCAAGCGATAGCGACTGCCAAGCGACTGGGTGCCAGAGTGACGGCCTTTGATACGCGCCCTGTGGTAGCGGAGCAGGTGCAGTCACTGGGCGGCAAATTTTTGGAAATCGATCTGGGTGATACCGGTCAGACCAAGGATGGCTATGCGCAAGAGTTGACGCCTGAGCAAGTGGAAATGCAGCGACAGGCGCAAAAGGACGTCATCGCGGAGTCTGATGTATTAATCACGACCGCTCAGGTCTTTGGTCGTAAGCCCCCCGTGCTGGTGACTCGCGACATGGTCGAAGGGATGGCGCCCGGTTCGGTCATTGTCGATATGGCGGCGGAGACCGGCGGTAACGTCGAGGGCTCAGTGCCCAACGAAATTGTTGAGGTCAACGGTGTCACGATTATTGGCACCGGCAGCCTTGCCAACCTTGTCGCTCGCGATGCAACTCAGATGTACGCGAGCAACATGTTTAATCTGGTTGAGGATACTTGGGATACGGAAGCCGAGCAGTTCGTCCTCGATATGGAAAACGACATTCTTCCCGGTTGCGTGATCACCCATGGCGGTGCAGTTGTCCACCCGACCATCAAAAACATCCTCGAAGGAGCCGGCTGATTATGAATGGTGCAGAATATCTCCTGTTTATCCTCATGTTGTCGGTTTTTCTCGGCTTTGAGTTGATCAATAAAGTCCCTGCGACGCTTCACACGCCCTTGATGTCGGGTGCTAACGCAATCTCCGGCATTACGGTTGTGGGTGCGGTTGCACTCGCGGGCAATGGCCAGGGTGATCTTGCCCAGTGGCTAGGGGCGGCCGCTGTTGCACTGGCAACGATTAACGTGATCGGTGGTTATCTAGTGACCGATCGCATGCTTGGCTTCTTCAAAAAGCGGGAGGGCTAATCATGGATACAAGCGTTATTACCGGTCTGGGTTATGTTCTTGCCTCTGGCTTATTTATTTTCGGTTTAAAAATGCTGGGCTCCCCGGCGACTGCGCGTCGCGGCAACATGGTGTCTGCGGCAGGTATGTTTGTCGCCATCGTGGTCGCTCTTATGGACCAGGGAATCGTTGATTACACCTGGATCATCGGGGGCATGGTTGCGGGCGGCCTTGTGGGTGCCGTTGCCGCGCGAGCGGTGGCGATGACCTCCATGCCCGAGATGGTAGCGTTGTTCAACGGCCTAGGTGGCTCCGCGTCGCTGCTAGTGGGCTGGGCCGCACTTACGCCTGATGCGGCGACGTTCACTCTCGTAACTATTGTCCTGTCTATCTTGATCGGCGGTGTGACCCTCACCGGCTCGCTGATTGCCTACGGCAAGTTGAGCGAGATCATGGGTAGCGGGCAGATTGTGTTTCGTGGCCAGCAGATTGTTAACTCCCTAGTGATCCTTGGGATTCTGGGTGGTGCGGTGATGTTCACCTTAGAGCCGACCAACGCCAATTGGCTTTACATGGTCATCGGCCTGTCCCTAGTGTTTGGTGTGATGGTGGTGATCCCAATCGGCGGTGCCGATATGCCCGTGGTTATTTCGCTGCTGAACTCCTACTCGGGTCTGGCGGCCTGTGCCGCGGGCTTCGCGATCGATAACAATGTGCTTATCGTGGCTGGGTCCCTGGTGGGGGCGTCGGGCATCATCCTTACGCAAATTATGTGTAAGGCGATGAACCGGTCTCTTACCAATGTCCTGTTCTCGGGTTTTGCCAGCGTCTCCAATGAAGTCACCCAGATAGAAGGCGAGATCAAGCCTATCAACGCCGAGGACGCCTATTACATTTTGGAAGCCGCCAGCAGCGTGGCCATTATCCCGGGTTACGGAATGGCAGTCGCACAGGCGCAGCACGTGGTAAAGGAGCTCTCGAATTTGCTTGAGGCCAATGGTGCCGAAGTGGTATTTGGGATTCACCCCGTAGCGGGACGTATGCCCGGCCATATGAACGTACTGCTTGCAGAAGCCGATGTCCCCTATGACCAGCTTCTGGAGATGGATGAGATCAATCCCCGTATGGATAACGTCGATGTCGCGATCGTGATTGGCGCCAACGACGTGGTTAACCCGGCGGCGCGGGAGGTCGAATCCTCGCCCATTTACGGCATGCCGGTGATTAACGTGGCGGACGCGAGAACAGTGTTTGTGCTCAAGCGATCTATGGCATCCGGGTTTGCGGGCATTGAAAACCCGCTGTTCTACAAAGAGAACACCCGCATGCTCTTTGGAGATGCGAAGGAGAGCCTCGGCAAGCTGGTCACTGAGCTCAGTAGCTAGGTAGCCGCTGAAAGAGATAAAAAAGCCCGCTTCGCGGGCTTTTTTTATGATTTATCACAGTACCACTGGGGGGGTGTGTTGGGTTTGCAGGTGACTTGCTAGTCTAGTGTCAAGCCCTTAAGTTACGCTGGAGGTGAACGCTTATTCACTCCGTAAAACAATCGGTCTTCGCGTTTATCCTGCTGCTGTTTTTAGGGTCGGGTGCTGCAATCGGCGTCATTGGCCTGTGGAAACCACTCCTTTATAGGACATTTCCACTGCTATCGTATTTCATGCTGATCTGGCTGATTCTGGTGCTAGGCCTCACGGTTTACCTCTTGGTTCAGCTGTCCCGCACTGACGCGGTAACCGCGAGGAGACGAAAAGACCGAGTCGATACTAACTGGCAAATGCGTGAAGAAAGCATTAGCCGGGGGCTGGAAAATCGACAGCGCGTGTACAGCAGAGAAGCAATGCTCAGAGAACAGAAAGAAGCTGAGCGGCGTGCGCGCCAGGAAGTAGTTGAGCGGCAAGGCGTGGAGGTCCATTTCAAACCAGACCGGAGGATTGACAAACAAATATAACGGCTAGCTTCAGGTGTTCTCAAACTGAAGTGCCGCTAACCGGGCGTACAGTTCGCAACTTGTTAACAGCTCTTTATGGGTGCCCACTGCAATCACCTTGCCCCGATCTACGACAGCGATCTGATCTGCATTGACCACGGTAGAGAGGCGATGGGCAATGATAATGGTGGTGCGCTCGCGCACAATCTGTGCCAGTGCCTGCTGGACATGAAATTCACTTTCGGTGTCTAGCGCGCTGGTGGCTTCGTCGAGCAGTAAAATTTCTGGGTCCTTTAACACCGCGCGAGCGATGGCAAGCCGCTGTCGCTGCCCGCCGGAAAGCTGAACGCCTTGAGCGCCAAGTGCGCTCTCATAACCCTCTGGTAGCGCTGCGATAAATTCATGGGCATGCGCAATGCTTGCCGCCGTTTTGATCTCTTCCAAGGAGGCTTCGGGCTTTCCATAAGCAATGTTGTATCGAACACTGCCGGTGAAAAGGACGGGGCTTTGGGGCACTAATGCCGCTTTTTCTCGCCAGGTGGCGAGCGGGATATCGCGAATATCGACATCTCCATAATAGATTCCGCCGCGCTGGGGATCATAAAAGCGCTGCAACAGTTCAAATAGGGTTGATTTGCCCGCACCAGAGGGCCCCACAAGTGCAAGAGAGGCACCGGGTTGGATGGTCATGGTCAAATCTTCCAAGGCGGGAGTCTTTGGCCGGCTGGGATAATAAAAGCCGAGTCCCTTGATATTGATAGCCTGCCCGCATCCAGGTTGCACGGAACCTGTATCGGGAACGCTGCTGGTTTCCTCGAGAAGTTCAATCAGGCGCTCTGCGGCTCCAGCGGCGCGCTGGAGATCACCCCACACCTCCGATAGCGTTGCGAAGGCGGCGCCGAGCATGACGGCATAGAACACGAAGGCACCCAGTTCGCCACCGGTCATGTTCCCGGAGATGACGTCCTGACCGCCGCTCCATATCATGCCGACCATCGCCGCCATCAGAAGCAGAATAGCAAAGCCTGTTAGCAGAGCGCGCTGCCTGACGCGCGCCTTGGCAATGATAAAAGCACCGTCTACCTCGTGATCAAAGGCGGTTTGCTCCATTTTTTGTCGGTTATAACTTTGAACGATCTTGATGGATTGCAGTATTTCGCCTGCTCGGCTTCCCACCTCCGCAATGGATTGCTGGCTGCGATTGCTGAGGGCGCGCACGCGTCGACCAAAAATAAGAATAGGTAGCAAGGTTAACGGCACTCCAATCATGATGATCATGCTCAGTTTCAGGTTGGTGATCATCATCATGGTCAACGCGCCTAGCAACGATAGCGCGTTACGAGCTGCCAGGCTGACGGATGAGCCGATCAGCGTTTGCAAAAGCGTGGTGTCAGTGGTCAGTCGAGACATGATCTCGCCGGCCTGATTGCGCTCAAAAAATTCGGGCTGCAGTCCCACGAGGTTGTTAAAGACCGCGCTTCTAAGATCGGCGCTTACTCGCTCCCCCAGCCAGCTCACAAGATAAAAACGGGTCATGGCACCCACCGCCATGCCGAATCCCACCGCCAAAATAAATCCGATGGCGCGACGTAAGCCGGCCTGGTCGGCATTGGTAAAGCCGTCGTCGATGAGGATTTGTACGCCATAACCGAGAGAGAGCTGGAGTAAGGCCGTCGCGACCAGGGCGACGGTGGCGGCCGCCAAGCGCAGCTTATGGCGCCACAGGAAACCGAGCAGACTCCGAAGCGGCTTAAATCGCGCTTTGCGTCCGACGGAAGCTTTGCTGGGCGCTACATCTATTACTGCTGTCATTCAGTCGTGGAGTCCTTCGGCGGAAACACTAGGCTCCCCTTAAGCACTTCTTTTCGTTGCTCCGGGATATCAGGAAAGGGAGAGGTACCGTTCGATTCCCAATGCTTGAGCTGACCCTCCACCGCGTTCATTGTCTCAAGATCGGCCTGGAAAAATTCCCGTAGTTGGAGGACTTGCCCGGGGCCTGAAAAGATCGCGCCGTTGCGATGCACGATCTCAATCAATCGAAGATTCAGATCCTCCGCAATCGCGAGGTAGGTTTGATAATCCTGAGTGGTAATGCCCGCATCAATGCGCAAGACCGCCGTCGCCGCCTCAATGGTCTCCAGTCTGACACTGATCGTGTCTTGTTGGACTTCAGTGTGAGACGCCAGCATTTCCCTTAGTTCACCTAAAATAACCCGCAGCTGATTGGACGTGGGCATTTGCAGTTGTAGCTGTCGAAAATAACGGATTCGATCTCGAACGCTGATGTTTTCGACTTGATCGGCAGAAAACTTGGCATTGGGTATGGAAACAAGTGTGCGATCGAGCGTTCTCAGGGTCACCGAACGAAGTCCAATCTCCTCGACGGTTCCTTTGATTTCTCCGAAGCGACAAAAGTCACCCGGGCGAATGGGTCTCGCGGTATAGAGCGTTATCGCCCCAATCACATTTTCCATTGTTCGCTGTGCGGCGAGTGCCACCGCCAGAGATCCAACTCCAAGACCAGCGATCAGCGTCGAGATGTTAAATCCGGCGTTGTGGGCCCAGGTCAGAAAAGCGCTAAGTGCCACGAAAATTTTTATGATCAACACCATGGGCTTCAGTAGCGCTGCCAGATGCATATCACCGGTATTGGACAGTTGTTTCAGCTTGTAATCCCGCCAAAGCGTAATGAGTCCAAGAATCAGCACCGTGGTGGCGATGTATTCGAGCGGTGAGCTTTCCAAATACACCTTGGCGGTGACCGACAAGCCCAATTGGCCAATGACATAGCGAAATAAAAGAACGTAGCTAATCAGACGAAAGGGAACGTGAAAAAAGCGTTCGATTCCTTCGGTGATCTGGCTTGGGAATCGGGTGACAGTCCAGCTAATCAATCGGGTCAGAAAACCGGCCACATACCAAAGGGTAATGAGGGCAATTAAGGCAGAAACGGCTTGCCAGTTATTCATCCCCAGCACATTGAAGGTGGGTAGATGGGCTGACAACCAGATGGCGAAATCTGAATAACCATGTTCTTCCCACATCCGGGGAATCAGGGCAACGGTGGCGTTGGAGATTCGCCAGACCGACCCCCCCTCACCATCGGGAACGCGCTGTACATAAACCGGAACCACGCCATCCGCCAGTTGGACTTCGCCCACCTTGTCACGATAGGCGGGGAGGTCGTCATCTAAGTGGCCTTCTGGACTATCGCTTATCGCGGTGAAATCCAAGACGTTTTGCTGGATCCAGACAAATGCCAGCGCCTGTCCCAGTTTTGCTGCCTCAATCTCTGCTACCTCATCAGGTACGTAGCGCATGTCGAGGTACTGTCCTGCGGTAGCGGTATCGCCCTGCCTTAGAAACTTACGAAAACCCAAAATAGCGTCCAGCGGTGTTCTGGCGGCTGCCGGGTAAAGCTTTTTCTGGCGCGCATTGCCAATTAATTCATCAGCAAGTTGCTCGGATTGATAGACCGCAACCGCCGACGCTTTTGACGCCTGCTGGTCTCCCTGAGTAAACCCCAGCGTCGAACTGACCATCAGCAGGAGCGTGAGAAATGTCTGGAGAACGTAACGCATAGCCGGACGCCGGATTGCTGCAAAGAGATCAGTGTAGCTGTGCCGCTGCGAGTTTGACATCCCTATTCCCCGCGGGAGCGCTAGAAGCAATCTACTCAGGTTTAGTCAATGACCGACCAAAAAAGATCCCCAGCTCAAAAAGCAGCCACATGGGAATAGCCAGCAGGGACTGAGAGATGACATCAGGGGGCGTCAACAGCATCCCTGCAATAAAACACCCGACAATAATCCATGGCCGTTTTTTTGCGAGTGACTCCGCCGTCGTGACCCCACTCCAGATCAAAATCACGGCGGCAATGGGTATTTCAAAAGCGACGCCAAAAGCAAAGAATATCTTGAGTACGAAATCGAGGTAGCGATTGATGTCAGTCATTACCGTGACATCGGTAGGCCCAACGCTTGTGAAGAAAGCGAAGATCAGCGGGAACACAATAAAGTAAGCGAAAGCCGTTCCCGCGTAAAAAAGCAAGACGCTCGATGCAAGCAGTGGAAAGGCAATCTTCTTTTCATTGCGATACATACCGGGAGCTACAAAGGCCCAAACCTGAAAAAGAATGTAGGGGATAACCAAAAAGACCGCGGTCACCAGCGTCAACTTAAAGGGTGTAAGAAACGGCGACGCCACCTCGGTTGCGATCATGCTGGACCCCTCAGGTAGCAGATCTCTCAGGGGCTGTGACACGATGGCGTAGATGTCGTTGGCGAAGGGGAATAGCACAATAAAAGCAACTAGCACTGCTAAAACAGCCCGCAGCAGGCGATCTCGTAGTTCGGTGAGATGGCTAATGAGGGGTTGAGGCGTGTCGTCTATCAGGTCATCGCTCACGATCAGCTTTTGACCTCGCCAGTGGTGCCATGATCTTGGGGAGCAGCGCCGGCAGAGTCGGCGTGTTTGTCTTCTTCCGGCGCGTCGATGTTGTCTTTGATCTCATGCAACTGGTTCTGAAGCGGCTCTGTTAGGCCCTTCATCTCTTTTTCGAACTCGGTGGCACTGCTCTTAAGATCCCGCATGACCTCATCATTATGCAGTTCCCTCTGGATTTCAGTTCGTACTTCGTCAAAGCTTCGTCTGAGGCGTTTCATCCAACGAGTAGTGACCCGGACAGCATCAAGAAACTGGTCTGGCCCAAAGACCAGCAGGCCGACGATGCTGATCAGGAGCAGCTCAAAAAAGCCAATGTCAAACATGGACGTAGTGGTTTTTTATTTCTGAGAATCGGCGTCCGTATCCGCGCTGCGTTCCTGGGGCGCATCGTCAGGGCCGTCATTTTCTTTGATGCTTTTTTTAAAGCCTTTGATAGCGCTACCGAGATCGCTCCCGATATTTTTCAGACGAGACGTACCAAATAGCATCACCACAATTGCCAAGATGATTAATAGTTGCCAAATGCTGATTCCACCCAAACCCATAATGTCACTCTCTCTGTTATTCAGTCGGCCAATTTCATCAGTCTATTATGCCTTGGATCGAGACTGTTTTTCGGTATGACCTGAGATGCCAAGTCGTGCCCCCAGCGCGTCAAGAACTTCCTCCTGACTCAAACCAAGATGTGTCAACAACACCATTGAATGGAACCAGAGGTCCGCCACTTCGCCGAGGAGAGCGGCTCTCGCCTCGTCTGTACTGTCGTAATCCTTTGCCGCTACGATGACCTCGGTCGCCTCTTCACCCACTTTCTCCAAAATCTTGTTGAGCCCGGCCGAATACAAACTCGCCACATAGGAGTCGGCGGGGTCGGCGTTGCGGCGGTCTTCCAGAGCCGCTTGCAGTGCACAAAGGACATCACTCATGACTTATCGTGCTCCAACACCCAACGCCCACCCGAGGGTTCGTAAAAGAAACAGGAGGCCCTTCCTGTGTGGCAAGCGCCTTCGCCTATCTGATTGACTTTGAGCAGAATAGTGTCGCCATCGCAATCAAGCCGGATATCCACCAGCTCCTGAATGTTGCCCGAGGTCTCCCCTTTACGCCAGAGTGCCCCGCGGGATCGTGACCAGTAGATAGCGCGACGCTCCTGGAGGCACAGAGCCAGCGCTTCTGCATTCATCCAGGCAAGCATTAGCACCTCGCCGCTGGTGGCGTCTTGTGCGATAGCCGGCAGAAGACCGTCAGCGTTCCACCGAGGCTCGATCGATTCGTCGATGTATGTACCTACTGTCATGGCAACAGTATGCCAGACCTAGCGCTTTACGCTTAGCAATAGCGAGAGAGAAAGTACCCCGGTCCCCATTAATGAGGGCCAAATGGCGGTTGTGCTGAGCTGGTCGAGCACAATAATACCCGCGCCAAGGGCGCCGAAAACGGTGGGTATCGCTCGGGATGAAGGGGCCACTGCAGGGGCGGGTGGGGGCGGTGTCTCGAGCGCCTTGAGGATCAGTTCGGGGAGTTTGGGTAGGGTCTCCAACCAGCTAGGCAGGTGTTCTTGCAGACGCTTGAGTACATTTTGCGGGGCGTACCGCTCAGCCAGCCAGCGCTCCAGAAAAGGTTTGGCGGTATCCCATAGATTAAGTTCGGGATAAAGCTGCCGACCCAAGCCTTCGATATTCAGCAGGGTCTTTTGCAAAAGTACCAGTTGGGGCTGTACCTCCATGTCGAAACGGCCCGCGGTTCGGAAGAGAGACACCAGCATGTGCCCAAAAGAAATATCGGACAGAGGTCGCTCAAAAATCGGTTCACACAGGGTTCGCATTGCGGCCTCGAACTCACCGATAGGTGTTTCCGGCGGTACCCACCCACACTCGACGTGAAGCTTTGCTACGAGACGATAATCCTGCTGGAAAATAGCCAGCAGATTGCGGGCTAGGTAATAGAGGTCTGATTCTTCCAGCTGGCCGACAATAGCGCAATCCACCGCAATATAACGGGGGTCTTCGGGCGTGGTTGCGTCGACAAAAATATTTCCAGGGTGCATGTCAGCATGAAAAAAGCCATCTCGAAATACTTGGGTAAAAAAGGTCTCAACGCCTCGCTCGGCCAACAGTTTAAGGTTGACGCCTCTGTTGATGAGTTCCTTCCTGTCGGAGACGGGCACCCCGTGAATTCGTTCGCTTACCATGACCTGCCGGGAGGTGTGGGACCAGATGACCTGAGGTACGTAGACGAGCTTACTGCCTTGAAAGTTGCGTCGTAACTGAGAGGCATTAGCCGCTTCGCGCCGCAGATCAAGCTCGCCCAAAATGGTCCGTTCATAGTCTGCAACGACTTCCCGCGGGCGCAGCCGTCGGCCATCTTTAAATAATCGCCCCAACCAAATGGCGAGAAAGTTGATGAGTTTTAGATCCTCGTGCACGACCTCTTCAATAGCAGGGCGCAGGATTTTGACGACTACGGCTTCGCCTCCGTGGAGGGTGGCGGCGTGAACTTGTGCCACCGAGGCGGCAGCCAAGGGGGTGCTGTCAAAGCTTTCGAATAGGGTATCAAGGGGTCGGCCTAGCTCGGATTCAATGATGACTATCGCCTCGTCGGTGGCGAAGGGCGGAACTTGGTCTTGAAGCTTTGCTAATTCGTCGGCGATATCGTCTGGCAAGAGATCCCGGCGAGTCGAGAGCAACTGGCCGAATTTTATGAAGACGGGACCTAGTGCTTCAAGCGCTTCGCGTAACCGTTGGCCGCGGGGAATTGCAAGCGGCGAAGCCGGCAGCGGCCCAAGAACCTTGAGCAGTCGGGTGAGGGGAGCGCGGCGGGATTCGGGTAGCAGGGCATCAAGTCGCTGACCTCGCACCGTTCGCAGCACGGTAATCACTCTGCCTATCATGGCTTTATTGCCCCAAGGCGTTTGGCCAACTTTTGAATCCGACCCTGCAGGCGGTCGACGCGCAGCCCAAGCTGCTCGATCTCGCTATAGAACGCGTCGAGTTCAGCCGCCGGGGGGGTTAGCCGTCCTTCCTCAAGGATAAATTCTGAAAGTTGGCGTCGCAGGCTTGAGCCGCTGGCCTTCCCCCACTGAAACAGCGCCCGCAGTAGCGAGGCGAGCTGGTGCCCAACGACATCTCCCAGCGTATCAACGAGAGGGGCTTCCCAATCCAAATCCATGGTGCTGAGGATTTGCTGCAGCGCAATCAGCGGTGCGGTATTACCGATGAGCTCGAGGTTACTGTTGATCAAGGTCGCTGCGGGATCCTCCGATACCGCAAGCGCCGCAAAATCCTCGAGGGTGCCTCTTACCTGCGTGTCTGCTTTACGCTCTGAATAGTGTGCGAGACGCAGCTCCCCGGAGGGCTCTATGATGATGGTGATCGCAAGCAAGGGCGCAGTGCACTGAATGCCAATGACCGTGCCCTCAAGTTCAGCCAGTTCCCGCTGCGCAATGGGAGCCAGTGAGAGGCCCTTGTTGATGCTGGTCTCGATGGCGGCGAGCGCCGCGGTGATCACGGCGGGGTCATGACCCTGAGTCATGGTCAGGCCTTTATACCTTTGTGCACGGCGACAATGCCCCCCGTCATATTGTGATACTGACAGTTCACAAAGCCCGCGTCCTCCATCATCTCCAGCAGCGTTTCCTGATCGGGGTGTTTTCGGATGGACTCAGCCAGATAGCGATAACTGTCCTCATCGTTAGCGACCAGCTTGCCCATCAAGGGTAGGATCTTAAAAGAATACAAGTCGTAGGCGTTTTCGAGGAGGGGATTGGTGGGCTTGGAAAACTCCAGCACTAGCAGGCGGCCACCGGGCTTTAATACCCGCTCCATCGAGCGCAGCGCTTTGTCCTTGTCGGTCACGTTGCGAAGCCCGAAAGCAATGGTGATGCAGTCGATACTGTTATCGGGGAAAGGCAGCGCCTGCGCGTCACACTGCACGGTGTGGATGTTGCCGGATGCGCCTTTATCGATCAGCCGGTCCCGACCCACCCTTAGCATCGAGTCGTTGATATCGGCGAGGACAACTTGACCGGTGGGGCCCACCAGACGTGAGAACTTGGCGGCCAGGTCCCCCGTGCCCCCGGCGATATCCAAAATCGTTTGCCCTTCTCTTACCGCGCTCAATTCAAGAGTAAATCGTTTCCAAAGGCGATGAATGCCCGCTGACATGAGATCATTCATAAGGTCATAGCGGCTAGCCACGGAGTCGAAGACTCCCCGCACCAGCTTTTCTTTGTCGTCTCGAGGGACCTCGCGGTAGCCGAAATGTGTGGTCTCGGCATCTTCAACGTGATCTCGATTGGTGTCGCTCATGGGTAGGGCTCGAGTTATTGGCAGCCGGGCATTGTAACCGAGCTGACGACTGGTTTCTGTGCCTAAATCGTTGTTTAGCTTGCAGGATCGTGGGTCAGTTTGCGCGATGGTGCACCCGGTGACTGCCGTGGCCCCGAGGACTACAGGGAGTTAGGGCTGAAAATGCAGCACTTGGGTGTCGGGATCCCTCGACTTTCCGGCCTGAGCAAGCTGACTCAAATAGTGCTGCCAGTGGCTGTCACGGTGGTCGAGCAGATCCCTTAAATAGGACCAGGTGTAGATGCCGGTGTCGTGGCCATCGTCAAAAATCAGTTGAATAGCGTAGTGGCCGGCCGCTTTTATATCGGCGATAGCCACGTGTTTTTTACCCACCTGCAAGACCTCCTGCCCCGGGCCGTGTCCCCGCACCTCCGCAGAGGGCGAGCACACCCGAAGCAACTCGGCACTTAAGGATCCCTCTCTGCCGTCGGCGAAGCGCAGTTCAAGCTCTCGGCGGGTGCGGGAATAGTGGATGCGGTCAATATCGTTCATGGCTTAGGGAGTTCGCGGCCGCTTGAGCAACAGGGTGTCGATAGATTGTTGCGCCGTGACTGAGCGAGCGCGGGCCATGGCCGAGCGAGACTCAAACGGTCCCACATACACTCTGAACCAAAGTCCGTTGTCGCCCCGAGTCTCTTCGATGGTGGCGGTGAGACCGAGAAGAGCGAGTTCTCCCCGGCGGCGATCGGCATCCTTTTGCAGTCGAAACGAGCCCGCTTGCAGAAGGTATAAATCACTGTCGGTAGCATTCTCCGAAAGCGCAGCAGGCTCAACGTCCGAGGCTAAATCTAGATCTTGATTTGGGAGCACGGTGAAAAAGTCATAGCGAGGTTTGGGGTCTTCGCTCACGACGCCGGCATCGATTCCTTGGTTCTGATGGTCGATCCCAGGTAGCTCCTGAGGCTTTGATAGCCAAGCCATGCTGGCAACACCGATGAGCAGGCCTGCAATGGCGCCGACAGAAAAGCCTTTTAGGTGATCCTGATTCAGGGAGGGGGGGCCGCCAGTGGCTGCTTGCACCCGCTGATTTGCGCTACGGGGCTTCGCTGATCGCGCTTTACTTTTAGCTTTGGGCTGAGACCGAGGAGACGCCACCGTCACATGCTCTCAGGGGCGGAGACGCCGAGTAAATCGAGCCCACTCGCGATGACGATGCGGGTGGCTTCGGCGAGCGCAAGCCGCGCGGTGGACATATCGGGTTGTGCCGGATCCAGCATCTTGTGCGCGTTATAAAAGCTGTGGAAATGGGCGGCGACGTCCCGCAAAAAGTTAGCGATGTCATGGGGCTCGAGCCGTTCTGCGGCGCTCGCGACCACCTCGGGGTATTTGGTGAGAATGAGTGCGAGCGCCAATTCTTCACTTTCCTTTAACGTGGCGAGGTGCTCTAACCCTGTTGCTGGAGTCCACTGCGCATCGATTTCCAGCGCCTTGCGCTTCACGCTGGCCACCCGGGCGTGGGCGTACTGAATGTAATACACCGGGTTTTCATTGGACTGGGAGAGCGCCAGATCAATGTCAAACGTTAACTGAGAGGTCGCAGCGCGGGCGGCAAGAAAGAAGCGCGTGGCATCTCTGCCCACCCAGTCGATCAAATCGCGCAGCGTGACGTAACTGCCGGCGCGCTTTGACAGCTTCACTTCGGCGCCATCGCGCATGACTGTCACCATCTGGTGCAGCACATATTCGGGCCATCCTTCGGGGATACCCACATCGAGTCCCTGAAGGCCCGCGCGGACACGGGTGATCGTACTGTGATGATCTGCCCCCTGCTCGTTGATGACGCGCTTGTAGCCGCGCTCCCATTTGTTGAGGTGATAGGCCACATCGGGAACGAAGTAGGTATAGCCGCCCTCACGCTTGCGCATGACCCGATCCTTGTCATCACCAAAGTCGCTGCTGCGAAGCCAAAGTGCATCGTCTTGCTCATAGGTATGACCCGATGCAACCAGTCGTTCTACGGTTCGCTCGACAGCATCATTGGCGTAGAGCGAGGACTCCAGAAAGTACTCATCGAACTTCACGGCAAACGCTTGCAAGTCAGCGTCCTGCTCGCGTCGGAGCCAAGCGACCGCGAAGTCTCGAATGTCCTCGAGGTTGTCCGTGTTACCGCTGGCGGTGATTTCCCGATCTGCTGCTGACACAGCGTCTTTGGCCACAAAGGCGTTGGCCAAATCGATAATGTATTCCCCTTGATATCCATCCTCCGGCCAACCGGTGTCATCGGGGGTCAGACCATGAGCGCGGGCCTGGACCGACAGCGCCAAATTGGCGATCTGTTGTCCTGCATCGTTGTAATAAAACTCGCGCTGCACGGACCAGCCGGTCGCCGCGAGGAGCCGACAGATCGAGTCCCCAATAGCGGCACCGCGGCCGTGACCCACGTGTAGGGGCCCCGTGGGATTGGCCGACACGAACTCGACCTGAACCTTTTTATCGGGGTCACATGGCCGCCGGCCATAATCCGAGCCGGCGTCGAGTATGCGGGTTATGCCTTGGGTGTGGCTTGCCTGAGACAGGGTGAAGTTGATAAAGCCCGGACCGGCGACCTCGGTTTTGGCAATGATTTCATTGGCGGGTAGGGCGGCGACCAGCTTTGCTGCGAGGTCGCGGGGTGGCATGCCTGCCCGTTTCGCCAGCACCATGGCGAGGTTGGTTGCTAGATCACCATGACTTGGGTCCCGTGTGTGATCTATTTGTGGGCTTACCCCCTCGATGGACTCGAGGGTGCCTTCGTTGACGAGTTGTTGCAGTGTTTGCTGCAACAGAGCCGTCAGCGCGTCTTTCATAGTACCTCTCCAAAGCGGATTAAGCGTGCCAAAGCGGATTGAGCGTGGCTCTTGTGCCGGTGCCCGCGGATTATCCACTGTGAGGCGCCGTTTTTACAGGCCTAGTGGTTACAGGGATTCAATCGGGTCAATGTCCATAAACCAGCGCAAACCTGCAGGCTGCTTTTGACTGTCTGCGATCATCACCAGCTGAGTTGCCAGATGGTGGACCGATTTCCTCACCCCCCCCATAAGTATGACCTGCGAGCGGTAGAGACCGGCCCGTCTAGCCATCGCAGCGGGCAGCGGGCCGACAATGCGGATCCCTTCGGTTAGCTCACGGGTGCGGAGTTGTCTGACACAGCGGGTTAAAAAGTCTAGGCCCTCAGCCGTTGCGCGACTGTCGCAACGCATCACGGCCAGGTGACCATGGGGTGGCAACCCCTGGGAAAGCCGTTGGCTGAGCAATTCATCACAAAGGGTTTGCCACGGCTCTGCCAGCACCGATTGAACTACCGGATGATCCGGGTGCCGGGTTTGGATAATGACCGCACCGGGTTTGTCTGCCCTGCCTGCTCTGCCGCCAACCTGAGTAAGGAGCTGTGCCAGCCGCTCCTCACCACGGAAATCCGGGTTAAACAACTGGGCGTCAGCGTCGAGCACACCAACGCAGGTAACTTCGGGAAAGTGGTGGCCCTTGGTGAGCAATTGGGTGCCCAGAATGATGCAGGGCCCAACTGTGGCGATGGCGGTGAGGAGGTCTTCCATACTCGATCGGCGGGTCATGGTATCGCTATCCGCGCGGTAAACAGTCGTCCCCGCAAACAGACGTTGCAGTGCCTGCTCCGTCTGTTCGGTGCCCAATCCCAATCCCGAGAGTGAGGTGCCCGAACAACCAGGGCAGTGCCGGGGAATGGCACGTCTGGCACCGCAATGATGGCAGCAAAGCCCGGGCGGGGAACGGTGAAGCGTCAGGCGTGCGTCGCAGTTGTCACAGCCCGCAACCCAGCCACAGGTTTGACACAGCATGCTGGGCGCAAAGCCGCGTCGGTTCAAAAATAGCAACACCTGCTCGCCACGTTCGAGTGTAGCCGACATGGCGTCAAGGAGTGGCTTGGATAGCCCGGCATCGAGCTGCAGTCCCCGAACGTCAACCAGCACTTTTTGCGGCATTGTGGCAACGCCCGGCCGCGTTGTTAACTGATGATGCCGATAGCGCCCCACTCGGGTATTTACGATCGATTCTAGACTCGGGGTGGCCGAACCGAGGACAACAGAACAGCCTGTAACTTGAGCCCGCTTGACCGCAACATCCCGCGCTGAATAGCGCAGGCCGTCCTGCTGGCTGTAGGACCCATCGTGCTCTTCATCCACAATGATCAGGCCTAATTTTGCCATAGGAACGAATACCGCGGAGCGGGTGCCGATCACGATGGCTGCCTCGCCTGATCTCGCCATTTGCCAGTGCCGGTCCCGCGCACCATCACTTAAGCCCGAGTGCAGTACGGCGATGGGCGCCTCGAATCGAGATTGGAATCGCTGAAGCATTTGAGGTGTCAGATTGATCTCCGGCAGCATTACCAAAGCTTGTTGACCATTTCTGAGCGTGGCGGCAATGGCCTGTAAGTAAACCTCGGTTTTGCCGCTGCCCGTAATACCCTCAAGCACATGGCAGCAAAACTCCCCTTGAGTTGCGTTGATTTGGGTAATGGCTCGCGCTTGCTCGGGTGTGGGCGATAGCGCTTGCCCCCAACGCCAGTCCTCGGCGTGGCTAATATCGCGCTTTTCAGCCAGATCTTTGCTGAGTAATTCTCGAGCAGTTGCTCGTGTTATCCCCAGGGCCGTTAGCTCGCTGAAGCGCCGGGGGCGCTCGCGTAACAGCGCCAAAAGCGCCGCCTGCTTGGGCGCGCGTCTTAGGGCGTCATCGGGGAGACCTCGGCCCCGCACATTCAGCGCCAAACCGGGCTCGCCAAGCGGCGCGGGAGGCTCGCCCCGTCGTTCCCGCGGAGCCAGCGCGAGCACCATCGCCTCTCCCGGCGGGTGTTGGTAGTACTCGGCAGTCCAGCCGAGTAATTTGAGCAACAGGGGGTCAATGAGCGGCTGGCTATCGAGAACGGCATCAGCTGGCTTTAATGTGTCGACTTGGCTTTCCGATCGTGGGATCGACGCCAGAACCACCCCAACCACCCGACGATTACCCAGCGAGACCCGAAGCCGCGTTCCCACCGGGACCGGTTGCTGCCAACCAACAGGTGGTAAGTAGTCCAGCAGCCGGCGAATTGGCGCGTTCACCGAGCAACGAAGCACCACCCCAGAGGGATTTACCTCTTCGGTTTCACGCCCATCGGCCACCTGTAACGGGGTTTTTGCGGTCACTCGTCGATCCTCATCAAGACGCCAGTGTAGCCTGTTGTCCCGATCAGGCGGAGACTGGCATTAGGGTGCTTGAAAAAGAGGCGGTTTCTGGTAAGCTCCGCCCTCTTTTTTGCCCCCAAACTTGATTTGGGGGGTGTCGAGGATGGTCATGAAAGCTGAAATTCACCCAAAATACGACGAAATCACAGCGCGTTGCAGCTGCGGCAACGAGATTAAAACCCGCTCTACGCTCTGTGAGGACATTTCTCTGGACGTGTGCAGTCAGTGCCATCCCTTCTTTACAGGGAAGCAGAAGATTGTCGATACTGGTGGGCGAGTGGATCGCTTCAATAAGCGCTTTGCCGGTCGTAGCCTCAAGAAGTAAATCCAAGCACACACGAAAACGCCGGCTCAGCCGGCGTTTTTTTTACCCGCGAGTCGGAGTCTTAACATAAAGGCGAAAAGCCATGGTCAAGCAGTTTACGAAAGATGCGCTGGACTACCACGCATTGCCCATTCCCGGGAAGATCAGCATCGAGTTGACCAAACCCGCGGAGACCATGCGCCATCTAGCTATGGCGTATTCCCCCGGTGTTGCTGAGCCGTGCAACCTGATCGCCCAAGATCCACAGCTCGCATACCGCTACACCGGCAAAGGCAACAGCCTGGCCGTAATCAGCAACGGCAGCGCTGTTTTGGGCTTGGGTAATCTCGGTGCCCTCGCGAGTAAGCCGGTTATGGAGGGCAAGGCGCTGCTGTTCAAGCGTTTCGCCAATATCAACGCGATAGATGTGTTGGTCGATACTCAGGACGTCGAGGAATTTATCAGTACGGTGCGCGCTATTTCCTGTACTTATGGCGGGATTAACCTCGAAGATATTAAGGCACCCGAGTGTTTCGAAATCGAGCGACGTCTTCAGGCGCTTTGTGACATTCCGATTTTCCATGATGATCAGCACGGCACAGCAATCGTTACAGCAGCGGGGCTGGTCAACGCGCTGGAAGTTCAGGGCAAGCAGATCGACGATGTCAGTATCGTGTGTCTGGGCGCGGGAGCGGCTGCGGTGGCGTGCATGAAGCTGCTGTTAGAGATGGGTGCGGATGCCGGTCGGCTGATGATGCTCGATCGTCAGGGGGTTATTCACTCGGGGCGTGATGGCCTGACTGAACAAAAAGCCTTGTTTGCCCTCGACACCGACAAGCGCACCCTCGAGGATGCCATGGCGGGAGCAGACGTGTTCATCGGCTTATCGGGGCCTGATTTAGTGACTCCCGAGATGGTTAAATCAATGGCGCTAAAACCCATTATTTTTGCGTGCTCTAACCCGAATCCAGAGATCAAGCGAGAGTTGGCGTTTGCTACGCGGAGTGACATCGTGATGGCAACGGGGCGTTCAGATTTGCCGAATCAGGTCAATAATGTGCTCGGTTTTCCGTTTATATTCCGAGGCGCGCTCGATGTGCAGGCGTCCTGTATTAACGAGGCGATGAAAATAGCCACGGTGAAGGCGCTTGCAGAACTTGCGAGAGAACCCGTACCCGAGTCTGTCCTTGATGCCTATAGCCTGGTGGAGCTGGAGTATGGTCCCGACTATATCCTCCCGAAACCCATGGATCCCCGCTTAATGCCTATTATTGCGCCAGCCGTTGCGCGCGCTGCCGTCGAGTCCGGTGTCGCGAGGACGGTGCTGGAAGAAGACTACGAAGAGCAATTATGGGGTGGTGTCGGCTTCGGTGCCGACCGGAATTGGCGCTAGGGCATCATCTATCCTGAAAGCCTGCCGCGACCTCAGCGTTTCAAAAAAGACCCTTGAGGTCATCGGTGTCGAGCGGTGTCTGTTGGTCACCTTGATAAGCCGGCAGAAATTCTTCTAAAAAATATTCGAGGGTACTGTTTTCGGGTGAGCCGCGAACGCGTTCACCCGTCTCCTTATCGATTCTTAGGCGAACAACCCCTTCGGGCATTGGCGTGGGTGTCTGTTCGGGATCCAAAGCTTCACGCATAAACTCAATCCAGATTGGCAGCGCTGCCGTGCCGCCAAATTCGCGTCGCCCAAGCAAGCTGTAATCATCGAAACCCACCCATGTGGTCGTAACCAACGAGGCATTAAAACCCGAGAACCAGGCGTCTCTGGGGCCATTCGTTGTGCCAGTTTTGCCGGCAATGTCCTTCCTTTCCAACGCCCTCGCGCGTCGCCCCGTGCCGCGTTGAATCACGTCTTGCAGCATTGAGGTCACGATGAAGCTGGCGCGGGCATCCATGACCCGGGGTGCCAGAGGGCCGTCCAGCGCGGAGGCTTCGAGAATGTCTTCCATTCGCACCACCTCGGTATCGGCAGCAAGGTTTTCACCCTCACAGGCGGCGCACGCTAGCGCCGGCATGGCCTCGTAGACAACCTCTCCATCAGTGGTTTCAATGCGCTCTATGAGGTAGGGCGACACTTTGAAGCCGCCGTTGGCGACGATGGCGTATCCCGTTGCGATCTCAAGCGGCGTGAAGGCGTGGGTGCCCAGCGCGAGGGTCAAGTTGCGCGCCATGGTGCTGGTATCAAATCCAAGGCGCTCGACGTAATCGATGAATCGGGGGATACCAAGGCGCTGCAGCACACGAATCGATACTAGGTTTCGGGAAAACGTCAGCGCATCTCGCACCCTCGTCGGCCCATAAAATCGGCCGCTGTCATTCTCGGGCCGCCATATCTCGTCGTTACTCAGGTTATCCAGCACGATGGGCGCATCGTTGATCAGCGTCGCAGGGGTAATCCCATTTTCGATGGCAGCGGCGTAGAGAAAGGCTTTGAAATTTGAGCCTGGTTGGCGCTTCGCCTGAGTCGCCCGGTTGAATTTAGACAACTCAAATCCCATGCCCCCGACGAGCGATCGAATTGCGCCACTGGTTGGATCGAGGGAGACCAGAGCCGCCTGGGCCCGCGGGACCTGAGTCAGTCGCCATTGACGAGTAGACTCCTCCCACCGAACCCGGATGAGATCCCCCACGCTGACCAAGTCCGCCGGTGTTGAGCCAGCAGGGCCGGTACTGTTTTCGGTGTTATAGCGCCGAATTTTTGATAGGTCTGATCGCCAGTCAAGCCGTCCGATTTCCCCGCTCTTGGTCAGCAGCGTGGCCCCCTCAACATCGATTCCGATCACCATTGCCGGCGGAAGATCCGCAATGATCGGCATGGCGTTGAGGGCTTCAATCCAGCGCGCCCTCAAGATGTCCTCTGGCTCACTGTCTAGTGGCGGCAACCGGCGCTCGGGGCCTCGCCAGCCGTGCCGTTGGTCGTAGGTCATCAAACCGCCGAGAAGCGCTCTTCTCGCCGCGGATTGCAGCGAGCTCTCAACGGTTGTCGTAACAATGTAGCCATCGTTATAGGCGCCGTTACCGAAGCGATCTACCATCTCTTGTCGAACCATCTCGGCGACGTAATCCGCGTCGACCTGTACTTTGAGCCCGTGATAGGAGGCCAAAACGGGCTCGTTCATGGCGACGTCTCGGGTGTGCTTGTCGATCATTCCTAAGGATTCCATACGACCCAAAATCCAGTCACGCCGGATTTTTCCCGCATCGGGATTGCTCAAGGGGTTATTTCGCGATGGCGCTTTAGGGATGCCTGCCAGCATGGCCTGCTGGGCCAAGGTGAGCTCCCATAGGGATTTGCCGTAGTAGGTTTGGGCGGCGGCTTCAAAGCCGTAGGCGCGATGGCCTAGAAATACACGATTTACATAGAGCTCAAATATCTGCTCCTTGCTCAGGGCGCGTTCTATTTCAATGGCGAGAAGAATTTCGGTGAACTTTCGGAGAAAAGTCTGGTCCAGGGTGAGAAAGTAGTTACGCGCCACTTGCATGGTCAGGGTCGAACCCCCACTGCCTTTACGCCCGGTCATGACCAGTTCCGACACCGCTCTGGCCAGACTGAGTAGTTCGATACCGCCGTGGTCGAAGAAGCCATCGTCCTCTGCAGCGAGCAAGGCGTCCACGAAGGGTTTGGGGATTTGATCAAACTGCAGCGGGTTTCGCTTTTGCTCACCGAACTGCGCGATTAGCAGCCCGTCTTGGCTCAGAACACGCATCGGGGTCTGCAGGGTAATGTTTTGTAGCGCTTCTGGTTCGGGTAGCCGAGGGCTCAGAAACAGATAGAGACCCGCCAGACCCCAAATCATCCCGCAGGCGCCGATGAAGGCTAAAACGCTGAGTTTGCGGGTTACGCCCACGGCAGTTCTGTCTCCACGATGTGCCAAAAAGTAGCCTGTTACGCACCTGAAGCATGAACTGTGACAGGACTGGGGAAAAAATACTGCGTCAAAATGGCCTTTTCTTCTGCTTGTCAATTAGTTACGTTTCATCGTAGAGGTTGAGTCTATTAGCGAAGGGCCGCAATTCTCGTAATAAAAGACAAACTAGGACGGACTCGAGGCGTGATGTGATAGGGTTTATCACCAAGCGAAAACAGACGCAGATGCTCGGAATTGACATCAGTTCGACGACGATCAAGTTGATCGAGTTGAGTCGGGTTGGTGAACGTTATCGAGTAGATGCCTACGCCGTTGCCTCGCTGCCACAAGACGCGGTGGTGGAGAAAACGATTGCCAATGTCGAAGAGGTAGCCTCGACGTTGCGGGCATTGTTGGTCCAGGCAAAGACTAAAACCAAGCTTGCCTGTACGGCGGTCGCCGGCTCCTCGGTAATTACCAAGGTGGTCCCAATGCCCGCGGGCTTGCGCGAAGACGACCTCGAGATACAGTTGACGTTGGAAGCCGATCAATACATCCCGTACCCGCTCGACGAAGTCGCCATCGACTTTGAAGTGCAGGGTGAAACCACTAACAACCCCAGTCAGGTAGATGTGCTATTAGCCGCCTGTCGGCGAGAAGCTATCGATGCTCACGTTGACGCTTTAGAGCTTGCGGGGCTCGTGCCGAAGGTCGTTGATGTCGAGGGGTACGCCTTAGAGCGAACATTTGATTTGATGCGCGCTCAAAAGGGTATTCCAAAGAGCGCAACGGTTGCCATAGCCGACATAGGCGCGACCATGACAACGCTGTCGGTACTTAGGCGCGGTCGGGTCATTTATACCCGAGAGCAAGTTTTTGGGGGTAAACAGCTTACTGATGAAATTATGCGGCGCTATGGTCTACCACTGGCTGAGGCAGGGCTAGCTAAAAAACAGGGTGGCTTGCCTGAGGATTATGAGATCGATGTGCTCGATCCCTTCCGGGAAGCCGTGGCGCAACAAGTTGCGCGCTCGCTGCAATTCTTTTTTTCCTCAAGCGACGTTAACAGTGTCGATGCCGTTATTTTAGGGGGAGGAGTTGCCGCTACGGAGGGGTTGGCGGCGCTTGTTCGAGAGCGTCTCGATACCGAGGTTTTCACTGCCGATCCTTTTGCCGGTATGAGCACGGCTCCCGCGGTGAACTCAGTGGCGCTCAATGCTGATGCCACAGCGATGATGATTGCTGTGGGATTGGCCTTGAGGAGTTTTGACTGATGCCACAGATTAACCTCCTTCCATGGCGCGAGGAGCGCCGAGCCGAGCGCAAGAAAGAGTTTTTAGTGGCGCTACTGCTGGTGGCGTTGTTGGCGGCGTTTGCGCTGATCGTTGTTGATCAGGTTATCAATGGCGAAATCAATTATCAGAATCGGCGCAACACTTACCTGCAGCAAAATATTGCCGAGCTCGATGCGGAAGTCGCTGAGATCCGCGATCTGCAGCGCAAGCGTACCGAGCTGCTCGATCGCATGCGGGTGATTCAGGAGCTTCAGGGCAACCGGCCCGTCATCGTTCGTATTATGGACCAGCTAGTGCGCACAGTTCCCGACGGGGTTTTCTACACGTCACTCAAGTCCGGCGAGGGGAAAATAACCGTGGAAGGCGTGGCCGAATCAAACAACCGCGTGTCGAGCTTAATGCGTCGCATGGAAGGCTCTGACTGGTTGGAGAACCCAAATTTGGACGCCGTGCGTGCGGCTCCTGACTTCGGTGACCAAGCCACGACCTTTAATTTGTCGGTCAGCGTTCAGTTGCCAACGCAAGAAGGGGATCTTTGATCATGGCCCTCGCGGATTCGCTGAAGTCACTCAACGAATTGGACCTCGCCGACCTGAATATTGAAAATTTGGGCAGCTGGCCGCTTCCGGTAAAAATTATTACAGGCATGCTGCTGTTCTGCCTGGTGTTCACGGGAGGCTACTACCTACATATAGAAGCGCTGCAGCTGAGGCTCCAAGGTGTTCGTGATCAAGAGGTCACGCTGCGCCGGGATTATGAGCAGAAAGCGTTTGAAGCGGCCAATCTGGAAGCCTACAAACGTCAGATGGTTGAAATGGAAGAAAGCTTTGGCGCATTGGTGAGCCAGCTGCCTAGTGACACCGAGGTGCCTGGTTTGCTCGAGGACATTACCTATAAAGGGGAGCTCAATGGCCTTGCGATCGAGACCATTGATCTGCTTCAAGAGGTTCCCGAGGAGTTCTATATTGAATTGCCCATCCAAATAAATGCGGTGGGCTCTTTTCATGATCTGGGTGCGTTCATTTCTGGCATGGCGGGATTGCCGCGCATCGTAACGCTTCACGACTTTGATATCGCCGCACCCGGGGCTGAGACCCACCAATTGAAAATGAATATCTTGGCAAAAACCTATCGTTATCGGGAGGGTGATGGCTTATGAGTCGCCTACTGCCAACGTTATTTAAAGGGCTGCTGCTCGTCATATTGACGGTGTCGGTGACGGCATGTTCTGGTGATGACATGCGGGATCTGGATGCGTTCATGGCCGAAAAACGCGCCCGCCCGGGAGGTGTTATCGAGCCGATACCGACCTTCAAGGCTTACGAGGCGTTCGCCTATGCTGCGACAACCATGAGAAGCCCTTTTGACCGACCGGTCGAAGTCCGTCAGGTGGCCAAATTAAACGCCCGCTCTGCCGTAAAGCCCGATCCTGACCGGCCGCGTGAGTTCCTAGAACAATTCACACTGGATTCATTACAAATGGTGGGTCGCTTAGAGCGCGGTAATGGTGTGTGGGTGCTAATTCGTGATCCCAATGGCGGGATACACCGCGTAAAACCAGGAAACTTTCTTGGTCGTGATCATGGAAAGGTCACCGACATGGGCGTTGGTTTTGTGGCGGTGGTAGAGATTGTGTCTGACGGTACCGCTGAAGGATGGGTGGAACGTCCGAGAACATTGGAACTCGCGTCACCGTGAGTCTGGGAGAGTTAGCAATGGAAATGTGCCGAGAAGTATTCAACCGGGGTCGGGCGTTGTTGATAGGTCTAATCGCCATTGCGGTAGCTGCTACCGCGCACGCGCAACCGGTGATTGAAGACATTGCCTTTAGCTCGCGCCCCGGCAGCATGTTTGAGGTGCGCCTTGATTTTAGTGAAGCACCCCCCGCTGATTTTTCAGCCTATACGATTGAAGAGCCCGCCCGCATCGCGATTGATTTCCCTGGGACCAAAAGTGCTTTGGACCAAAAGCGATATTCACTTCCTTACGGGAATGCCACTGGGGTCATCGTGTTGGAGTCTGGCGACCGTACCCGCCTGGTGCTCAACCTCATCAAGCTTGTTCCCTATGAGGCGATCATCAGTGGTACCGAGCTGATCCTTCTGGTCGGTCAGGAGAGTGGTGGTGAGTACGCCAAACCCTCCACCGCCGACGGTATTTTAGAGAGCCAGGTCACTCAGGTGGACGGTGCACGCTCTAGCCTGACGGACCTGCAGTTTCGACGGTCGGAGGCTGGTGAGGGCCGGCTAATATTGGCGTTGAGCGACCCCTCAGTCGATGTCAACGTGTTCTCTGAGGGTAGCCTGATCAATCTTGAGTTTCTGGCGACGAACGTGCCCGAATCCTTGCTGCGGCGATTTGACGTCACCGATTTTGCAACGCCAGTGACGTCTGTGGAAGTCACGACGACAGAGCGTGGCGCTCGGCTGCAGCTAAAAACCACCGGACTCTACGATTATCTGGCGTATCAAACTGGCGATGAGTACATCCTGAGCGTCAAGCCGCTCTCCGCCAATGAAAAGCAGGAGCGGTTGAACGAATTTAACTACGTGGGAGATCGGATCTCCCTCAACTTTCAGAACATAGAAGTGAGGGCTGTTTTACAACTTATTGCCGATTTCACCGAGCTCAACCTCGTGGCCTCGGACACGGTATCCGGAAGCATTACCTTGCGGTTGCAGAACGTTCCTTGGGATCAGGCCCTTGAGCTTGTATTAAAAACAAAGGGTCTCGACAGTCGGCAAATTGGAAATGTGCTCATGGTCGCCCCTGCCCAAGAGATCGCCGAGCGTGAGCGGCAGGAAATTGAGTCCAACAAACAGTTTGCTGAGCTGGCGCCACTGCAGTCGGAGTTCATCCGTATTCGCTACGCCAAGGCCGCCGAGGTGGTAAACCTGTTTGAGGCGGGTTCAGAGGAGGGTGGATCGCTGGTGTCCGAGCGCGGTTCAGTGGTGGTGGACGATCGAACCAATTCGATCATTGTCACCGACACTGCGGCAAAGCAGGCTGAAATCAGAAATCTGATTGAGCGCGTCGACATTCCGATTCGGCAAGTCATGATCGAGGCTCGCATTGTGATTGCGCAGACCAACCTCGATGAGGAGCTGGGTATCGAGTGGGGCGGTGGTTATATCAACACTAATAATGGCAATGTGGTCTCGGTATCGGGTAGCCGCGAGCAAGTGGTGAGCTTGAATAATGACATTGTCGCTGGGCAGACCCCGACCCTCAATTATCCTATTAAAGGCGGCCAGCAACAGGGCGGTGGGGGCGGCCAGCAGCAGCAAAATCAGGGGCTGGGAGCCGCTCTTGTTGATTTGGGATTAACAACAGCCACGAGCGGTTTTGCCGTAGGATTCACCTCCAACGACCTGTTTTTAACCGCCGAGCTCTCGGCGCTGGAAGCCTCGGGGCAGGGTGAGGTAGTGAGTCAGCCCAGAATCATCACCGGCGATAAACAGCAAGCGACAATCAAGTCGGGGACCGAAGTGCCGTACCAAGAGGGTGCCGCCTCGGGCGCCACCACAACCTCCTTCAAAGAAGCGGTGCTCAAATTAGAGGTGACACCGAATATCACGCCCGACGACCAAATTCTACTGGATCTGGTGGTCAATCAGGATTCGGTCGGGGAGTTCGTTCCCAGTGGCACGGGGGGATTGATCCCCACGATCGATACGACCGAACTGACAACTCAGGTGTTGGTCGGCAATGGCGAGACCGTCGTGTTGGGAGGGGTATTTAAAACCGAGGAAATCACTCAGGTACAAAAGGTGCCGTTCCTTGGTGACATCCCCTATGTCGGCACCCTGTTTAAGACCACGTCGAATAAGTCGAGCAAGAACGAGACGCTTATCTTTATTACGCCGCGTATTTTGTCCGAGGCGCTACTCGACTGATTCGATGAGCACAGCGCCTAGAATTTTTCTGGTCGGCCCCATGGGGGCGGGCAAGAGCACCGTTGGGCGCGCGCTGGCAAGTGAGTTAAACGCCCCTTTTTACGACAGTGATGCCGAGATAGAAACCCGAGCCGGCGCCGATATTTCTTGGATTTTTGAAATAGAAGGCGAAGATGGATTTCGGGAGCGGGAGCACCGCGTCATTGCCGCTCTTTGCGCTGAACCCCCGGGCGTCATCGCCACCGGCGGCGGAGCCGTCATCGCCGAGGCAAATCGTATCCTAATGGTCGAGTCGGGTTTTGTTGTTTACCTTGAGGCAACCATCAAGGAGCAAGTTCGGCGCACGGGGAAAGAGGGCGCGCGCCCATTGCTGGCCAACAAAAATAGGCAGGAGGTGCTCACGGAGCTGATGGCCGTCAGAGCTCCCTTGTACCAGGGAGTAGCCCATCTGGTGTTACCGACTGCGGGGCGAAATGCCCGAGGGCTCGCGCAAGCTATAGTCGCCGCTTTGCCCGACTAGCACCTGGCGACAAAAACTTGCTACAACAGCGCAGGTAAAACAGAACCTAGTAATAACCAACAGAGCTTTACAGAACCGGTCCATATAGAACCCTATGTCCACCACCTTGCACACGCTACATGTTGAACTCATCGGCGCGGCCCAGAGTCGCCGCTATCCTATCGTGATCGGTCGGGACCTCTTGGCGGATACCCAGTTGTTCACCGATTTATTGGGCGATAGGCCGGTCGTGCTGGTGACCAATGACACGATTGCGCCACACTACGCTGCGCGCGTGATGACCGCTTTGGGAGATCAGCGACGCGTCACGCAGGTGATGTTGCCCGATGGAGAGGTCCACAAAAACTTTAACAGTATCGAGCATATTCTGACCGCCGGATTGCAGGATAAGCACGAGCGCCGCAGCGTTTTTCTGGCGCTGGGCGGGGGCGTTATTGGAGATATGACCGGGTTTGCGGCGTCGTGCTTTTTAAGGGGGGTGGATTTCATCCAATTACCCACGACTCTTCTCGCTCAGGTTGACTCCTCGGTGGGCGGCAAGACCGGCGTAAACCACCCCATGGGTAAAAACCTGATCGGCGCGTTTCACCAACCTTTAGCGGTGCTCATAGACTTGCAAACCCTGCAGACACTCCCCGCCCGAGAATTCGCAGCCGGGGTAGCGGAAGTGATCAAATATGGTTGCATTGCGGATGAGGGATTCTTCGAGTGGCTGATGTCAGCGAGCAGCCAACTGAAGGCCCGTGAGGATTCGGTGCTCGCCGAGGCCATCGAGCGAAGCTGTGCCATCAAGGCCAGTGTGGTGGCCGCCGATGAACGCGAGGCGGGCGTGCGAGCGACACTCAACTTTGGGCATACCTTTGGCCATGCCATCGAACAGGTGATGGGCTACGGCGAGTGGCTGCACGGTGAGGCGGTGGCCTGCGGCATGGTAATGGCGACCCAAATCAGCGTGAACCGCGGCCAGGTAGCCCCAGAGGACCTGGCACGACTGAAGGGATTTCTTGAGGAATTCGGCTTACCTGTGGCGCCGCCGGCGTCAATGGATACCAGCGTCTTTTTGGGCGTAATGGCCGGGGATAAAA
>Ga0233450_10000482_pt1 | contig 45808 bp, 33 predicted proteins | sample 011ome_30_FD_189956 | JGI IMG/M metagenome (GOLD analysis project Ga0233450, IMG submission 189956) | Coastal salt marsh microbial communities from the Groves Creek Marsh, Skidaway Island, Georgia - 011501CT (spades assembly) | ecosystem: Environmental > Aquatic > Marine > Intertidal zone >... | reverse complement strand
CTTTCGTCTCCGAGTTGTGTTGCATCGTGCGAACCGTTATCTTCATTTTGCGTTCGATAAACCACCAACTCCGGAAGAAGAAGAAAATTCAGCAGCAGCAGCAGCAGCAGCAGCAGCAGCAGCAGCAGCAGCAGCAGCAGCAGCGCGTTTTTTAAAGTGGCGTACACGTAATTTTATGCAAGTCCAAAATAAATAAATACAAAAAGGTTCATGGATCATCACTCAAGGTAAAACAGACACTAGTCTTCATCGTCGGAACTATCTTTATCGAAGACGAGAAAAATTCTGTCCAGGTGCTTACGCAACGTCGATTGACTCTTGTCGTATGTTTTATTTCCGTCCGGGTTTTGAGATGACGACCGATCTGCGCGCGAACTCGTACTTCGTGTCATTCGTTCTCGCTGTTGTTGCTGCTGTTTTCGAACCATCTCCTCCTCCCGTTGCGTTCGCTCCAAAGCTTCGCGATTGAGTTTATTTTGTTCCAGTCGCTCGCGTTCTTTCGCTCTTTGTTCCTCAATCCGTCTTCTATAAGTTGTCTGAGCTACTTTGTTTTCCTCTTCCATTTGTCTATGTTTCAAAGCCACCGCTTCTTGCTCTTTCCGTTGCCTTTCCGTCTCTCGCTCTTTCGCTTTCGCCGATAACTTTGCCGCGAGCATTTTTTCTCTCAACGCTTCCTCTTCTTCCATTTTCAACCGCAAATTTTCCTTCTCTCTCAATCTTTCTTGCTTCAACAACTCTGCCTTCATTTTCTCGTCCGCGATGGCGCGTTGCTTCGCCTCTTGTTCCAATTTTTTCGCGCGTTTCTTCTCGTCCTCTTTCAACTGCTTTTCGTTTTCTTTTCGCTTCACCTCCAGTTCTTTTTTCCGTTCCTGTTGCTCCTGGATTCTCCTTTCTTCCTCTTGCTTACGAAGTGCAGCTTCGTTCTCTCTCTCCTCTTCCACGGGAACAATAAATTCAGCCGGTTTGTTCCACTGCGCTTCGCCCGTCTCGTCTTCTCGAACGTAATAAAAGTTTCCACTCGTTTCGTCGTAATATCGAATCCACCCATTCGAGTGCAATCCGTCATCCTCCTCAGAGCCTTCCGTGCTGTCGTAGTCACTTTCGGTATCACCTCCTTCCAACTTCTGATTTTGTTCTTGTTGCTGTTGTTGCGTCGCATTCTTCTTTTTCTCCGCCGTCGTTTCCTTGGCTTGCGGCTGTCCCTGCTGTTGTCCTCCATTTTTTTTCTTGCCTCCTCCAAAACACCCTCCTCCTCTTTCTTTGTTCTTCTTCTTCTTTTTCTTCTCCTCTTCTTTTTTTGTGTTCTTCGCCGCTTCCGCCGCCATGTGTTCTCGTCGATGTTTAAATAAATTCCTTTTCTTTCTGTCTCTCTGTGTTGACTTTGTTTGATGATGTGCGTATTCACTTTTCGCTTTAACAGAGAAATAACAACAACGTGATTGAATTTTGTGAAAATTGAAGAGAGAATTGCGTTGAATTGAGTGAATTTTTACTCGCGTCCAAGCACATTTTGGGCGCCCCGCGGGCGCACATGACCTCATGCAAAGAAAAACAATCCTGTTTTGAAAGAAAAACAAAAAAAAGAGAATTCTCTCTCTCTGCTCTCTCTTCTTTGATTTTTTCAACAACCTTCTTCACTTTCGCTCTCGCTATTCGTACTATAATACATGCGACACCGCGTGGCGACGCCACTCTTTGCTGCTCGCATCCCGTCCACGACATCTGCTCCGCGTATTATCTACACGCAACAACGCACTACTCTGCGACGAAGTAGTAGTTTTTCTTCGACGACTTTAGAGAAGATTGCAAAATCGATATACCGGGAAATTTTGCGCGAGTGCGCTGGAAAACAACGAGCAAGAAGTAAAGTAACAGCGGTAAACGCGTTATCTCCGCACTTGAATTTACCACCATCATCATCATCATCACCAACAACAAAAGAGACCAACACCAAGGGAGCGATTCCATTTCGCGTCCGCGCGTTGCTCGCGAATAATCTTCGAGAAGCGTTTCGTGCCGCCAGAGACGACGACGAGGCGAAAACCAAAGTAAACGAAAACGAAAAAATAGCAAACTTGGCGCGGACGATATCGATTTGGACGTTCTGTCATCGCGCGAACGAGGACAACAAGAGCACAGAATACGTAGTGTTGAATAACTTAGTGAGTTATTACGATTCGCGAGCGAAAATACATTCTCGATTGAGCAGCAAAAAAATCCTGCGGGACCGAAAGATCTTGGCGTCGTTGGAGACTGAGTTCAATACGCTTTGCGTGAAGCCACTCATTGAACACATCGAGAGAAGCGCTTCGGTGCCCCCCAAATCATCATCATCAACGCTCCGTCCACCGTTTGTGTTTAATATTTGAGACACCATGGTGAACTTTAAAGTTTCGCGAGGGGCGAATTCGCTTTCCGGGAACGGGGCAGCTCCGGAAGTTTCGAAAGATGGAAAATACGTGAATAAAAAGACGCTGAAGGAAAACGAAGACGGGAAAGTATCGTTGAAAGTTGTTGCTCTAGAAAAACTGGGTTTAACAAGTACGACGTATGATTGTTTGCTACCAGCAAGTGCATTTGCGTTGCTTTCTGTTGCCTCAAATGAGAGTACCATCGCCACGATGAAAAGTAAGGCATTTTGTTTCTTCACGCTGGAAAAGCACAGCGACGTTGTTCTAAGAGGCGCACGTGCTGTAGATTTTGATGTTACACTGCAAGAGAACGAAGTAGCAATTATCAAAGACGTGAGAATCAACGCACACGTGGGAGAAGACGTCGTGCACACGTTTCTTCCTTTTGTCTCAACTGCAATCGAAAAGAAAGACATCTTACACGACGTTATTGTTGAAGTGCGTCCTCTGGACAATAACAACAGCGAGAGTGTAGCTTGCGCAATCATAGACGCCAAAGATATTGAGAAAACTGCACAGACGCGTTTCGCCGGACGTTTCGTTTCAGTCGGTGAAGTATTTGCATTCGAAGCGTTGAATTTGAAAGTACGAATAGTGGGAACCAATTCGCTTCCATTAGAAGAGCGAATGGATATTAAGTACCATTGTTTTCGTGGAATTGTGGACGTGGCGGAGACGACTATGTTTTACACTCAAACCGCGCCGAGAGATATGGAGATTCTTAAGATTATGAACGCGAGAGCACCTCCAAACGAGGAAGACATGTTCTTAAAAGGCTTCGTACACGTCCACACGAACGACGAGGAGATTTTCCCCGTTCACATGAACGTCTTAAGACCGTGTGTGGCTTTGACAAAATTTATTCGCAGTGCTGCGAATGAATCGAATGTCTCGTGCTCTGTTAATATCGATACGGTGCTTTTCGATCGAGTCTTACTCTTTTTAACTTGTATCCGTGATGGAGAAAAACCACCGAATTATGATTTGCGCATGACTGAATCACTCTCGGGAGCTGCAAAGACGCTTCAATGCGCTCCACTGATCGATTACTGCGACGCTAGGCTTGGGTCGTACATATCGCGTTTGCGCGAGTATACGTGGGAGGAAATCGTACAAAAAAATAACCAAGAGCAGGCCGTTTTGTTAGTTATAGACTACATGGTGCTAGACGTGAAGAATTGGTTACCGGAGCATCCAGGGGGTGATATGATTATTCCGGCACAGTCTTTGAACAAGGATGCAAGCACGCATTTCGAATTGTACCACAGTAGCAAAGAATCCTTCTTGTATCTCAAGCACTTTTACGTGGGCGAAGTTTGCGAAGAAGACCGTGAGAAAATTCCAAAGTCGGACGCACCAGCCTCGAGTGAGTTTTTGAAAATGCTGAGAGATTATTGCGAGGATTTTCGAATCGAGAGTAAAGCGAAGAAGAAGGAATTCTTCTAATGATTCATAAATAGTACACACACAAACTTAATAAAAACAACACCGCGCCGCTCTAATAGAAAAAAATACACACTCTCGCTTTCACTCTCACACATTCTCTCTCCACACACACACACACACACACGCACATAAAGATAAAATTACGTGCTCTTGTTTTCAGGGATAGATGAAGAGGCAAAGAAACTGCTCATCTTTTGAACTTCGGATTCCTTTTTCTTACTCGCAATAGCAGTGTGAAATTCCGTCAAGCTTCGCATCGTTTCCCCGCTCAAACGGTCTTCGCTCATTCGCATAAGCGCGTGTGTCAAGGAATATCCGAGAGATTCCGCCAACTGTCTCTCTTGGAGTTTTATCTCAGAATTCTTTTGCTTTTTCTCCTCCATTTCTTTGCGCATTGATGGAGGTCTATACGCGCGATCGATTGAAATCTTCTTCAGTGGAGGTCCGTGAGTATTATCCGTATCATTTTCCGCCATGCGTGTTTTCGGCGTAGTATTTTCATCTTCTTTGTTCTTGTTATTGATGAGTTCTCTCTTCATCGCACTCGACATTTTCGAAATTTCTTCCACTTGCTTTTGAATTTTCTTCGCTTCTTCTGGGTTAATGTCTGCCGAAGAGCCTCGGCCAGCGTTCCAAACGTCTCTTAAATCTCCTCTCGAGCCCGTCGGCGCGTATCGCATGGCTTTCATGTAGTCGTCCTTCATTCCAGAATCTGGCGTGTATGGATTGTCTGACCTCGCGCCACCTTTCGATCTAGGCGTTGTTTGAACACTATTGCTTGTACTCATTATCTTCTCCTCCTTCGATAATGCAGAGTTCATTGAATCTCCGGACAAACGCGGTTCCGGCGAGTTTTGCTTCGCCGGCACCGCTGGTCGGTTCGCTCTCGCCGTCGACCAAAACTCTGTAAACTCCATCGGCTTCACGTATTGTCTGCCGTAAATGAATCTACCCGAAGGTAAGATAGAAAAGTCGACGTTCATTAAACTCTTCTCGTCCGTCGAGACGCACAAGCCTCTCTTGCATTCCTCGTTTGCGTTCGATGGATTTTTATTTTTTATGGTATCAAAGCCGAAAAACAATTTGGGTGAGGCTGCCGTGCGCGCCGCGCACACTCTCCCGCTGTGCGCGTCGTAAATGATCAAACTGAAACTGCCTTTCTTCGCGCACGCGCACAAGAACTTTCTCAACAAGTCCGTTCTCTCTTTGTTCGTCATCTCCGTGTTGTTCCCGATTGACCATCGGCGGTTTTTTTGTGTCTCGCCACCCGCGGCGTCAGCGGCAGGAGCGCCCGTGCCGTTGCCGACGTCGACGTGGGATTTCGCCAAGGGAGAATAAAAGTCCAAAACGTCTTGCGCGGTTGTCGTTTGACTGGCGACGGCAATCATGACGCCGATATTTTCCGACGTGGAGAGGACGTCTAAATTCTTGCTCGATTTTACGTTCAAGACGGCACCCGGCGCTTTGATAACTTTTTCGTCGTCGTCGTCGTCGTCGTGGTTTCCTTCTCCATCTTCTCGTCGTCGTCGTCGTTGTTTGGATAAATCGGACGTCGAGTTGATTTTCTCCGATTCAAACTCGTCCCAAACAATCGCCGAGGACGAATCAGATTTCCTCAAAATTTCATCCGTGGACAAACCAGACTCGAGCGTGAACGATACGTCGCCGTACGGTTTCTCAGCGTTGGCTGCCGCTGATGACCTCGTTTGCATCTTCGTTCTTTTCCTTTTTTTAAGTGCGGACGATTATCCAAAATCTGACGAGATATTTTGAGGAACAAAACGCGTTTCACCTCTTCTTGCGGCTCAAAATCGTTTGAGAGCGGAGCAAAAAAAACGCGAAGAGAAAAAAAAGGGAGGGAGACGCCCAAAATTTTTGCCTTTGCTACTCGTCGTACTACATACCGTAAGTATGAACGACTCTAAAAACATCTAATAATACGCTCGTGCTAGTCACCTTCTAATAGTCTAAACTTTTCACTAACTCGTACGCGACGAGGACGATCCCGCACGTTGGGCCACCGCGCAAGGCGCGAGGAACGACGCCTTTGAACAAAGACGAAGCGCCTTCGTGTTTCACAAGGCTTGTCAACTCACGTAAAAGTCCTCCTCTTCCTCCCGTCCCTGCTCCCGTTTTATTGCTATGCGCTACATCCACCTGTATCCGCGTCTTCAAAACGTCAACTGGCGTCGTCACTGCGGAAATCGCCGCGCCGGCGATGTTGCCGCTCACGAAAGCCGCAGCTAAACTATCCATCTTTGGATTTTCGTTCGAAAACTGACCGGCTAATGCCGAGCGTAACTTTTCAACCGAGTACCAGTACATCATCGAAAACGGTACGTCCCGTATTAGCGTAGAAGATACGCCGGTAAACAGTAACGATCGACGCTGAATACCACTACTATTACTAACTGTATTCATAAAACTACCGCCACTCTCTTGCGCCGCGAGTTGTCTCGTTCGCATCAACTCTAAAGGCGCTACCGCAAACACCGCTATCGTTCGCGCTCCTGCTCCAGCCACGAGAGGCGCCATGTCTTCGTTTTGGACTAACGCGTGCGTCACGCAATAGTCTCGTATGAAATCGTAGCACGGTAAATAGACCCCCACGGCGGGTCCCGCCATAACCAACGCTGTTTTCGTCCCTCGCCATAACGCAGATACGCCTTCCCTCCGCACTACTTTTCGCATCACGGTCCACGCGTTTCCATCGTACGTCGTGCACTGCGTGGAAACACAGTTCGTGACGCCATTCGCGTTGGTTGGACACTTTGGCGGACAGCTCTGTACTGTTAGTGGTTTTCCTACTCCTTCTTTTCCTATACCTCCTACACTACTATTGCTCATACCGTTTGCGCTATACGTCGTCGTCGTCGTCGTCGTCGTCGTCGTCGTTTGCATTCGCGTCTTTATGACGTCCAAAGGATTGGTGACGAGCACGGAAACGCACGCAGCTATGCCAGCCGCGACGCAGCGCTGTGGCAAGGACGGAACGGCCTCAACGCCACCACCTTGAAGATGTTGACGTCGTTGTTGATGAGAAGAAGAAGAAGAAGAAGATGATGATGATGACGTTGAATACGAGGACGATGATTGCCGCCGCCGCCGACGCGCGTCCAACGAGTCCTCCTCCTCCTCCGCCTCGTTTTTCATCTCTCTCTTCAATTTTTTGTTTTGGCGACAAAGCAAAAAAAGCTTCTTTTTTTGGTTTTTCTTTTTTCTTTTTCGGGTTGTTCGGGCGTCCAGCAAGTCCAACAAAGCAAGGTGAAGAACGTATTCGAGGTTACTCGTACGAGAGATATAAAATAATCCCCTGCTCTTCTTCTCTCTTTCTTCACTTTATAAACGCACATACATAAATAAATAATCATGCAATCCATTGCCCAAGTCCAAAACGTCCAAAAGATCAACGCCGTCTCCACCGGCAAGGTCGTCAACGAAAAGTCCATGATGGTCTGGAGACCGCACGGCAACAAGTAAGTACCGATTCCGAAATTTTCTTTTCAACCTTTCGCGCGTGTTGTGGATTTTGAAGAGATTGCTTCGCGCTCGAAAAATGGGATATATATTTGTCCAAAGCATATATACTTGCGAGCAATTTACGCGCGGATATTCGTTGAGAACGAATGAAACGAGTATTGATGCACGTTTTGATGTGCTTTTCTTGGTATTCAAGAAAGATACACGTCCGTCACGCGCGTCTTTTCAAATAATCTTTCCGGGTCGTTTTTATCCACTTTTGAGTCAGCGTCTTCAAAATTCCCTTCATCCAAAAAGGTTTTGAAGAACGCGCAACGTCTCGAACACCCGGTCTCGCGAGGATTGCAGAAGCTCTTTGAAGTGCATCATCAAAAGAATCGCATTCAAGCGTATCTTTTCGGAATGAATGCGTTCTTCAGAGATGTATGCATCGTTCGCGATGCCTAGAACTTCTTCGCTTCGCTCTCGGATTGTTGAAAATAAGAGGAGGCGCGATTGGAAACGTGTCTCCTCCTCCCTTCTTCTCTCTCGTTTCAACCGAGATCTGAACACTCGACGGCATCTTTTTTTCTTTGGGCGGACATTTAAGTGTTTACTTACCAATTCCTTCCTCCTCTTCCCTTTTCACCAACACCCACAGGATGTTCGAGACCTTCTCCTTCTTGCCGCCGCTCTCTGACGCCGACTTGTCCAAGCAAGTGCAATACTTGTTGAACAACGGCTGGACTCCGTGCCTCGAATTCGAGGACCCGGCGCACGCCTACACTGACGGTCACGGTAACTCCGGTTTGGACTCCTCCATCAACACCAACTACTACGACAACAGATACTGGGTCATGTGGAAGTTGCCGATGTACGGTTGCAACGACCCGTCTGAAGTCCTCACTGAAGTGAAGGCTTGCGTCAAGGCGTTCCCGAACTGCTACGTCAGATGCGCCGGCTTCGACAACATCAAGCAAGTGCAATGCCACTCCTTCTTGGTGTACAGACCGAAGTTGTCCCCGATGGAGGGTGGTGCTAGAGATGTCGCCGACAGACAAATCTAAATTTTCTTAGATTAAGCGGTTGATTAGTCTCCTTCAGCATCATAAAACTATATGTTTTCTTCTAATGTTTTGTAAATAAATATAAAGTTCACACGTATACATATTCATAAACATAAAATTAATGGTATCTCTCCTTTTGTGTCGTCTGCCTCGTCGTCGACGTCGTGTTCGTCTTTAATTTGTTCCTTGTGTCTCCTTTCGAGAGCGAGTCATGGTGGAGGAGAGTCGGCGAAGGTTGGGCTCTGCGTCGTCTATTTGGTTCCCTCTTCTCTTGCGAAAATAAAAAAAGAAGCTGCACGAGGCGAGAACGAAGGAACGACGAACACGCGTCTGAAAAAATCAAGAAAAAGCAAAAAAAACTTTCCCAAAGGACGATAAAACGGCGCGATAATCTTCATAAATACACTCTATCAAACAAATAAATATATACAACATGCAATCCATTGCCCAAGTCCAAAACGTCCAAAAGATCAACGCCGTCTCCACCGGCAAGGTCGTCAACGAAAAGTCCATGATGGTCTGGAGACCGCACGGCAACAAGTAAGTACCGATTCCGACAAACTCGAAATTTTCCGCTACCCTGAGTCACGATCGTTTTTCCGAGGGGATTAATCGAGATTGATTTATCCGCGAGTCGCGGCAACCTTTATCGATGAAGCGACGATGAACAAAGAACAAAAACGCGATATTTGTGTGAAAGAAGCTTTGTCACGTCCTTTTCGACCATCGTTGTTCTCGAATAATCGGATTCACTACGTCGCGCGCGTCGTTGTCGATTTCACCTCTTTTTTCTTTTATCCCTTTCGCCAAACTTCCTCTTTTCTTCTCGTTGCGACACGAAGCCGCCGAACGAGGAGGGATGAGTGAAAAAAAGGTAGAAGTGAAAAAAAGGTAGAAGTGAAAAGAGGAGAGAGGAGAGAGAATTTTTTTTTCCTTCTCTCCTTTCTTTTCGTTCCAACAAAAAGAAGAAATTGAACACAAGCAAATAAATATATCTGAAATGTTTACTTACCAATTCCTTCCTTCTCTTCTCTTTTCACCAACACCCACAGGATGTTCGAAACCTTCTCCTTCTTGCCGCCGCTCTCTGACGCCGATTTGGGCAAGCAAGTGCAATACTTGTTGAACAACGGCTGGACTCCGTGCCTCGAATTCGAGGACCCGGCGCACGCCTACACTGACGGTCACGGTAACTCCGGTTTGGACTCCTCCATCAACACCAACTACTACGACAACAGATACTGGGTCATGTGGAAGTTGCCGATGTACGGTTGCAACGACCCGTCTGAAGTCCTCGCGGAAGTCAAGGCGTGCGTCAAGGCGTTCCCGAACTGCTACGTCAGATGCGCCGGCTTCGACAACATCAAGCAAGTGCAATGCCACTCCTTCTTGGTGTACAGACCGAAGTTGGACCCGATGGAGGGTGGTGCCAGAGATGTCGCCGACAGACAAATCTAAATTTGCTTAGTCACTTAGGAGAGAAGCGATTTATCGGTTCGCTCTCTAGTCAAGTTTTTTTAGCGAGATGTGCACGCGTATAGTGTAATGAAAAGATTTTTTCTTATCTCATATATATATCTTTACTCTCTTTTGTGCTACTTGCTATGACGCGTTCATTTCCATCACTCTTTGATATTTTCTCTCTCCCATTTTGGCGAATATACGACTGGAATTTTATCGAGCTTCGCGGCTAAGATGAAATCATACATGGACAACGCACCTATGGCGTGCGTAGATAAACTCACTTCCACTTCTCTATAATTTGTCAACTTAAAGTCCGGGTGGTGCCCTTCTTCCTCGGCCACGGTTGAAAGTTGGGAGAAAAAGTCAGCCGCGCATTGCCAGTTCTTCGCCGTGAATTTCCTCGTTATTATCGTTTTTCCTATTCTGTGCCACAGCGGGTATTCCGCGAGTAGCTTTTCGATCTCTTCTTCGCTCAGCTTTGGAGTCTCGCGAGAACAACCTCCGTTGATTTTACACGAGAGACTTTGTAGTTCATCTTTGTTCATTTTGTTGTGCACGCACAAGCTACTGTTAATAATATTATTATCACTATTATTACTATTACTACTAGAGTGCGTTCTGAAAAGATGTCTCACGCGTGATGATGACGATGACGACGATGATGATGATGATACTATTGTCGAAACCAATCTCCGAGCAACGAGCATCAAGTATGGACTTTATTTTTGAGGATTTTCTGTACTCGTAAGATCTAAATTTCTCTACTGCTGCTATAATAATACATTTTTCACCGCTTTTGTTGATACCGAACCACGTGGGTTTCGATGTTATCGATAGTTTCTGATTCTTCGCAACTCGAGAGGGTGAGCTTTTCGCCCTTTGTCACGCGTTCGAGGAGTCTTTGCAAAGCTCGAGACGAACGCGTCGTCGAGATGGTTGGACTCGAATTTAATCTTGCGTTTGGCTTTATTTCGAAAACTATTTCTTCATCGTCGTCGTCATCGTTTAAGAAGTCGGAGAACATTCTCATAAACTCAAACGTTTTGCAAACGAAAAGACCACCGACTCTTTTCGTTTCCTGTTCAAGGTTCTTTACTTTTACCCATTTTGGAATGCTTTTCACGTCAATATCTTCCAACCAAGGAACGGGAATGTCGTGGTCACTTTCGAAATGCTGGGATACAATTTGAACCTTCAAATGGATGCGTTTGTCTTCATTGTCTTCGTTTGAAGCGTGCGCCACGTAGCGCACGCCGAAAGCGTCTTTTCTCACGTAGTCTGGAATTTCAATATTCAAATATTTCGCCACCTGCAACATAACTTGGTCCGTTTTCGCGTGAACAACCAAGTCTGCGAATTGATCTTTTTCGGTCGCTTGTAAGTTAACAATGGCGAGCTGCCCTCCTGTTGTCTTTCTTGTTACTGGTTTCTTATTCTTACCACCACTACTACTCAAACTACTACGTTTTCGTTTCTTATATCGAGCATCCGGTATAGTCAATAAAGGTAAATCGCCCGAAGGTACTATTTGTAACGAGCTTCCAAGCACGAGCGCTAATTTAGCTTTCTTCGCCTCATTCTCGGCTCTACAAAGCTCTGGTTCCGGTAACGCATCGTCCCAATCCAACACCTGATCTCGGAGCTTTCCCGCGCACTCTTTTCGTCTGCACCGTCTTCCTGTATATTTAAAGCCGACGGACTCCATCTCAAAGTCGCGAAAGTATTCGCATTCGCACGTTTCGCACCGTTCGGCGAAACAGTTCCCATGTAATTCACCGACTTCCTCTCTCGGTATTCCACTGCGGTAGTGCAATCCGTCCACGTTACAGGAAACTACGTATCGTATGTACCCGGCTTTTTGCAATCCACACAACACCATGTGCGTGACAGTTGGCGAAGCTAACGGGAACGGCACCGAACTCGTCGGTAAATTTTCCCCGGCTTTCTGGAGCGTCCATATCCCTTTGGGCCCTCGAAAATCGGGAATCCCGGCGGCGGTGCTGATGCCAGCGCCCGTGTGAACAATGACACCCGTCTTCTTTTTCTTTTTCTTCTTTGTATCATCATCGTCAATCTTCCCAGCTTCTCGTATCACATCCGCCAACTCTTTCGCCAACTGTTCCACTCTCTCGCTTTCGAAATGAATCTCCTCCGAACCTAAGGTCCCACCGACATCCTCTTTCCACGCCAATCTTTGAGCGTACCCTAACGAAGACATGTTGTTGTTGTTGTTGTTGTTGTTGTTGTTGTTGTTGTTGTCATTGTTCTTCTTGTTTTTACTCTCTTCTCTCTGCGGAGGTGAAATTTTTTTTCTTGCACGCTTTTTTTTTTGCTGCCCTCTGCCCCCACAAAAACAGCTCTTGAGTTGAGAGAGTAGCCCTTTTAAACTCCCCCTTTTTCAAAGTCGTCTTTTAAAGTTAGATCGCGCCTCGGGATAATTCTCTACTTTTGTACTCTCTCTCCTCTCTCTAAACGTACGCATCAACAGTCCTGAGGAGGACACACGCACACGCACACACAGAGAGAAAGAGAGATAAAGCGGAAGACGTGAAACGCGCGCGTGCATTTGAAACAAGGAGACAAAGACAAAGAAGAAGTTGGAAAGAAGAAGAAGAAATTTCTTGACCTTCTTTTTTCTCCCTCGAGGCTTCTAATAACGGTGCTTTTTAAAGTCAACCCAAAAGGTGGTTAATTTAAACAACATAAACAAAAACCAAACATGGCGTGGACGGAAGAAGAGGACGAGCAACTGAGAAAGTTAGTCGCGGAATTCGGGCCGAAAAAATGGGTCTTTGTTGCGAGTAAGATGGAAAACAAAGGTGGGAAACAGTGTCGAAGACGATGGCAGAATTATTTGAATTGCGATAATAATAAACAAGGAGGGTGGTCGCCAGAGGAAGACGAGGTGTTGATGAGAGAACACAAGATAGTTGGGAACAAGTGGACAGAAATCGCCAAAGCAGTCGGTGGTCGAACAGACAACGCGGTGAAGAATCGATACGCGGCTTTGATGACAAAACAAAGCGGAGGAACAGCTTCAGGTGGAGTTAAAAAGAAGAAACCCCCAACAACGACGATGCCGACGACTTCGCCGGAAAAGGCGGAGAATAAGGATAACAAAACGAACAAGGCGGAGATTAAGGATAACAAAACGAACACAGTAGCGAAGAAAATGATGAAGAATAAAGACGAGAAGAAAGCGCCGGCGAGCGTAGCAAAGAAATCGACCGGTGCGACGTTGGCGAAAGCGGCGGCGGCGCACATGAAGGGAGGTCCAAGCGGCGTGGGCTTGAAGAAGTTAGATATTAAAGGAGGAAGAGGCGGACCGCCTGGGTCGACGTTATCGCCATTTAAAGGCTCGGACAAGTGGTTCAAACCGTCTTTATCGTCGTTAAAGGTTCCTTCGAGTAGTAGATTCAACGGAAACGGAACGACGCCGGGGATATTAGATTTCTCGCCGTTAGTCAACACCCCCAACTTTAACTTGCTCACCGGAGCGGAGTTGGAGTTGTTGAAAGAACTCAACGCTTCGTTCTCACCAACGGCGTCTGAAGCCGCGTTTGGGTTTAATACACTAACTTCAGACAAGCATATAGGCTCTGGTTTACCAAACATGGCTCCAGAGAGTCCGGTGTTGGATATGCACCAAGTTTTAAAGTGGATCATAGCGGTGACGCCGAGAGGCGACGAAGCCGGCACGAAAGCGACGCCGTTTGCCGGTGTTCAACCGCCGCCGTTGAGTTCGAAGCAAGCGGAGTTTTTGAAATCTAGTCTGGAAGAGCGATTGAAAACTGTTCACGATGCACCGACGGGCGATTTACCTCCCAACATCCCGGCGTTTTCGAAAGATGAGTTGAACACGCTCTTATCCGCTCTGGGCGAAACTCCTCGGACGACTGGGCGCAATTCCGCAATGTTGAGTCGGCTGCAAAACCCGTTTGGAAGAGCGACTTGAGAGTAAGAAGATTTTATCCTTCTATTACTATATAAAATCAACATATCATTATTATAGCCATTCCCAAAAAGGAATTTTGACTCGTCAGTTTATGAGAAAAGAAAATGTATTCTATTTTAAAATATAAAAACCTCCTTATTCTGTGGCTGCTTCGTTCGCATCGATTTGACTCAAATCTAACTGCTTCCCAGTCACCCTTCTATACATGTCTAACACGTCTCTAACGGTCGATTCAAAGTGCGTGGTCGCGTCGTACCCTCGACTAATAATCGCCTTTTCTTTTATCCCGTCCGTCGTCGGCGCCATGATGGGACAGATGTGGACAAACTTTTCGTCAATCGTACCTAACAACGATAAACCAGACGCTAATTCTTGTTCCGGGTTTGCAGTTTCTACGTTTGTACTCACGAATGCGACGTAACGTCCTTTCGCGCACACGTTGTGCATGTACGAGCACCCAAAAACGTACACGTCGTTCTTCCTACCGACTTGCGAAGCCGGGATTATGATTTGTACCGAGTGCGCGTTTTCGACGTTATCGATCGGGTGCGAGAGAAAGCACAACGCCCTGGCAACGGAGCCGACTTGTACGCTATGTTTAGGAAAATAAGACGGATCCCCGACGATCGCATGCTTTGCCTTTGCCGTGACAACTTGCGGGCCCTTCTTTTCCTCTCCTTCTCCGGCGCCGACGGTTTCATCCTCCATAGTCGCGCTCACTCCGATGGCCTCTCCAGTTTCCTCGTTCCATTTCACTTCCGCGTCTGGTTTATTCAGCATGTACGTCCCACCATATACGGCGGATAATCGCGCGAAGCCTTGCGGCAGTTCTCCTAAACCATACAACGGGTAAATATACGGACTCCCGGTGTTGAATCTCGCTAAAGACTCTTCGTACAATTTGACCGCTTTGACCATATGGATGGCTGGAAAATCCATGTACCTCTCGTCCGTATACAGCGCCAGCGCGTGTCCAATAAACTCGATCGTTTCATCCGCTAACCCGTACTCTTTGTACAACTGTCTCGACGTCATTGTCCTCAAATCGTATCCTTTATGCGTCTCCACTCTCGTTTCGTCGTAGTCCTGTACGAACACGAAGAAACTCCTCGCGCGTAGCTTCTCAAACATTCCCATCAACGGCGACCGCAACGCATCTTTATCCGTCGCTGGAACTTTAAACAACTTCCCTTGTTTAAACACGTACGACCCTTCGGACGCTTTGAACGAGACGTAGTTGTGCACTCCCGTGTGCACTAAAAGTTTCACCAGTAAACCGTTTCCCATCATCATCTTCGGAACCATATCGATGTTCCAATCTTGCCATCGACCGTATTTCTCTTTCAACTTCTCCTCGAATACTTTTTCACTCTCCTTCGATGAATTCTCTCCTCCTTTCGCTGATGAGAACTCCTCGGGACGAAACTTCTCGAAAAGTTGCTTCAGATTTAAACTCGCGCTTTCCGCTCCGTAATACGCGTTTCGATCTAAATGCAAGATTTTGTACCCTTCTTTCGAGAGAACGCCGGCTAATAAACACTCTTTTAAACCCGTGCCGAGGATGATGGCGTCGTATTCTTCGTCCATACTACTCTATATGCTCTCTGTGTGTGTATATTTATGTATGTTCTTTGTTTATGTTTATGTATTTAATGAAGAATTCTTTTCAACTTATACTAGAGCAGAGAAGTCTCGTCTTTTCTCAACAGATCGAATACATGAATACGACACACACAAGAGAAGAAGAAGAAGAAGAAGAAGAAGAAGAGAATAACAACAGGAAAAATATGGGACCTCGTTCTCGTTCTCGTCCTCGTCCTCCTCGTCCTTATCTTTCGTTTTTCTTCTTCTTAATAACGTGTCAATCATCAATTATTGCAACAATACTCGTGGTAAACGGTGACTTACACCGCGGGGATATCGTTCCGACGAGCAGTCGAATGCATCTGAAATCGTCCAAGCAACGAACGCAGTGGATGGACGTTTTGGAGAAGCACTGTCCGAGCTTTGGGAGGAATAAAATGGTCGCGTACAGAGTGGAGAAACCAACCTCGCATTCGTTGATGACGACGACGGAAGGAGAGGAGGAGGGAAAAGAGCAATCATCAAACGAGATTAAGATACAGTTTGCCTTCGATAACGAGAGACATTTTACGGTGTGGATGCCGATACGTTTTTCTTCTTCTGTTTCGCCGCCGCGAACAACGACAACAAAGGGGAAAGAGAAGAAGATACCGATGATTACGTTCACGTTCACACACCACGCCGGATACATCGTGAACGTGAAGAGTGAATCGTCCTTCATTGAGAGGAAAGGAGCGAAGAAAGAGTTACATCAACAACATTATGAAGCGCTCGCTGAGGAGTGGTCGTCAACTTTGGCGCGAAGAAGCGAGTGGCCGAAACACGTGTTGTTAAAATACGAATTCATCGAGAAAGAGAGCGTGGACGTGAATAAAGGGTTAGGGGTGTTGATGTCGTTCATGTTGTTAGTATTCGTTGCGTCCGTGAGTAGAGTAAAAATGGATGAAGATGATAGCGGCGAGGATGGAGATAGCAATAGTAAACAAAAAGGGGGCTATGAGGACGAAGCGCCAAACGTCATCGTAGGCGCGAATACGAGCGAAGAGTTAGTAAGAAGGCAAGCGCGGCGCGCTTCGGATTTCATTTAGTTTAGTTAGAGAGTTATTAGTTTTAACGCGCTGTTAAAAAGCTATTTTAAAAAGAGCACGTGCAGACTGCAGAAGCTTAAAGAGCTATAGCTATTTCTACTTTCCTTCTTCACTTTCTTCGCCGCCATCCGCTCCATCTGCTCCTGGTTTCTTATCCACACCTAAAACCGCGAGAACGTCGTCCGCCATTGAAGAAAATTCATTCATCAATCGCTTGTGTCTTCGGTAAAACGCGCTTCCACCGACTCGTCTTAAATCAAACCTGTCATGTAACGAATCCACGACTTTGTCCCAAAATCTACTCGCTATGTTTTTTCTTCGCATGGTTTTGATTCGAACGAAACCTCTGCCTTCTTGCAGCGCGTCTGGTTTCATTTTCGTCGCTGGATAATCGGCTGGCACGTTCTTCTCTTTCCACCACGTGAGAAACTGTCTCAAAACCGTCAACGCGACGGTATCGGACGGATCTGGTCTAGAGTGTGGGTCTTCTGGAGTGCCTTTCACGGTTGTTTTCGCTGTCAAAGGCGAAAGGTTACCCAAAAAGAGTAAGTGCGTATCGACTCGTCTCGCGAGGATACCTTGCGTTGGATCGTTAAAGCCTGGACAAATCAGCGGCGATTGACCTTTCTCACTCTCCTTACACTTTCCTAAGAAAAACTTGGAATACAAAACCAAAACGCGGTCATCCCGAACGTTATCGCCTCTACCCAACGGCAAAATACTCGGGTAGTGAATTCGAACATCCGGTTGAACTAAGTCATCAAAGGCCGCGACAGTGGTCCAATCTTCACCGCCATTCGAGCTCAACGCAAAGTGTAAATGCGTTCGGCACAATTTACACGGATGCTCTTTACTTCCGATGTGTTCCCATCGTCGATGATTGTTAAAGGCCATCGCTAAGTGACCTGTTGGATACAACGAAGTCATGTCCAACTTCGTGTTGACGTTTGGTAAATTTCCGGGCGATGGATGCGGATCCGACCACGTCGCACCGAAATCGAACGACATCGACCGAAACACACATCCACAATCTGTCCTAAAGAGCATTGTCAACGCCGGTTGTGGTTCATCCGATCCTTGCGGTAACGCCGAGATTTCAGCAATCGCGCCTTCCAACAAACTCGTCTTTGGATGTCTGATGTCACCTTTTTTTGTCCACGTCTTCCCATTATCGGAAGATATGAGTACTCCAGAAATGGTTTCTCTATCTGGCGGACATTCACCTTCCGCGTAAGATCTCGTTACGCACGCACCTGCGTTATTACTATTATCGCTATTACTATCATCTTCGTCGTCGTTTGGATTGGCCGAATCCGAGCTTTCGTATTTGAAGTTATATTCTTGCCAGAATGGCAAAATCAAATCACCGTTCGAAGCTTTGATTGGCTTGTTCGCGATTAAATACGGCATTTCTCCTCGTTTTTGTTCGTACACCATCTTCGGAGCTGACCAAGCGCCTTCATCGACAACCTTCCCATCCTCGCCAAAGTTATCGATTTCAATCATCTTGATGTGTCCTCCTGGATCTGATCTCGGAACTGGCTTCGCGTAAAGTTTGACGCACAATTCCGACGCCGCATAAAACAACATCAACTTTTTCGCTTTCTCGTCGTAGTGTAAAACCGGTGCCCACACCGCTCTCCCTTCGTTCCCAACTGGCGCTCTTTTGCTGCCGCTCCACGATTTACCGCCGTCTTTGGAAACCGAGTATAAAATAATTTGGTCCGGTAAACCTTCCACGGCGAACTTTGTTTGTCCGTTTTCCATTTGTAAACTCGGCGCGGCTTGGAACGCGGCCACGATAACATCGTTCGGTAACGCCGCCGCGGTAACCATGTGCGCGTACCGATACGTCTCGTTGAATGAAAATACTTTCACCGCTTTCCCAAACTTCACTGTCGGCGCGTCATTCAACTCTCCGTCGAAATCAAACACCGGTTTCTGTCTCAAAGAATTACACACCGGGAGTACGTTCGATACTCCAGAATAGAACGTTCGAGCACCGTCTAATTGTGCTTGACATTTTGCGGATTTTTTATTCGCGCCTGCAGTACTCGCCGTTATTGTTCCTCCTGCTGCTGCTATCTTCTTCTTCGTAGTCTCCTCATCACCACCACTGTTACCACCGGCGGAAGACCTTTCGCGGACAATCTTCTGCGCTTTAGCCGCCGCAGCTTTCGCCGTCGACGCGTGTTTCTTCGACGACTCTCCTAAATCTTCTTCTCCGTCGTCGTCATCTTCTTCCTTATTGTTGTTGTTGTTGTTGTTTTTCGTCACCGCTCGTCGCAAATCGACTTCGTGTTCTTTCTCCGAGTGGTAATTATATTCCGTATTTTCACGGTGATGAAGGTGTGAAGAGTGATGATGAAGGGGAGAAATCTGTGGTCGAACGTACAGAACTAACCCTACGCAACAGACGATGGCAAACCACAGCGGCAACGATTTCGATCGGAGCAAAAACTGTACGATGGAATCTCCTCCGCGAGACGATGAGGATTTCAAACCTTTCAGTTTAGATTGCGAACCACCTCCTCCGTCGTCGTCGTGTTTGTTGGTGGCGGCGGCCCAGTTGCGTCCGCGAAACTGAGAAGATGATGACGAAGAAGACGCGTTCGTTCGCGAGCGAGCGTTACCCCACGCCATTTTATTTACGTGCGATGTTTTTGCTCTCTATAAATGAAGTGGACACGAAAGAGAAAAAGATGTGAAGCGAAGAGGCGAACTACACTTTTTTACACGATAATAATAACATCTTCTACGATTCTAACTATCTACCATTACATCACGCATCAATCACACGTCAAACTCGAACGTCACTCCGGTCTCTCTTTTACACGTCTCCCAAACCAACCTCGTCTCCGGGGAGCTTTTCGCCTCCTGCGATAGTCTTCGATTCACGAAGTATCCGCCGTTGTTCTGCGGCAACGTGAACTTATCGTTCGTGACTAACTCGAACTGATCGTTCGCGTCGTACACTTGCACGCCACAAGGACCCCAGCCAGCGAGTAACATTTTGGTATTAACTGTTCCAGGATCGCACGTTAGTATCGTTCTCACAGTCTCGCTGTTTTTCATCATTCTTAAATACATCTCAAAACTTACGCTCTTCATGCACGTCTTCGAATGAGAGTAGGACCAATGATCGCTCCATTGTTTCTCAAACGTCAAATCGTCTAACTGAACCCCACTCGTTTGCGAAATAGACGCCACGTTTAGTATTCGAGCGTTCGTATCCATGCTGTTTTTGTTCCATAATAAACAGTTCAACATGTAAGGAGCCAAGACGTTGATTTGAAACGTCAACTCTATTTTCCTCTCGTTCACTTTACGCTCTGGAAGGAAAACGCCCGCATTTTGCACCACAATGTCCAGCTTTCTTCCTTCTTTCTCCACCACGTCTTTCGAAACTTTATCGAACAAGTTCTCCACGCCTTCTAAAGTGCTCAAATCGCTCAAAATCGCGCCGACGACTTTCCCTTTATCACTGCTGGCTTTAGAAATCTCCTCGACGGCTTTGTCGATTCTCTCCTGCGTTCTCCCGTGGACGATGACGTCTATATTTTGCTCCACTAATCTTCGAGCGGTGTGTTTCCCAATGCCATCGGTCGTACCCGTGACCAACGCGAGCTTTTTCTTACTCTTCGATGATGATGATGATGATGATGATGATGATGACGAAGCAGATATCGTCGCAATGAGCGCTTTCATATTTTTTTTTGAAGCATCTTGATGCCGTTGTCGACGATTTTTTCATAACTACGCGACACGTTAAATTCGTATAGAATAATAATAACCACACAATGGAGACGACGACGAAATCCGCTCTGTTGGAGTTTCTCCGAGCGGACGAAACCGGTGAGTAGAGCGATATTAGAGCGATTGCCTTCTCTTTCTTTTTATTCTCTTCATCACGTTATGGTCCTCTTCTTCACGCACTTAACAAAACAGACTGACTTTGAAAATGTATAACTGACTCATCACTCTCTCTCTTTTCTTATTTTCGTTCTATTCGACGCGACGCGTATAAAAGGCGCAGACATATTCGCGAGATCAAAGATTGAACCTCTGAACACCGGTTTGTCTTTTTTAGACCAACACAAATCCTTGAAACATTCGCAAGTGATCGAAGCGTGCGGGTTGGGTGGAAGTGGGAAGACTGAATTGCTGATTCAAACTGCCGTGGGCGCGATATTACCGAAAGTCTTACACAACATCCCGTTCGACGGGAGCGAGCGAGGATGCGTTTTAATCGATTTAGACGGGAAGTTTGACACGTTACGGTTTTTAGAGGTGTTACAGGCGAGGATTAAGGAGCGTTTACAGATTCACCATCGCGAAGGAAAACGAGGAATAGACGTCGAAAATGAAGAACGACAACAGCCCGAGAACGTCATCACGAGAGAATCTATATTTGACGACTGTCATAACGTTTCGTTATCTAGATTTCGATTGATGCGGTGTTATTCGAGCATTGATTTGCTCAAGTGTTTAACTATTATGGAAAAGGACGAGAAGTTCATGCAGTTTCCGAGTTTATCCGAGCAACATTTAGAGAATAGTAACAGAAATAACAATAACAACAACAACAACAACAACAACAACAACAACAACAATAACATGACGCCGGTAAGGTTGGTACTCGTCGACAATGTGGCCGCATTTTATTGGATAGACCGCGCATCCCGTCGCGATAAGAATGCGCCGTTTAATTTACAAAACGTGCACTTTTCGGTTGGGCAAAAAATGTTAACCATAGCTCGTAAGCGACGCGTCACGTTTCTATGCACGAAAACGACGACCAAGCTCGATCCGATTGGTACGAAGCACAAAGACTTTTTGCCTCTACCGTGGTCGAAATGCGTAACGCAGAGACTACTATTAGACAGAAGGGACAGTAAGAACAGCATAGTCCGTTGGGATAATCCGGCGGAGAGAAATAGTTGCGGCTATTCAATCACGCCCGGAGGCATTAGAGCAGACTAGAAGTAGAGTAGACTTAGAAGAATTACCTGTACAAGATCATATTTTATAATATGCATGCACGCACGCACGCAAAAGAAACGTATATGCACATAGGAAAGCATAATTGTTCGATATTATCGAAATTGTAATATCTATATTCATTACATACACATTCTTACACATGATACGCTAAGCTGTAGTTTTCTCTCTCGAAAACTCACGCTCTACAACACTTTCACCCCCGTTTTTATTTCTATTCTCTAGAACCATGGTCCATCCAAAGGCGACGTTGGCGATATAATATCAATCATAGAATCAAAAGACGCCGCATGTGAAGCGAGCGACTTCGGATGATCCTTATCCATCATCATTTCAACGTTCATATGGACGAGATTTTTTGATCGTCGTTGCTTGGCGATGGAGTCGTTATCTCCCGTTGGCGGTCGCATCATCGAATTTACGTTGTACGGAGAAATATCGTCATCATCGTCATCACACTCGATACCGTCGTCATCATCGCCTTCCTCGCCTGCCTCCTCTTCGTCTTCGTACACCATGTCATCATCTTCCTCTTTTCTCTCCTCCTCTTCTTCTAGACTCGCGTGCTCGCATTGCGAAGCTTGAGACGAAAACGATGGTACGTTATTTACGTCGTCAACATCCTTGTTATCAGCGTATGCGTTGTTGTTATCACCGGTGTTTGTATACTGTTGTTGTTGTTGTTGTTGCTGCTGCTGCTGATTTTCACTCGTGGATGAATTGTATCGTTCCAAGATATTTCGCGAAAATAACTCGAGTTCGTTCGTGGCCAACCAAGAATCGTCGCCGACGGCCAATTTCAAATCATCCGTCAACATCGGTTCGTTATAGAGAAACCCTTCGCTCTCTAATTGTAATCTCGCGGCACAAATGCACGCCAAGGCAAGTCGAGACGGTTTGACTGAAGAAACTTCCGCGTCTGAAACGATCGCGTGGTACATCGCATAGCTCACGTCTTCAATCTTATCGGAAATCTGCGCCCATTCGACGTTACCACCGTCCGGCATTCTGGTTAAGGCCAAGATAGCCTCGATGAAGTGACTCGGTCGCACGACGCCCATGGACCATTTCAACTCCACGCACACGGCCAATTCCATTTTTCGAATGATATCCACGGAATAAATATTCGAGCCGAAATATCTCAACTTGGAAAGACTCGGGACTAACTCCTCCGTCTCTTCATACTTCGCCGCGACTTGTATGCAACACAACGCTACCAACTGCAAGGAAGATTTTGGAACCATGACAGTGGAAAGTACTCGATCCTGTTGATTGAATGAATTGAAGAAAGAGAGAAGAATAGATGATTGAGTCGTCGTCAGCATTATTTTTATTTTTCAATTAAAAGATTCCTCTCAACTTTTTTTTGAAAAAAGGCAAAAAAGGCAAGCCGAAATTTCCAAGATTTTTTTCTTTGGACAAGATATTTTCGACTTTTTCTCTCTCGCGCGCGCCTTTTTCTGCCTTTTCGCGGGGCTTTTTGCAAAAAAAAAAGAAGGAGAAGCAAAACAAAAGTGGGTCTCCTCCTGCGCGCGCGCGCGTGATCGACGCACAAAAGACCGATCATCGGAAGAAGAAAGAATGAATATAAACGTACCATGTATTCCACGGCCACATCCGCCGTGGCCGGACCAAACTGCGCTTCCGCGCACACGTCCAAAATCCACTCCACCAGTGGCACTCGAAATTGCAAGTGTCTCGCCTCGTTCACGTCCAAAACGAAGCGCGCGTCCTCGTCTTCTTTCCTTCGTAAATCGAGCAAGACATCCTCCCAAACCGAGATTTGCGGCTCGGTGCTAAATTCTATGATCCGCTCTATGAGATCGCGAACCGTTTTACCTCTTCTAACCGCGGTAAAAGTATTGTTATTATTCCATTGTTGTTGATATTTTTGTTGATATTTTTTTGCTCCTTCCTCCTCTTCTTCTTCGTCTTGAAACTCTGAAAGGGCGTCGCGTCGATCATCTTCGCATCGATATTCCTCGTCGCTTTCCGTGAACGATTGCAATCGAATCACCCCATTCACCACGCGCGCGTTTCTAGCACCCCCACAGAACGTACCAAATCCTTCTCCCTCGTTCGGATCATCCAAACAGAAGAGCTCGTCTCCGCTGTGTTCCGAAGACACAGATTGGCGACTGACCAACTTATTTGTTTTCGTCTCTATTTTGTCGTCGCCCGCCTTCTCGTCGTGGCTCTTCGAAAACTTCGCCCCTTCGCCTCCCCCCTCGAGGCTGCTTCCGTTGCAAAAAAGTTGCTTATTTGTCGTCGGAAACGCGTCCGCGGAGGACTGTTGCGAGTAGTCTTGCGAAAACATCTTCTCGATTGATCAACTAGAGATGACCAGAACTCCAAATATTGGTTCTTTCAATCTTTATCGCGATCGACGCGCTCTCACACGACGCGCGTAAACTCGATGCGTTTTGGCGTCTAAAAAATTCCCGCCTTCAAAATCCTACAAGCTGTTGCGATTTTGCGGAAACGTGCTCGCCGTGGACTTAATACGAGGTTACGGATACCTGAAAACGAAGAACGTACCGATCGTATGTTATTTAACGCGATCAAGGCGTTCGAATCGGATTTTGTTCTTCGCGCGTGACGCTTTCGAAGAAGAAGGAGGAGGATTTATGAAGAAAAAGAGAGGCGACGCAAAAACGAAAGTGTCGAAGAAAGAAAAACTCTCGAAAAAACGCGCGAAAGATTTTTGAAGAGAAACTGCTTTTTTTCAAACCAAAAACTGATCAGAAACCGCGCGAGAAGAGCGCCTAAATGGACGAAACGAAACGTAAATTTGAATCGCAACGATACGTCTGGCGTGAGTTGTTCGTGCTTGGTGTTTTGTAAGCCTTCAAAACTCCAAAAACCTCTTCGTCCGCACCGTTTGTCGAAACTTGTTTTTTATCACCGACAAGAGAAGGGCGACGAAAATATCGCGTTCAAACGCGCGTCCGTTCGAGAGGTGTGAAATAGCTGTATACGCGCGAATAATGTCACGCAAGTTGTTCCAGGTGATCGCTTCTGCTCTTCTTTCATCGTTTTGATACGTTCCAGGTTGATAAAGCGCTTCAATTCGTCTTCTGCGATCGATGTTTTCGGTGGAGTCTTTTCGAGGAGAAGATTTTTGAACGCGCGCGACGTCGAGCGTATGTACATCTTATCGTAGAAATACACGCGTTCAAAGAGAATACGCGTGTACTTTTATCCCTTTCTGTAGTAAATGTAAACGTAATGCGTTCATTTTATGCTCTTTCGAGGTTCTTTTAAACCCTCGTCTCCTCGTTCGCCGTTCTCCTCGGGGTATTTTTTTCACTTCTTTTTGTTAAATGATTGATGATGAAGGAAAAAAAGGTATGTGGACGAGTAGAAAACAATTTAAAAAGTGTGCACCTTGTCCTTTTAAAGTGTGCACCCCTTCTTTTCCCCACACACAAAAAAGGCTCTTCACGAAACGGCACAAAAAAAAACCAAACAAAAAAAAATTGGTCCAACATCCAACATCCTCACAAAAAAGAAGACGACGCTTTCCCGAGACCGAGAGACATTTTTCTCTGTGTTGGTCTCTCTCTCTGCCTACACCCACCATGAGACGCATCGTCGGCGTCTCGCAAGCCGATGAGAACATCGACGAGGCCAACGAGATGCTGATGACTTCTTCTACCAACAGGAGGAGAGGAGGAGGAGGATCGTCTTCGACGGCGTCGGCGACGAGTTCTTTGTCTTCTTCTCGTAAAAATAACATTAGTGGGGAAAAGAAGGGACGCCGCGGCAATCATCATCACGAAGAGGAAGCTTTAAAAAAGGCCAAGAAGAAGACGGCGGCGGCGGCGAAAGGAGGATGCTGCTCGAAAAAAGCGATAGCGACGCAATCGACCACGGAGGAGGTGTTGCCACACGTCCTAGAGAGAGAAGATGCGGTGATTGTCGAAGTCGACGAGGAAGAGATGACCACCACGACTGTTGGGGAAGACGAAGAAGACGCGTCTGGTGAGGAGGAAAAGGCGGACGCAAAATCATCATCATCATCATCATCGTTAAAGAAGACAAAGAAGACAAAGAAGAAAAAGGAAGACCACGATTCAGACGATTCAGACGAAAAAGAAGACAAAGACAAAGAGGAACGGATGATGATCTCTCCAGATTCTCCGTCCGTGTTCATCGAAATCGACGGTGACGATGATGGAGCGAGGAAAGGAACAGATGACGACGAAGACGATGATGCGCAGTCGCAATCGACGGCATCGTCGTCGTCGTTTACGTCATCTTCGTCGAAAGCTAAACGTGTTAAAAGCGAAGAAGTCGCTGTTGATATCGAAGATAAAAGCGATGATGAAAGCGATGGTCGAGCGAGTAGTAGCGATGACGATGATGTAGAAGATGATATCGAATCTGGTCGTCGACGACGAAGACGAAGAAAGAGTGATTTGGCTAAAGTCTCGGACGACGACGACGAAAACGACTCCAAGTACAACTCGTCTTCTTCCGGTTCGTTGTCGTCGAAATCTTCGTCCAAGAAAAAGAAGATCAAGGAGAAGAAGAAAAAGGGCGCGAAACCTTTGTCCTCGACGAACGACGAGGAAGCGATGATGAACGAACGTCAACCGTTGTTGAGCAAAAATAGCGAAGAAGAGAAGGCGAAGGAGGAAGAAGAAAAGAGGATGAAGTCGGGCACCGGATTTGCAAAGACGTGTAAAGCGATCGGTGCTTTTAGCGCGTTGACCATGACGGCCTCGGTGTGTTTCGTTGGTTACCAGGTGTATCCAGTCGTGAGCGATGATTTGTCTCTCGGGAATATCGCGCAACACTTACAATCGTATTTATTGGTTGACTTACCCAACGGAAACTTGAAGCCGGTGCTACCGGACGAAAGCGATTTGTTACCGATCGATGCCGACGGTAACTTCATCTTACCGGGTGGAAAGAACCAAACGGCCTCGTCGGCAACGCTCCCTGCCACTTCCGCGAAGAAAAAGAAAGGCGCATCTTCATCTCTCGAGCCTTCAGAAGAAGTTGCCGGAGACACGCACCCGGATATTATGAACGAGGCAGACATCGGTGAAAAAGAAGACGAAGAGGACGCCGACGCCGACGGTAAAGAAGAGCAAGTAGAAAAGAAGAGCACCTTTGGAGGTTTTTTGAAGTCAAAAGCGAAGGAGGACGAAGCAACTGCTACGTCTACCTCGGACGACGCTTCCGATGATGCCGAAGAAGAAGAGAAGGAAGACATCGATGAAGAGGCTGACGATGATCAAGAGGAGCAAGAGGAAGAAGAAAAAGATGATCAAACTGATGAAGAAAGCGAAGGTTCCGAGGAAGATCAGCTGAAACAGGAACAAGAAGATTCTTCGGCTAATTATTCCGGTAAAGAGCTCGAGAAAGGTTCCATCTCTTCTGGATACGCTCGATCGAAAGAGCGTTACGCCGAAGCCGTGAAGAACTTCAAGTCTGGTAAGATGAGCACCTCCGGTAAAATGTACGATCTTGGACCATCAGAGACACCCGAAGATGTTGAAGAAGAAGAAGAAGAAGAAGAGGAAGGAGGAGAAGAAAAAAAGGAAGAAAAAGTTAACGACGAGGAAGGAACCCGTTCATCGGAAGAAGATCCGAAAAGTTCCGTCATCCCGAAAGTAAAGGCAGTGGCGAAGATTGTCGACAAAACGAAAGATTCAATATTTTCTGCGCTGGAAACGATCGATCACTTAGAAAAAGGGACCGAGGAAGCACCCGACGAGAAAGAAGAAGAAAAGGAAGAAGAAGAAAAAGAGGAAGCCCCTGAAGAGGAGTCGCGCGCAAATCCGGATGATATGCCTTCGCTGGAAGGAATTTCAACCACGAGCGCAGAGAAGCGCATGAATGAAGACACGGCGAACGCGAAAGCGAGTGCAGAAGCGCGTAATTTAGCTGCCACAGCATCTGCTGCAACTTCTGCTGATGGTGCCATCGACACGTCTGGTGCTGCGGTTGAAACGACGAGCACTCCGAAGATTCTCGTTTCCAAAGCGTGCGAAACATCCGAAGATGAGACCGCTTTAGGTCTTTATCGGCAAGTCAACAGCAAATGCGAATCTACTGAAGACGGAATCAAAGTAATTGGGTGCATTCCAAAGACTAAGAACTGCCAGGGGTGCTACTTATCGGACACGCCGGCGGCATCGCAGAAAGATTCGCTGACGCAGTGCGCGAGCGTCGTTTGCGACTTCCACGACGTCCAAGGATGCCAAGCTTAATCGAAAAGTATACATATAAAATTAGATATTAAACATAGCGAGTTTATTGTTGTCAACGACACAATCGAGTGTAGCAGAGTGCATATATTAAACATAAATAATCGGTTACGGATGTATTTCTAATCGGACGCCTGAACATGGCCAATCTCGAATCGTTTTAAACACCTCAATAGCTAGATCGAAAGAGTGGTGTTTTAAAACTGCAGGTATTTCGTCGAAATAATGATACGGAACAGCCTGTCCAATATCTCGTCTCTTATAAGGGCTAAATCCGTATAAATGCACTTCCTCGCAAATTTGGGAGGCTAAAATAACGGCGTACGCTCCAGACATAGCTTTCCCGGTTTTACTCGTGCCCATTTTTTGCGCCGTCAAGTGCGACAAGACGTCCCAGGATCGCTGCGTGTGCACGACTAGTTCGGGGGACCATATCTTCAACCCTTTATTCGTTCTTTGACGCATAAGTCTGGCGTATAAGTGTTTCCTGGCGTAGTTTGATGTCACTTCAAAAACCATGAGCGTAGAGTTTCTCTTGGAAGCGTGCTTCGCTCCGCGACCATTTTTCAAAACTACTTTCGGTTTTGACTCGTCCGCTTCCGTAATCTCTTCTGCTTGACCAGATGCATCACTGTTCGCGTCGTCTTCATCCTCTTCGCTGTACTCGCCATCGCCACGAACGAATCGTTTCGTGTGCTGCTGATTGATCAAGTCAAACGTCGTCCTATACCCGACGTCCTTTTCAAATCCATCTATCGGCGCGTAATTCACCCTCCAAACCGCGTCTTTCCCATCGATTTCTTCACCGTATCCTTTCCCTAATATTGCTCCCGAGTTTCCCACAATCGCGCACGTTCCAAAACTAAACTCTTTATGATCCTCGTCCTCTCTCGGGAGCTGCTCGACTAAATCGCCTCTAAAATCTAAAATAATCTCTTCGTCCTCTGACGTCCCCACGCGTCTGGTCATTTCGTCTTGCCAACTGTTCCCGCTTCTCTTATTCATCAGCGAAGGGTTGTTTTCTATTCCATCGTCGATCTCTTCTCCGCCGCTGTGACTTCCCGGTTCCACTCTCTCGCCGTTCCTATCAATCTTCACCACCCTTACTCCCGGTTCAAACATCGATCTGTGCATAATTAAACTCCTTGTTTTCGGTTTATTTCTAGATCTGGCGGGATCGTAATACGCACCAGTGACTCGTATAAACAACGGATCGTCTACGGATTCCAATCGGTGCCAAACCTTCCTTTCCTTATCATCGCCTCCCGAGGACACGCACCGGCCGTTCGGGCGCACTTCGCTCGTACCTTTCGGACCGACGTGTTCCAACGTAAACTCTCCTTGTTGCGTTTGCCCACTCCTTCTGTTCCGTCGTCTACTGCTACTGCTACTGCTACTGCTCGCGATAGGCAATGGTGGACTCGATAATCGCTTCTGCTCTCGGGCGATGTATTCTTCCGTCTCTTTATCCAAAGCCCGGTTTTTTTCTCTCTGTCGTTCTGCTGCAAAAGTTGTCTTTGCCTCGTCTTCGTTTTCGGATGATGTTTCTTTCGCACCTCTTCCTCCTCCTCCTCCTCCTCTGTATCCTCCAACGGCAAACGAAGAAGACGAAGAAGCGTCTTCTTTGGTACTCGCCGCGTTTCTCGCTCTGTCTCGACGCGCACCCTCCGGGGAATTCGTCTGAATCGTCTCGGAGAAGTCAAACGCTTCCCCGACTCTCCGGTGGCCGTGGAAGAACGTCGCGAATACCGTCGTCGCGAAGAGGAGGAGAATAAGAATTAATACGTTTTTCGTCGTTTTCTTCTTCCCTCTTTTTCCTCCTCCTCCTCCCGTGATGACGAGGGTGCTGTTCGAGTCGTTCGCGCTCTCTCCGCCGCTGCTGCTCCTTCGCAGCATCTTTTCGTCGTCGTCCTCCCGAGAGACAAAACTGTGAAGTCTCTCGTCAGAACAAATTCTCTCTCTCAGGAACACTTTAACAGAACACACAGTATGAGTGCAACAACAACGACAACAACAGCGAAGGAAAACACAGAAGAGGATCGTTCAATCTCAAGATTCCTTCGCAGAGGGGAAGAAATCGCGAAACACGAACCGACGACGTCGTATTATTGTAAACTGAGAGCGGTGGAACTCGCGATGGAGATGCATCCTCGGCCGATAGATTTGATTAAGAAACTGTTGGGAGAGTTGGAGGTGCGCGAGCGTTTCGTCGAGCGAGAAAATCTTTTGAGCAGACCTCGTTCGTTCGTTCGTTCGCTTGCGCTCGAGACTTCTCTGCGTCTAAACCCAAACGCTCTTTCTTTCTCTCTCGTTTTTGACTTTTAGTATTATTGGTTGCCTTAACGTACGGTACTCTTCAAATATTCCAACTACCGAAAACAACAGAAACAAAAGCGAACGAAGAAGATAACCTCGCATCCGTCGATTGATTTTGCGAAAGTGAAGCGATTTGCACTTTCCGTGTACGACCGCGCGGATCAGCGAGACCGACGAAAGATGTTTACGAGAGAGCTCGTGGACGCCTTTGACGCGTCGGCGGCGTTTTTGTATTGCTTGGAGAGCCAAATTTTCACGCCGTATAAAGAGCAAGGGTGCGATTTTAACCAGGATTTACGGCAGAGAGCGGAGTACGCGGAGTGGAGAGCGTACGATGTAGCGGTGGCGTTGAGGAGTGGAAGAGCACCAACTGAAGTAGCGGACGCTTTTGACGACACCGATGGTGGCGGAGAGTTTTTGAACGCCGGAGTAGCCGGGATCAGCTTGGCTGCGGCGGCGCCGCCCCCGCCATTGGATCTTCCCAACGATGTTCCAAAACCAAAAGATAGACCTAACTGTATCGCTCAAGAGAAGAAGAAAGATGAAGAAAATGAGGATGAAGAAGAGGATCAACAACAACACGAACAAGAAGTCGAGCAAGAAAAAGAGGAAGTGGTGAAACAAGAAGAAGAAGAAGTGGTGAAACAAGAAGAAGAAGATCAAGATGTAAAAAATCCAGAAATAGTAGGAAAGAAGAAGAAGAAGAAGAAGAAAGCGGCTGCCAAAAGTGGAGGAAAAGAAGACGATAAAGACAACGATAACGTGGTAAATTCTCGCATAGCTACCGAAAAAGTATCCTCTGATGAAAAAACACGAGAAACTCCGATGTTTAACGGAGTCACGTCGACGCGGCACGGTAATACCGATTGGATCAAGATCGAGAGTAAGAAGACGTCTCAGAAATTCTGGTTCAATGAAAAGACCAAAGAAAAGAAGTGGGAAGAGCCTACAGACGAATAGATAGATGTCGCAGCTTTATGTAGTTCACCAGAAGACGCGTGTACGTACAAACGGTGTATTATATATATTCGCGACATGTATTGTTTGATCTTTATATTACTTTTTTTTTCCAAGAACGAAGACTCTCTCTCTCTCTTTCGCTCATCTTCCTTCTTCTCCTAATGCGTTTTACTCATCGCACGCTCTTTGACATACAAAGAAAGGTGCGAAGGACTGATGTGATGATTTACAAATAAAAATCTCTCTGTCTACTCTCTCCGCCAACTTCTTTCAACTTTTTCAAAATCTTCGAGAAGTATTCCTCCATGTATTGCTCCAAAGTTGTCGTTTCGCTTTCGTCCATGCCTAAAATTTCGTACGTCTCCGCCATCTTATCGCTGTTAAATTCCACGCCCGAGCTCAAGACTTCCGCAAACGCCAAACGGTCCGAAGCCGCCGATGTCCACTGGAAAAATCTCGTCAAGCCTCTCGTGAATTTCAACAAAAGCACCGGCACTTTGCTCACCTTGGCTTCGTTACCGCCTAACTTTTCGCAAAGTTGAATGACTTGGTTCACCGTGTACGCTTTTGGCCCGGCTAACGTCAACACCTTCCCATTCGCTTCTTCTCTTCTCACCGCTGCCATGGTCATTTGTGCCACGTCTTGCGTGTCCAAGTACGCCGTTTTCGTGTCGTCGTCGGTACCCCACAGAGATTGCTCCTCCAGCACCGGCACGGCGTAGCCCGCAATCAACGGCTGCATAAACCCGCACAGTCTCAACACGACAAAGTTCATCCCACTCGCTTTTAAATACTCCTCAACCGCATACTTCATATTCATCAACGGCACGTCTCTGTACTTTTCGCATTTGTCGATGGAATAAAAGACGTACTTTTGGATGCCCATCGCGGCGGCGATTTGAATCGTATTCTTCTTGGCCTCCCAGTCGATGGCGTACGAGTCCTCCTCCGGTCTCGCCGTGGACGCGTCCACGATCGTGTGAATCCCAACAAACGCAGGCGGTAACGTTTCTGGTTTCGTCAAATCCGCTGAAACCGTGGTCGCTCCCCAATCTCTGAGAAAATCCGCCGGGTTCTGTCTCGGTCTCACCAAACACCTCACGTCGTAGCCTTCGTCCAAAGCTCTTCGAACGACTTGGCGACCTAAAGTCCCCGTGGCACCAATGACCAACATGGACGTCTTTCTGACTGGCGTCCCAGCCGGTGCGATTGGCGTTTCAGACGGTTTAGAAGAAGATTCTTCGCCCTCCGCGCGAACGATAGTGTTGAATCTCACCGCCGCTGCTCTCTGATGATGAGACGATGAGCTGGATGACGTCTTTGATGATTGTCTTCGAGAGGCGTTCATCATCTTAGACGCGCCGGTAAAAAAAGCCGACGTTTGCGGCGCGGTTTGCGTAAAACTCATCATTGTTTGTTATTATTATGGTACCGTATCACGTTCTTTCGTTTGTGTGTGTGTTAATATGTATCTACGTACGAAGAGCAACAGAACGAATAGTTATGAAGAAAGATAAAAAGATTAGTGGATAAAAAAAGCCAAGGTGGCAGAAGCCACCTGTCGCCTGTCTGTCCTCAAAAAGGAGAGAAAAAAAAAGAAAATGAAGGGCTGAAGCTTAATTATGCATCCATCGTAAGCCCACTCTGGAGAGCCCACTCTGGAGAGTTTTTTTAATTCTTCTTTCTCTCTTCTTTTTCTTTCTTCTTCTCTTGTTTTTCATCCACAGTCCTAATAAAAGAAAGAAAGCAAGAAAGGAATTACACGCGACGTTTACTACGGTTTAACTGTTGTTTGTGAGTGGTACACGAATAGATTTATACAAAATTGACTACCGCATCATCATCATCTCTGCTATATTTATTATTATATACCACAACCACAATCATTGTTTCAGATTGTGTTCTTTATTGTTTCTTTGTTCTCCTTCGCGTGTGCGAGCAAATTCTTGTTCATTCAGTCTCTCTTCTCCTTTTCGTTTTCCGCGTCCGAGAACGGACGCTCTTCGACCGTTTGCGTTGGCTCTTGAATCGGAGGGGTCGTCGCTTCTTCGTCTCCTTCTATCGTCTTCGCTTCAACGGTTTTTGCAACAATGGTTGGCCTTTGTATCAGTGGTTGGGCTGGTACTCTCGGCGCAACGGGTGCTGTCTTCGTCGTCTTCGGCGGTACCTCCCTCACCGCCTGTTTTTCTTCTTCTTCTATTTCTTCTTCCGTCATGCCTTCGAACGGGTTAATCAAAGGCGGTTGTTGCTGACGTTGGTTCAAAGCGTTCAACATTCTACTCAACGCTTCCACAGAGCCTCCTTCGTTCGGCGCCTCCTCCGCAGCTTTCATTTGCACTTTAATCAAGTTTATCAACATTTCAGTTTGCTGCTGTTGAGCGCGTTCGGCTTCCATCATCGTCTTTGTCCAAGCCGGGGTGATCGGCACCGGTGGAGGGACACTACTATCCTTCTCCGTCGATGTCACCGCTGGTACGCCGCCATTCTTCACGCGCAAAAATTCCGCGACGTTCTTGTCGTAGATAGATCTGAGCTGCTTGAAAACTCCGTCTTGCGCCGCATGGCGTTTGATCGCTTTCATTACCATTTCCATATCCACGACTGTCTTCTTTGGAGCGTCAGAGGGGAGAACATTGCTATCGATGTTATTGATACGCACATCAGAACCCGGTATTTCGTCAGAACTATCATCTTTGATCCCCAACTCGCGCGCGCGTTTGACATTCACATCGGCGAGCTCTGACATGGCTTTGGTATACGCCACCTGCTTCGGCGCCCCGAGATTTTTCGAAACGTTTTTCAACTGCTTACTGTAACCATCGCTTTGAGGTAAATCATTTTGAAAGCCTGCTTGCAGAATATTTTGTTGAGCCGTGTCGAACGACCGCATCGTCGTTTGTAGCGCGTGTGGTTGCGGTTGCGGTTGAAGAATCGCTCGCTGGGACTGCTCCGGCATCTGCTGCGGCGGTAACTGTTGCTGAACTTGCGTAATGATAGATGGAAGACCCGCGCGATGTTGCATAAGTTCTTGTTGAACGCGAGCTTGCACCAACATTTCAATGCGTTGTTGTTCGTCGAGCGCGCTCAGGTTCGGATTGCCGACGTTCGTAGGGAGCGTATGAATAACAGGAGGAGGAGGTAGCTTCACAACCGGCGCCGCATCGATACCGAAGTAATTTGGACTCGGAATTGACGCTGCTACGGCCATCATATCGGCGTTCGCACGTGTGGCGCCATCTTTCACCGCTTGCATGTGGTTATTGTTTCGTAACTTGGCGAGCTTTTGCTGCATTTGCATCTCGAGCAACTTTTGCACGTACAGCGCCGGAGGCGTTGGCCTTTTCGTCTTTTTCGGCTTCACCTCTTCTTCTTTCCTTCTAAGAAAAGCCCCGGGATTTTCGCGCGCTTGCTCGAGGGCTTCTGAATAGGCGCGAGCCGAGTTTTCGTGCATGCCGTCCTCGTTGATCTGCATTGAACCGTCATTCGACGACATCGATACGGTTTGTCGTTTTTCCCTCTCTCGCTCTTCTTGTAATATTTGAAGTTGAAGACGGTCTTCTTCAGCCTTTTTCGCGCGCTTCAACTCCTCTTTGAGCATCGCGTTCGCTCGCGCCCAGTCTTGTTGCTGCAACCGCTGTGTGTCGTTACTCACATTCGCCGCATGCGCGAGCTTCAACAAACCATCCATAGCCCCAATGTCACTGTGCATCGCTTGAGTTTCCTGTTTCTTCTTCATGAGCGCTTTCTCAAATTCTGGGCTGATCTTATCCGCTGGGCGTCTCTCTTTGTATGCTCTCGTCGATGCGTGTAACTTTTTCGGTTGCTGGTGAAGCTGCTGCTGCTGGAGTTGGAAATATTGCTGTTGTCTTCGCTGGAAATCTTGCTTTTTCGCGAGCTGCTCCGGCGACTGCAAGGCGGCGCGCTTCTTCGCTGCCGACCTGGATCTACTGTCAGCGTTCGACTTTGCTCTCTTATTATCGTACGAAAACATCGTTGGGAGCGAATCGTTCAGATCGTTGATGTTACGCATGCGCTTCGTTCCTCGATCGTCGTTACTATATGGATGCTTATGCTCTCGGGCATCCGCCGGAGGTGGAGGAGGAACGAATTCCGGAACAGGAGGAGGCTTATACTTCAGACACGCATCTTTGCCGCTGATGAGAGCCTCAAAGTCTGACGGCGTGTCCGGAATTCTCGGCGCGTGTTGCAATATCTTCATAACTAACGCTTTTTGCCGCTCTTTTTGAACCAGAAGCTGCGTCGCCTTCAAAATCGTTTGATAGTGTTCCAGCTGTCCTGCCGGACTTTTCGTCGCTCCGTAATTGAAGTAATTGTTATTATTATTATTATTATTATTATTATTATTGTAGACGGATTGATCACCGCTGCTCTTCTTTGCGTTCATTCTAGCAGGTGGTCGATCGGTATTGGCATGTTCTCCGACGGTCTTCTTTCTCCCTTTGGAGCTCTTCAAAACGTTCTCGATAGTTTCGCGATACTTCCGGCTCAACTCTTCCCGTTCTTGCGCCTCAAGCAACGAGGTGAGTTTCGTCTCCCCCCCGCGTTTACCCACTCTCGCATTGTACACAGCCATCGCATCTTTCTGAAGCTTTTGCATTTCGTTCAAGTTTTCATCGTCATCCTCATCGTCGTTTTTGTCCTTCGCCTTGTCATCTTCCGCGTTGCCGAGAAGGCGCTCTCGCGCTCGCGCTTCTTCATCATCATCTTCATCTTCTGCTCCTGCTCGGGGTCGTTTTTCTCCACTTTCCGGCTCTTTCTTCTCGTGTATCGCCGTCGTCGTTAAAGCACTTCTCGTCTTCTCGTCTTCTTCTTCTTCTTTCTCTTCTTTGTTTTTGTCCTCCTCGTCGTTTTCTCCGTCGCTCTTTTTGTTTTTCTGCCCTTTCTCTTCTTCTTCTTTATTTAAAACAAAAGAGCCGTTTCCTCCTATTCTTTTTTGAGCCTCCTCGTGAGGAAGGGCAACCTGACCCTGATTTTGTTCTCGTTGTTCTTGTTGTTGTTGCATTTCCCTCCTCTTTTCTTCTTCTTTGTCTTCTTCTTTGACGACGTTCTCGGCGGCGATCTCTTCTTCCCCCACCATCACCACATCTTCCTCCTTTTCCTCGCTCTTCTTTGACTTCTTCTTCTTCTTCTTCTTTGTGTTCGCGTCTTCTTTTTTCAAAGAAGAAACAACTAATTTTTCTTCCCCCGCGTTCTCTTCTTCCACCCCACCTGTGTCTCCTCCTTTTTCTTTTTCTTTTTCTTCCGCTCGAGGAACGACGAGCGGGTTTTTCGCGCTCGTCATCCTCTTCACGCTCACCGTCCACTCCTGGAAGTCTTTGACCCTCAGAGTCAATCTCGAATCGCCTTTCTTCAAATTCAACTGCCACGGCTTCGTGCTCTCCAACTTATCCAAGCGTTCGTGCACGCTCAAAGGGCAACTCGACCAAAAGAGCTGCGGGACGGACACATTTCTTTTCCCACCGCCCGTTCCAAACGTCGAAGAAATCGTCGTTTTCGTCGTCGCATTGATGAGATCTTCCTTGTCGCGACTCTTCCGTCGTTCCAAGCACCTCTCCAAGAACTGCTCCACGGTTTCGTTCACGAACACGGTGGCGTTTTGGACCACTCGCGTCGCTCTTCGCGTTTGAGCGTTGTTAGTATTCGTCGTCGTCGGGAGAGACGTTGAAGAAGGTCCAGATGAAGATCTTCGCACTCTCGTTTCTCTTTTCTCATAATTACGTTCGTCGTTCGTGGTATTCGCGTGTGTATTACTGTTATTATTTTGTCCGCCGCCGCCGCCGCCGCGGAAGGAGCTCCCGTCGTCGACGATTTCGACGATGACGGTACCCGCGACGACGGACGTGCTGTTCGACATAATAATAAACTTTTTCTGCCGCGCGCGCCGTTCGTGTAATGCGTTTGTGTGGTGTGTTTAAACTGCGGACGTGTGGTTCCTTTTGTCCTTTTTTGTCCTCCTTACAAAAAGTAAGCAGGATAATCCCAAAGAGGCAATTTAGGGTATTATTTTGCAACCCTAAATATAAATATAAATATCAGAGAGAAAACCTTGTTTGTGTTTAATCCGAGTCAGCTTTGACCTTTGAAAAAAAAAGTGTCACAACGTCATTCAGAGACATCGCGCGCGCGATCTTTGTCTACAAAAACCTTTCAAAAGCACTCTTTTACACAGCGACAGAAGAATCAACATGTTGCGACACGCGTCTGTTACTACCACGCGGAGACGCTCGTTTGACGCCGTCGTGAACGCAGCGCGAGCGGTACGTTTAGAGTAACAGACATTTTCGTATCAACTCGCTTTTTCCGTTTCCGCTTTGTGAGACGACGAGTCACAATTATTATTTTGAGAAAAACCTCGCGGGTTGTCGTTGGTTTTGAACGCTCACTTCTCTCTCTTTCCTCCTTTTTAAACGAACAGGCGTACACTTCGAGCACGAACCAAACGCTTTCGAAATCATTCTCCATGTTCGATGCGAAATACTCGGACGAAATGCCGTTAGGAAACGTGGCGAAAACAATTGGCACTTCGTTCGGTCCCGCCCTCGATGCGATCGAACAAGAGTACTCTCGCCGAGGCAAATTACAACAACAAGAACAACAGAAAACAACACAGCAGAATGGAGATATATACGTCCCAAAAATCCCACACGCGTTACCAATCAGTCGGATGGCTAAAGACAACGCCTTTTTACGAGACGTTTTGATTTACGACGAGAAGAAGAAAGTGAAACCGCGGTTGAGTTGGTACGATCCGTACGACAAGACCTGGGTGCCGAATAACTGGTTTCAAGACGGTTTAGCCGCGGATATGAAGTATTATTTCGGGGGCGCAAATACGAGCGAGGCGAGCGATGCGGCTGTGAATGGACGGACGTGAACGTAAGAAAATGTTGTACCTTTCAAAGGAAACGCGCGAGTAGTTTGCGCGACGCCAAAATAAATATCTCTTCTCCATTTTCGGTGACCGCTCCTCGAGGAGTGCCACTTCCGAAAATATAAAGAAGAAGCCCGCAAAAGAAAGAAAGTAATAAGAAAATCACGAAAAACACACGCGCTCTCTGTGTTGTATACTACCATCCAGGAATAAAGAGAATATAGCGCTACATCTACTACTACTAATACATATTGAAATGAAAGAAACAACTAATTCTTTCTTGTACGAATTAAAGAGTTCCCCCCTATAATACGCCTTTTCCAAACAGCCAAAGAGAAAAGTCCAAAAAATCACAAGTCAGATTTCTTCTTCAATTCTTCTTTGAAACAAGTACACCACAATTCATAAGGAAAGCACGCGCATATTTTACCGGTAGTACTTTATACATTTAATAAAGTTAATAATATGTTCGCTTTTCATTCCTCCTCTGCGCTCTTCTTCTTACCGGTTTTGTCATCGCGCACCACCATCACGGCTTCCCAAAGAGCGCGCGATCAAAAGCAAAATCAAACTCGACGATCCTTCGTAACGAACGCGCAAAAATCAGAACAACAACAAAGAAAAGTGGATGATGATTACAACATAGAAGCTGGAATTGAACCGTGTTTAGTCGGGTACGTGGACAAGGACACGAACGGCGTGGAGATGTATTGCTGTGAACAACCAGACGGGAGCATGGAGTGCCGGACGATGACGCCTTCTCACGAAGAGTGCGAGATATTTGACGAGAACGGAGACGTAAAGGTTGATTGTAGCCCAAACTTATCGGTCGAGCAGAAGTAAAAGCAGCGCGATCACGAACATCATCACGTATTGTATTTAAAAACAATAAAATATATGTATACAACAGCAAAAAACTTTATCCGCTATAAATAGTCATCGCTCGCCGGTCTTCGCCTTCGACTCGAAGAAGAAGAGGAAGAAGGTTCGTCCAAGCGCCTACTCGCGCTCGCTCTTCGCTCGCGAGGCGCACCTGAGATTTCCTCGTACTCGTACGGTCTGTCGACTGGATCTAAGTACGCATCAAACTGAGGTCGCGAGCCTCGTTTACCATCGGCATCCATTCGTTCGTACGATTGCGTCGGACGCATGAGCGGGATGCCTTCTTTCCTTCTCTCCCGTTGTTGTTGTCGTTGCGGTTCTCTCCTTCGACTTTGTTGTTGTTGCTGCTCTCTTTGTCTTCGTCTTCTTTGCTCGTACCGAATCATTTCCTCTTCTTCGTATTCGTCGTAATAGGAAGTCGTTCTTCTCCCCACACCTCTCCTGCTCGATTCGTTGTTGTAATACGGATCTTGTAAAAATGCTTCTTCTTCTTCCCACGGCGTACCGGCTAACTCCAACCTCTGTAACAAACTCACAGAAAGTTGTTCGACTCTTTGTTCGCATCCGTCTTCAACCAGAATCCGTTCGCGACCGGCATCGATCACCTCTCTCACATCGACTGCATAGGTAGAGATAACATCGTCTGGGATAGCCGATATCCCCCACGCGTCGACGATGAGTCGTTTGACAGAGCCGTCTTCTGGATCGAACTCGTAGTCTCGCACGCGTCCGATAAAGGCCCCAGCCTCGGTAATCACGTCGCAACCAATCAATGGACTCAAATTATACGATGACCATCGTCTTTCGACTGCATTTTCATCGTGGACTAACACAACGTCGCCGACTTGTCGCAAAGCGGATAATTTCACGTGATCTACGCCACCGGTTAACGCGTTTTGTCGAATCGCCAACGCTTCGACTGTCCAGTTTTCGGCGTCCACCCACATTTGCGAACACTGGCCTAAACGGACTCCGGAGGTTCTGGTGACAACTTCTTTACCCATCAACTGTGAACGCGTTAATGTGAACACGTCACTGCTGTTGTTATTGTTGATTGGTTGTTGTTTACTTTTTCTTCGACCACCGGAAGATGACGAAGAAGACGCGTCGTTTCTCACTCGTCGTTCTCTCGTCGTCGTCATCTCTTCGCCTTCACGCGCAGAAGACGATGGCCTTCTCCTTCTCGCGGTCGTCGTCCTCGTCCTCGTCGCTCGTCGTTCTCTCTCTCGACGTTCGAGTTCTTCCAACCCTCTCCTCGTTCTCGGCGGTCTCTCTTCCTCGAGTGGATAAAAATCTTCCTCTTCTTCGAATCTCATCTGTTTTATCTCTGGAGCAACTGCAGCAGCAGCAGCAGCAGGTCGTCGTTCCTCTTCAGTTTGCGCTCTGGAAACTTCTCGCATGGCGCCATCGATTTCTTCGTTCAAAGCTTGTCTCAACCTCTCTCGAGAAGACAAAGAAGCCCCTCTTTGGTTGCTGCTTTTTTCGTCGTCGTTTACGTCTGAATCGTCACCAACTTCTGCCGCCGACGTCGTTGCCTTCCCGAGAGAAGAATTCCCGCCGTCGTCCAATTCAGATTGCGCGACGAGACCAATTCCTCTCAACTGCGCTCTTTTTTTGAGAGCAGCGCGAGCAGCAGGCGCTGCCTTCGTCGGGGCAAAATTCTTGATGAGCGTTGGTCGGTGGAACGCAGCGGCAGCAGCGCGCGAACACGTCGTCGTCGTCGTCGTCGCGCTCATTTTCTTCAATAAATTGGTGAGAGGGTAAGACAACAAAACAAAAAGACTGACGACGAAAAGGAAAAATTTTTATCATTTTTCAAGCGAAAAGGACGAGGACGAAAACGCTTGTTTTTCTTTTCTGATGTTATAAAATAAAAAGAAAACACATGCGAGACAACGACACAAAAACGTTCTTCTTCCCTCTTAAATTCGTTGCGTGAGAAGATATACACATAAAAAATGGCGTGCGTCCAACCGCTGGGACTTCCTTTGCAAGACATCGTCGGGACTGGGTTCGAACACGAAGGCACGGAGAGAAATCGTTTGGCGAAACAAGGATGGAAAGAAGGCGATCTCGGGAAGGGTGATTTTAACGTCGAGAATGAATTCGAGAAGGAAATGAACCCGGTGGTTATCGATTACGACGGCGATGATGATAACGATAAAAGCGTTAAAGACAAAGACGCGGTTTTTTCGACGAACGCGTTCGATTTGAAAACCTACTTGGAAGAAACGTTCGAGGTGAAGATCAAAAGGGTTTTTCAACCGTCCCAAGAACGTTTTTGTTTCGTGACGTTCGAGAGCAACGCGGACGCGAGGAAGATGTGCGAGAAGAAAACGATCGAGCTGAAAGAGAAAGAAGAGACGTTAAAGGTGAAAGTGCACGCGGCGAAATATGCCAACGCGAAAGTTCAAAAGTGGCGCTTAAAAGTCCGCGAGGCGAAGGCGATGGATATTCTCAAGCAAAAAGAACCAAAAAGTGAAACCGGCGAAAGTTTAGGCGCGAACGTCTTCGCCGCCGAGGAGGAGTTGAACTAACTGAACGCGCAGCATTTCAAAGAAGAGGAGAAGAGAGAGGATTCAACAACACGATTCAATCAAAAACTTATTTATTTATTTATTTACTTATAATAATGATGCGAGGACGCCGATGTTTATGACGAGCGTTCTACGTATGATCTCTTTCTCTCTCTCAACTTTCAACTTTTTCGTCCCTCCGTTTTGTTTTTTTCCTTCTTTTCTGCGTGATTTTGCTCATCTCTCGTCGTCGTTCGGTTTGTTTGGTGATTTACGAGGCCGTCTAAAAACTTGTGGCTCTGGCTGTCTGGACGAGAGCAGAAAAATAAGAAAAAAATCCAAAAAAACGGTGACGACATCCCATCCTCATTTCCATTCGTGCGTCGCACATCTTCTCACGAACACACACTCACACACACGCGCTCGACGCGAGATGATGTATTCTTCCTTGTCTTCTTCTTCTGTTCTCGCGATGACGCATTCCACGACGACGACAAAAACGACTCCGCCGTTCGCGTCGACGAGGCGAGTCAAAGCAGCCGCTCAAAAGTGGGCGAAAAACACAACGGCGGCACCTTCGTGGAAGAGGAGTAATCCATTAACGACGACGACGACGCGCGCGAGAGCGAATGCCTTTGAAATGGGCGTAACGAGTGGTTTGAAAAGAGCATCCAATTTTCGATTAAACGCCGTGGACACGGAAGCACCTTCGTCGTCGTCGTCGTCGTCGAACAAAATTGAAACGCCGTTCGGGACGATTGATTTACCGCAGTTGCCAGAGTTACCGAAATTTGAGCTGCCAAATGCGTCTTCTTCCTCTTCCTCTTCTTCCTCTTCTTCCTCTTCGTCTTCTTCGCAACAACAAGACGCCATCGCGCAAATCGCGCGACAGTTTGCGAAAACCATGGAAGATTCCATCCCGAAAGACGTTCAAAAGAACGTCTTCAGAGCGCAATATACCGCCGCTGTATCGGCGCGATTCTTGTTCTTTTTAACGAACGGGGTTGTCGCTTCCAGAGGCGGGTCTCGAGCGGACGTGGACGGCGTCGGCGTGGCGAGCGCGGTGGCGAAGATTTTGTTGGAAGAAAATAACATCGACACGAAACCGTTTGAAGATACGATTCGACCAATGGTCAGAGCTGCGGATGCAAACTTAACCACAGCCGGTAACTCCCCGGAAAAAGAATCCGAAGGCATGACGGAAGAAGCGGCGAGAGACGTTTCTGCGTTTCTCGAGGCGCACATGTCCGCTATTTTGAGCGTGTTCAGAGAAGAAATGGAACTCATCGAAAACGAAGAGTACAAGTTTCCGTACGATATGAACCCGGTTACCGCGCCGTCCTACCAAACGAACTTATTGCAAGTGTTGAGAATTTCCAGAGACAACATTCGCGATCAACAACAAAAAGTGCAACCGAGAAGGCAACGCAAAGACGGCGGGCAAGATCTTTTGAGCACGTTTGAAATCGACGAGAAAAGGTACCCGAAGTACTACGCGCAAAACTTCCACTACCAGACCGACGGGTGGTTGTCCAACGAGTCCGCGAGATTGTACGATTTCCAAGTCGAGACTTTGTTTTTAGGCTCCGCGGATGCCATGAGACGACGATGCTTGCCGCACTTAAACAAGTACTTGAAGTCGCAAAAGAAAAACGCAAAGTTGTTGGACGTGGCCACGGGCACCGGGCGATTCCTCACGTTTGTCAGAGACAACAACCCGGAATTGGAGTGCACGGCGCAAGATTTGAGTCCGTTTTATTTAGCAAAAACGAGAGACAACCACAAAGCGTTCGACAAGAACGGCGGCAAGTTGACGCTTTTAGAAGCCAACGCGGAAGATATGAGCACTCTTGAGGACGGCTCGTTCGATGCGGTCACGTGCGTGTACTTGTTCCACGAATTGCCGCCAGAGGCGCAAAAGAACGTCGTCAAAGAAATGTCGAGAGTTTTGAAACCGGGTGGTAAGTTGTTCTTCGTCGACTCGGCGCAAAGAGGCGACGGGAAGAGAATGAACATGGAAAAAGAAATCGACCAAGCGTTGGAGAACTTTCCAGTTTTTAGCCACGAACCGTACTACCGCGCGTATTCCGAGTTGGACTTGAAGAACTTGTTTAAAGAAGTTGGCGGGTTAGACTGTGAAGCCGAAGAGTTGGCGTGGGTTTCAAAGACTTTGGTGTTCCAAAAGCCCGGCGGAGATGAAAGCTCGGCGATGAACGGCGCGAGCGTCACGGAGTTGAGAGACGACGACGAGGATGTCGACGAGAGCGTCTTAGCCGCGGCGAACGAGTTGAAAGCCGAGATGAGAAACTCAACCGTCGCCCCAGTCGTTGAAGAAATGGAGCAGAAACCAGCGGTGGAGGAAATCACCTGGGCCGGCGAGGCGTCAACCAAGGAAATTTTCGAACAAGTCACTCCGGAAGTCATTGAAGAAAAAGAGGATGAACAAAACTAAATCTCTCCTCTTCATCATCATCCGCGTGCGAGCGCTATTATATACTATTTAAATTAATACACACACGTACACTGTAATCTAATCTTATAACCACATCTATATTACTATCAATCTAAACTACGCCATCTACTCACTTACTTTGTTCTTTACGCGTTCGAAAACATCTTCGCGACGTGAAAATCAGAAAAGTGCAACACAAACGCGCACAACAAAAACGTGCCCACGTAATTCTCAATCCTCAAGTACGATTTGGAGTTATCTTGCGTCCCGTAACCTCGTTCGTTATCGAAAAAATCGTTATCATCGTCGTCGTCGCTATTACTATTATATCCTCTCGATTCCGCCGCCTCTGAAATCGCCTTTGCGTTTGCAAACAACGAATCCATCAATCTCGCCAACAATTGCATGAACACGTCGATGGACCCTCGAAATCCTAAATTCTTCCAATCTAAACCTCTAGAAGCTAACCCTAAGCTTAAATTCCTCGTCTCCTCGAACACGATCGATGTAAATCTTAAAGCCAACAACAACGTGAACACAATCTCGTCCGTTTCAACTTTAAATACCTTCTTCAACGGCGTCAAGTACCAGCGCATGGCAAACGCCAACGATTCCGGCGTCGTAGTGCACAACGCCATGTGCGCCGACTGCAACGCCGTAAATGTCACGCACGCCGCGTTCGTCGCAATCGTCACGCCTCTCCTCGTCACGTGAATCGGTCCAAAATTCAAAATTGCGTACTTATAACTCGTCAACAAAGCTATGCCCTCCACGTTCTCCAACCCTTCCAACGCTGCCGCCGGTTCTCTCGGTTGCGTCAAGAGCGGCACCCCGTCGCTCCCGATCGCCGCAAACACGAACAAAGCCAGCGCTAACACGCCTAAATTCCTCGTGTGTGACCCCCACACTTTCCTCGGTAAACTCGTTGCCGAAGCCAAGACGAGAAAAAGACACACGCACACTCTCTCCACCGGTTCGTTCGCCATAGACGGACACAAAAGTAACGCCACCAACCACGCCTGTTTCAGTCTCGAATCCAACTTGTGTAAATACGAGGTTGGAGAGGCCACGTATTGCCCGATTGGCACCGTTGGAAGCTCGAGAAATCTCGTCAAAACTTTCTGTTGCATCGGTGGTGTGTTGTTTTTGTTGTTTTTGTCGTTCGAATCGTTTTTGTCGTCGTAAAAAACGCCTCCCGCTTTCGACGGTGGTGGCGATGATGTCCTCCGCCTTCGCCTCTTCCTCCCCTTTGAAGCAGCCAAAGTGTGTTGTTTTCGGGGTCGTTGGAAAAGGAAACGCGACGATAAAGACGACAAAGAAGAAGAAGAAGAAGAAGAAGAAGAAGAACAAAAAGAAGAAGAAGAAACTCTGCCTCCCACCATTTTCATCGGTGTTGTTGTGTGCGCGCGCATCATCGTCGTCGTCAAAGTCGATTTTTTGAAGAGATGATTTGATGATGATGATGATGATGATGATGATGATGATGATGAGAGACGTTTTGTGCAACAGAACTTTTCTCTTCTTCTCGACAGACAGAAGAAAACCTCTCGAGTCGAGTGAATTTTTTTCATGTGTTTTCTCCTCCCAGACAGCAGAAGAATTCAAACAGAAGAAGACCAAAAAAAAAAAAACCTCATCTCTGCCAGAATGCAAAAAAGAAATTTAGAGGTCCCCCCACATAAAAACAATTCGGATTAAGAAAAAAAAGATGATGTCCTCTCACAATCATCATTTGTTGAAAGAACGCGCACTTCTTGCTTGGTGTGAATAAAGAGATGCATCGTAATCATCATCGTCATCATCATCGTCCGTAAAAGAAAAGAGAGGTTGTCTTGAAAGTGTTCTTCTCGTTTTTTTAATTAAGAAAAAGGATGAGGCAGAAGTCGAAGAACCCGAAACGTTGTTTTGTGGCGTACGATTTCCAGTACCCCGGAAAAAAACGATCCCGAACACCACCACTCGAAGAAGAAGAAGGCAACAACAAAGAAGACAAAGAAGAAAGAGCGGGAAAGAACGAAGACGGGTGCGACAAAAGAGATGAAAATGAACTCGAACGACGACGGAAACTCTCTAAAATGGGCGCGGAGATGTTGT
>Ga0233450_10000477_pt1 | contig 46060 bp, 44 predicted proteins | sample 011ome_30_FD_189956 | JGI IMG/M metagenome (GOLD analysis project Ga0233450, IMG submission 189956) | Coastal salt marsh microbial communities from the Groves Creek Marsh, Skidaway Island, Georgia - 011501CT (spades assembly) | ecosystem: Environmental > Aquatic > Marine > Intertidal zone >... | reverse complement strand
CGGTAGGCTGCCCGGTAGGAAGAGAGCTGGGTTGACCGGTAGGTTGCCCTGAAGGAATACTGCTGGGTTGACCGGTAGGCTGCCCGGTAGGAAGTGAGCTGGGTTGTCCGGTAGGTTGTCCTGAAGGAATACTGCTTGGTTGTCCGGTAGGCTGTCCTGAAGGAATACTGCTGGGTTGACCTGTAGGTTGCCCTGAAGGAATACTGCTTGGTTGTCCGGTAGGCTGTCCTGAAGGAATACTGCTGGGTTGACCGGTAGGTTGCCCTGAAGGAATACTGCTTGGTTGTCCGGTAGGAATCCCACTTGGTTGTCCTGTAGGCTGCCCTGACGGAATACTGCTAGGTTGTCCGGTAGGTTGCCCTGAAGGAATACTGCTAGGTTGTCCGGTAGGCTGCCCGGTAGGAAGTGAGCTTGGTTGTCCGGTAGGTTGTCCTGAAGGAATACTGCTTGGTTGTCCGGTAGGTTGTCCTGAAGGAATACTGCTCGGTTGTCCTGTAGGTTGCCCTGACGGAATACTGCTAGGTTGTCCGGTAGGTTGCCCTGAAGGAATACTGCTAGGTTGTCCTGTAGGCTGCCCTGACGGAATACTGCTAGGTTGTCCGGTAGGCTGCCCGGTAGGAAGTGAGCTTGGTTGTCCGGTAGGTTGTCCTGAAGGAATACTGCTGGGTTGTCCTGTAGGTTGCCCTGACGGAATACTGCTAGGTTGTCCGGTAGGTTGCCCTGAAGGAATACTGCTAGGTTGTCCGGTAGGTTGCCCTGAAGGAATACTGCTTGGTTGTCCGGTAGGAATCCCGCTTGGTTGTCCCGTAGGCTGCCCTGACGGAATACTACTAGGTTGTCCGGTAGGTTGCCCCGAAGGAATCCCACTTGGTTGTCCGGTAGGCTGCCCCGAAGGAATCCCACTTGGTTGTCCGGTAGGCTGCCCCGAAGGAACCCCACTTGGTTGTCCGGTAGGTTGTCCGGTAGGTTGTCCGGTAGGAGGTGGTAGGTGTCTCCACCAGGTTACAGTATCAATAGTAGAAGCCCCTGATATAACATCTATATTGTTATCTCCATCTACATCTATAGCAAATATAGTAGATACTCCAGTATCGATTGTTGTAATTGTGTATTCTGTAAAACTCTCCGAACCATTGTTTTCCCACCAAGAAACAGTATTATCAGTAAATGTAGATGAAATAATATCAATATCACCATCATTATCCATATCTATAGCTATTATATCTGATACGCCCCCAGCACTACTGGTAATTACATGCTCGGTAAAACTCTCTGAACCATTGTTCTCCCACCAAGAAACAGTGTTATCAAGTTTAGACGCAGTTACTATATCCATGTCTCCATCACCATCCATATCTATCGCGATTATTTTTGTAGCACCATCAGCTGTACTCGAAAGTACATGCTCGGTAAAACTCTCTGAACCATTGTTCTCCCACCATGAAAAAGTATCATCTAGGTAAGCGGCAGTTAATATATCCATATCTCCATCCCCATCTATATCTTCTGCTGATACAAACCGAACACCAGCAGCACTACTTGTAATTACATGTTCTGTAAAACTCTCTGAACCATTGTTTTCCCACCAAGAAACAGTGTCATCGCGATTAGACGCTACTAATACATCTATATCTCCGTCATCATCTATGTCTGTTGCAAATACTGACCGAGCTTGATCCGCATTACTGGTAATTACATGTTCTGTAAAACTCTCTGAACCATTGTTTTCCCACCAAGAAACAGTGTCATCACGATTAGACGCTACCAATACATCTATATCTCCGTCATCATCTATATCTATAGCAAATACCGACCTTACTTGGTCCGCATTACTGGTAATTACATGTTCTGTAAAACTCTCTGAACCATTGTTTTCCCACCAAGAAACAGTGTCATCGCGATTCGAACCAATTAATATATCCATATCTCCATCACCATCCATATCTATAGCAAATACTGACCTAACATCATCAGCTGACGTTGTTACAATGTTCTCTGAATCGGTTGTAAAATGTGTTGATGTTAGTAATTTTCTTCTGTTATAATCCGCCTCTATTTCAATTGATTTATATAATAAGAGTAAAATGGGTATTACATAATGTAATATCATTGATATAATATAACACATATTTTTATATTATACAAGTAAGTTATGTTTTTACACGCTCCCACCTTTTAATATGTTTTTTTTTGTCTTTACTTCTTTTAACATATACCCATCTGTTGTTTTTCTACGAACAAGCATTGTATTGTCGAACATATCGTCAATGGAAAGATCATTATCATAATTATGGATAGTATCGTGACATTTTTCACAAACTGACATTAAATTTGCAGGATGGTTTTTATGAAAACTTCCAATAAACCCATTCTTATCTGCATCTTTCTGGTGATTTATATGATGAATTTCGTCACCCAGTTTTTCGTTACACATTTCGCATTTACCGCGTATTTTTTTACTATTGTATCTAGTTTTATCATTGGACAATTCGCCGCGAGTATTTGGATAATATTTGTTTCTTATTTTGTAAGCTTCTTCCATAAATTCTTCTTCCAAATATAATGATTTACATACCTCAAGTCCATATGTTCTAGGTCCCGAACCTTCACGTAATGTACGGTCATATATTAGCTGGTCCGCTTCTCTGTCAAACGTGACTGACATATGATATGAATGTAAATTAGTTAAAGCACGAATTTCTTCAAAGTCTACTATTTCATGAAAATGAGTAGCAAAAATAAAAGAAGACTTGTTTTTATGTAATTTATTGAGTCCAGCTACAAATATACTCAAAGCTGATTCCATTTCGGTACCAGAGCATAATTCATCTCCTAAAACTAGACTGTCTTTATCTGCCATTTTCATTATTACCCGCAGTTCAGACATCTCAACCGCAAATGTAGATAGCCCTTTGAAAATATTGTCGTTACCCAAAATACGCGAAAATATTGCGGTATATGGCTTATACTTAAATGAACTACATGGAACATATATACCCGACTGAGCCATAATAACGGAGATTCCAAGAGCGCGTATTAAACTGGTTTTACCTACTGCGTTCGTGCCATATAATAATATTCCATCTTTACGTTCTTTCTTATTTTCATGTTTCATATTACCTATGCTAATATCATTCGTAACATATAGTTCATTTTGTTGTATATGCTCTATTAAACAATGACGTAAATCCATCGCGGTTACGTAAGATTTTTCTGCTTTATCATTGATTTCCGGTTTACAATAATTATACGTTCTTGCTACAAATGCTTTACATATGATGACGTCTAATTTCGAAATATATCCGGATAAACATTCTAACTGTTCGAAATGTTCGTAAGAAAATGAAGTGATTGTCTGTAAATACACTTTAGAAATAGTAGTATTAATCTTTTCCTTTGTATCAAAAATACACCGGATTATAGCTGTCAACTTAGAGAACTCGATATTCATATTACTTGAAGATGCCTTTGAGAAACAAATTTGACTCGATTTGACGACAATTTTATTAATATTATTATTGTTTTCCTTCTCGTATGTTTCCATATGAGTTTTCAATAATTGAGAGCGTTTATTAGTTATCTGTAAGAACGTTCCGCTTTTTTCAGTTTCGTGGATTCTTATATAATCGGTATCGCTATTTTTTTCATATTTCTTCATAATCATATTCAAATAGTTTAAAATGTCAGTGAAATCCTGTTGTGATTTATTATAGGTTTCAATTAGTTCATCCAATTCACTTGAAATGCCCGGCTGAATAATATTTTGTGGAAAAGTAGTCATAGATGATATATTTTTGCATTCGTCTAATACAAAGTGAGTTTTTAAAAATTGAGTAACTGCTTGTGTTTCTTGTTCTATATATAGGTTTGGTTCTATTCCCGAATGAAGACCCACAATATCTTTCGTCAAATAATGACACATATCAGGCAACTCCCATAGACATATATTTAATTGTTGTATTGTTATAATTCCGTAATATAGTTTATAAATGGAAGAAGGGTATATCTTTTTTACTATTAATTGACGACACATTTTTTCCATATCATGAATTTGTTTCAGTCGTCCACGAAAATGTTCTACCAATGCATAATTATCTTCCATTAAAAGAAGTTCGGTCATCATATACTCCATATTCAACCATTCACTATCAAATACTGGATTAGTCAAGTTATATTGGAATTTACGCTTACCCATAGGGGTACAACATTTATTCAATAATGTTAACACTGAAGATAGTTTTCCATACTGCTTACTTTCCATAATATTATCGTCAATTATATTTAACTGCTTTAATGTATGGTTCGCCAAAACCATTCTGTCAGAGGTATTATTAAATTCAGGTATAGATATCTTTCTCACCAATTCACTATTGTGTTCTTGGATAAAGTCTAGTAAATAACAAAATGATTGTGTTGCTATCGTATCTGTTTGAAATTCAATACATAAGTCATACGTATCTTCCTTAAAAAACGTACTCAACAGTTGTTTAATATATCTCTGTTCGCTACACCGTGATACCTTTAAGTTCATGTTTTCACCATTACATACACGATGAATGCTACTAGAATTAATACCCGAATATTGAATTATTTTATTTAAATCTTCATCCTCAAAAGGGGTTATCATAATAATTTCACTTGGTGAGTAAACTGAGATGTATCTTTCTAATTCATCAAAGGTTGTTGTATTCATATAAAAGGTTGTTTCATATTGAAAAATATACGATTTTCCTGTAAAAATATTAATGACTGAGATACCATAAACAATGGTATCACGTATATTAGTTGCGGTTTTACCCTTTCGTTTTACGGGTTTATATGTTTCCATCCAGATACACATTATATTGTTAGTCATGATTGGAGAACTATCTGTTTCACAAGAAATTAACGTACCCGGTGAATATACCTTATCTAACACACGAGTTACTACTTTTCCCTCTTTCTCCTGAATGTAGACTGGAATCGTATACCCATATTCAGTTAGACGAGATATATATTTATCTACCGTATAATCGCGAAATCCAGCCATTAAAACGTTGCCGTTATTATATGTTATTTTTTTCTCTGAAATATTCAATTGACATAGTTCAGCTACTTCAGATATATTACTCCCATTAATTTCATTGTCGCCAGTTTTAATACCATATATTTCAAAAAAAGCTCCAACTTGCAATAATACGACCATTTTCTTACCATACTCTTGACGATACTTGTCGGTTAATGTGAAATATTCGGTATATATACTAACATTACTTGTTGATTCTGCCTTCATACTTACTACGATGTTCTCATGGGTTATGTTTATATTTATTTTTTTAATATTTATTTTTTACTATTTATTCTACATAATTGTAAAGCATCATGATTACATCGCGTATGACGTTTAGTAGTACGTACCTACGTCTTCGTCGTCGAATAGCATATCGTAGAAAATACATACGATTTAATAGATAATCCAAAGTAGACACTATAGACCTATCCAATGTTGCCATTTTCAGAGCTATTTGTTCTACCATTTCGATTAGTATACCTGGACTACGTCTCAATCGAATATCGTTTGAAAGCATATACAATCCGTATAATATTTCTTTTATTTTGAATATAGTCTCCATATATGTATTTTCTGGGTATTCCGGTTCTGGTTCCGGTTCTGGTTCTGGTTCTGGCTCTGGCTGAGGTTCCGGTTCTGGTTCTGGTTGAGGTTCCGGTTCTGGCTGTGGTTCCGGTTCTGGTTCTGGTTCTGGCTGAGGTTCCGGTTCTGGTTCTGGCTGTGGTTCCGGTTCTGGTAGTGATGTAATGGGAGGTAGTACATTTTCTTGGAACTGTCCTATCATATTTCCGGGAGGTGCTGTATTCTGTGTGACATCGGCAATGCGCGTTTGTGGATTATATGAATACCCCATACCATATGTAGTGCTCGATTTCCAAACTAAACATGTAAAATGTCCGGTTCCAGGAGAATACCCTGGATTATTAAAATTATACAATTTTATCTCGTCATACCACAAGTCTATGCTCTTCTTTATTAATTCCATCATATTATTACCTTGACCTTGAAAATAAGCCAAGTTCTCCCCATACCTTTTATCGTTACTGTGTTGAAATAGATTATTACTCACAAGATAATACGAATATTCCTGTGAAAAAAGTGCAATGGTATCGTCCCATTTCATCGGAGGAGAACCATGACGAGCCCTATATGCATTTATATATTCTGTAATTTCATTTTGTTGGTCTCGAGTTATTGTTGGCTGTTCTATCGACATATTATACAATTTACGTACATTATATCATCCTAAATATTTTTATTTGTATGATTTTTGATACCAAGTATGGTAATGTAAATACAATCATATAAATATAAGTACAGTTTTTACAAATGTAAAATTGATTTCAACGAGTACATTACTACAAAAGTATCAAGATAACAAAATGGAGAACGACGAATACGACTACGAGAACTTTTTAGATATTGACGACAATGATATCTTTATACGGAAATACTCTGATGATAATATACCAATATACAACAAACGATTATCCCCGTCACCGGATTTGATTAAAGAACATGAAGAATATTATCATCAGCCGCTAGTAAAACGACCATATATGGTGTCTGTTTCATATAAAAAGTGCGTATTGTATACACAATTTACAGGAATTATTATTATGGTAATATTATGCGTATTATATTACTACCACCTTATTCATTACTATTGATGTAGTTATATAATAAGGTATCTGGATTATGGTTATGTATTTCCCCGCAGACTAAGGACATACTTTCATACATTTGTCGTAAAACATCATTGGGTGTTATTGACCCTACACGAATTATACCATGTTTAATCAGGTATTTTTTCACGTCTTGTATAGGGGTTTGTTTTAATAGTTGTTTCTTTGTCGAAACTCGGTTTCTTAGAGTTTTATTTGAAACCAATACTGATACTTTGGGTGCAACTGTAGACCGTCCAACCTTGTAGGTTCGTCGCAGCGTTTTTTTCCGCCTGAGTTTTTTAGGTTTGTTATTATTCGCCATCCGACTTAATATATCATTTCTCTGTTTCAATTCACTCATTTTTTTCATACCATCATTAATTCTGTTCTCGATTATACTATTCGTATTAGTTGTATTAGTTGTAGTATGGTTGTTTTCATACACGCTAGATGAAACGGGTTGTGATTGCGTTGATGTGCTATTTGGAATAGTAGGTGGTATATTAGAAACCAAGGGAGAACTACCGCCAATGTGGAGAGTTGGGCGGTTCGTTTGTGTTTTATTCAAATAATTTCGATATGTCGGTAGATTACCATTTTTTAAGCATCCGTACTTTGGTGTCGATACTACTTCCACTATGTCGTTTCTTGGTTGTTGAACGTTAGGTTGCGATTGATGAATATTGTCGGTTGGGTATCTCCGCAAGGTTGTATTTTTGGGAACATTGGTTTCATGTTTCTTTATTAATCTATCCAAATAATCCCGCGACGAAGTATCAAAGTTTCTATTAAATTTATCGATATTGTCTCTATTTGTATTTTGTATAGAAGGTGTCGGTGTTTGTGTAGTGGATTGAAGTGTAGTATTATTATTATGTAATCGTTTATATCGCTCTTCTTGTTGTTTTCTTATCATATTCAATAACGATTGTTTTCGCAAGGTTTGTTGTTTTCGATTAGCTACCGATTTTACCCGTATTTTTTCTTGGGGGGGCTTCTTTGATTGGGATTTTCTTGTCTTATTATTATTATTCGAATATGTGAACTCATTCATGTTGATTGATAGTATTTTATTATCACTCATCTATCTATTATTTCTTGTCGTATAATTATTGTTACGAAAAGAAATATCAAGTCATAACTAATATTCTAATTCCCTAAACATACTTTTTATACGTATAATGACGATATAAATATTTGTTTTTTATGCTCTTTGTTAGACAATAACATTTTCAGTCCCGAATTTAAATCGTCTTTGGTTATTTGTCTCTTTATGTTCTTAGATTTACCATATATACGTCGTCCATGACATATTTTTACATACGTTATTAAAAGTTCTATATCCCTTCCGTAACTGGTCAAATGGTCTTTATTTGCGTGAAACCATTTCTCATTTAAAATGTCGTCATCTATCATTTTCCAATCCTGCGAGTTTATTTTTCGTTCAAATATATGCATTAATTCTTTTGGTGTATACGTATCTATTGTAAACCGCCATATAAAACGTGATTTTAATCCTTGATTTGCTTTGAAAAATGTATTATTCAATTCGTCTTCATATCCTGCTATAATTACCATTAAATCATCTTTATAGTCACTAAGAGACTCACATAATACATCTAAGCATTCTTTTGAAAACGAATCGTTACTGTCATTATTTGCCAATGAATATGCTTCGTCAATAAATAAAACGCCACCTAGACTTTCTTCTATTATTTTCTTCGTTTTGATAGCAGTTTGACCTAAATACCCTGCAATCAAATCATTACGTGTTATTTTTTTAAAGGTATTGTTGTTTAAAAACCCCATCTTTGAATACATTTTTCCTATTATTTTCGCGATTTCGGTTTTACCTGTTCCGGGAGGTCCATAAATAACGGTGTGTTTATAATCTCCACCCGACGCACTCGTATGGAGTCCTTGTATAAAATATAACAACTGGTCCAATATGGACTGTTTCAGTGCTGTTAGTCCTACCATTTCATTTAACATGATAAGTTCTTCTTTAATCTTATGAAGAGATTCCAAATCAATATTATATTCTGTATCTGCTTGGTACTCATATGTGTCAATGATATGTAGTAAATCCTCAATCGCGTTTATTTCTATATCTATAGTTTCTTCGTTCACTTTGGCAGTAACTTGATTAATTGAAATGTCGTGTTTTGGTCCGTCTTGTTCTCTATGGTTCACTGGTTTCATTGAAAATATTGGACTAACGTAAGTATCGCGCGTTATGGGTTTATAATCGCAATCTATGGCTGGTATATTTTGCATATTCAGATTTAAATAATTATACCGTATAGTTTGTCTGAGTACTTCATATTCACCTGTAACAATGCTTTCGTTTTTGGAATAATTATCCAAGAAGGTAATAAAATTCGTATATTTAGTATTTGCCATTACCCAATATAAATCGTAACATCTATATTATTTGTGTCGAACAAAATAAAAAATTGAAACACACACATATGAGTATTATAATGTAATTTCAGTAAAAATGAAGTACGACTTAAAATCAGCAGTATCTTCCCAAAACCCCTTCGGTATGGTCGTTGACAACGACACCCATAAAAATGCTAGTTCAAGCGAAAGCGATAGTATCCAAGCTATCATCGCGGCAGAAAATGACAAAATAAATAAGAAAATCAACGATGTCATCGCAGCAATTACCCCAGACGAAGTCAAATTGTTAGAACATCTTGGAGATTATACGGAAGAACCATATAACCTCATTGAATCTTATTTTGACGGTAAACATTTGGAGCGTCTAGTTAGACATCAATTGGAATCATACAATAATTTTGTGAATTTTCAAATACAAAAAACAATCCAAATGTTTAATCCAGTTGTGATTCGGTCAGAGCATGACTATAATGAAAGTAAAGACAAGTATTTTCTCGAAGTATTCATTAACTTTACAAACTTTAAGTTGTATCCTCCTCAAATTCACGAAAACAACGGTGCGACAAAAACGATGTTACCTCAAGAAGCTAAGTTGCGAAATTTTACATACGCGTCAACCATGACTGTTGATATTAATATCAAATATGTGATACGCAATACAGAAAATATGGATACACCCAAGACGGTTGAAAAGATTATTCCTAAGATTAATATCGGTAAGCTACCGATTATGCTTAAGTCCTCTATTTGTGTTCTGACGCAAAACCCACATATTAGTCATCAACAATCGGGAGAATGCTCTATGGATTGTGGAGGATACTTCATTATTAAGGGTTCAGAAAAAACAGTTCTAGGGCAAGAAAGAGCCGCAGAAAATCGTATATATTGTTTCGACGGCAAGAATACGACAAAATGGAATTATGTTGCCGAAATTAAATCTGTTCCTGATTTTAAATGTATCTCCCCTAAGCAGATTGAGATGATGATTGCGAGTAAGAACAATGGGTTTGGTAACGGTATCTACATTACGATTCCTCGTATTAAACAACCAATTGAACTATTCGCAGTATTTCGTGCTCTTGGAGTTATTACAGACAAGGAAATTTGTAATTATATTTGCCTTGATATTAACGATAGTAATTTACAAGAAATTGTTAGTTTCATTCAAGCTTCCGTGATTGATGGGAATAAATACATGTCACAGGAAGTAGCCATGGAACATATTACTACATACGCAGCATACACCCCTATAAATATGGACCGGGAAACCGGACAACGTAAGAAACAAGAATTCGCAAAAGAAGTGCTAGAAACAGACTTATTTCCTCATTGCCAAACCGTAGACCAGAAAAAATATCTGCTCGGCTATATGGCACAAAAACTCATTAAAACCAGTCTTGGCATTTTTAAAGAAGATGACCGAGATTCATATACAAACAAACGCATTGAACTGACTGGCACTTTGTTGAACAATCTTTTCCGAAATTACTTCAACAAACTAGTAAAAGAAATGCAGAAACAAATCGTTCGTGAAATTAACAATGGTTCTTGGCGTTCCATGGAAGATTACCAAAATATTGTCAATACTACAAACATCTACAAAATTATGAAATCAACTACTATTGAAAATGGAATTAACCGTGCTTTATCTACTGGAGATTTCAGCATTAAACAGTCAAATAGCAGCAAAGTTGGAGTAGCACAAGTTCTAAACAGACTTACCTATGTATCTAGTTTAAGTCATTTGCGTAGAATCAATACTCCCCTAGAAAAGAGTGGCGAATTAATCGCACCTAGAAAGTTACATAATACCACCTGGGGGTTTCTATGTCCGGCAGAAACTCCAGAGGGTCAGTCGATTGGCGTCGTTAAAAATATTAGTTACATGGCACATATTACCATACCTACAAGTAGCGCGGCACTATATCAATATGTAGAACCACACATCACATCGGTCAACAATAGCAATCCAAAAGATATGCATGGCAAAGTCAAAGTATTCATTAATGGTTGTTGGGTTGGAACCGCACATAACCCAATCGAGTTGTATAACGACATGAAAGAAAAGAAATACAAAGGTATCATTAATATTTATACTTCGATCATCTTTAATTACAATACCCTGGAAATTCGTATATGTAATGATAGTGGTAGACTCACGCGCCCAGTTCTGCGAGTCAAAAACAACCGTGCTATTATCACTACTGACATTATTAATAAGCTATCTTCCAAAGAATTGTCTTGGAATGACCTGCTAACGAATTGTAAACTGGATGAATCTGTAATTGAGTACATTGACCCCGAAGAGCAAAACTTCTCTATGATTGCGATGAAGAGTAAAAACAGCTACTTACAAGACATCAATGCCTATTTCCAATATACTCACTGTGAAATTCACCCCAGCACTATATTTGGAGTGTTGGCGTCATGTGTTCCATATCCGGAACATAACCAAGCTCCCAGAAATACTTACCAATGTGCCATGGGAAAACAGGCTATGGGCGTATATGCTACCAATTACGACCAGCGTATGGATAAAACCGCCTATGTGTTGAATTATCCTACACGTCCATTAGTAGACACGCGTCTTATGAATTTTATCCACCTGAATCAAATCCCCTCTGGAACACAAATTCATGTAGCAATTATGACTCATACTGGATATAATCAAGAAGATAGTGTATTAATTAATAAGGGGTCTCTTGATAGAGGATTGTTCTTGGCTACAATTTACCACACAGAAAAAGATGAGGACAAAAATATCATACGTGACGAAATTATTCGCGGACAACCCGACCCTACCAAAACCAAAGGTATTAAGTTCGGCAATTATAGCAAATTAAATGCGAACGGATTTATTCCTGAAAATGAATTGGTTGAAAATAGGGACGTTATTATCGCTAAAACCGTGCCGATTAAAGAAAACCGAAACGACCCTATGAAAACAATCAAGTATGAAGACCAAAGCAAAACATTCAGGACTACGGAAGAAACCTATATTGATAAAAATTATACTGGTCGCAATGGCGATGGATATAATTTCGCAAAAGTTAGAGTACGCGCGTTAAGAAAGCCTGTACTTGGTGATAAATTTAGTTCCAGACACGGACAAAAGGGTACTGTTGGTAATATTATTCCAGAATGTGATATGCCCTTTACAAAAGACGGTCATCGCCCTGATATTATTATTAATCCACATGCGATTCCGTCCAGAATGACTATCGGACAGCTGAAAGAAACTTTACTAGGAAAAGTACTGCTAGAACTTGGAATGTTTGGCGACGGAACTAGTTTTGGAAATCTGGATGTTGCGACAATAGCTAAGGAATTACAAAACCTCGGCTATGAAAGTTATGGCAACGAACTGTTATACAATGGTCTAACTGGAGAACAACTAGAAACTAGCATTTATATTGGACCTGTGTTTTACCAGAGATTAAAGCATATGGTTACCGATAAACAACACAGTCGTTCTATTGGTCCTATGGTTAATCTAACCCGACAACCAGCTGAAGGTAGAAGCAGAGATGGTGGGTTCCGTATAGGAGAAATGGAAAGAGATGTTATGATAGCACATGGTATTTCTAGATTCTGCAGGGAGAGAATGTATGACGTATCGGACAAGTATAGTACGCATATTTGTAATAAATGTGGAATGATAGCAGCATTTAATGACGGAAAGAAAAGCCGTATGTATGATACTTCAGACTTCAGCGTTCATATGTGTAAAACGTGTGATAATCACGCAGACTTTTCAAAAGTAGAAATTCCCTATGCCTATAAACTTATGTCACAAGAATTACAAACTATTAATGTTGTACCTAGACTTATTACCGAATAAACCACTTAAACAATTTCATTGACTGTTAATATATATATATTATTTTCTTATGGATGAGTACATTCAAAAATTAATAGATATTCATAATGGTCTTTCTTTCTCAGATAAATCACAACTTAATATGGAGATACCCGAACAACTTATGGCAGTAAAACATATTACTCCCGATAGCATTGTATTAGAATTGGGAGGGTCAATTGGTAGAAATTCTTGTATAATAAACAGCATATTGAATACCAAAACGAACCATGTTGTCGTTGAACCATCCACAAAAGAGTTATCTATATTACAACAAAACCGAGATTCTAATAATTTTGGATTTTTTATTGAGAATTCGGCTATATCAAATGTTCCATTATATTCATTGAATTGGCAAACATATCCAACTCAGATACCTGGTTCGGTTGAAGTAAATACAATCGGATACAATGATGTTCTCCAAAAATACAAGCTTAAATTTAACACATTAGTCATTGACAATGAAGGTCATTTTGTGGGTATGTTAAAGGATTTTCCTACTATTTTAGACGGTATCAATTTGCTTATTATAGAGCATGATTTTAATACGGAAGATGATTTATGTTATTTTAAGAAGACGATGACTCAATCCGGATTTATCATGAAAGATATGTTTCTTAAGAATGAACGATATGGTCCGGGAATTAACTGGTCTGATGGATTAAACACTGACCCTGTATTCGTTTCTGTTTGGAAGAAATAATTATTATTTGGGTTTATTTTCGTATAGTTTTGTATCCACATAATACAAAACTATAAATGTTCGATGATGATGATTTGCCGCGAGTTGAGGATGGAACTAATATTAATGATTCACGACTTTCAAATGAATTTAACGGTATATCGTTCTCAAACTATAAAAAATTAAAGGTCAGAAATAATTTTATTGAAAATATGATTAAAGGCAAAATAGAGCCAGCGTGTTATTGGTGCTGTGAACTAATATGTGCCGGTCATTTTATGGATGTTTGGGAAAATATACTCCACTATGCTGGAAAACACTTACATATAGGGAATCCTAAAATCATTATTTATCTTGAAAAACGATTTTTGTTGTTTCAAAGCATTATTAATGAGGAAAGTGTATCCAGTCCACACCATTTACGAAATCACCCTACCATAAGAAAAATGTTTGCTGAAATTGTGGCTACCCTTACTTTATCTAATAGAAAACATAGTTTTGAACCTATACGAATCAAACGTAAAGAGGAATTTGATATGACACAAATCTCAGATAGATTGCACGCACCGTCAATGGAATACGCAAGTAACATCTTGAAGAAAAAAGACCCAAATGAACTTTTCATCCCGATTAATGAATTTTCATACCATTTATCCAAAGACAAAAAGGATACAATTAATGCGTGTTATTGGATTGAATGGCTTATCGAATTTTCGATTGTATGTAACAGCAACAAACACCCTTGTTTATGTCAACCGAGAGAAGATAATCCAGTGGAATCGAAATACCAAACGAATGTAGTATGGATACTATGGGACGTGTTATTCTACCATTGCTACGAACTTGGTAATAAATACATTGAAGCATTGTTAAATTCCCTTCATACTCTCTTTTGTATTAAATATACCACCGGGACCAATAAACGTAGGCGGTATTTACTGTATTTCGCAGTAGCATTATTAACAGAAGAAATACCCAATGATATTGAACTTATGCCGGATAAACCCACTATTATGTCAGTTTGTGACAATATTAATCTTATTTACAAACAAATTAAGAAAAAGGAACATAAACCTACAACGGACTACTTATTTGCTAACATTGAAAAGGAAACCTCATTGAACGCGTCTATGCAAAAAATGGATTTAGTAAACTCGGTTGAATACTAACCTCAAAATAATAATATCCAGATTATGTAAATGGGGAAAGATAATATTGGTAACCCGAAGGTTATATCGGTCAAGGTGCATTTGGTTGCGTACACAAACCTCAAATGAAATGTAAAGATAAGTCCCGTAATGATGCTACAATTGTATCTAAGCTTATGACGCGTAAAGACGCTAATCAAGAGCTGGGTGAATATAGTCTTATAGATTTTGCTGATGAAAAACAAGAATATTATTTAGGAATTCCGGACGATTGTAATATTGATGATAAGAACGCAGCAAACCTTATGGCTATAGCACAATGTAGAGGTTTCGAGGCGAATCAGGTTGACAACTATAAGTTATTATTGATGAAGTATGGAGGAAAAGACTTGGACGACTTTGGGAGAGAAGTAAAAAAATGGAAAAAGACACCTGAAAACATTAAGAAAATAGAATTATTCTGGTTAGAAGTTAGCCGATTATTTCGCGGTCTGAATGCGTTAAAAAAAAATGGTATCGTTCATCACGACTTAAAACACCCAAACATCGTGTATAATCCGGAGTCGAATCGAATTAATTTGATTGATTTTGGATTTATGACTGATAAAGACAGCATTATTAATAAATGTAAAGATTCCGACTACTGGCTGGCACAAAAACATCATTGGTCTTTTCCTATTGAGATTGTGCTATGGAATAAGAAAACATATAATCGATACGCAAATGGGACGGTATCGAAACTATCAAAGGACGTTTCGTCTGTATCAAATGAAATATCAAACCAAATGGGATATTTTTTCGATTGTATTACTGACTTCAAACCTGGGACTGCTGAATATAAAAATATTACCCGTAAAACGATTAAACAGTTTTTTAACCTATCGATGAATCTTGATAAGCAGGAGTATAACAAATTTATAAACAAATCAGTTGCAACAGTTGATAGCTATGGCACTGGAATCGCATTAATGTATATGTTAAAACTATCAAAGCATTTATTACACCCTGATTTCGCAAAACGGTCATTTCTTTTATTCAAAAATATGGTTCATCCCAATCTGTATTCTCGTTATGATACTGATATGTTAATGAATGAATACGAACAGCTACTTAGCGAACAGGGACTGTTAAAAAAACATAATATGAGATTTGATAATCACCGTTTAGTTGATGGTGCTGAAATACCATCTGTCCTTGAGAAAACCATCAATCTAATTGTTAAAGATACAAGTAACGTTTCTAAATCAGACTTGAAAACTATTTCTATAAATAACGACCCTATACGTATTTGTCCTCCAGGAAAAGAATACAAGCCTTCTACCAAAAGATGTGTGAAAACATGTAAACGCGGATATATTCGCAATACCGATTTTAAATGTGTTCGTGATAAAAATCGCAAAACCGTTAAAAAATGTCCGATTGGGAAAGAACTTAATCCTAATACAAATAGATGTAGAATTCAATGCAAACCTGGCAAAATACGCAATGAAAACGGCAACTGCGTCAACTTGAAAGGTAACCCGTTTTCTTTTCAGTCGATGTAATGTGTAAATTATCTTTATGAACGATTGTATTACTCATAAAGATACGGATTTAAAAAGCGGCTCCAAATGAACCTCCCAAAGCACCATTTGCTGCCATAGGACCGAATGACATACCCATGTCTTGTGGTGCCATTTGTTGCTGACCCATATCAGGTCTGGCAGTGGCTACAGGGGCAGGGGGGAAAGTTCCACCTTGCATCTGGCTATTGTCTAAATTATCTGCCTGACTTGGGGCGTGCATTGTGTGTTGAGATACACGAACGTTTTGTTTTACATTCTGCTTGGTCTCTTCGGTGGAAGGACCATTCCATAGTTCAACTACGCGGTCGAATAAAATATTTACTTTAAGACCCAACTTTGTCTGAATGCTTAACACAATAATTAAGAATGCCAAAATTACGTTTGTTAAGGTCAAGTTCTCATACTTAAACCCACTGTAAGTTGGGAAATATGTGATAGCACGGTGAATAATGATAGCACCGCAAAACATGATTGTCAATTGAATGAAGATTTCGGCTAAAAGTTCTAAAGCTGACTTCTCTGGGTCCGCCTCTGGGATAAAACGCTGAACCATTTTATTCAACATTACGATTGGGACCACACCCATTGATGAATATTGGATTACGTTCAATAATTCGGCTTGTCCCTCCTCCGTTGTGGAAAACACATGAGATAAAAAAGTCTTCTTTGATAAATCTGAGTCGTTGATTATTTCCATTATAGATATATAATTCACATAGAAAAAGATATTGATGTAACGTCAGTTTATTTTTATACTTTTATTGAAAACAATATAAAAAATACTTTATACTATTACTTGTGTAGGTTATATACACAAGTAGGTGTGCCCTGGTTTAGCTCAGTTGGTAGAGCGGACGACTGTAGAAGTATATCTTTATTTATATAAAGCTGGTATCGTCAGGTCATTGGTTCGAATCCGATAACCAGGAAAAATTATAATAACTTACCTTTATTATAATTTCAACTATTAATATTCACAATTCACCTGACAGCTATCCGTTGTTCGTAAGCAGTATTCAATCTGGTATCCGATAGTGTACCTTGCCACTAATGTAGCGATTCGTTTTTTTTCTGTATCTGAATAGACAAGGTCATCGTTTAATTTATTTACAATTGGGAGACTTTTATCAAATACTTTTGTAAATGCGTCTAATATTTTGTCATTTTGTTCTATCTTATCAAATTCATTGATAATTTCTTCAGGTATTTCTTCTTTCAATAATTCCATGTTCTTTACTAATTCTTCATAATGGGTTTCTTTATCTAAACTATATCCTATACAGTTATCTTCATAATATAAACATTCATCTTCATAATAGTCATCTTCTATGGCGGCTTCAATATGTTCGTCCTTACTTTCATGACAATCATTACAATAATCACTTGTATCTATCTCTGCTACGCAGTTACAAACTCTCCAAGAGTAATATACTTGTGGAGTTACATTTATTAAATTTTCAATATCACCGCTATCTTGAATACCAAACCAGAATTTGCCTTGAATATCGCCATCGTAAAAACGTCCCATAGTTCGTTATGTCATGTTAGTAACTTGTTAGTATGTAATTATTCAATTTTTGACATACATAGTTTTTGGGAAAAAGACATAAATATAAATCTGGTATTTTAGTATACATTAATTAGTATGTTGAAGAATGTTGTTGAAATCAATAAGCACAAGAATCGTGACTTGTCACAGCCTAAACACGAAGAATACCAGTATCTTAATTTGATTCAAGACTTACTAAATGAAGGAAAATTGGAAGAAGGACGTAATGGAAAAACTCTTAGGGGCGTAGGTGCGGCTATGCACTTCTCATTAGAGAATGGTAAAATACCAATATTAACTACCAAAAAAACTGCGTGGAAGACTTGTATTAAAGAACTACTATTCTTTTGTAAAGGGCAAACTGATAATAAAATTTTAACAGACCAAAACGTACATATATGGGATGGAAATACGACCGCTGAGTTTTTAGAAACACGTGGATTATCACATTATACACCAGGTAGAGATTTGGGTCCACTCTATGCGTTTCAATGGTTTCATTTTAATGCACCATATACTGGCTGCACCTCGGATTATACCGGACAAGGAATAAATCAACTTCAAAAAGTGATTGATGACCTTAAAAATCCTGAAACAAGAAACTCCAGACGCCATGTGATAAGTGCTTGGAATCCGGCACAACTAGACCAGGGTGTATTACCTCCTTGTCATATATTATTTCAATTTATAGTAACAGATAATAATAAACTTAGTTGTTTGCTATATCAGAGGGCAAATGACGAATTTTTAGGAATTCCTTTTAATTTGGCTTCATATTCAGTCTTAACAATTATTATTGCTAATATTTGTGGTCTTGAACCCTATGAATTTATACATTACGGTGGCGATTGTCATATCTATTCGGACCACATCCAGCAATGCCAAGAGCAAATATCACGTGAGCCTTATCCATTTCCTACATTAGAAATATTAAACAAAAGAGATAATATTAATGAATATGTGCTTGAAGATTTTAAACTTCATGATTATCAGCATCACGCACAGATAAAAGGGGCAATGAGGGCATAATTTCATCATCTAACACTTTACTATCAGCATAAAAATAATTCGCAAATTTGGGATTAGGTGATTTTATTCTATTTCTTATATTGACATGACTAATTCCTAAATCTCTACCTGCGTGTGAAAGAGATTTATAATAAATATTATCTATTACTATTTGTCTAATACAATTAGTTTTTACATATTCATCAGGTATGGTAGCATATTGATAATTACTGTATAATTTATTTTTTGATTTAACTCTTTTTGATATCGTGCTTGCATCAAGATTAAATACTTTTGCTGCATCTGCAAAAGCTGAATAATAAATATTATCTATTAATATTGGTACTCCTCTTCCAGTAGAAAATTCTTTATTTATTTTCTTTTTATTTTCTATTCTAATACGCCCTTTCTCTTCTGCTTTTTTTTGTTTTTTTTCATCTAAAAAATGATAATTAATAAATTTTGAACTTGATGAATATATCCTATCATTTATAGTTCTCGATGGTATATTTAATATTTTTCCTGCTTCTGTAATACCACTATAATTAACCCCATCTATTACAATAGCAGCATCTTTACGATAATTAGTTTGTAGTTTTCGTTTAGCTTTAATTTTTTCTATAATTTGTTCTCTATTAGGGTGATGTGTAATAGTATCACCACCAATACTATCATAAAGTAAGTTATATAATTTATCTCGTATAGTCAAGTCTTGTAAATAAGATGTTTCATAATCTTGTGCTTCTTCTTTAGTTTCGCAATCATGCAATATTTCATATTGTAAACAATCCGCACCATACTTATTATATACATTTTGCAAATATATGTTAATATGCTTTCCATTCTTTAAATCACGCTTATGATTGTTCCAACGTCTTCTTATATTACAACTATATCCAATATAATACTTCCCCTCAGGACACAACGTATTCGAAATTTTATAAACGCCAATGATTGGTTTTCCCATTCTATATATTACTTAAAGATATTTCTTTATATAATAATTACGCATTATTATATAAATTCCTAAATATTTTCATTTGCCCGTTTTTCTTTTTGTTTCAAATAAGCCCGTCTTGCGTATTCTTTTCTTTTTTCGGGACTGATTACAGGCGGTTTGTAATTTCTTTCTTTAATCACTTCCTTATTAGCTTCATAATATTTTTTATTCCTTTCAGGAGCAGTATATTTTTTCAAATGTTCTTTCGTAGCACTTAACTCTTGTTTTGTAGCATCTAATTCGTCTTGTAATTGTTTGATTATTTCATCTTTATCCATTTCGTTATTATACATATATCCAAATATTTATATATTTTTACTAACTAATAGAAACAAACATTGATATACATACATAAACAATAAGTCTATATATATGTATATGAATTTCATTTCTATTGGTGGTTGGTGTGGCACAAAAATTGCTCTTAAAGAGTTAGGTTTATTTAATGAAGCATCATTACCATTTGATAGCGTAAGAACTTCTATTGAAGGAATTATAGATTGTATTGAAAATGATTTTCAAAATTATTTTCCAAAAGAAATAAAAAAAGATAATAGATTTTCAAATTGGGTAGGTTTTATTGGTGAGTATATAGGATTTTATCATCATAATCATAATTTGTTAGATAAAAATGTTATTGACAGTTTTGAAAGAAAATTTATTCGGTTTGATGAAAAAATAAAAAAAAATAATTGTGTATTTTTACGAACAATAGCAAGAGAAAAATATGATGATGAAATAAAATATTATAAAAAATTACAAGATGTAATTGATAAAAAATATCCTGATATTTCTTATATTATTTGTTTCATCATTCCTAATCAACCAAATACACAATATTATAAACATTTAGACAACCGAACATTTTTATTTACACTAAATGATAAATCAGGCGATAACAATAATTTAAAAAACGAATACAAACCTATTTTTGATTTTATTATAAATGAAAACTTATTTATTAATATACCGAATTCAAATGATATTGAAATAAATGATGATCTATCAACCAGATTATGGTTAGTGGATGGTTATCCAATGGTTAATTTTATTGAAAAATAATCGTTTTTCTTTTTTCGGGACTGACAGATGATTGATTTTATTTTCGTTAGTATACATATATCCAAACATTTATATATTTTTTCGTATTTTATATTTGGATATATGTATAGTAACAAAATGAAACAAACCAAACAAACCAAACAAACAAAGAAAAAAGGGGGTAGTATAACCACCAAACCAAAGAGAAAAACAGTCAAGTCAAATCGAACGAAAACTATTTCTAACCGTTATCGTGATAAAGCAAGTGAATATTTCAAAACCAGAATGGGTTCTAATGACATCCCGGTATTATCTGCGTTACGGGCGTTTACGCCTTTGAATAAATATACAGATGAGTATTTAGAAAAGATGACAGACAAAGAAATCCGAAATATATATGATGAATTTAAAATTAGAACATCATCTAGAGTAAAACGTAATAGATATATACGGAAAGGTAAACCGCTATCTGAAGATTTATTCCAATACCCAAAACAACAATCGTCCAGCAAATCCGAACATCTTCCTTATCCATTTAGTCCAGGAAAAAGAAGTGACGAAGAAGAAATAAAGATACTGGAACGGTTTGATAATGAATCTAGGTCTCCATATTCAATCAATAACAAGCTTGATGGTGATTTATTTGACGGTGATTTATTTGACGATGTAGATTACCGTTAGATTACCTCTTGTGTATTATATACAAATATTCTTTAACTGGCTTGTATTCCGCGGTTCTCTTATAATTACTAATCCCCTTTAATCGGTTATACGTTTTATGGTCTATCGGTATTTTTTTGACATCATCACTATGTCCTTTTACTAATTCATCCATATCGGGTATGGATATAATTCCGCCATCATTATACGACAGCATTATGTATTTTGCTTTCGTATTTTCTAACAAATCGTTCATCGCCTTCTTCGCATGTATACTACTATTATATAACGATTTTGTACGTGATGATGACTGTCCGCGATTGGTATCCGGAATTTCCGCATTCTTATCCCAATTGTTGATTACATCTAACATGAAATAATAGATATTATATGGATGCTTATTATAAGGCGGGTCATAATAGACTACATCTAACTCACCTACATCTTTCGCCCATTCATTTACGTCTTTCTGACTTACATTGACTTTACATTTGCTTGGGTCTAATATTGGATATGGAATACGAATATCTTGAGTAATACGCTTGACATCAGTCTTCGTTTTACCACCATATTCCCCCTTTTTACCGTCTTTGTCTTTGTAATACGCCGAAAATTGTCCGTTTGTATTGTTGTGAATAGAACACTCCACTAACAACGGACCCAACAAATAAGGTCTGTACTTTTCGGGTATTGTTTCTATATAATCACGTATAATATCTATACGTTTTCCGTTTTTGCTTGTATAGAATGCCCTCTCGTTCTCCTTTATTTCTTCACTTTCTGGAGACCAATGTTTGGATATCCATCCACCATGTATCTTTCCAGACATTTCATCATCTGCCTTCTTATTGGCTTGGTCGATATATTCCTTTATTTTGTGTATTTCAGACTTAGTTGGACTGGATAAATAACATGAATTCAATGTTTTACTGTATCCCGCCAAATCATTTGCGTATAGCTCATTTTCTTTTGTCTTAAATAAACGACTGACTACGCCGGAACCTGAAAATCCATCCCCTATTTTAATTTTGTCTTTTTTCATCGCTTTTTTAATTTCATCAAGCTCATCACTTATGATATTCAATAGTTTACGTTTGTTACCCATATATGTAATAATTTGTTCTTTCAAAAATCCATTATCCATTGCCATTATATATTCTAATAAGATAACATTTATATATTTTTGATATAATTAGTTAGAGACAATCAATATAACTAACTATATAAAAATGAGTAGTTCAAATGCCGCCGCTATAAGAAGACGTGTGACCGCACCCCAACAAATCGCAAGTGTTAAAGCAACACCTCCACCCGCACCAGTTCAAACCCAAGTCCGTGAAAAACCTACTGGACTAACAATGCAGCAATTTATTTCAGCGTTGGATAAGCGGGTAGTATCATTAGAAGAGACCATAACCAATACTGTAAAAGATAGTACTGAACCTACCGTGACTGACGTACTTGACGAGTTTCAATCCAGATTCGAAATGATTGCTACAGAATTATCAGATATTAAGGACGCAATGTTGAAATTACAAACCTACACCATGGACGTAAACAAGATGTTATTAGACGAAAGGATTGATATTCTATCTGAGGTAAATCCGAATTCAAAGTCCAATACCGTAGGTCAAGATGCGGACTTAACAAGTGTGGTTAGTATTGGGGCAAACACGATTAACACCGAACACACAAGTGTAGATATGCGTGAATTAGTCGAAGAAGAATTGAATAAAGATACCAAATAAAGGGTATAAACGAAAAAACTTTATATGTATAATACTATACCACAATACATATAATGTCGCGTACCACTTCCCCTACAATGACAGCCATAGAAGAACTACAACAACAATATTATAAAATTAACAATAAAAATACATTTTTCAAAAAAAAACAAAAATATGAATGTGCTGATTTAGTAACAAACCAAATAGGTATCGATATAATATTACCAAAGTGTATCTATATGTTTGACACCAACAAAGTCTATATCGACTATCTAATCTTCAAAACCTTTGCTAATCCGAACAATTATCATGACATCAGCGTGTGTTTAGCAAACAATATCAACGATTGTATAAAGAAGAACAAAACATTCGAAATTCACATCAATCTAGACACTCTCACAGTATCTGCGGTTGAACGTTATAGGCAAATTATAACCGGATTCGCAGAACACGGTCAGATGAATGGATACGAACAATATTTATCTAACATGGTATTATACAATGCTCCTTCCTTTATTAGTACAACTACCTCTATTATTAGCTCTTTTATTTCACCAAAAGTTACTGAACTTGTAACAATTCACAAGAAAAACATAGAACTCCCAATCGAGCAATAAAGTGTTTATCGTAAAAAAACGTATAAAAATACGACATCCTATATTATAGAATGTCTGGAATACTTAATTTTTTATTGTTTATCATCGTATTGGTGATTTACATTCATATAATTAATCAACTCAAAACAAGCGAAGATTTAGAAGTATATGAAATGGATTATACAAATAACCAATATTTACAAGAAGTGTGTAATATAAAACAGCCCGTATTATTTAATTATGACAGTGTTAGTCCGGAATTCTACGAACAAATAAACGCCGACATATTTACGAATCATGATAAACACGACGTCAAAGTAAAGGACGTCCGCGACTATTATAAGAACGAAAGTATAGATTATATTGTCTTACCTTCAAGCTCCGCTACGAATTTAATGAAGACCGATACGCAATCCAATTACTTCACTGAGAACAATGAAGATTTCATAGAGAATGCGGATTTATATCATATTTTTCATTCAAACGATACGTTTTTAAAACCTCAATTATCTATGATTACCAAATATGATATTATGACTGGGTCTTCGAAATCCGTCACGCCCCTTAGGTATCATACTGACTTTAGAAAGTTTATGTCAGTACATTCGGGTAAAGTTAAAATCAAAATGACCCCATGGAAGAGCCATAAGTATTTACACCCTCTTCGTGATTTTGAAAACTATGAATTCCGGTCACGCATGAATGTATGGAAACCCGACAAAACCCATAAACATGATTTTGATAAACTTCGGTTTTTAGAATTCGACATTACCCCCGGACACACTCTTCATATTCCTCCCTATTGGTGGTACAGTATCCAATTCAACGATGATTCTGATACAATAGTAACAAGTATGACATATAATTCTGTTATGAATTGTGTTAGTAACTTACCAAACTGGGGGATGTACTATTTGCAACAGACAAATACGAAGACCAAAATCACCAAAACTCTTCCTATTCATATCACGGAGGAAGAAAACCTAGATGATGGCGATGGCGATGGCGATGAGACCCCTCCTCCTGATGAAAATAAAGAACTTTCTAACATTGAAATGACTCAAGAAATTTAGAAAGAAACGTTAACTAAAAATATTTGTATTATGTAAATGAGTGATAATACAAATTTACAAAATGATGATATAAGTGATGAAAATATGCTATCTTTATCAGAAGCACCCATATCTACATTCACAGAAATACTAGAAACCGAAGAAGAGAAACTAAACGCATCGATAGAACAATCTCATTATAAATCAATCAAAATACCTCATAATAATGATGATGATGAACCCGACCCACCAGAAGATAATATTCCAAAACCGTCAGATGAAATCACCAGTATGAAAAGTGTGTCGTCGTATGATGAAATATTATCAATCCCACCGAATAAAAACGAGTTTGATTGGTTCTCATCGAAAGAATACATCATCTTTAAGAATCAACTATATTCACTACGTAAAAATAACAACTTCATTCTAAAAGAGGGTAAGGAATGTAAACGTCTACTTGACCTAAAAAATGACGATTTGACTTCTATGGTTAATAATATCCAAACATCCGTTATTTTCGTATCAACTATTTCCGGTTTTTTCCAAGCAACCAAGACCCAATTCGCAATAAATGTTGACGTTATTGCAGTAATATCGATTACGATTTCCACATACATTTCACTCATTTTGTCTATTTCTAAATACTATAAATTGGATGAATTGAAAGACCGTATACAAAACCTTAGGGAGAAGTATTCACTGTTACATAATCGTATTGATTATCGAATGGACGTTCTTGGACCTTGGAACAATAAACATCTATGGGAACACCAAGACCCCCGAGCCAAATTGGCAGAATGGAATGAAGTTATGAAAAAGATGAAAACTGATTATGGTGAAATTATCAAAACCAAACAAGACCTTACTACCGAGTTTGAAGTCATTATGGATACTATTTCACGAAACAAATACAACCAGTTGAATTCATTTATCAACTATAAAGACAGAGAACTATTATTTATGATCCAACAAAAAGAAAGGCAACTTGAAAAACGAATTATGGATGCTTCTTCTAGTTATCCATCACGTAAACGTCCCTCTATTATGTTACAGCACGAAGAACTTGATAATTGGGCGGATGATGATGATAGTATGGTATAAAACAATATAGACATTTGTTTTTATCCAATGTAATGAGCGAACCGACTTTACCACGATTATTTACCCCGACAATCTTATATCAATACATGGATGGAAATGAAGAACTTACTCTACCCATGTTACAAACCATCATACATAAACAACAGGATATTATCGATAAGCAATGTAAAATCATCACTAGTCATGGCGATGAAATAGACACGTTGAAAGCAACCTTATCCGAAATTATGCATATACTCAATGGACGCCAATTCATGAATAGAAGTGTGTCATTTGAATCTACCGAATAATCCATACATCCATACAACATTAGTATTAGTATTAGTATTAGTATCATGCCAAAAATATGATACTAATTTGTAGTAATCACCGTTTCCTTATCAATAACGGTTTCTTTCAGGATATTGTTGATGATTTTCTTTTCAAACTTCTCATCCTCTTCTTTTCCATATCCACCTAACGATGCCTTTGAGTATTCAAAGAATTTATCACATTCGGGTGTATCTAATATGTCATATTTGGGGTTTTCAGCTATCCATGGATGGACTTGGGCTTTGTTCTTATTTGCTACTATGCGGACTGCCTTTCGTAAATGCATTTTGGTTTCATCTTCCTTAGCCCATACATTGGAATCCTTTACGTAGACCGTTTCGCGTTTTAAATCCGTACAGTGAATTGGACGCACGTGTGGATGCATATCACGAATACGCTCTAACATAATGTCTGATATACCTCTTACATACCCCACTTCTCCCGTTTTTATGAAATCATTTACAGATAGTTCGATTGATTGGATGAAATCATTTAGATTTATAGCATCTTTACATGTCTCATTTAGAAACACGTTGAGATTGAACTTGTTATTGGTTGTATTATTTGTGTTATTGATTGTCGTATTTCCGGTGTTCTTAGCCAGATCGATTACCTGTTTATTCTGCTCTATCATCATCGCACGAAGTTCTTTGTTCTCTTGTAATAGTTCTATTATCAAGTTTGGATCTATATGAGGAGGTGCTGGCATTGAAACGTCTGTAATGGGTTGGTTGTTTATAGTATTACATCGCTGCTTATGATACCATAAACTATTTCTGGCTTTATATACCTTACCGCAACCACATTCATATTTTGTGGCGTTTTTTGGCGTTTTTTGTGTTCTATTTGTTCTATTTACATGTTTTGCTGTCAATATATGACGATTATAATCACTGTGTTTATTGCATTTAAAGTTACATATTTCACAAATATAATTATAAGAGTTTTTTTGCGCGTTTTCCATTCTAAATATTCTATATATATAGACTTCATTATTACATCTCTAAATCATTCCCATATAAATTACTTAAAAATCATGCAAACAAATATTTTACACAAATATACCAAAATACTGCATTCACCTCACAATCACGTTTTTGGAAAAGTGATAATACGAAACTATCTCCACCAAATTCATTTTGGACATTTTATAAATGTCCATTTTTGAAAATCTTTGCCATTTCTTTTTTCAACTTTTTAGTGTAATATAATTTAATCAGTTAGATATTTCGTTTAGTTGGATATTCGTAATATTTTCAAGATTCTTAGTAATATACATAATTTGTTTGTTCTGTTCTATTAACATTTCACGTAGCTCTTTATTATCTTTCATTAACTCTGCTATCAAATTTGCGTCTATTCGATGAGTGGTTGACTCAGTTTCAGTGCCTATAATAGGTTGGTTACTGACGATACACGAATCTCTCTTATTATGTCTCCATAATCCAGACCTATCTTTAAATTGCTTATTACACACATCGCATTTATGGCATTTATGGCATTTATGGCATTTTTCATTACCAATTTCGTTGATGTGCTTACTTGTTAACAAATGCTTATTATAATTACTTTGTTTACTGCAATAAAAATTACATTTGTCACATTCAAATTTTGTAATAGGTGCTTGAACGATTTCTGTTCCATTACGTATCATTTTAAGATGTCTCGGTCGTTTATTATGTTCTTCTTGTAATTTGCGCGTATTAAAATATACACTACAATAAGAACAATACAAAACTTCTTTTTTGGGTTTTATAACAACTTCTTTTTTGGGTTTTCGCGGAGGTAGAGGTTCAACACTGTTTAGTGTAGCATTGTATTCTTCAAAATAATGCTGTTCTTGTTTCTTCGCAGAATACAAGTCTTCGCAATTATGAAATGCTATTATTTCCATGGTCCAATTTTCCCAGCCCATATTGTCACGTATAGTTTCGTACACTTTACAATTATAGTTCGCCGATTTTGTATTTATACATCCTTGTTTGTGTGCGTATTTACGTTGAACGAAATTAGTAGTATGACCTATGTAAAGCTCGGTTATAGAAGGGTCTTTACAATAAATTTTATAGAATATAGTATTCGAATAATCAATCTTAACCTTAGGCATCTTATAATAAAGTTATGTCTAAATCTTTATGTTATTTTCAAGATAAGACTTATTGGTTCTTTTTCAACTTTTTAGTGTAAACTATTGTATATAACAGAAAATGAAACATGGATATGAAAGTTCGGATAATTTTGCGAATGTGTTTGAATACATGAATAACGGACAGCATAGTAGTTCGGAAAGTATAAACGAACTACGTGGAAGTGTATCAGAGCCAGACAGTAGGAGTAATAGTGTAACGAGTGAAGACATTGATACTCGCAGTAAAACGGAACGAATTCCTATTCCCGCACCAAACAACATGAGAAAACGCGAGACAATGTATAATGGTATGTCAGCACTAGAATCACATGGTCTTACTCCGACCCCTACAAAATATCGTAATTTATTGGAAGAAAATGTAAAAAACGTAGGTTCTCTGATAAACTTATATTATGAAGACGTTAAAAATAAAATCTCTCCCTATAATAAATGACAAAGGAGATAGCAATATCAGCATTAGTCATGTTAGGTTTAGACGCGACTTATATTTCAATAATAAAAGACTCCTATTTGCAACAAATCCAAAACATTCAAACCACGAAACCCACCGTGAACTCACTAGGTGTCCTATTGAGTTATTCGTTAATGATATTTGGCATCAATTATTTCATACTACAAAAAAATGCTTCCTTATTAGACGCATTTTTGTTTGGTATAGTAATCTATGGTATTTATGATGCTACCGCGTACGCATTGTTTTCAAAATGGTCGGTTAATTTGGCTCTAATAGATACATTATGGGGAGGTATTCTAATGATGACAACTGCGTATATAACGTATACGTTATCCCGTTTTATCTGATTTTTTGACAACCTTTCGCTTCGTGATTTTACTAACAACAGTATGTTTGTATTTTTTACAGAATTGTTTCATAGTCATTTGTTTTTCGTTACCAGTACCAAGTGATAATTCCTGAATATTACTCGGTAGTTCATTGGGTTCATAGTCCCATAATTCACAAAACCGACGTTCGTCTTCTTCATCTTCGAACCCCACTTTCATATTGTCATAGTCAATAATTCCGTTGTGTTCTTCTATACGTTGTAACCATATAGGACTTCGTGCTGCGTAAAACAACCAAGATTCCATTGTAGCATGATATATGTTAGTGAAATCTTCCGGCATTTGAGTATCAAACAGAGTATTGCATTCTTTAATAGTTGGGTAAAGTTTTAATGTGGATAATACACGAAATGCTTTGTCATCATCGCTCGGTGATACGACATGTGTTTGATATCGTTCAATATGTTCTGGTAACATCGTACAAATACACAGAGGTGCTGGAGTAGATGATGCGATAATATCTTTTGTAATATTATAACTGAGTTTTGATTTGACAAATGCAACCATGTCGTATTCCCGTTGAGATAATGTATAAATAATAGAGCCAAGATTACAGTCCATTGCGTTGTTATCACAGTCATTCCATTCACTCATCATAGTAACCATAAAGCTCTGTAAATCCGGGTTTAATTCCGCATATAGTTCGTGATAAATATCTTGTATAAAATCAAACGTTTCTGAACGAAATCCCGAATAGTATAGCTCATAACCCCAAAATAACGCTTGTGATGCGTCTTTTTGTAGTAAAGAGATAAATAGCGACTGTTTGGCTTCAATTCTAGAATACAAATAACGAGTGAACGTCGTTAAGTGGTATTTACGAGATTCGGTAACAGAACTCATGCCTGTTATACTTGTAATAAATGATAATTACAAATATAAATTCTATGTTTTCAATTTTGTTACTTATGTTCTATTCCATACTTCATCGATAAGCCCATAATCCATACATTTGTTTATGTCCCACCATAGGTCATGTTTGAGAATTTCTGACAATTGTTTTTTTGGTATAGATGCGTGTTCGGTATAAATGTCCTTTATGCGTTTCATCAGCATTGTATTATTCTCATGTTCGTCTTCTAGTTCAGACATTTTCCCCCAAGAGATTGAAGACAGTTGATGAATTAGCATATATGAATTTGGACGCATATACCGTTTTTTACCAACCACACTAATTAACGTGCCGGCGGATGCGGTTGGTCCATCAATAATCGTATGTATGGGTACTTTGCACGATTGTATCACGTCGATTGCCGTAAACGCATCAAATAGTATCCCTCCATAGGAGCTAATGTGTAAAAATATCGGGATTTCTTCCAAGCAGTTTTTATGTGCGGTCACAATATTATCAATTTCGCACTTACGAATGAGCTCAATCAATTCAAATATATTAGGTCGGTCCACTTCCGCATAAAAGTAGATGTGATTGTTCTCGCGTGTTATTTTTCTTGAATTATCACTCCCTGTATTCGTATCATCATCATCGTCGTCATCATTGGTTATAATGAGATTGGCTTTTTTGCTTTGTCTTCGCGTGGTCATTCCAGTGGGATAATATTTCATCATTGTATATCCCTCGTTCTAGTACTACAATAGAGTACATACATATCTCTAACTTCTTAGTAAATATATTTTACTTGAGTGTAATTGTAAACACAATGGTAATTACAAAACACACAATTGTGAAATAGTAATATATTCGAAAAACCTTTAGAAATATGCGAATTATTATATTTCAATAATATATATATATATATAATTGTTATGCCTGTCGAAAAGAAGAATAAAACCGGTAAAAAGAAGGTAGGAGGTGCTCGTAGAACCAGAAAAAATAATAAAAAGGCAAATAAAACAAATTCTCATATAGTAAAAGTGTTTTTGGAAGTATTAAATATGGTAAAATTGTATCATTGGAAGACCCGTTCTTACGCACAACATCAAGCAACTGATGAATTATTTTCAAATTTAAATAAACATATTGATTCTTTCGTAGAGGTCTTGTTAGGGAAAGATGAGCGTCGTATCAAGATGTTGGAAAAGCGCATTGATTTAATTGACCCTTCTAACACTCGCGATTTCAAAACTCGTATTTACGATTATCGCGATTTTTTATTGGATATAAACATGTATTTCGACGATAAAAAAGATACTGATTTACTGAATATCCGTGATGAGATTTTAGCCGACATAAATCAGTTCTTATATTTAATGACATTTGACAAATAATTTGGCGTATATGATGAAAGCATCCCTTGTAACCCGGGCATACTATAACAATCATACGGGTATCTCCCATTTCGTTCAAAATACATGAACGTTTTTATTTGTTTTCTTTTATTCAAACAATATTTTCTTTGGAAAAATACCTTTTTCCAATGTCTTTGGATAATCCTTAACCAATGGGTTTTGATAACAACGGTGTAGGTATGGTCGTCTAATATAAACAATTTCATAATGTCTATATTAGGGTTTGTAACAAAAATACTGTAATCATGTAAGTAAGATTGGACGTGATTACTAGTAAACTGAAAGAATGTAGTAGGTGTGATCGCATTGGCATATAATATATATTGTTTGTCGTAAGATATCTTACTAATACCAATATAATAATGTTTGTCTTCTTTTTCACTATCTAAAAACTCTTGTTCGTGGAAATAAATACGTTCTATCATTTCTTCTGTTTCACTGTCATATTCTGTACCGGATTCTAGACTCTCACTATCTTCACTATCTTCACTATCTTCACTATCTTCACTACGACCAGGCAAATCTTCCGAACTAGATGTTTCAAGGTCATCTAGTCCAGTGTCATACCTGTCATAAGAAGAATCTGTGTCAGAGTCAGACATCGGTTGTTAATCGTCCATATGACGGTAAGTTAATACACTTTACGAATAGTATTTTCAATCAATTTTTATCTCATTATACAATATAAACCATGTCATCGTATATAGATAGAGACATAATAAAACCGAATACACCAGTAGCACAAACGGTTCCTATGGCACCTACACCACCACCCAGCGAACCTACCGCATCATTAGGAAAAAAAACCGAACAAGATAAGGCAGAGCAAATAGTGGAGCCCGTCCAATATTATGTCAAATACACGTTTATGATAACCTACATTCTACTCCTAACCACCGCTACGGTAACGTTTATCGAGGCAATAACTACTACAAATGATACTGCGCGTCATGTATTAAATTTGGAAACATGTATATCAATTATAGCCGGATACTTTTATTCTTTGTTCTTAAGTCAAATAGACCAATACCAGGCTGAAGGAAAGAAAGTAGATTGGGCACAATTAACCCAGACGCGCTATGTTGATTGGTCGATTACAACGCCACTAATGCTGCTTGTATTATGTGCGGTGTTAGGTAAAAATATAGGAAAGTCCGTCAAACTAATGACACTCTTGCCTATTGTAGGTCTCAATTATGTAATGTTGTTATCTGGGTATTTGGGCGAGACGGGTGTATTAAGTCATCTTGTCTCATTAATTCCAGGATTTGGTGCGTTTTTCGGAATGTTCTATTTAATATATGTAAATTATGTGAAGCCCATTTTCTCAAAAGCAAATTACAACTTATTCTATATTTACTTAGGCATTTGGTCGTTATATGGAGTGGTATTTATGTTTAATGAAGAGTACAAGAACATTTTTACAAATATATTGGATGCCATTGCGAAAAGTGGATTAGGATTAGGATTATGGGCGTATTATACTAAAATAATTACCCTCTAAAAAGTATAAACATATCAATATGGATAATTGTATATTCATATGGATACTACGAAAAAATATGTATTAGTAACAAAGGAAGATGATGATACACGCGTCCCAAAAGTATTGGAAGATTATATACATTCATTGAACTTGTTTGATGATGTGATTCCTATACAAGAATTTTCTATTGCGAAGTTTAAATCAACGGATTGTATTTACGTTATTACACAAATGTGGTTAGAGTTGACCCAAAAAGACCAACATATAGTAGACGAAATGCTTTCAACTAATCGCGTAGTATATTTGAATGTAGAAATGTTATCAGAATCAATACGTATGGAACATATATTAGAATTAATAAAGAAAGGTATTCAAATAGCGGATTATAGCATAGTGAATATCCTATTTTTAAAGGAATATGCGAAAGAACATAATATCCCTATTACAAAGGAAGTCATTTATTTGCCTTATCAGTATAATTTACGAGACCAGATCCAGTTACAAAATATAGATGATAAATATGATTATGATATAGGTATAATAAACGCATTACCAAAGCAAGATGATTCTGTAAATAAAGTAAATACATATAGACGCACAAAAATGTGGAACGACTTACAAAAAACAAATTGGAAATGTATAAATATATTAGGTTGGGGAAAGGAAAGAGATGAATTGATAAAACGGTGTAAAGTAATCATTAACGTACATCATTTTGAAGCATTTAACATATTCGAACATATTCGATGTGATCGTATGATATGGGCGAAAAAAATAATCGTTTCAGATAATTCTCTCGGTATGGATAAATTAGACATTACAAAATATATATTTTGCGAGGAATTTGATAATATTATTCCGATGGTAGAAAAAGTATTACAAAATTTTACAGACTATTATCGCGATTCAATGAAAGCAATTTCAATGGATAAGGTAATTGCCAACAGACGAGATATATTAAAACAAGAACTAACCAAAATTGGGAGTACTGCCCTCTAATTATACATATAAACTTTGTGAAGTTGTGATATATTTTAATACCATACCTTCAATTTGAGATAGCTTATGCTGTAATTCAACCATATTCAATTGTTCGCATACATTCATGAACTCTTTACTGATAGTGACAATCTTTAACATGGCTTTGGTAAAATCACCAATAGAAATAGATTTGTTGTATACATCATTTTGAATGAATGATTTACATTCTGATTCAGTAGTACATTCGCACCATTGCATGGAGAATTCTACCATGTCATAAATTAAAGGGTCGGTGTAATTGATACCAGTATTTACTTGGGCGTCTTGCTCTAAATCAAAATATTTGTCGTATTGATATCCGAGTGTTCTGATGTTAGATTCTAATACTGTGTCCGTCATACTAAGGGTATGTGTTCGCATATCGTCGGGAACTTTAATATCAGTAAAACAAGAAAACAGTCCTACTAATTGAATTGGTTCAAAATCATTGAAATTGTTCCATTTTATCATTAGTTCCGACATGATAAGAGGGTGTATTTCGGCAATATTCGATGCGATATTACCTAATAAGGTAAGTGTGTAAGTGTCGTCGGGATTCCTAATAATAAACCCGTTTTCACACATAATATCACAAATACGGTCGGTTTGTTGTTTCACATAGGATTCGGTATAATAGGAATCCGCCTTGAGATTCTCGACTTTATCTTTCAAGTCTAGGTAAGAATAAACCTTGGTTGCGTCTTCTTTAATGTTTCTATATTCGTCTTCTAACTTACGTATCTCCTTCTCTACTTGTTTGCGTTTTTTATTGTTAGCAAGCAGCATATCGTTTTGCGCTTTAATATAATTTTCACAAACAGGCAGTGGGGTCTTATATGTAGTAATAAACTGTTCTTTTTCTACAATCATTTTTTCGTATTGAACTATTTCTGTCTGAGTTCCTGCTACCGATTTCAATATTTCTTGTTGGACCATACTTTTTTGTGAAAATAGATGGAAATCCTTGTTTTGTCCGTTTTTAATGAGATTTAGAATGAGTGGATATGAAATGTGAAATTTAGACACCAGTTGTTGTGGTTTCCCGCCAAGAATTGTTTTATACTCGGAGAGCATGGGGGTATCAAATAGGTTATTACAATGGACTACGTGACCTACCGTATCAATGCCTCTACGTCCAGCACGTCCAGCCATTTGAGTATATTCATGTGCTAATAGAAATCGTTGTGTATGTCCGTCAAATTTTGTCAAACTTGTGAAAACCGCGGTTTTAATGGGACAATCAAGACCAATCGCAAATGATTCAGTTGCAAACAATAGCTTGATATAACGCTTTGAAATCATCAGTTCTACAATTTCTCGTAAGATAGGAATCATACCTGAATGATGAATACCAATGCCCTTTTCTAAAAGGGAAACAAGACTGTTGTATTCAGGAAGTTCCAAATATTCATTGTAATTTGGTAGTTTGCGAATAATTTGTTCGCATTCATTACGAACTGTGTAGCTAACCTTACTATCAAATTCATTCAATGGGACGGTAATATCATGAGCGCAAGATTCTACATTTTTTCTTGAAAAAACAAAGGCAATTGCGGGTAACATTTCCTTTTCTTTTAAGAAAGACGCGAGTTTATTAAGAGCATGTTTCCGATTAATTCGGATACGATTCTTGTCAAATAACGTCTTAATTTTCCCGATTTTCTTTGAATTTACTTCATCGAACACACCCTTTGCGTCTTGTAATAAGAGCAATTTATTACTGTTATCGCGAATTTCTTTCTGTGTTTCTTTGTCACGGATTGTTTTGAATACACCTTCATTTGTTGTTAAAAATCCATAATGAGAAAGTGGAACAACGCGATGATTGGTTGATGCCAAGTAAACACATTTCGCATCAGGTTCAATGTCGTCTTTTTCGCACCATTTAGCAAACCCATGTGGGTTATCAATTGTAGCAGAAAGCATAACCATTTGAATATGTCTTGGAAGCATGAGAATTGTTTTCTCCCAAGTTTGTCCGCGGTCAGCATCATTAATGTAATGGACTTCGTCAAATACAACACAAGCAAGGTCATTTTGAACGTCAATCTGAAATTGTAGAGCATTTTGAGATTCAGAATCATCCGTATTCGTAGTGGATGTAAAGAGATAATTCATAAGGATTTCGGTGGTCATAATAAGAACATCGGCATCAGGGTTTGTTTTAATGTCGCCAGTGAAGAGACCAAACGAGATTTCGGGAAATTTTTTAGTGAATTCATAGTATTTTTGGTTGGAAAGTGCTTTGATAGGGCTTGTATATACAACTTTTTTTCCTTGTTTTGCGAAATGTTGAATAGCAAACTCGGCAGGTAGTGTCTTGCCACTACCGGTATGTGCGGTGACTAATACGTGTTGTTTTTCGACAATGGCTTCAATAGCGTACTTTTGAAAGTCACTGAGGGGATACGGATACAATTCAAAGTGCGAATCATACTTTGAATTGGATGGATAGGGTTCATTACAGATTTTTACCATGGGTTTATACAATATGTATATAGATATGTTTTTATATTGGTTGCAAAATAGTTTTATTGCCTTCTACAAAGCAAACTTATAATTAGATTGCATTATAATTGAATGATTTAGATAATGCAATAAATTGTTTGGTTAACCAACGAATATTATTGGTGGAAAAAATAGACAAAACAAAGTTTATAATTCAACCGATTTTACAAAACAGTAAAGGAGAAGAGTTAAACATATATGTTTTTAAAAATCTAAATGATGGTGAAATTCATTTTGTATCATCGATGATAATTTCACACGATGTAAACCAAAACATAAATAGAAAAGAAAACAAATGTGTCGTTAAATTATGTGAATTGACAGATGTGTTTGGTACAGAAAACATAAATAATCTTAAGATGTATTGTAAATCGATTAACCTAGATTATGGCAGAATTGAGTTGATTAATGATATTACTAGGGGGTGGTGCGTGATAGATATTAATAATAGTCCGGGATTAGGATTAGGTGGGAATGGGTTTATTAACATAATAAGTGATAAATACAAAGCAATGTTTGATAAATTAGTGTAAATATTATAACCTTAAAAATAAATATAAAACAATGGTGTTATATTTATAATATATGAAACCGTCTAGTTTTTCTACAATATGTACTTCAAATTGTGCGTTTGAATTATGTGGTCTTCTTTTATCGTTGTCGGTATTTCATCCTGACGAAAAAATTTACATCTTAAGTGATACAAAAACAAAAAAATACATGGATGAACTTACCCCTAGTCCAAAATTAGATATAGTGTGGTTTATTGAACTGGACATGTATGATAATATGAATACCGAACAAATGAAATCAAAAGGATTATGGTCTGATTTTCAAATGAAGAAGGCTGAAATAATATCATATGCGTTAAAAAGTGAGTCGGATACTTTGTTTTTAGATAGTGACATCATTGTTACAGACACTATAGACGATATAGACAATACAAAGGACATTGGTGTATCACCGCAATTAATTAATTTGGAAGATCAACAAAAATATGGATTTTATAATGGAGGAATGTTATGGACGAGGTCGAAACAAGTGCCGAATGACTGGATTGAATTTACAAAAGGATCAAGATATTACGATCAAGCTTCTATAGAAAATTTGGTAGATAAGTATTCGTATTTTGAGTTTGGAGATAACTATAATTTACAGACTTGGAGATATATTCTATCTCCAGAAGGTTCAGATAAAATAGCATCATATATAAGTCATGCAAATGGTATAGTACATTATAAAGATAAACCGTTAAAGTGTATACATACTCACTTGCGTAATAATTTATTTCACAAATTTAATCAGATATTAATTAATCATTTTTCAGAAGCAAAAATGTATAAAATATTAGCAATTGTATTTCGCGTAATACATGGTAAATGGGTGTTGCGTATTCCAAAACAACCAATGACAGGGTTGGGTTATCATAAAAATGATAGTTATCGCGAACTTCCATATTTAATGAAAATCGCAAATAATGATGTAGACGTTATAGAAGATGAGAATACAGTTCATTGTTGGATTATGCCAAATATATTAACATATGACCGTCCTATATTAGACCGTTGTGTGGTTGAAGTAAATAATGCGTCATTATTTCTATTAGGTAATGGTGACATAAATGTTGAAGGAAATCAGTTACGTCAAGTATTCTCAAAATTACCAATAAAACCCTGGATATTTTGGCCTCGGGCACCTAGGTTATTAGAACAAGTATTAGAAACCAATGGCATATTATCATATAACGACCGAGAACATAAATCCATATTTATTGGAAATTATGAATGTAAAGAACAGGCAGATTTTCGGGATACAAATATAAGATGGGATAATGTTATTGATAAGTACCATTGCACGAAAGGAAACACATATTTGTTTACACACGAAGAGTACTTATTACACATGCGAAATTCAAAATTTGGTCTTTGTTTACGTGGATATGGTACAAAATGTCATCGTGAAGTAGAGTTGATGGCATTTGGAACTGTGTTAATAGTAACACCCGAGGTTTCAGTATCATCATTCTTAGAACCATTGATTGAAGGAACGCATTATATTTACGTAACGTCACCAAATGAAATTAAAGAAAAGTTAGAATCCATAACTGAAGAAAAGTGGAACAAAATGTCAAACTCGTGTTATGAATGGTATCAACGAAACGTACATAGTAAAAATTGTTGGAAAAATATGATATCGAAAATCTTATATGAATAAATAAATTATCGTCGCAATGCGTCAGACAGTGTATTATTATCAACAATAACGGGTCCTTGTGTAGTCTCTAAAACACCGTGCCAATCTTTTTTAGGTGGATGCCAAAATGGTTGATAATACACAACACCGTCTGTCAATAATCCTGCGAGATAACTTAAACTGCTTCGTGATGTAATTAGAATATTAGACGCTACCATTCCAGTAAAAGTAGTGGTAATATCTTCATTTATATGTAAGGTAGTGTCTTCTGAAATATACATTTTAAAATCAGTAACATCTCCTTGTGAGTATATGTGAAAATTTAAATTGTTTTCTTTTACGGTTTGTCTAATATGATTAATCACGGTTAAGTAGGTGTTATTTGGAGTAGTTGTACGTGGTCCAGCTTCACCTTTGTCGTGGTCGTTATCTCTTCGTACATGAACCGCAACATTTGTTTTATTGTTTTTAAAAAAGTCGTTATCTTTATTCGCCCAAAACGCGGTTTTAATTTGAGTCATATATTGATTATCGCAATAATAATCAATGTTACGTGCTGTATGTTGACGTACATGTTGTGTATATGTTAAATGAACGATGGGGAGTTGACTATTATAATGTTTTATATTTTCGAAGATTGAATTTAAGTTCATACATTCTTCTAATTTGTTAGTGTAATTATCTTCATTTTTATAATTATGTTCGAATTCAACTAATGGAGTATAATAAAAACGAATATTATGCATAGAACAAAATAAGTATGTTTCTATAATTTTCTGATATTGGGCTCCGAACCCGTCTGTTGGAATAACATTTGTAGCGGTAACCATTATATAATTAACATATTTTTCTCTTTATTCCATTTTGTTATCTAATCATATTACAAAATGCTCCAACTAATTTTCTCTCTACTTTTCTTAGTAAATATATCAAATGCATACGATCATTATCTAGTACATACAGCAGTGAATATTTCCCAAGCAACATATTGTATGACCCAAACCAGTATGTGGGATTGTATTACATGTGACAATACCAATTCTTATGACAATATCCTTATTCAAAATGGAGAACAAGTAATATTCGGATTTAACGAAGAATACGAGTCTATCTTCGTCAGTTTTAGGGGGTCTGAGAACATACAAAATTGGATAGCAAATATCAAGGTGTCGCAAATAACACCATATCCAGAGACAACTATAGCAGTCGCAAATGGGTTTTATAACCTATTTGATTCCTTACATGCGAATGTATACAAAGTCGTAGATGAACTCGTTGAAAAATACAATACGAACCAACTACTACTTACCGGGCATTCGTTAGGTGCTGCGTTAGCAACGTTAAACGCATTTGATATTCTATATTATCAGAAAAATTACAAAATTCACTCACTAATTACATTTGGTTCTCCCAGAGTAGGAAATAAAGAATTCTCAAAAGTGTTTGAAACCTACAATATCAACTCGGTTCGCGTGACCCATTATTACGATATGGTTCCGCATGTTCCGGAAGAGTTTTTAGGGTATCGTCATATTTCCCAAGAAGTATGGTACAATGAACCCAATACGGAATACACCTTGTGTGATGATGAAAATGGAACGGAAGACGATAGTTGTAGTAACTCTTGTTCTCCTACCAAGTGTACGAGTACGTCCGACCATTTAGATTATCTACAAATAAAGATGGGAAGTGGGGGATATTGTTGGTAAATCAAATAAATCCTCAATGATATAAAAATAACTGCATATAGTAAAACAAATGTTATTATTATTCATTCTATTGAATTTTGGGGTGTCCTTTCTATCTGATTTGGTATTGAATTTTTTATCGAGGCAATCGTATTCGTATAATGCGATAAAATCATTACAAACCTATTTCGATAAACGTCCAACTCTAATTTCCGCATTTTACGCAGGCATCACTGTATGTCTGGTGCTAATTGAAAATATCATATTATCCAGAGTATTGTTTGGTATGTATTATCCTAGCACTCTTTACCAGTTATTTGCGTTTTTGTCAATCGCATTTCCTTTAGGGTATATAAGTGACATAATTATCTACAAGGCACAGATATTCGGGGATACATTAAATCCATATTACGAGCTGGTGGGACCCGGACTCTGGGGAGCAATTGCCTATATTTTTTCAATTGTTGTATCGTATGGAATACTACATATAGATATGTATAACCTCATCTAGAAAATATATATGCAATAATATATATTTTAGAACAATGAATACACAAGCAAGTTACGAGATATTCGGTACTCACCGAGCAGTACAATATAGACAACATACAAACATAGACGAATCCAATACACGTCTTAATGGACGTCAGTTTGCCGATTCACCATTAGAACCCAACTTTGACATTCGTCCAGTGCCTACCAAATATGCGTTATTCCCTATGGTAAATCGTCGCAAACCAGTTACCGAGGAGAAATTGCCCTATGTAAATTATAATCAAAACGCGAACTTTACCCCTGCCGTCTCAAAAGGACCTGTATCGGGATATATGAATGGTATAGACACGGAAACTGTGTTACGTAACCAAACGTTCGGGATGCAGGGTGGTGTAGGACAAGACGTCTATGTTCCCTCGTCAAGTAGCGATTTATACAAAGTGTCGGTGGTTTCTCGACCATCCGAACAGCCACATATGGGTCTGTTCTCCCAAAACACCTTTAGTAATCGCCAACATCCCAATGTCGAAAACACCACTATTGGTAAGGACCAATTTTTCAACCATACACGCACCCAGTTACGTAACTCTATGTAAATAGAAAATTGATACTTAAAAATTATATAATGGTTTATTATATAATTTACTAACAACATGATAAAGTACATAAATTCCATATTAGCGTCGAATAACACTAACAATGCGACCTACAAATGGTTAATCTCCATAGCAATACTGTATGCAGGTGTAAAACTAATAAATACTACAAAAACCCCGTATGAGATGGTAGAAGGATTTAATCAAAGTAAACCCTATGTATATAAACGCAATGAAGATATTTATGATGATTTCATAGCAGAAATATATGACGTTTTACATGATACAAGCACGCGAACTGATTGGGAATTAGCGAATATAGTAAGATTAACATCTCCCGATGTAAACAATAGTGTATTTTTAGATATAGGTTCCGGTACAGGAAGTAGTGTTGATATGTTACATAATTCCGGATACACTGCTTATGGGGTAGATAAATCAAATGACATGATTCAATATGCTGAAACCCATTATCCAAATAGCGACTTTATTCATGCGGATGTAAATGACCCCTTGGTATTTGACCGTGCTAGTTTTACACATATATTATGCACCAAAACAACCATCTACCAGTTCAAAGATAAAAAGAAGTTCTTTGCGAATTGTTATCATTGGATGATACCAAATAGTTATTTAATCGTCCATTTGGTTGATAGGAAGCGGTTTAGTATGTTTGAACCCAAAGACCCTACCAAAGTCAAGTGGCCCACATTATTACCTCAAAGAAATAAACGACGCACGCGAGTGGTATCCGAGTATGAAGATTTTAAGTATAAAGCAAACTATAGCTTTCCCGTTAATTTAGAAGAAACCAACGTAGTAAGTTTTACGGAGTCATTTACTGATAAAGTAACAAACCATGTTCGTCATAATGAAGAGACACTCTATATGGAAGATATTCGTGATATTTTAGATACCGCAAGTCAGATGGGATTTATCTTTCACGCCAAAGTAGATATGGAAACGTTGGGTGATGACAATCAATATTTATACATTTTAGAAAGACCCCACTAATACGGATAAAAAATACAATTTATCTACCAAAATATATTAGATTTATGATTCAATATATTTTTTCATCCTTGTTTTTCTTTTTCTTGGTTTTATTTGCTTATATAAAAATCCGGTATCCGTTCTGGAATACCCAGCCGGTATTTCATACTTACGATTATTGGCGCTATTTCTACAGCGTTCCTTACATTATATATAAATATCGCCCAGTAAAGACGAAATATTGTGATTTTCATCAGGTCGAAACGGTTCCCTATAGCGAATGTTCTCAACATATGAAACAAAGTCTGGTAAATCTACTTCAATGTTATTATATTCCTTCTGAAAAAATCTTACATACGATTACCGAAAAGGAGGTAGATACGATATTAACGGGAACGAATGAACCTTGTTACCTATCCCTATTCCATGAAAAAGTAGTTCAGTCCAGTGAAGGTAAAGAACCCCAAATAATTGTAAATCCAGACCCAACTGGGTGTATTACATCCAGACCCTACAAACTATTTTATCGTCCCACGTTGACGGAACAAGTCTATACGTCAGAACTATTATATTTTATAGATTATTTATGTGTAAAGCGAGAACGAGACGTAAAAAAACTAAATAGAGTCCTGTTACAGACCCATGAATATAACCAACGAACGAATAATGCGGATGTTCTCCTATCTTTAATAAAAAAAGAGATAGATTTGTTTGAAGGGGTTATACCCGTAGTAGAATACAATACCCTGACTTATTATATTCCGGTGTTACATCCAATCGCATTGCCATCAGATTGCGAGTTAATAAAAATAGAGGCTACGAATCTTCACATTTTAACGGATTACCTATATAACATGACACATAATACATATGATACTGACATTACTATGTTTGATATCTGTATTATGCAAGATACCTCATATTATTTATCACAAATCAAGTCAGGAATACTACATGTATATTGTCTACGACACAAGGAGCATGTATATGGTTTTTATTTTTATAAGAATACCTACACAGAATATGAAGATATCGAAGGAAATGTGTTAATGTTCTCAACTAGTATAAAAAATATAAGTGATAATCATGTGTATTACAGTGGGTTTATAAATAGCATGTGTAAGATAATGAAAGAAAAACAAAACAAATATAAAATGTTGATGATTGAGAACATCGGTCACAGTAACCACATCGTTTCTCTATGGGAATTGTATAACAAACCAATTTTTGATAACAATACCGCTTATTACCTGTATAATTTCATTTATCCTTGTTCTCCTCTATTACCAGAAAGAACATTAATTATTACGTAAACATCAAAATGTGTATAGATAGTAGAATGGATATGTATTTGTTTCGTTGTAATATGACGCGTGACATAGAGAACAATGTAGACGAGGTAGAAACACCGGAGTTCACTATGGAAGATGTAAACGAGATTGATATGAATTACAAGATACATATGTCCGAACTCATTCTATTTGAACGCGAAGAAGAAATGTCATTACAAGAGATGCATACAAGTTTTGTATTGAATGAACTTTTCATCGAGCATCTAGATTACATGCAAAAATTACGCGAGATGGTTACTGAATATATGAATGTAGATAAAAAACATGAGAGAATTCGTATGTATTTCCAAGACATTACACCTCTAATACGTTCTGACAAAGATAATTTACAAGAAGTGAGAACTATCAAAAAATAAATATCAATATAACATTTGTATTGATATTTAGATTGGGGTTTAACGAGTGTATTTGCCTGCCCTAGCAAACGAATCTACTACAAAGATAACAAATACACCTAAGAACGTGTAGAGTAGAAACTCTTCTGTAATATTCTCGGTTTTTTCGTGCTGTTGTCCTTCCAATAAATGAATCATATAATTTATTTTCTCCATTAATTGAGTTTCCCCAGAAGAAGAATTCGCAATACCCATCTTAGCATAATAGGGTGACGATGCTGCGGATACGGTAACCGCAGATGGTTCGTAACTTTTATTATAATTACTGAGTGTCTGTGAATGAGTATCATTCGCCCCATAATTTTTCATTTCACCTAAAATATTCGCCGAAGCCGCCCCACCGGAAAATTGAGGCATAGGAGGTATATACTGTTTTAATTCAGTATCATCATTATAGTCGCTATTTGTATTCATCTCCGGGGGAGACAAAGGTTTAAACTCGCCCATTTTGTTATTTTCGTCTTCATTTCCAGAAGAAGTCATTTTCTCTAACAAATCGGTGACTCGTGAGGTTCGGTTCTCACTGGAATTCTGGAAATTTTCTAATGAGCTGGGGGTATTATTTTCATGCTTAAATTCGTTAGTATGGTCTTGTGGTCTTATTTTCACCGTTTTACGGATACTAGGAATTCTCTTTTTATTAGTTGATTCTTCGTTCGTCCATGTTGATGCTGTTGCTACTAAAGACATAATTTATATATTTATTTGTATTTAAAAAATAAGTAGATATTAATTTGATAATCCAGAACCAAATTATATGATAAAGAAAATATGAGAACAATGTATAGAATGAAACTTACACAAAATACAATAGCTCAATTTATACCTATGGTTGCTCTTTTCTTTTTATTGTCACAGTACCGAGGTTGTGTGGAATTGAGTCATACAATTTTAGGAAAGTTACTAGCAGTATTTATAATTATATTCTACACGACTATTGATAAAGTTCTCGGTTTGTTTGTTTGTGCGTTGGTTATTTTATTCTATCAAATGGATTGTAGAGAAAATCTGCTAAACATTGAATCCTTCGACACAATCGAGGAACAGGAAGATGATGAAGGAGAGGCAGAATTAGAATACAATGAAACCAAACCGGCTAAATCTTGCGACAGTTGTGGTGTAAAGAACGTAGAAACCTTTGAAAACTATGAAGCCGATAACAACAAAGTTGTCGAAAACGGTCCAGTTCAAGATGAATTTAGAAGAGAACATTGTAAAAACGGCGTTCTAAAACATAAAGATATGGATGTAAGAGACGAGTTGACTCAACATGTATATCCAGAATTAAAGTTCCAACATGATTACTGTAACGCGTGCTCTCCTACATGTAAGTTCTCTATTGTTGAATCGAAATTAAAAACCGAAACGAAATTATTACCAAAGGTCTCGAAGGAAAATCTAACCATATTGTAAATAAATACGATGGTAAAGTCTGATGTAAAGAGTATGTTTGACTATTTACATTCAAATATTCAACGTATTAATGACAGTAAAGTATTCGCTGGATTAATGATAATAACCTTAAATATAGTATCCAAATACGTCAATATAGGTTTGAGTAAATCCATGGAATCGTATTTAAAGTATACCTTTAGTCGTCAATTGTTGGTGTTCTCTATCGCATGGATGGGTACTCGTGATATATACATAGCTTTCTTCATTACATTTA
>Ga0233450_10000456_pt1 | contig 47211 bp, 35 predicted proteins | sample 011ome_30_FD_189956 | JGI IMG/M metagenome (GOLD analysis project Ga0233450, IMG submission 189956) | Coastal salt marsh microbial communities from the Groves Creek Marsh, Skidaway Island, Georgia - 011501CT (spades assembly) | ecosystem: Environmental > Aquatic > Marine > Intertidal zone >... | reverse complement strand
GTCGCCAGGTTCACATCACCTGTGGTGACGTTCTGTACCGCTGTGATCAGGTTCATAGACGATCCATCTGCCGGGCCAGTGAAGGTCAGCTGAACGATACCATCGCCACCAGATACTTCTCCCGGTTTCAAGGTAACGCTGTCGTACCCCATCGCAGCCGCCAAACCGGTATCAATGATAGTGTAGGCGTCATCTGCCGACGATCCAACCCCATCATCAATATAGATCGTGTACGACTGGCCACCCACAACAAGATCGATGTTATCGGTTGATCCAGCCATCCCCGAAATGGTCAGAGTCTGGGTCTGCGCCGATGTCGCAACATCGTTGTCATTGTTGACATTTACCAACACCTCATAATCGACCCCGGCATCATCAGCTGTCAGCGTCAGTGTCGAGCCACTAGATGTTTCGTCATGCGTTGACCAAATGTTTCCGGTTGCAAAGTAGGATGCGACGTCGTCTCCGGTCATAGTTGAGCCTGAAACGACCAGCGTGGTTACATCACCACCAACATTTACCGTGATTTCATCGCCCACATCATAGGTAGTAGATGACCCAAAGTCGATTTCGTAGATCTGGAAATCATGCTGAGCCAAATCACCCTGCAGAATGTCATCGCCGCTACCTGCTGACATGGTGTCTTCTCCGGCACCACCGAAGAGAACATCGACGTCAACCGAACCAGTCAGAACATCAGCCCCGTCTGAACCATCCAGCAGCGAGTCGTAGAAACCACCCGAAGACAATTCCGTTTCCGATGGACCCGCGATGGTGATCACATCATCACCCGAGCCGCCGTAGACATTGAAGGTCGCGCCACTTTCGTGGCTGCCAGTCACGTCGATCTGCAGGTCTGCTGAAGTTTCCGCCGAGAAGTCGATCAGCGCACCATCTGGAATGATGTTGTTGATTGTCACAACAGTGTCGATGCCTTCCTGATCCTCGCTTGCCCAGCTGTCCTGCGCAATCATGGTCAGATGATCAAAGGCTTCCTCTTCAATTGCACCCGAGCTGAACACGGTTGCACCCGAGCTGAACACGGTGATGTTGTTGACCGTGATTGTGTCGAAGCCCGCGCCAGTGACGCTCAGATCGATATCGTTCATGCCAGATGCACCCGACGCGATGGTCATGCTGCCGCTACCGTTACCGGCATTAACAAGCAAAGTTGCGTCCTGTTCAGCTTCCATGCCGGTCACAGTAATCTCAGTCAGGCCACCGGAGTTTGACCCCGTCACTTCGATAGTAACGACATCACCCGAAGCAGAACCTTCGCTATCATTGAATGACAGGGATGTGCCCTGACCAATCTCGATATCCGCGTTACCGGAACCATCAGTTGAAACTGTGACATCCGAGTTCAGACCGAAGGAGCCAGAGAAGTCACCGCCATTCAGGTCAATGTCTGCCCAGGCACTATCGCCCATTGTTACATTGACATCGCCGTCACCGTTTACACTGACGTCACCCGACGAGTCCTCAGCCATATCGAGCGTAACGTTTCCGCTACCGTAGATGTTGAAGACGACATCGCTGCTATGGTCGAACGATCCTGAAACATTACCATCACCGTAGACCGTTAGGTTGCCGGAGACACTGTTGTTGTTAGTACCGTCACCAATGTCGATGTCACCATCACCCGAAACGAAGATCGAGAAATCAGAGCTGGACATAGTGTTCACAGTAACGTCGCCAGAACCGTGAACGTCCAGATCGATGATGCCGCGATGGCTAACCTCAACCGTCACATCTCCGCCGCCGCTGACATAAACATCAGCATTGCTGTCGTTGAGCAGGTCAACCGTTACGTCGCCATCGCCGTAAACATCCACCTCTGCATCGGCCTCGCTACCCATGTCGATGTCAACGTCGCCGTTACCTGAGACGTAAACACCAAGAGAACCGCTATAGCCCATATCAACGGTTATATCGCCATCGTTGATCGCATAGATATCCACAGTGCCGCTGTTACCAGCTTCGACGTCAACGCTTGCAGTCGAGAACTCATCCACGAAGATATCACCGTCGAAATCATGACCTGCATTGATGTCCACAGTGGAGCCACCAGATACGATAGTTCCGATTTCCAGATCCAGACCAACCCCGGAACCAGCGTTGATTTCGATACCGCGCAGGAACTCCTGACCAATGGTCATGTCGATCCAGCTGTTATCTGCGAGGTTCACCTCATCAATTCCGGCCTCAAAGGCATGGTCGTAGAGCAGAAATAACGCTCCGCTTTCCTCATGGCCTTCGTGATCGATGTTCAGAACTTCGACATTCTCAACAAATTGGAACATCTCGTCAGCGTTCAGCATCGGCGGCAGCATTGGGTCGTGACCTGCCAGATAGCCGCTTGCATCAATACCATCGTTCTCGATTGCCAGCGTGTCGCGGCCTGTACCCATATCGATCGAGTTCTGATCGGTCAGAGTGTAAACCCCGAAGTCTAGGAAATCGTCACCCGAACCGGTGACAACAGTGATGTCCATGTCATCGTTTCCACCGCTCGGTGCCGTGTTGGTCAGGAAGATGCTCAGATTTGCGTCTGAATCTCCCGCCTCGATGTGAGCGAAGTTGACCATGCCCGAGACCATGATGTCCGCACCGGACACCCCGCCGTTCAGATCCAGCGTACCGTCCATAAAGGCGTAGGGATTCTGCGACATAAACCCAATGTCATGATCATTGTCATCATCAATGTTCAGGGTCACATCATCAAAGCCCATGCCCGAGACGAAGACATCCAAATCACCAATACCGCTGACATTCAGTGTCAGAAGATCGCCGCCTGAGACATGGCTACCGATGGATAGTGGGGCGACTGGTTCATCAAGTGTAATCACAACAGTCGCACCAGCATCTTCGCTGATACCGTTGATGAAGATACCGCCACCGCTGCTATCGCCTGCGGCCAAGTCTCCGTCAACATTCCACAGCAAGAATGCCGTGTCCTGAACGCTGGCATCACCCGAGGCACCTTCCAGAGTGGTCAGGTTCAGAGTTTCAACACCGCTGATGTCATCGAACTGCGCGTTAAACGCAACATCACCACCCATGCCACCTGAAGGAGAATACCAGACATATCCATTATCGGGGCTCATGTCATCATTGACAAGATTAAGAGTTTCAAATCCGCCAATTTCAGAGCCGCCACTTGTCGCGTAGATCCAGCCGTAGTCTGAAGTGATCGTCAGCGCATCAGAACCTTCGCCCCCTTCAAGGGTCGATGCTTCGATTGCAGCGGCGCCTGACCAGTTGGGAGTTGCAACAAAGACGCTTACCTCATCATCACCGGCACCCATGTTGATATTGGCATCCAACACGGGATTATCCCCAATAACATACGTCGTCTCACGGTTGTCTTCATTGATTGACAGCGTGTCGCTGCCCGAGCCAAAGCTGACTTCGGCAGCGCTCAGAGTACCGCCAACCGTCATATCGTTGTCGCCACCCGAGAAGGTGATGTTCACATTACCATCATTACCATAGACGCCGTCGCCAATATCAAGTGTCGAGTTACCCGAACCAAAGGCAATCGTGACAGATGCGCCCGAACCCTCAGTGTAAACACCGCCACCAACCGTCATTACGGAACCGTTGCCGTCGCCAAAGCTTACATCAACTGTTGCGGAATCTGCGCCCTCAAATTCGATTGCATAGAGATTATTCCCGATCGCAAGCTCGTTATTACCGCCGTCACCAAAGCTAACAGTTACCGACGCATCAGCACCATCAATTGCTGCCTCGGCGAATAGGTCTGCGCCCAGTCCGGGTCCGGTTGTTTCGGAACCAGTCGATTCGACGGTCAGGCTATTGTAGCTACCATCACCAAACTCAATGGTGACCGTGGCATCTGCTTCCTCACCAGAATACCAACCATATGCAATCGCACCAACTATGGCAGTATTTTCTGCCGAAACGAGCACTTCGTTGTCACCGCCCGAGCCGAAAGTAATCGAAACATCAGCGGTGGCGCTGCCCGACCAATCGGCACTTGCATATGCCCCAAGGTAGGCAATGCTTTCGCCATCACCGTTGGTATCCGCCACAACCACAACTTCGTTGCTGTCACCGTCACCAAAGTCAATATCTACAGTTGCTGTTGTGTGCTCATAGGAGCTGCTCTCCGCAACAGCCTCCAGCCCAGCACCGGCCCAAGCGTAATCACCAGTGCTGCCGGAACCATACTCGCTAATATCAACATCAATGGTGCTTTCAATGGCAACCGAATTATCGCTTCCACCGCTGAACGTGACCATAACAGATGCATTTGCATCATCGTCAAATGCTTCCGCCGAAAGCTCAGAATAGGATGTAAGGTTAAGCGAGACGCTATCCCCACCACTATCGGCACTCAACATAACGTTACCGAACAGTTCACTGCCAACCGACAAGCCGTTACCGTCGCCCATGCCAAAGTCGATATCAACTGTTGCAGTTGTGCCATCGCCAGATGCCGTCGCTTCAAGGTCAGCAGATGTGTAGAAATCTGCGCTTACATAACCACTACTATGGGCATTCAAGGTTACATCAACGCCCAGATCGTTGCCGACCTCGATCGTGTTATCATCACCATCGCCAAAGCCCATAGACACGGTCGCGGTGCTGCCCGAGTAATCGGCCTGAGCCGACACACCACCGGATACATATGAATCAAACTCAATGGATGAACCAGATGACGCTGACAGGGTCATCGAAGTACCCTCGGCCGACGTGTTCATAGCGCTGATTGAATTGTTATCGCCATCACCGAAGGCGATCGAAACGTCCGCATCAGCAGAGTAACCATCCGAGAACGCCGAAATCTCGGTTTGGATGTCGTTGTAGAACCAATCCGCGAAACCGCCGCTGTTAGACACTTCCATAGCCCCGGAGGCTTCGGTGCCCAAGCTGACCGAATTGTCATCGCCGTCGCCAAATTCGATCCCAACCGAGGCAGAGCCCGAAGAGCTACCGCTAACCATAGCTGTAATATCGGAATTATCACTATGGCTCATCTCGATTGCATTGCCATCGCCATCACCAAAAGTGATGTCTACAGACACTGATCCTGAAGCGGTATCAAACAAGTTGGCGTCGATATCTTGTGTCAGAGACACCAGATTGTCGCCGCCAGTACCAAAGGAAATCGCGATCGAAGCGTCACTTCCGTCATCTCTATCGTCCAGTTCAGCTTCGATTTCACCGCTATCTTCGCCATCGGTGCCGGTCAGGATCAAGCCGTTGCTGCCGCCCGATCCAAAGCTAATGTTAACAGATGCGGCAGAACCAGAAACAAAGATGTCGCCATCGACGGTCAGAGTGTTAGAACCATCGCCGAAGGACACATTGATCGCGCCGACGTCATCGCCCTCAATATCGTCACCAACATGCAGGGTATTGTCACCATCGCCGAATGAGATGTTAACAGTGCTACCGCCGTCATCTACGTCGATGTCATCACCAACATAAACGTCGTTGTCGCCATCACCAAAGCTGACCGTCGTTGTGCCGCCAGATTGCGCCTCAATGTCATCACCAACATAAACGTCGTTGTCGCCATCACCAAAGCTGACCGTTGAATCATCTTCGATGTCTTCATCAACAACCACTTCATTGTCGCCGTCGCCGAAGCCGACCGATGCACTGTCTCTGATGTCACCATCAACATACAGATAGTTGTCGCCATCACCAAAGCTGACCGACGCATTGTCCTCAATGTCATCGCCGACTACTACGTAGTTGCTGTAGCCCGATACGGCACCAGGTGCTTCTGGGACAGACTGGTCGTTGAAGGTAACCGTGGCACTGTCTTTGATGTCGCCGTCAACATAAAGCTCGTTGCCGCCCGAGCCAAAGCTCACGCTCGCATTACCGCCAATATCGGCATCGCCACTAACGTAAAATGGCCCAATGCCACCGCCCGAGCCAGTGACAAAAACTGTGTTATCCCCTTCGCCCATGTCGATCTGGGCATCGCCAAAAATACCAGCTTCGATCGAGATCGAACCAGAGGATACTGCCGGACCGAATAGCATACCGACACCGGCCTGAACAACCAGTGTGTCATCACCTTCGCCCATATCGATATGGGCATCGCCAAAAATACCAGCCTCAAGCGCGAATGCGTCTGGGGCCTGATCCAACGATCCGGACACCATCGCGGCTGCCGTGACATGCAGCTCATCCGCCGCATCCGAGAATGTCAGCGCCGCATCGTCAAAAATACCGGCCTGCAACTCAATCACGGAAGACCCTGAACTGCCCTCCCCGTCTTCGTGCGACCACACCGTTGCATATGCCAAAGCCGCCACCGAGACATAGGACCCTTCATCGTTATTCATATCGATGTCAGCGCCATCGAAGATACCAGCGTTAGCAGAAACATCCGCCAAAACGTCCGCATCACCGATAGAATCATCGCCCCAAGCACCACCAAAGGCGCCAGCCAATGCCATGACCTCAAGCGATCCGTCATCACCAGTCATTGAAAGAGCTGCACCATCAAAGATACCAGCATTGGCATCCGGCGAAACTGTTAGATCAGCATTACCCGAGTCTACAGACAAAGACCCGGATGCGAACGAAATAGCATAAGCACCAACATAGGCCTCATTTTCGCCACCGACCATCGAAACGTCTGCATCAAACAGGCCGGCGTTAGCACTTGCGGAAACCGCCAGATCAGCACCGGCACCCGAACCAAGAGACCAATTCCCTGAAGCGGAATCCACTGCAAATGCGGAAACTCCAAAGAGGTTTCCACTGCTCTCGCCATCACCCATTGTGATAGTCGTTCCAAACACACCTGCACTATCCAAGCCAGCGGGGAAAATTGGAGCATCAATCGCCCCTACGTCGTCCGCAATGACGGTGTTAACGCCGCCGCCAAGATCGATATCCGAATCAATGATTGACCCGCCTGCGTACACCTCATCGTCGTCGCTACCGCCTGTGATGGTGGTATCTAAAATGTCGCCACCAGCATCCAGATCGTTGTCGCCGTTGCCCATATCAATGGTGCTGCCACTGACCGCACCAACATTAACCGTGTCATCACCATCACCACTATCAATAGTGGTGTTGATAACATCGCCGGCATTCATTTCATTGTTGCCGCCGCGAAGATCGATATCCGAATCAATGATTGACCCGCTTGCGTACACCTCATCGTCGTCGCTACCGCCTGTGATGGTGGTATCTAAAATGTCGCCATGAGCATCCAGATCGTTGTCGCCGTTGCCCATATCAATGGTGCTGCCACTGATCTCACCAACATTAACCGTGTCGTCACCATCACCACTATCAATAGTGGTGTTGATAACATCGCCGGCATTCATTTCATTGTTGCCGCCGCCAAGATCAACACGACCATAGACGTCACCCTCAACATTCAGAGTGTCGTTACCATCACCCAAGTCAATTGAACCATAAACGTCACCGCCAAAGGAAACCTCGCCACCCGAACCTGTGCTCGTGTAGCTGCCCAATGCACCGAGACCGCCAGTGGCCGAGAAGCCATTGTTGCCGCCGCCAAGATCAACACGACCATCAACGCTGCCGATTACCTCAACAACATCATCACCATCACCGGTCGACAGAGTTTCCAGACCTTCGCCATCAACAGCCAAAAGCTCGATATCACCGACAAAATCAGTGGTATCGATATTTTCCACGTTCGCGCCACCAGACAGAGACAGGATAACTCCCTGCCCCTCGACGCCACCCGAAACGGTCAGGTCGGTCATACCCGGAGCATACAGGTGGACATTTGATGCTTCACCTTCTTCGTCGCCAATGGTCAGGTCGACATTTTCGATACCCGCATCAATATCGATACGCGAAGTGCCCTCGCTCACCTGCGCGATCGCACTGAAATCACCATCCGAACCTACTTCCTCAATGTAAAGGACCAGAGTGTCGTCATCACCGAGCACCACCTGAGCATCGAAGTCGATGGTGAAGTTTGATGTTGAGTCTACGATCGCAACGGCAACTATGTTTTGCAAATCTTCCAGAGTGACGTCTTCGGTTGCGTGAAGGATGTTCACCAGCTCCAGCGCATCATCGAACTTGGTCAACACAACAGTGCTACCGTCTTCGCCACCGGCATAAATGTTCAGGGCCTCAATGCCCGAAACGCTATCAATCAGCGTGCCAACCGTTTCCGAGTCGACCGACAGAAGCAAGATGTCACCATCAATATCATCACCACCATCAATCACATCAAGCTGCGCAAACGTACCGACCGGCGCGTGAATTACATCGTCAGCAACAATTGCTGAAAGATCTTCGTCCAGATTTCCGTCAACGTCATCCAAACCCGTCGTCAGAACGTGATTAATAAGGTCCCAAACATTTTCTTCTTCCTCTTCGGTCCCGCCACTACCACAGGCTGCCAGAGAAACAGCAAGGAAACCAAAAGCTCCCGCTCGTTTTGCATTATTCTTAAGCGCTTCTTCCCAAGCTACAACTTGCTTCGAGACAGCTTCACGCTCTTTCTGAGAAGTAACATTAGCTTTTTCAATCACGCTGACTTCTCCAAATCCACCATCCGAAATCATGTTCATAATATGCGGCTCCCATGCCTAATTTGTGTCGAACGCGCACACCGATGGCGCGTGAATCCTTTGACTTTATTGTCACTTAAAAAATATTACCCCATCTGATGCAAGCTAAATCTGTGGCGAAAAAGCACATTGCGGCATAGCGGCAACGCCTTCTCCCCATCTTCCCCTTCCTATCACCCCCAGAATGGACAATTTCAATACTTTCCGAGGAATTCTCTCGCTTACCCAACGGCAAGCGATGCTTTAAAAAGGTATGACTATTTTCGCCTACAAATGTGTGGTGTGGAGAGGCTTGCACTCCCAAGCCCTATTGGGCTGCCAAGCGATTAAATAAATCAACGATCTGGCGATGCCTAACATCCGGGCGAAACGGCTCGGAGCATTCCAATGCCTTTTCTGAAGAGGCCTTATAAACGTCTGTATTGTCCATCAGGTTTCTTATAGTTTCCAGCCACGGGCGCACTTCATCAAAGGTTGGCACGACTGTCGGTTTTTCTTGAAGCCTTTCGGGAATATCAAACAGATAGCCTGCACCATTCAATTGACTGGGCAGACCACCACGCCGATTGGCCAAAACAGGGATTCCGCAAAGCTGTGCCTCGGGCACGACACGACCCGCCGCTTCAAACCAAATTGACGGCACGAGAAGCACCGAGGTCCGATCAAAAACCCGGCGTATTTCTTTCTGTTTTGGAATCCACCAGATATTACTAAGCGCGCCAATATTAAGGCCCGCTTTCTCCCACATTTCGCGGGTGCCCCGGCTTTCGACAGCCAGAAAGGTCAACTCAGGCGCTTCACGCAAAGCTAACTGCGCAATCTGTAGAAAAATCAATCCACCTTTCAAAGGATCTGGATTAATCAATGTAATAAACCCCTGACCACGCTCCGCCGTCTTTTTTTCAACTGAAAAAGTGTCGGGATCAATATATTGCTCGACAAGGTTAGGCTCAACCGTCGAGGTCAGCCCTAGAGTATCCTTATAAAATTCCTGTAGGGCCGCCGAAGGTACGATAATCTCGTCTACCTCCTCGAAACATGCCCGTTTTTTTTCATCGTAAGATCCGTTGGCCAGGTAAAAAACCGGCCGCCCCCCCAAAGATCGGACAACCCGACGTAAAGGATTGAGATTGGCACTACCATAACCGATCACCACATCCGGGCGAATGCGCTCAATATCTTCACGAGCAGATTTTAAGAAACCTGCAATCTGTTCTTTCTTCAGATTCTTGCCAATTGATGAACCAGTAATAACGATATTGTGCTCAACCCCATCGCGATGAACTCGCAAGCGCTTGCCAATATGTTCTTGCGGATCAATTTTCGGGGCAACTTCTTTGCGGAAAGGATACTCCTCTTGTCCATCAAAGAGAGACATGGTTACAGAACTGCACGAAAACCCTGACTTTTGTAATAGGTCAAGCCAGGCATTCATTTCGATGGCAGCCCCACTTTTCTTGTCCAAAACGCACATCTCAGACAAGAACATAACCTTGATCTTCTTCTCCTCGACCTGGGGTTTTGGAGGCATTTTTTTGTCTGTGCGACGTACTGATTTGCTACGGGGCTTCTTAGGCTGCTTCACCATAGGACAATGTTTTCCTTACTATAGGGTGTGCGAGATAATATCTTGTGACAAAGCAGCCGCCTTGCGCCGGACAGCCTTGCCATTTGGATTACGTGGCACCCGGTCAACAAAATAAACCTGAATCGGTAGCGTGCGGGTTATTGCATCCTCTTGCATCAGCCGTTTGAGCGACTTGAGAATATCATTCTGTGTGGCCCCCTCACCCAACACAAGCATACACCCGAGGACCTCGCTCTGTTGTGGGTCATCGGCCATAAAATGAATTCCATCGCGCACTCCCTCAATTGACAGGATCCGCCGATCCAACGCGGCACCATTGATTTTGACCCCCCGCACATTCAAAAGATCCGCTGACCTGCCTGTGACAAACAGCTCTCCATCCTCAGCCAGGTATCCAATATCTCCGGGATAAAACCATCCTTCCTGAAAATGACGGGCCGTCAGGCTTGGGTTATTCAGATATCCTGATTGCATCGCCTCTGAACGGACCCTAATTATTCCCTCTGTGCCCGTTGGCAATACAGTCCCATCTGGGTCCACTATTTCAACCGCCAAGCCTTCATCTACATCTTTGGGTACCCATCCGGCGCCGGATGTGGCCTCTTCGTTCATCCGCATCACCTTACCTGTAATCTGGCCAGCTTCAGTCGAGGCATACGCCACCTGAATTTCATCGAACAGCGCATATAGACGCTGACGGTCAATCTCAGGCAAATGACCACCAGTCGCAAATGCCGTTGGGAAACGGAATGGGGGAGTTCCATCAAAGCGCTCAAGAAGGCCTATCAACTGAGCGGGCGAAGCAAATACTTTCTGTAGGTCATAGCTATGCCACCGCTTCAACCGCATACCCTGCACAACCGTCCCACCCAAAAATAGCGTCCGCATCGTATAGGCAAGCCATGCGATAGACAGTGGCGGGAAAATACAGCTTGTTACAATTGGTGAAATGCTATGAGATACTTTATTGTATTTCGCTATGCGCAACCAGAATGCTCCATAAGTATCAACACTGATTTTTGGTGTACCCGTGGTCCCAGAAGATTGCGTATACATCCAAGGATCTGCCTCAGAGGCCTGCAATGGAAAAGCGAGTTGTTTTTTTCCCGAAACACTCTCAGGCATCCGCGCCCAAGATGCATCAACAAGCTGTATTCCCGGTTGGGTCGACTTACGTTTGGGATTTGTGTGAAAGAAATGTGTGAGGCCCAGCTCTCCTCGGCGCGCGGAAACCGTAGGGGATCCCTGCACCCACCGTGCACCCAACAAACCAACAGCTAAGACCAGAGATGTACACACCAACTCATCGGCACTATCCAGTACAACGCAAGAAGATCTCCGAACCCCCGCTTTCCGCATATGTAACGCGCTGGAAACAGCAAGGTGCTTCAGCTGTTTGTATGTGATTTCTTTTTGTCCTGCAAAAGCAATCGCATCAGGGGTTTTATCTGCTTGAAGCAGAATCTGCATTGCAAAGTTGTTATTTGGTTTCATTTCACACTCTCAAATGTCACTTGCGCTTTTTAGATGCGGTTGCCGCGACATGCTTATAAGAACAGCAGAGATAAGCAACAACAGTATCAATTAGGGTTCCGCCATGAAGCTTAATTCCGTCACCCCCGCATTTTCATCGCCGATCCTATCCTTTACTCTGCCTGACGCGATCGAGCTTAATCAGCAACTGATTTCAGAGGCTGAAGCCATGCGTGCAACTTCGAAAGGGGTTGTACGCTCGAACCAGCAAGGTTGGCATTCGGAAAGCGATCTTTTTGCTCGCAAAGAGGAAGGCATTAAGAAGCTGTGCGGCCACATAATCAAAGCCTTTAATACAGCGACTAAAAAAGTGGCCCCGGAGTTTCCTTTTGCCGATCATGTTATGCAGTTCGAGGGTTGGATCAATATCAATCCACAAGGGGCCTATAACACACCCCACGATCATCCGGGGTATGTTTGGTCGGGCTGCTATTACGTTAACCAACCAGCAGTGAATAAAGGTCGGTCAGGTATGATTGAGTTTATCGATCCAAGGTTAGGATTGCGAGACCAATCAGTTCTGAGTGCCACGACCTTTTCTCCAAAGTACCAGATGCGCCCGGCAGCAGGGACCTTATTGCTGTTTCCCTCTTATTTGTTCCACTGGGTTTATCCAAATGAACGAAACGACGAAAGGGTTACGATTGCTTGGAATGGACGCTATGTGAAAAAGAAAACCACGTCTGAAAAAGCGGCCTCATAGATCTAGCACATCAGAAACTGGGCAATGCATCTCAATCCAAATCCCAGGGGAAAACAGCGCCTGTTAGCAAGTATCTAATGACGTCTCAACCGTCCCCCCGCAACCACTGTTCCAGCGCGTCCTGAAACGCGGCGTCGACACCGGAGCCCCAGAGCGCGATGCGGGGGGCGGCAGGGTCTCCGCTGATCTCCATAAACACGCCGGTGCGGAGTTCTGTGACCTCTGCGGCAGGGGTTTCTTGCGGGTCGCGGGTGGGATTGCGAGGCTTTTCAGCACGATCCACGGAGGCGTCCTCTTCCACCCCTCCCGAGGCCACCACGCGTGCCAGAACGGTCTGTTCGGCCTCGGCGCTTTCCGGGGCGGCCTTCCGCAGGCGGTCACGCAGGCGGGGGGAAAGGCCTGCGTCGGCATCAAGAAGCTTGCACAGCGCCAATCCCTGCCGCTCGGAAATAGCGGCTGGAAAGGCGAGAAGACCATCGAGCTGGTGGTAGAGCGTCAGGAACGACCCTATCTTAGATCGCTTGGCGCGGCTGGCCGAAGCAAACAGAGTTTTCAGCGCCTGCTGCTCTGACGGGAAAATCCCCTGCGCAGCGGCCAGCGCCACCACGCGGGCGCGTTCATAAAACGACAGGCCGACCCGGATTTCGTTTTCCTCGACCATCGCCACGTAGGCGTCCGAGGATTCCCGTGGCGCGCGCAGGATCGCCTGCACCGTGGCGAACCGGTCATCGCCGGTTTCGGCATGCAGACGGCGCAGGGCGGTCAGGCGGCGCCAACCCGAGATTAGACCAAAGCGACCATCCTCAAGTTCGGCCACCTCGATCGGGGTCTGCTGGCCGCGGGCGCGCAGGGATGAGACCAGCACCTGTAGCTCATCCTCATCAACCCCCATGCGGTCACGGGTCAGATAACCACCTTCGACACTATCAAGCGGTAGCTGCTGGATCAGGCGGCCCTCAGCGCGGGCTTTGGTCAGGGCCTCGGTCACTTCCTCAAGCGCAGACGCCGCTGCCGTCGCGCCGGCAATCTGGGCCACGGGGGGGGTGCCCCCCCAACTGCCCCCCGGACCGAGGGCGGATTTTGTTTCAGGCGCAGACGCGCTGAGAAAGGCAGGATTTGCAGGGGTCAGTCGTTTACGCTTGGCCATTGTTCACTCCGTTTTCCCCGAGCCTACGGGTCACAAGACTAAGAAAAATTGGTCTCTGCGCACGCTCTTTTTCACCTAAGTCAGGCCCAAGGATGTTTCGCACGCGAAACACTTTCTGGTTAACCAGTTGATAACAATTAATATTATCTGCAAAGATTCGGAAATTTCCCGTGCGAAACACCTGCGAAACACCTGCAAAACTCACAGCAAGGCCCCCTCATCGGCCAGAACATCACGCCGCCATGTGCCGATCAGCAGTTTTTTAAACGCCGCATAGGTTTCGTCAAAGGTCTCGCGCCCGCGAATATAGGTTTCACGGTTAAAGTCGCGATAATCCGCTTCGTAGATCCCATTGACCTGTTCACCCGCCTGACCGATCAGCGCGGTGAACCCCTGACGGCTGGGCGACATGGTACGGCCCAGATAGCTTTGCATCAGGCTGGCCAGTTCGCCCTGCTGGCTGCTGTCAAAACGGGTAACCACCGTGCGCACCGCATCCCATTCAAAGGCCAGCTCTTCGCGGCCCAGGGCACGGGCGGCCATGTTCTCGCCCTCTTCGATCGACTGAAAGGTGGAATACAACATGTCAAAGAACCGCCCCGTGGAATCGAACTCAAGAAACGACGCGCCCAGGGGCACCAGCAGGATGTCAGACGCGGCCAGGCCGTTGATCGTCAGATAGCCGAGGGCAGGGGGGGTATCGAGGAAAACGATGTCATAGTCATCCAGCACCCCGTCAGCCTCAAGCACCTCTGTGAGCGCGTCCCAGAGCTTCCAGCTGCGCGCCTGCATCCGCCAGACGGGGATCTGAAACTCTGCCCAGTAGAGGTTCAACTGAGACCCGATCAGATCGATGTTGGGCCAGTGGGTGTTCTGGATCAGATCCTGCGTCTTGATCTTGATCGCATCGCTGAGCACATCATCAAAGGGCAGGGGGGTATCGCCCCGTTCCAGACGGGCGCGGTTTTCCCCCTGCAGGTGGGTGCCAAAATGGCGCGCCAGCAGCGGGAAAACCGTCTGCCATTCGTCTTCGACCTGACCACCAAAAATCGTTGTCATCGACCCCTGGCTGTCGAGATCGACCACCAGAACCTTGTAGCCATCAAGAGCTGCCGACATGGCCAGATGCGCCGCGGTTGAGGTCTTGCCCACGCCGCCCTTGAAATTTGCCACGGCCACGATCTTGGCTGGTTGCCCTTCGGGGCGGTAAGGCAGGTATTCTTTCGCCTTCGATCCTTCGGCGGCAAAATGCGCGCGTAGCCTGAGCACCTCGTCAAGCGTGAACCACTTCGCGCCGCCTTCGGATTCCGATTTGCCCTGCGGCAGGTCGGGGTTCTGCTTCAGCACGCGGCGGAAATGCGGGGTGGCGACAGGGATCAGATAGCGGGTGATTTCCCATGTCGAAAACAGGCGCAGCGATTTGCGCCCCTCGAGATCCAACCCGCGTGAGGCAAGGTCTTCGCGCCCCCGGCTACAGGCCTCGGCGATGGCGGCAAAATCCCCGGTTGTGACCGGCGTCCCAAGTTCGGACAGAGCCGTTTCCGGAGAGATATTAAAATAGGGGGGTTGCTGGGCTTCAGGCATTGGAAATCCTATGATGATAGCTGTTTTTAGGTATGTATCAAAAAACGCAGCACATCAACCAAAACCGAACATAAAAGCCATTTTTTCTAAGCAAATCTGGGGCTTCAGCGCAGTATAGGCCTATCAAATCCTGAGCTGGGACATTTTTTTAAGTGTTAGAATCTTGTTATTATATAGTTACGGGTTCTAACTGAATTTCTAGGTCTTTGTTTTTTAAGGTGGTTTTGGCTCATTTATAATCCTAAGCGACTCTGATCCCACGATAGAGTGACTCTGGTCCCACGATCAACCGACTCTGATCCCACGATAGCTCGGCTGGACAGGGGCGGGGGACAGGCCCTAGGGTGGTGTTCATAAAACCACGAAAGATTCTCAGAGGCGAAAACGCCCGCTACAGGACCAGGAGCAGTCGATATGAACTCCACCGGAGCGGTGGCAGCAGGGGGAAGAGGCCTGTTGCCAGACCGACATCCCACAGCAGACTTTTTCATCTGCGATATTCTTGATGCCATTCCCAAGGATGATCTGGTGTCGATGGAGCATCCGCTCTTTTCGCTCTCAACGCGTCCTGACCGGCGCATCCTGCGCTATGAACACGGGGAAGCGGCGATTGAAATCACCCCTTCGGTCAAGGGGCTGGCGACGATCCATGACAAGGACATTCTGATCTATTGCATCAGCCAGTTGATGGCAGCGGTCAACGCGGGCCGTGCGGTCAGCCGTGTGCTGCATCTCAAAGCCCATGACCTGCTGGTGGCCACCAACCGCGAAACCTCAGGCGATGGATACAAGCGTCTGCGCGAAGCCTTCGAGCGTCTGTCAGGCACGCGGATCACCACGAATATCGCCACCGGAGACGAAGAGACCACCACTGGTTTTGGCCTGATCGAAAGCTGGCAGATCGTGCGAAAGACACGGGCGGGGCGGATGGTGTCCGTGTCTGTGGTGCTGTCGGAATGGCTGTTTCGGGCGGTGTTGTCGCGGTCGGTACTGACCCTGTCGCGTGATTATTTCCGCCTGCGCAAACCGCTGGAACGCCGCATCTATGAGATCGCCCGCAAACACTGTGGTCGCCAGCCGGAATGGCGGGTGGGTCTTGAGACGTTGCTGAAGAAATCCGGCTCGGCCAGCCCGCGCCGGGTGTTCCGCAAAATGATCCGCGACATGATCGCGGCCAACCATTTGCCCGACTACGAGATGGTCGAGGAAGAAGGCGACATCATCCGCTTTACGTCCCGCGCGGTGGTGCTGGATGACGGCCCGACACCGGTGTTGAAGACCGGGACGCTGGAAGACGCCCGCGCCCTGCTGCCCGGCTTTGACGTCTACGCGCTTGAGGCTGAATGGAAAGCCTATTGGATCCGCACCGGCCGGCCACGGCTGCGGTCTGCGGATGCAGCGTTTTTGGGCTGGGTAAGGCGGAAAAGTATCGACGCAGCTTAAACTTTGTTGAAATCTAAGTTAAACCGAGGTCTTGTGCGACAGGGCGCATTGGCGCTGTGTATTGCAAGGCGGAGTGTGCATATATGGGAGAAGCTGATAACCTCGGATATCTTTTTCTAAATAGGGCGCAGAAACATCCGGAAAAGACAGCCATCCTGTCTTCGCGCCGCGCTGTCTCCTATGCTGATCTGCGGGGAGCGGTCATCACTTTTGCGGAACATATGCGAGAACATGGAGTAACGCGTCAGTCCTGTGTGGCGATCGACTCAGATTCTGCTTTCATCGCCATTAGCTCGGCTTTGGCGGTAGCGCTTTTGGGCGCACGTTGGGTTGGGGCTTCAAAGGTTGCACTGCACCGTTCGGCTCTTGGTATCACTCATGTCTTCTGGCAATCGACGAAATCCCGACCATCCTATTTTCGCGGTGGTCAAATTAGCCGTAACTGGCTGCGCCGTCCCGATGGGATAGAAGGTAAGCCAAGTTTCCTAGGTAATCATAGTGGGGATAATGTTTATTATTATGCTGATTCCTCGGGTTCGACAGGGCGCACAAAGTTCATGCCGCTCACCTATGTGCAATACATGTCCCGCGTGGATATGGCAGACGGGGATGTTGGTCGGGAAGATGTGGTTTCGGTAGGATTCTTCAGGCCCACATCCAGCTTGGGAATGCGGTGGCGGATTGCAGCACTTCTCGGTGGTGGGACGGTAGTTGAAAGCAGAGATATCAACCGGTGGCGAGAGGCGGGGGTGAACGAAGTCTACGGCTCTCCTACTCAGCTTGCCAGCTGGATTAGAGACGAAAGCCCTGAAGAGGGGGAGCTTGTTTCGTTCCTGAAACTGAGTGGCTCTAAGACCAGCCCAGAACTGCTATCGCATATGCGTCGCTACTTTGAAAATATCCGTGTCTCTTATGGCTCGACAGAAGCCGGACGAGTTTGCACCCGTACTTTAGGTGTTGATGATGAATACGATGGTTGCCTGGGACCTGTCGCCCCAGGTGTTGAAGTAGAAGTCGTCGATGAAAGTGGTACTGTACTATCTGCCGGATTGCAGGGCGAGCTGCGGGTACGAGCAGGTGCAATGCTGAATGGCTATCTCGATAGCCCCAAGGCTGCGGCAAGGGCTTTCCGCGGTGGTTGGTTCTATCCTGGTGACTTGGGGGTATTGTCTGAAGATAATCAGCTGACCATTCTTGGCCGGGTGAACGATCAACTTAATTTGGGTGGTGTAAAACTGGATGCGACCCAGATAGACCACCAGATTCAGAGCCTACCCAGCATTGTGGACGCTGTATCCTTTGAAAATACGTCGGCTTTGGGAACCGAGCAGCTGGCCGTCATCGTGCAAGCAGAAGAAGGTGCAGATCCGAAAAAGTTGGCAGAGAAAATTCGTGCGTATTGCAAAAAGGTACTTGGCGCTCATGTAGTCCCGAAAGAACTGTATTTTTGTGATGAAACCCCGCGTAACGAAAACGGTAAGCCGATGCGTCACAAGGCCATGGAAATGGTTATTGAGCTGTCACCTCTGTAAGAGCTCCGTCTTCAGAAACATCAATGTAGTTAAGGATATATGACATGATTAAACTGAAAGCGTATTTGGCTGCTGCCCTAGTGTTGGCAGTATCCGCAATACCTGCACAGGCGATGGATAGGCTTACATTACAGGTCGGTTACGGCGCAGGTGGCGGCTATGATACCGAGAGCCGCATAGTGGCTAACCATCTGGGGCGCCATCTACCCGGAAACCCAGAAATCATTGTCCAGAACGTTCCCGGTGCTGGTAGCCTGAAGTTGCTTAAACAATATGTAGCCACCGGCGCGACTGACGGGTCTCAAATTATTACGGTGTCTTCAAGCAATGTTCAGGCGCCAATCCTATCACCTAAGTCTTTGGGGTTTGATCCTCGGAATCTAAAATTTCTGGCCAGCTTAGATAATTCTCCGGCGTACTGTATAGCCTCTACCGTCAGTGGCATCACTACGCTTGAGCAGTTTTTAGATTCTGAAATCAAGCTTGGCGCAACAGGAAAAACCAGCACAACTTATGTCCATTCCGCGGCCATCCGTGGCGCGCTCAAAACAAAGTCTGACATTGTTTTGGGTTTCAAGGGGACAGCAGAAATTGGCACTGCGATGGAACGAGGAGATGTGCAAGGTCTCTGTGGTGTTGGAATAAACAGTGCAGATCGGTTCGTTCGAGATGGCGTGGGTGTTATCGTAGCTGAAGTCGGCTTGGCCCCTGCGGGTCATGCAGAATTTTTACTTGATGCTGTGGCTGATCCTGAGGCGCGACAGGCATTGGAATTTGTTTTCTCCTCTAACGCTATACACAAACCTATGATTGCCCATCCCGATACACCGGATGAGATTGTCACCACCTTGCGTGCGGCTTTCGCTGCCCTCGCCCAAGACGAGGCCTATCTTGCCGAGGTGGCCGAGAGAAAACGGATCATTAACTTCACCTCTGGTGACAGGGTACAGGAAATCGTAAACCAGACTTTGGAAGTTGATCCAGTGCTGGCCGGGAAAATTCGCAGCTACGTGCAGTGATGGACCTTTACTTATCAGCGGCAGCTGAGCTTTTTGAGCCGTTCCGACTGCTGATGCTGGCTATCGGGGTAGTTGTCGGTTTGGTACTCGGCGTGATACCCGGTCTGGGCGGTATCTTCGGGATGGCTTTGCTGTTGCCGCTGACCTACAGTCTTGATCCCTATGCGGCTTTGGCACTGCTTTTAGGGTTGGGATCGGTGACAACAACATCCGATACTATCCCTGCGGTTTTTCTTGGAGTGCCAGGTACGGTTGGGTCCATGGCGACCGTGTTGGACGGGCACCCTTTGGCCCAAAAGAATCAGGCCGCAAGGGCCCTCGGGGCTGCTTATACCTCATCAATCATCGGGGGGGTTTTTGGAGCGGTGGTTTTGGCCCTGGCCTTACCTATCATGCGCCCCCTGATGTTGTTTCTGGATTTTGGAGATTTCCTCGCACTTAGTATCTTTGGCCTGACCATCGTAGCTCTTTTGGCGGGCAGTGAGCCATTCAAGGGATTGATGGCGGCCATCCTGGGCATCCTTGTCAGCTATATAGGGTTGGACCCGCATGAAGGAGTTGAACGCTGGACTTTCGGGCAGCTCTATCTTTGGGAAGGCTTGCCAACATCCATTGTATTTCTTGGGTTGTTTGGGCTGCCGGAGCTTGCAGCCTTGCTGTCACGGGGGAGGGTACAATTATCGGGCACATTGATTGAAGCTGGGGGCACAAAGCAGGGTCTCTTTGAAGCGTTGCGCGAATGGCGTTTGGTACTAAAGAACAGTGCTATAGGCGCGGGATTGGGAGCTATGCCCGGAGTTGGTCTGTCTGTCATCGACTGGATCGCGTATGGTGCGGTCTCTCGCAAGCCACGTTCGGGGGAACCTCCCTTTGGAGAAGGGAATATTCGGGGTGTAATCGCACCAGAAAGCGCTAACAATGCCAAGGAAGGTGGTGCGCTGATCCCAACCATTGCTTTTGGTGTTCCTGGTTCATCATCCATGAGTCTGCTGCTCGGGGCATTCATGATTCAGGGGATAGAGCCTGGCCCGAGTATTCTGAACGATCACGCCTCATTGCTGATTACCATGATTTTCAGTGTTGCCCTGGCCAATATACTGGGCGGAGCATTGTGTCTGGGCTTGACTCGGCATCTGGCTCGGTTGGCAGTAGTTCCTGCGCAAATTTTGGTCCCGTTGGCGCTGACGTTTATTCTCATTGCAGCATTTAACGTCAACAAGAGTAGTATGGATTTCATGCTGCTCTTGGTGTTCGGATTGCTGGGAGTACTAATGCGGCATCTCAACTGGCCACGGGCAGCTTTTGCCCTTGGCTTTGTTTTAGGGCCTAACCTCGAGCGGTTTTTCTTTTTGGAGTACCAGATTTCTGGTTGGGGTTGGCTTCTACAACCTACTGTTTTGGTGCTTTTGGGGCTGTCCATTGTGAATATTGTTCGCCAGGTGCGAGCCTACCGAAAAGCGCGGGTTGATCCGGTTGGCCCTATCCATACACAATTGGACTTTTGTTTTGCTGCCATTTTGGTTGCAGTCGGCATTTATGTGTTCGGTACAGCCCTTTCCTACTCATTTGCGGCGGGAGTTTTTCCCCTGATTGCGGCCGGAGCGATGCTGTTTTCTGGTGCCATTGTCATTTGGCAGAAGCGGGATATGACGCGAGGGGTCATCAGCGCTTCTGTGCTTACGACGCTTCAGGCCGATTTGCAGTTTCTTCTAGCACCGGTCTTTTTGGCAGCTCTTATTTTTCTTGTGGGGCATCTTCTGGCTCCGCTGCTCTTCCTGCTGGCTTGGGGAATTTGGGTGCATGGTGACCAGATCGGGCGCGTTTTTGTGCGAAGCATTCTGGCATCGGGTGCAATCTATCTAGTCTTCGATGGATTAATCTCCCAACCTTGGCCGTCAACTGCGTTGGAACGTCTATTGGGCTTTTGATGACAACACAGGACACCAATATTGCGGTTGCCATTGCCGGCTTGGGACAGAGTAACCCAAGACGGGTGGCTCTGTTGGCAGGGGAAAAACCAACCACGTTCGGGGCGCTTCGATACCAATCGATCTGTTTTGCTTTACACCTTAAAAAACATGGGGTTACGCGAAATTCCTGCGTTGCAATTGATCTGCCTGATGTTCGTAACAGTTTTCCCGTAGTGCTGGCTGTGGGGTTCCTCGGGGCGCGGTGGGTTGCGTCGACGATTTACGCCTATCAGAACAAAGCGCTTGGGATCACACATGTTGTTCATAACGGGACCACGCGCTATCCGGCTGGCCCGGCCGTCGTCAGGATGGATGATACCTGGCAGAACCTGCCAGTAGACCAGGATGTGTCCGCTGGGATAAATTTTCCTGGATATGCGAGTTCCGATGATGCGTTTGCTATCTTCCAATCGTCTGGATCAACGGGAACCCCAAAATTTATCCCGGTAAGCTATCGCCAGATGCATTACCGTTTGTCTGTTTCTCGCAAGTTTATATCTACATCTCGTCCGATTGTGGCCAGTATGTTTAACCCGTTGTCCAGTACGGGGTGCCGATTGCGTTTATCTACCCTTTCAGCTGGCGGCGCTCTGCTGGAAACTCCTAGAATTGAATACTGGCGAAAGGCCGGAGTAACGATGGTACAAGGGTCTCCGGCGCATTTTGCCAAATGGTTTGATCAGCACAATCCACCATCCGGTCGAAAACTACCTTTGGCACGACTGGGGGGAGGGAAGGCGCAGCCTGAGTTAATTTCAATGTTGCGAAAATATTTTGAGTCGATCCGGGTAGGTTTTGGGTCAACAGAAACCGGGACAGTTTCTGACAGGATTTTACTATCTGAGGATACTCATGACGGGCGCTTGGGAGTGATAGGGGATCATGCTCAGGTTGAAATTGTAGATTCGCAGAATTCTCCATTACCCACGGGGCAGGAGGGCAGGGTGCGGGTGCGTACGCCGGGTATGGTACAGGCGTATCTTGGCAATTTGGAAGCCACTAGCAAGGCGTTTAGGGAAGGATGGTTCTATCCCGGAGATATCGGTGTTTTATCTGACCAGAATGAGCTGGTTCTTCTGAGAAGAGAAAACGATCAGTTCAGTTTGGGGGGGGCTAAACTCGATGCCACTACGGTAGATGAGATTATTCAAAAGGAGGCAGGCATTCGCGATGCTATCAGTTGCGAAGTGCCCGATAAAGTTGGCGTGAACAGGTTGGGTGTTGTGATTCAAACATCTGGTACAGATGTGAAGAGAGAGGATTTAGAGATTCAGATTCGACGTATTATGCACAAGGAATTGGGAGAAAGTTTCCTCCCTACCCATCTGTTATTTGTACCCGTTGCTCCCCGCAACGAGAACGGAAAGCCAATGCGCCACCGTGCAGCTGAAATGATTCAGGAGAGTATGGGCGATAAAGAATGAAGCCCGCTTGGAAATATGTTCTGACTGACGTAAAACCCAATAGGGCAGCAGAGGCCGCATAGAGCCTGAATTGGGATTGAGATGCCAAAAGTTTCCGTTGTCATGCCTGTATTTAACCGTGAGCACTATGTTCGCGAAGCCATTGAGTCGATTCTGGCACAAGACTTCGAGGATTTTGAATTCATCATCGTAGATGATGGATCAACGGATAGTACGATTGAGGTAGTTTCAGGTTATTCTGATCCGCGGATCAGATTGATTGAAATGCCGGTTAACTGTGGTGTTTCCACGGCTCGCAATGTAGGGCTTAGGGCAGCGCGCAGCGAATATATTGCGGTAATGGATTCCGACGACGCTGCCTTGCAGCAACGGCTTTCTAAACAAATTGCTTATTTGGAAGCACACCCAGAGATTGATATCCTCGCTTGCCGAGCAATTAAGGTGATGGGAAGTCAGAAAATCCCAATGAACCATGTTACCAATGATGCCGAAATTAAAGCGCGTCTTTTGGGTATGGATGGCTCGGCGATGATTCACCCTACAACTATGATGCGAGCTAAATTTCTGACGGAGAACCGAATTTTATACCCGAGTCGCACAGTTGATGAAGATCATGGCCTCTGGATAGCCGCTATGGTTGCTGGGGGAAAATTTGCCAGTCTTGAAGACCACTTGTTCCTTTACCGAAGACATGCAAGCAATATTACTGAGCAGGATCAGAAACAGTTTCAGCAAGAGAAAACCCCTCTTCGAACAGAACTTTTGAGGCTATTTTATCCAGCGCTTTCCGGTGACGAAGTTTATGCTATTGCCGTCCTGATGAACCCCTTTTCCCAGCTTAGCTTACGCAATGCCAGTGATGGTGTACGGGCTGCATTCAAGGCCATCCAATACAACGATCCGGTGTTCGGGGAGTCTCGACCATATCTCAATACACTGATAGGCTCGACAGCTAAACGCGTGATCACAGCGTTGGAAAAATCACGCCCTCCGCGACAGGGAACACAGTAGATTATGGGCCGTCCAAAACTGTCTGTTGTAATGCCAGTGCATGCCCGGCCTGAAATGACCCAAGAGGCCATTGCATCCATATTGGTGCAGGACATCGGGGATTTTGAATTCCTTATCATTGATGACGCTTCATCTGAGAATATGCAGGACATGCTGAACACCTGTAAGGATCCCCGGATTACGACGCTTCGCTTACCAATCAGTGGTGGTGAGGCCTTGGCGCGTAATGTTGGATTGCAGGCGGCACAGGGTGAATATATTGCGGTGATGGATTCAGATGACGTTGCTCTGCCGCACCGCATGTCGCGCCAAGTTGCAGCAATGGAGCGTTCCCCAAAAATAGCCATTCTCGGCAGCTGGACGCAAAAATTCAAGGGTAGTAAGATACAGGAGATGCATCACCCAGAAGCGGATGCCGTGATTAAGGCGCGATTGTTGGCATTGGACGGTTCAGCGATGATACATCCTAGTACAATGATCCGGGCAGATTTTTTGAAGCGTCACAGCTTGTTTTATCCAATCCGCCGGACTGATACGGATCATGGACTGTGGGTGGAGGCGATGTTTTCTGGGGCACAGTTCGCAAATTATCCAGAAGTTTTACTGCGCTATCGCCGTCATGACGGCAATATCACGAACGCTGACAAGGATCGGTTGCACCGTGATAAGCTAGGACTGCGTCAGCAGATTGTTGCGCGTTTTTTCCCGACCTTGACCCATTTTGAGGCCACTCAACTTGTCTCTGTCCTTCAAGGAGGCGGGACAGGGGCGGTTGCAGAGGCCTGTGTAGGCTATTCGTTATTGTTAAAGGCTGCGACGCAGAAACAATCTATTTTTGGAGAGTCGCGTCCGCATGTGAACCAAATCCTTAAAGAACACGCAGAGCGGTTACGACAGAAGATTGCGGGGAACTAAGTGGTAGAGCAGATTGAACCAAAAGTATTTTGTATTGGGTTTCACAAGACAGGCACAACTTCATTGACCAAAGCCTTGTCCCAATTGGGTTACAGGGTGGTGGGCTGGCCTTCCTACTCGGCTCCAATGACACATGACACTTTGCATGCGACGGCTCGCAAGTTGATGGAATGCTTCGATGCATTTCAGGACAACCCTTGGCCTTTGTTGTTCAAATTGGCAGATGAACTTTACCCAGGCAGTAAGTTCATTTTGACTACTCGAGACCCGGACAATTGGATCAACAGTGCCATCAAACATTTTGGCGCGGATGAAACCCCTATGAGAGAACTGATCTACGGCTTAGGCTTGGGATCACCAAAGGGTAATGAAGAGCACTATAAGTCGGTTATGCAGGCCCATAACAAGAATGTTCTGGACTATTTCATAGACAGACCGCAGGACTTGCTTGTCATGGACATCTCTGATGGCGACGGTTGGCAGAAAGTCTGTACGTTCTTAAGTAAGCCAATTCCTGATACCCCTTTCCCACACGAGAACCGGGCCAGTTCCCGTGCCCAGACTGAAGCACCCGGCAACTGGGCGAAGCACGCTTTCGTTGTGGGTCGAAACAAACAGGACTTATTTCACACAGCACGAATGACAGACTTTTCATTGTCTCCGGCTGTGTCGCTCAAAAGCCTGAACCTGAAACGTCTAGTTCCTTATGCCTCTGATTTTTCAAACGGCGATATTCTATATGCTGCCACATGCCGGTCGCAGCTAGACGATCCGTTTCTCTATGTATCGCAATTTCAAAATGCAGACTACGTTGCTCGTATTAGAGCTCGTGATGTACTCAGGGTAGCAACGGAAAGCCCAGCTGGGCAACCGACCTTCGTTTTCTCCATTGGGCGCTGTGGATCAACGTTAACCAGCAATATCTCGAAAGCGCTTGGGCTTCCAACCTTTTCAGAGCCTGATGCTCTGGTGGGGCCAGGAGTTTTCAAGCCTGATCAGCCTGACCGATTGGTTATGGACGTGCTGAAAGCTTCTGTCATGTCAATGCAGCATTTTGCCGGTCGAGGAGACATTACCATAAAAATGCGCGCCTACAGTAATATCGCCGTGGGCTGGTTCACAGAAACGTTTCCTGAGGCCAGATTTGTTTTTCTTTATCGTCGCTTTGAGCCATGGGTGAAGTCCTATGTCAAAGCCTTTGATCTGGATGTGGAGACGCTTTTTTTCAATTTGTCTACGGGGGTTCAGGCCCATCGGTTTCTCAGCCAGAACGGTCACTTGTCAGCCTTGGTCAGTTATGAAGAACTGACAGAAGATCCTATTTCTTCAGCCGAAAAGATATTTGGTCATAGTTTGAACAAGGTACAAATCAGTGCAGTCCGGGATGAACTAGCTCATGATAGCCAGCAAGGTATTGTAAAACAGAATGATTTTTCACGCGAAGACATTGAGCGTCGAATTGAGGCCCTGCGCGATCATATTGGGAAAAGCCCGATGGGGCCTATCATTCAGGAATCTGATATTTTGAGGGGTATGCAATAAGCGTATCTACCGCATAACAGCCTGCGTTCTGAATAAGGAGTAGGTAGGGTTTTGTAAGGGAGATGGTAACAGAGTGGCCGCGAAGAAGCGGGCAGGGCCTTAGTTTTCCTTGATAGCATCGATGCACCAAAGGAGAAACTGTGCGAAGAGGTCAAAACTGATCCATAAAACGGGAATTTGTAACGAGATGAACACTCCAAAACGCAACAATCTGGCTATCGAACTAGAAGACAAATACGATAGTCCCTTCACCGGACAAGCTGGGATGAAGTATGTGGTCTATTCACAACAGCGGACGGGTTCAAACCTGCTTTGCGGAGAAATGATCAATGCCGGTCTTTATGGTGTGCCAGGAGAGTATTTTCACAAGATGGTGATCGACCGGTTTACCAAACGTCTGCGTGAGCAGGGTGGGCATGATGCTTCGAGCAAACTGAATTTCAAACAGTATGAAGATTGGCTGGTTTCATTACGAACAACACCAAATGGAGTGTTTGGGACAAAGGCTCAACCCTATCAAATCCAAGGCATTACTGGACAGGATGCTAAGAGCCAACTGCAGTTTTTATCGCGGTTTGACAAGGTTATCTTTCTGTCGCGGCGCAACAAGCTAAAACAAGCGGTCTCCGGTGCTATTGGAGCCTTTACAAAACAATGGCGCAACGATGGCACCGAGCCTGAACTGCCCAATGTACCCGATGCACAATTAGTCGAGACAATCAGCCGTTTCCTGCATCGCTATCTGAGAGAAGAGCTTGAGATGCGCCACCTTCTCGGGCACCTGAAACGTCCGTGGGTAGAGATTGTCTATGAGGACTATGTTGCAAATAAGGACCATACCCTGTCCGAGATGGGAACTTTTCTAGGAGTTCCCTATGAGGGGAATAAGTTCGATAGAGTGGAGTTACCAGAAAAGCCGCCGGGACACACAGCACAACGTTTAAATGAGCTCTTCCGGGCGACAGTTTTGGGAGAGAAAGCAGCTTAGACGCAGGCTTTTTGTATGCGTTTTATGGGGTTGGGATGACAAAGGATATATTCAGAGTATTGAGGCAACCGACGGCCGGTGGGGCAGGTGCTGTTATTTTTTCGATTGTGGGCAATGAGATGTATTTTTTATCTCATTTTCTCGAGCATTATCGGAATCTTGGTATTCAGGAGTTTTGCTTTCTTGTTGATACTTCTGATGATGGCACGCTTGAATATCTGATGGAGCAAGAGGACTGCTGGGTCCTGGAAAGTGATATCAAGTTTGGGGATCATGTACGTTTGGTTTTCGGGCAGAAAACCATCACACGCAGGTTTTCTGCGGCGGTTAAGTTCCTTGTTCCCAAGGAAATATTTCAAGGCCGTTGGGTTTTAACCATCGACGCCGACGAGTTCCTTATTCTGCCTGCACCTTCTAAAACCATACCTGAATTGATAGCGCGACTGGAACAGAACGGGCTGGATTGTTGCCGGGCTCCAATGGTTGACTTTTTCCCCGCGGCACTCTCCGCTTTGGATGATGCCGATGCTAAGGTAAACCCTTTCTCGGTGAACCCATTCTATGATGCGGTGTTTATCGATTGGCCTAACAAACAGGCTGAACCGTCGCGTATTATTCATGAAATGGGGGTGCGCTCCCGTTTGCGTGCCGTCCTTATGTCAAAGTACCCGGAGCTTTTGGAATCTCTGAAAACTATCGGGGGGGTGCGGATGAATAAGGTGCCTTTGCTCAAGTGGTCCTGAGCAGCCTCATCTGGCTGGTCCAATTTGATTGTTATTGCATGATTGGCCTCTGATCCAAGTGTAATATGGCTTCAGGAGCTGGTGGGCGGTAGCCCAATGCACTGTGCGGTCTCTTTGTGTTGTAGTGTTTCCTCCATTCTTCGATGATGATCTGTGCTTCCCGTAGGCTGTAGAAGATCTCTCCGTTGAGCAGTTCATCTCTGAACCTGCCATTGAAGCTCTCGCAGTAGCCGTTTTCCCAAGGGCTTCCTGGCTCGATGTAGGCCGTCTTAGCTCCGACAGCAGTAATCCAGTCCCTTACGGCTTGAGCAATGAACTCTGGGCCGTTGTCTGATCGAATGAACGCTGGGGAGCCACGCAAGATGAACAGATCGGTTAGAGTATCAATAACGTTCGTTGAGTTCAGCTTCCGATCGACCTTGATGGCCAGACATTCCCGACTGAACTCGTCGAGGATGTTCAACGTTCGAAAGACCTTCCCGTCATCAGTCCGGCAATGAACGAAGTCATAACTCCAGACATGGTTGCGATACTCTGGACGCAGCCGAACACATGATCCATCATTCAGCCAGAGCCGTCCCTTCTTCGGTTGCTTCTGTGGAACCTTCAGCCCCTCTCGTCGCCAGAGCCGCTCAATACGGCCATCGCTGACTGACCAGCCCGCTTCTCTCAGCAAGGCAGCAATCCTGCGATAGCCGTATCTGCCAAACTGACGAGCCAGCTCAATCATATCAGAAACAAGCCTGTCTTCATCAGTGCGCCCTTTGGGGACATGTCTCTGTGTAGAGCGATGTTGCCCCAACACCCGGCAAGCTCGACGCTCCGAGACTTTGAACTGGCTGCGCACATGATCAATGCAAGCACGACGACGAGCGGGGCTCAGAAGTTTCCCCGTGCAGCTTCCTTCAAAATCAACTTGTCGAGCGTCAGGTCCGATACAGCCCTTCTGAGCTGTTCATTCTCCTTCTGGAGCCGCTTCAGTTCCTTCAATTGATCTACGCCCATTCCACCATACTGCTTGCGCCAGCGGTAATAGGTTTGCTCAACAACTCCGATCTGTCTGATTGCATCCAGACGGGACATGCCTTGCCCCATCAAAACCTCAACTTGCCGTAACTTCGATACTATCTCTTCCGGCTTCGGTCGCTTGTTCGCAATTCTCGGTCCTCCGTTTCCTAAACATAGCGGTGGAACAGTTCAGATGGGGAGGCTCAGTCCCCGAAGACGGTCGTTTGGGATTCACACCATTCTAACCATCTACCTACTGATAGCATTCAAATGGCTCTTGCTCATTTTAAGTTTTTTCCGGGTTGGAAGCAAAAAACTGATGAGGCTATTCGGAAAGTGCAGCATCACAATGGTTCAATCAAGTACAAAGCCTTAAAATTGGCCTATGAACGGTTAGAAGATTGGCCGTTGGAAGGGCCATGGAGTAAAGAATTTGCTTCTGGATCTGATCTGGAAAAGATTGGCCTCGTATTTGATCGTCTTTGAGGCCATTTATTTATGCTTATGTATCTGGTCGCATCGGAGACAGTCTAAATGACAACAAAACAAAAAGTGAAAAACACAATTTTTGCATCTCTTAAATCTCTTTTGCCGGATGCAAGTGTCCAGTTTGATATGGATACTCCCTTGGGAGAGGGGGGGCTTGAATTAGATTCGCTAGCTTACTTGGATATCATTCTAGCAATTGAGGAAAAATTGGACGTTAGAGCCAGGACCGAGGATCTAGATGCGGATGCTCTTCAGTCTGTTGGAAGCCTCGTTCATTTCGTCGAAAGCCTGTGTGATGGGAATTCCTGAAAAGCTAATTTTTCGTCTGTTTGCGGCTCCCGGTTTACTGAGTGAAAAACTGAAATATCTTCACAAGCTGTCAAACGAGATCACGCCTCCCGAAAATCTCAGAGCTTGGGGGGAACGTGTTCTTAACAACAAGGCTGAGTCTTGGACGAGAGCCGCATGGTGGGGGCTGGCTGCAGGGGAGTTGCTTCGACTGTATTTGATGAGTCCGCAACATAGAGAAGAAGCCGTGGGTCTTGTTAAAAAAAATGAGTGGGAGAAATACAGGAAAAATTGGGAAAACAAAGGGGTTGTGCTAGCCGCGGGCCATGTCGGGCCGCCCCGATTTGCCATGGTTGCAGCGGCTCAAAAGTTTAATAACATCTCAATATGGACTGATCCCGTTAATGATAAGAACCTCACAGAGCCTCGCGATGGTTTAGAATATTTGAACCCAGCAAAAGAAGATAAAGGAGCAATATTCCTCCGCGCGGCACTGAGACTACGGGAAAATGGGTTGGTTTTGGGTGCAGTAGATGGCAAGCGAAGTGACCGACCTGTCTTCATCAAAGATTTCAACCGTGTATGGGCATTTTCCCCCGGCATTCCTATGTTGGTACGTAAACTAGGAGTTGAGGCATATTTGACTCTGGCCGTGTGGGAGGGGATGACCATTCGTCTTGTCGCAGTGCCCATCAATCCCCCTGATCCGGACCTTCCGGAAAAGGAGTGGATTGATGCTTGGATTGTATCGTATTGGGGGTTGCTCCGGAAGGTTATCATGCAATCGCCTATCAATATGCGCTGGCAGCTTTTCGAAGACCCCGCTCTCATCAGATCAGATATGGGAATATGACACGTAATTTTATTAATATTTTGGCAGCAAAGAGCTCCGACGATGTGGCTCTTAGATCAGATTCTGAGGAGATATCCTACGGCGTCTTGTTAAGCAGGGTTTATGCTCATGCGATCGATTTGGGTCTGAACCGAATTTCTGCTAGTCAGCGGATCATTATTGGCTTGGAAGACTCTCAAAAAATTTTGCTCACCTTACTCGCTTGCTGGAAGTGTAATCTCATTCCGGTAATATCACGCGAGGGTCGTAAGGTCGCTCATCTTGCAGAATTGGCAAAATTTAGTAACGCGGCGGCAATTGTATACTCGGATATGTCTTGTGAAATCCTCCCATCAGATAGGGATATGATACCGCATGAAGAAGAATGTCTAATTATCTGTACATCGGGAACAACCGGAAACCCGAAGATGGTGGCATTGCCCTGGTCTTCTATTTTGCTCAATGCAAAGGCGATCTCGAGCCAACTTGATTTGACATCCGCAGATATTGTTGCAGTGACAACATCGCTTACCTATTCCTATGGTTTACTAGGAACGGCCATAGCTGGGTTATATGCAGGTGCATGCTTGCGATTTTTTCCAAAGAATGCTCCACCCCCACAAGTTTTGCAGACGATCCGAAGAGAAGCTTTAACTGTGGTCCAAGGACCACCCTCTTTGTGGCATCTATTTGAAGCATTTTGGGATAAAACAGTATTTACGAGTGTGCGCTGTGTAACAGTTGGGGGGGAGAGTTTAAGCTCGGATTTGCAGGTTTTTTTCAATACGGCATTTCCGGCCGCTGATAAACAATCTATTTTTGGTATGACAGAGGCTGGACCTAGGATTTCGCACCTAAATTTTGAAGCAGGTGGGGGGCTCGATAGTAGAATTGGAGTGCCGTTCAAACATTTCGACTGGCGTATTGATCCAGTGGATGATCCCGAAATGTCTGAGGAATCTGGTCGTCTTGTTCTGAGAGGACCCGCCATGTTTATTGGATATTTGCAGGCAGATGGAACATATTCAGGGAAGGACGCCGAGGGTTATTTTCATTCTTCTGACCTTGTAAAATTTACTCCTGAGATAGGCCTGCAATTTTTAGGGCGACTTGATGCGGTTTTTAAAAGCGGTGGAAAGCTTGTAAACCCACTAGAGGTCGAAGAAGCTCTTCTATCTCATCAAGCTGTAAAGGAGGTTCTCTGTACTCCTGAGCCACACAAAATACTCGGGCTAGTACCAGTGGCCACGGTTGTTCCAAAACACGGGATGACCCTTGATCTGAAAGACATCGTGGCACATTGTTCGGCAGTGCTTCAGCCTCATGCCGTTCCCAAAAAAATAACACTGGCACAGACGCTTCCCGTTGCCGCTTCAGGAAAGCGTTTACGCAAGCCTGTGCAATAGTGCGATAGCCTATGTGTCAATCCACAAAAGCGCGTTCTTTAATGCGAGCAAGAGGTTGCCAGAAGTACTGTAGAACAGTGCGCTTGCCTGAAAGAACGTCAATCGTGGCAACCATACCTGGTAGTAACAACACCTCCTCACCGTTATCTTCATAAAGCTTCGACAGGATGCTGATATCCACCTGATAATACTGCTCGCCGGTATTGGGATCCGACAATGCATCGGCCGAAATGTTCAATACTTTTCCATCCATACGGCCGTATTTGATAGCTTCGTAAGCTGAGAGAGAAATCCGAACGTCATGACCAACAATAATATCAGGAATATCAGATGGATTAATACGGGCCTCTACAATCAAATCTTCTCCCACTGGGACAATTTCCAAGAGAACATCACCTGGCTGTACATAAGCACCTTCGGTACGGTAGTTGATCCGATTGATGACCCCGTTAACAGGCGATCGGACTGTGTTGCGCTCCACGCGGTCCCGCAGGGAGGGAAGAGCACTTTCAAGTTCGGATAGGGTAGCCGAAATTTGGGCTTTTTCAGTCAAAGCGCGAGTGACATAGGACTGACGAGCACTTTCAAGCTCCTGATCAATTTCTTCCAACGCCGCAGCTAAACGCCTTTGTGAAGCCTGGGCGCTTTCAGCCCTACCTATGTTTTCTTCCTCATCCCGACGAAGTTGAGTTAAGCGCGTTTCGGGTGCCAAGCCGGACGTCACCAGCGGCTCTACGGTTGCAATCTCATCTCGGATAAGGGCCAGATTGTTTTGAGCGGTTTGATAGGTGATCTGGCTTTCTTCAATTTCGGATTCGCGTTGTTTTTTGCGTTGTTCCAGAATGGAAATGCCATTTTGCAAATCTTGACGCCGAGCGGTGTAAAGTGCCAACTCATTGGCGACTTCTTCTGGGGTTTCTAACATCAGTTCAGAAGAAAATTCGGGCTGGGACTCTGTGATTTCCGCGTCCAAGCGGGTTTTTTGGATTTGCAAGGATCGCTGACGTTTTTCCGCCTGTTCCAGTTGTCCCTTGGCATCAATCGGATCAATATCAAAAAGTGTCTGTCCGCGTTCTACAAAATCACCGTCATCAACATATCTGGCTCGCAACACGCCTGCTTCAGAAGACTGAACCATTTGGTTTTGGCTTTCCGATATGGTTTTGCCCGTTCCGCGAGTTACGTTGTCTAGCTCAGTATTTGCTGCCCAAAACAACAGCGCTGCAACCAATAGAACTATAATGAAGAGCAGGAGAGAACTCGAACGACTTTGACGCCCAGAAAGTTCTCTGGCCAACTTCTTGAAATCAGTTTCTGCCATTGATTACATCTCTTGTTTCTTAAAGCCGAGTTTTTCGGGTGTTGTGTCAGCCATAACTTGCCCTTGGTCGATCACCAAAACGCGGTCAACCAGGGCCATGATGGGGTTACGGTGTGTAATGATGATCATCGTCTTATCCGAGCAAAACTCAGCAAGGCTTCCCACAATTCTTTGTTCTGTCGTTTGATCAAGAGAGCTGGTTGGCTCATCCAATAACAATATTTGGGGATCATGAAGCAGAGAGCGAGCCAAATTGATGGTCTGTTTTTGCCCCCCTGATAATCCGGCACCCTTCTCACGGATTTCCAAATCGTAACCCTTCGGATTGGTTCCTATGAAATCATCTACACCTGCAACTTTAGATATCTCCAGAATATGATCGTCATCATACTCATTATGCCCCATTTGGATGTTTTCTCGCACGGTTCCGGAAAACAGCCAGCTGTCCTGAAGCATAATACCCACATTGCGGCGCAAATCGGAGCTTTCAATCTGACGAATATCAACACCGTCCACCAGAACAGCACCTTCATCCGGCTCATAAATGCCGGCCAGGAGGCGGGAAAGAGTGGATTTCCCCGATCCCATCTTACCTACGATCGCCACTTTTTGCCCAGCGGGTATTTTGAACGACATATTTTTGAGTGTTGGTTCCGAAGCACCCTCATACTTGAAGGTAACATTCTTAAGTTCGATTGTTCCTTCAAAACTTGGGCGGCTGATCGGCTGTAGTTCCTCAGGTTTGCTTACGGAATTACCTATCAATGTATTCAATGAACGGTAGGCATTTAATGCTCCATTCAGTCGGGTCAGTGTGTTGGCCAGTTGAGACAAAGGAGCCATTGTCCTACCCGATAGGATTACCGCGGCAATCAGTGCACCCTGCGTGATCTCGCCGTCCCGAATAAGAAACACACCGTAAAATATGAGTCCTACTTGAACATACTGTTGAGCAGATGCTGCAAAGTTAATCACGAACTGTGACATCGCGCGCGCGCGATTTCCATTATCGGTTTGGTTGTGTAACGCGTCATCGTACCGCTTTTTCATCAACCGGCCTGATCCGGTCGCCGAAATTGTCTCAAGACCCGACAAGGTTTCAACTAACACAGCCTGTTTGTTCATACCGCTATTCATCGTATTTTTCGTGATACGGGCCAAAAACGGCTGCATACCCAAGCCAACAATAAGAACAATTGGAATGGCTGATAAGGGAACGATGGCAAGTGGACCAGCCACAAGATGGATCACGTAAACAAAGAAGAATATAAAGGGCAGATCGACAAGCACTACTAATGTAGATGAAGTAAAAAATTCTCGAAGAGTCTCAAATTCCCGCACCACTCCAGCTAGTGCGCCAGTTTGCTGTTTTTGTTCGTTCGGTGTCAGGCTGAGAATGCGATCAAATAGGATTCGCGAAACAGTTAGATCAGCGCGTTTACTTGCAATATCGATGAAGCGTGTTCGCAGGTTTTTGATGATGAAATCAAATCCGAGGGCAATTCCGACGCCTAGACTGAGTGCTAAAAGAGATTCTATTGCAGCATTGGGAATGATGCGGTCATAGGTTGTCATAGTGAAAATAGCGGTGCTTAGTCCCAAGAAGTTCGAAATTGCAGCCGCCAGCGCCACTTGTACATAAAGCCATTTACTTTTCTTGAATGCGCTGAAAAACCAATGCCCTTGCTGTGATTGCTTTTCTTCAGCGGTTAGAGCCTTGGCTAAGATAACGTAACCGGAGAATTGGTTGATAAACTCATTTTTTGGAATAGACGTGCTTTTGCGGGGCTTATCCAAATCGCAGGAAATAACTGCGCCATCCTGATCTGTTCTAAGCACGAGAACAGCAGCCCCCGTTTGATCGATCGCAATCAAAGGAAATAAACCTTCCGACCATTCCCCCAGTGGTAAATAACCAAAGCTCGATTTAAAACCGAGCGATCCTAAAGCATTCACGGCCTGCTTGGGGCCAAAGAGCTGAAAAGGTTCGTCAACGGCATCGCGTATAGCAGCTATGCTCTTCCGGCTGCCTGCTTGGCGCATCAGCACTCGGACGGCCTGTAGCAATCTGGTTTCCAGCTCTTTTACTTCGGGCGATATTTCATCGGCGTCGATTTTTCCCAGAGTTTTTGCCAAAGAATATCTCCCTACCCTATACCCCTGCTGCTCATCGTCAGGTTATCACGCTCATCGCACAATCTATTATTTAATGCCAGTGTCCCGAGCTCTAGCTGTGAGCCTAATCGAAATCATCGAGAGAATAGTTAAAGTAAGCCAATTCGTCCTCGCATAACAATTCCACCAACTGTCGTGCTTTATCAGATTCTTCATAGTATTCTCTAATGGGTTTATGTTGCGCCCTATATTGTCCTTTGGCTCTAATTCCAGACATCACATCATGCACGTTCTCTGGCAATTTCAACGTTTCACTCACTTCCGCCAGATCATCATGTAAATTCTCATAACGAATGACCTTGTCGAGTGCGGGTTTGCCATCAATGCATATTGTATCCCAATTTTGCCGCAAGCCCCGAGAGTTGTTTTTCAGGTACTCGAAAAAACTACTGTATCTGTTGGGACCGTCATTCCAGAAATAGCCACTGACCGCCTTTGAGAACGGATTTCGCACAATCGAGAACTTGTAGAGGCTATCCCAAGCCTTTTCACTTAGTCTGCTGCGGATCTCGGCGGCAGTGATGTGATTCCAAGCCTTTGCTTTTGTCCCATCAGCGTTCATGAAATTCTGCGGCCCACGAAACCCTAAACGTTTTTTAGTGGCTTCATCGTCTTTCACAATAGGTGTAATAATGTCTTGAGGCCCTGCAAATTTCGACAATGCAATTTCTAGGCTGGTCCCCCCAGTTTTTCGAGTTTTGATAAAGAGAAATTTAAACTGCTGATTTAAAATCATGCCAGCTGCCCCAATGAAGGTCAAAATCACTATATTCAACTATGCCAACCAATAGAGGATTTCCAGCGGTCAATTGATGGTTTTAAGCCACTTTGTGAGCTTGCGGCGTTCCTCAATGCTCAGTTGCGTGTAAACAGTTCCCATGGCAAAATCTCCTATTAGATAACTCATTGTTTTCTAATAGGAGTCGCACTTGAAGGTAGCGCGCACCGGCTACAGTTCTTAAATCGTATAATCTATGTTATGTTAAATCGTTTGTCGATTCTAGAGTTAGAGAATGGCAACCAAGAGACGAGAGATGAAAGAGATTATCTCGAAGTTACAGAAAGTTGGGACGTTGAAAGAGCGAGAAATGTCCCTTCTGGGTGCCATTAGGCTGGGTCACAGTGCTGACCAACGCCGGCATGCAGATCTCAATGGGTGGATGCCTTCTATGGTACTAGGGGCACTTCAGGAACCCATTTAGCTCTTGATAGGCAAACACCATGCAACGCATATTGGGGCGGCTTTGAACAACAAAACACAGCATGAAACCTAACCCACTACACCTTAACAAAGCTGCAAAACTGTCCGAATAGATGGGACCACTTCAATTGCCGACTAAGCAGCATTTCTTTTGGCACCACTCACGTTCCATTCTCTCAGCCCTTCTCAGGGCTGGGAGTTTTGCCATATGTGGAGCCGCTTTAGCCCAAGGTGCTGATGGGCCAAATATTTCACGGCTTATCAGCATTGGACAGATCGATGTGGCGCGTGTCGCACTCGAAGCGGAAAACCCTTCTCAGGCGGATAGAGTTTTCTTTGAAGCCCGCATACTGAAGGCGCAACGACGGTTTCCTGAAGCGATCAGTGCGTTTCGTCAGGTTCTTCAAATCGACCCAAACTATATCAATGCACGCCGAGAATTGGCCCATACGCTCCTCTTGAACCATGACTACGGACCAGCACGGTTTCACTTTGAGGAGCTTCTGAAGATTGACCAAAATAACCAGATGCACGATGGATACCGTGGTTTCTTAAATGTGATTGATCAGAACAAACCGATTGGGATCATCGGATACTTCTCCATTCTTCCTTCAACCAATGTGAATCGTGGAACTACAAACGCTGTCTTCGATACGGATCTTGGGCAGTTCGTGATTGACCCGAACTCACAGGCTGAATCCGGTGTAGGTGTCCAATTGGGATTTTCTGGATATTTTCGACACCTGACGAGCCCGACGAGCCGTGTTTCCCTCAACTGGGGCATCTCAGGTACGAGATATGAAGAAGAGCGCTACAACAGCGCCGTGGGCAACCTTGCCGTTTCATACGAGCAGATCACCCAGTCTGGCAGCTGGTTTGTAAGTCCCTACTTCCGCAAAACTTGGCAAGAAGACGATGCTGACAATGACGCGCGTGGTTTACGCTTTAGGCTAACACATCGCTTAAATGATAAAAACCACCTCGGTTTTTCATTCTCGCATGAGTATCGAGATTATGCCGTGCAGAACTATCAGGACGGCACATTCACAAGCGCTTCGATCAGCCTCAGCCACCAAGTCAATCCGAGCTTATCCATCAGTGGCGGCGTGGGGTTTGAACGAAGCGCACCAGAGGCTGATCATCTTCAATATGATGGTGGCAAGCTTTTTACTGGAGTTTCAAAAGCCTGGGAAGGTGGTTTGCAAACCAGCTTTGGCTTTGAATACGGTATTCGAGACTTTGTAGGGTATTATCCACTGACCTCATCCCCAAGAAGTGACGATTTTTACAAGGTCAGCATCGGCGCCCAGCATTCCAGAATTGATATACAAGGCTTTACGCCGCGTCTTTCATGCTCGCACACAGTTAACCAGTCCAACGTCGCTTTCTACGATTACAACGCAACTGAATGTCAGGCGACGATCTCGCGTAATTTTTGAAGTTGAGATACATCTAGAGTGTTGGCTTTGGTCGGTCCCCCAGAAACATAGCTAGATCAAGACAATACCAATATATCCTAGCTACAAGGATTGAGTTGTCTCAAATGGCAGTGTTCTTTCATTTGTGGCAAATATTTTTCGATCCTTGCAGAAACAGTTCACGGTGATTGACCCGAAGTTTTCTGTGGCCAATCACTCGGATTCTGGAAGCAAATTGGCATACGAAAATTTTCATTTTGGAGCCTAAAATCACCTATCATTTACGAAATTCTAAACACCCACGCATTCGTTAGGGTTGAATTTGGGCATTCTGAAACCCAAATCACTTAATCGTTTAAAACCAATATGATAACATACCAAAACCCCATAATTGCCTCGTATTTTTCCCGTATGAAAATAAGATTTTTTATACGGGGTTAAAATGGGGAGATGTCAGAAATTTCTTCCTATAGTTGCATTTTGTAAATGTGAGCAAACCCTACTCTAAGGATAATTCAGTCGGGACTAACACAAGTCATCAGCAACACTTCAAAGAGGTTAAGATGACAATTTTTAGTCCCACCGCAAAAAAACTGACCCGTGCCATTGATGAGTCCGGTCTAACGCAACGAGAAATTGCAGAACGCTCAGGCTTTAAAAGGGCTAATATTATATCCATGATGAAAAGCGGCGAAACACGTGTGCCGCTCAATCGTATCCCCGCTCTGTCGGCTGTGTTAGGCATGGACGAGCGAGACTTCTTAATCATCGCTATCGAAGAATATCATCCTGGCGTCCATGAGGTCTTGGTTGAGACCCTTGGCATTCCTTTAACCGAGGCTGAAACAGGGATCTTGACTATGTTTAGAATGGCAACATTGCGAAACGACGTTGAAATATCCGAACCGTTTCTAAGGGCACTACAAGGTCTTTTAGACTTAGCTGCAATTACTCGCATAGAGTAGGTGTTTTGCCCTCAAAGGGCGCGGATGAAAATTCGCGCCTGAATGCCGATTGACATGTTCTAAGCTTCAAGTGTCATCCACATTTATTTTAATGTCTTGGTTTTCTTGCATGATTTACAACTTCATCACCATGGATTTTTGGGAAAGGGAGCGATCGGGCCTATCTACAGAAAGATGATTTGAAGTCCTAACCAAGCCTCATCCCTATATTGGGGAACCCTTAAACTGGAAAAGCAAAATTATTCCAATCCTTGGAGAGGTCACTCGGAAACTTCGCCCAAAAGCTCCTGGCCTGCATCAATCCCTATGGTTTCAGATAGTCGGCCAATAACGCTTAAAAGAGTCACTTGGGCAATGACACCATTAGTAGTGAAGTTAATCATATTAGCCTCGGCATCATAAAGACGTGCTTCGGCTTGCAACACACTGCTCAGTGTTGATTGCCCGATCGACAGTTGCTTCCGCAGAATGTCAATTTCTTCCCGAGCGATCTTGGCATTTTCACGCGCCAACTCGACGGAAGCTCTGGTTGCAGTAATCGTCTGCCGAGCATCCTGTGTTTTTTCAAGTATTTCTCGGAAGGCGCCCTCCAACAGGCTCCTTCTGCCCTCTGCATCTTGGCGTGCCCCTTCGATCTGAGCCTCAAGAGCCCCCCCATCATAAAGATTTTTGCGCAACACAAAGCCAACTGAAGCAGAGCTATTATCCGGACTTCCATCCGCAGGTTCCGTCAGCGCCCCTTCAAGCGACATCGAGACAGACTTACGGGCTTCAACAGCCCGAGCGCTGGCCTCAGCGCTCATATAGCGATTATATGCCTGCATGACGGCCGGACTCGCCATAACAGATGCATCTGAAACATTAGACGGGACAGCCTTCAAAATTAAGGATGCATCATATGAAGATGATCTTGGCAATTGCCCAAAGGTACGCGTGAATTTTTCACGTGCCTGCTGATACTGTTCTTGTATCTGTGTTTCAGTCACCCGGATCATGGTTACTTGACGCTTTGCACTGGCAACAGTGGTTGCATCCCCAATGCCAGCCGAAGCAACCTGTTCCAACTGATTTATCAGAGGATTTAAGACTTCTAGGCGCGCCTTAATAAGCCTATTAAGGCGCTCATAGCGATTGAGATCAATCCAAGCGACCGTTGCGTCAAACGCCCGCTGATTAAGAACACTACGGTAATTCTCAAATGCTGCCTGTTTTTCGAAATTCGCGGCAGAAATTCTATTATCCAGAACTCCTCCATCAAAAACGATCTGGGATAAATTTAACGTGGCAGCGGCTCCAGCATCCCCCACGTCCACGTCTTGAATTCCAGCGTATACACGCCCAGAGATCTGCGGCTGAAGTTGTGCGCGGAGCTCATCAAGAGAACTGCTGCCGACCAAAACAGCCTGTCTTGCAGAATGCGTCTGAGGATCAATGCGAACTGCGTCAGCGACTGCATCAGGGAACCCAAGGGTAATGTCGACTTTTGCGGACGAGGTTTCTGCGAGCAGGGACTGGACGCTTAAAACTTCAGAGACGACCTCTTCTGGCGCGGGCAGCATCGCCTTTTCGGACAACGTACAACCACCCAAGGCGGTCGCGGCCAAAAAAGCCAGAATAACGCTAAAATGCTTCCGAAGCATGCTGTCCTATCCCCCTAAATTATGAGCAGCTTACCAAGCTCATATCGGGAAAACCTCCTTGTTGCAATAAAAGCCATTGGCAAGTTTGGCGCTTCCAGCGCAGTCTGTGTCTTACCAACCTCATTTGGCAAAAAAGAAAACCACATGCGCACAGCTATACTGATCATCTTCCTTTTTTGTTCTCTGGCTCCGAAGTTGTCTGCCACAGAAAGAATTTTGTTGAGCACACAAGAGATCACGCAAAACTTACACGGATCTGAAGTTGTTTTTCCCCTCCGCTTAAGTGCAATTGCGCCAGATACCGGACAGTCCATTCAGACAGTTGTTCTGGATTTAGGGTTGGAGAATGCGCTACCTGTCTTTGCAGAAATGATTGCGGCAGAACTTCAGAAGACCGCCGGTGAGTGTACACTACGCATAAATACGAATGAAAGCATTGTCAGCATTGTTGCCGGAGCCCTCAATTTTTCAACCAAATTAGAACTTCAAGCTCGGTTGTGTTTGCTCGGGCGCGAAACTCATCTTGCCTCTGACAATGGTGCTCTCACATTTATTGTAAAGTTGCACTTGCTTAAGTCAGGAGAAGTCCATTTTTCCTTGGAAGAGTTGTCTCTAGAGGGTTTTCCAACGATCAGCCGCTTCACCGACCCTGAACCTATCATTCAAGATCAGATCAACATATTTATGGACGAGTTGAATAACACTCAACTTCTACCCCCTGTCAGTAGAATTTCTTCCGGCGGTGAGTTTGCCTACTCACAGCTTGTTCTCGGGGGGGGCAGTGGCCTCGACCCTGAACTCTCGTTATTTTTAAACCGAGAGCCAACTCAGGAACCCTAATTCAAAATTCGATCCTTCGGCACTGACGATCCGTGCTCTTCATTCATCCACTCGGGGAAAACATCCACACTCCAACCGGCTTGGCCATAGGTATGCCGTACGATTGAAAGCCATTGTCGTAGTTGTTGACGCCCGAAGAAGATTGCGGCTTGGGTATCTTTAGGGCCTACAAAAACAACCCTGACCCCACGTGGATGATTGCTGAGCTTAACCTCTCTAACCAACCATTCTGGCGCGCTCTCTGGCATCGAAACAGCATTAACCTTCTGCTTGTGCGCCATTGCTTTCCGCTGAGCCACAGACTGGCGAATATCGTCAGAAACTGTGGATTTTTCTGGGCTGCCCATGCTGGAGAATAATTGAGGCACCAAACGATCCACTAATCTACGAGTTAACCAGAGACGTAAAAAATCGTTGTTACCTCGCGTCTTTGCATCCACCCGAAATCTATCCTGATCGGGTATATAGCGGAGTGTCAGTGTCTCGATGGACACTGGGGGGACACGCGGAGTATTTTCATCAGAAGCTTGGACCTGACGCATTTTGTTCCCCAAAGTTATGGCGTTATTCTTTTGCTGCTACAAAAGCACTATAAACCAACAAGACCCCGGGATCATCCACGGTGATAACACCACCGACTTCCATCGCCTGTGGACCAAAGAAATAGCCTTGTGCCACGACGTCTTCCGCAGAAGGTTGTACAACGTGGAAATCTACGCCACCCAAAGTCAAGTTTCCACCCGAAAAGCTTGAGCCACTAATGGATGCGCCCATAAGAGCCATTTCCAAGTCAAGCGCTACAAGCTCATCTTCACTGCCTTCAGTAATCCCGTTTATAGTACGAACGCCTAATATATCGGAATATAGAATATCCAAGTTACCGCCTTCAAAATCAGCACTGGCAGTAATAGCCCCGGATCCTTGCAGCTGGTAAACGGACCCACCGGTTTCCTGTACCACAGCAATAATATGCTGCCCGCTGTAGCTGGCGTTACCCCCCGAGGGAACATCCTCCGCTTGAAGGGGCACCCCTACGATTCCGAGACTATCCGTCACCGCGTTGTCGGGCGGTAAAAGAGCCACATATGAGTATTCACCGTCGGGCAAATCCTCAGCAGATACATCGGTGACAACCGCCGCTCCATTCTCAACCGTCAAAAACTGGAGAGAGGTTCCCACGCCAACTTCGCTCAAACGTATATAGCTCTCAGGAGCACAAGCCCCTAAAGCAACCAAAACCAAGGCACAAATAAGGTTCTTTTTCATAACCATTCCTGAAAATCATATGATCAGATTGCTGTCGTCAAGCAGCATTAGATCAACCCCATAAAGCAACACCCAAGTTTCGGCATCTTCAAAGACAGCTCCATCCACCGTTTGGGAAAAATGTCCCATGGCTACGGTTGTGTCGGTATATGCAAACACACTGAGATCGAGCTTATCATCTGACACATCAAAATCGGCAGCGACTGCAAGAGACTCTGAAAAAACATCCAGATTGGGCTCAAATTGCGCAATAACGTCCAAACCATCTCCAGGGGCAAAGACAAATATGTCGCTTCCCCTGCCCCCTTCGAGAAAATCATTGCCTTCACCACCAATCAGCAAGTCGTCGCCGTAAAAATACAACCCGCCAAGATCACCTATTAGAAGATCATTGCCTCGACCGCCTTCTAGGAAATCATCTCCGAAGCCCCCGGCGATGAAATCATCCCCTGCCCCGCCCGAAAGCAATCCGCTCCCAGTCAAGCTGATAATCACATCGCTGCCATTGCCAGCACTAATATAATTATTACCAAACGCATCAGTCAGGAAGTCATCCCCATCCGACCCGTAAAGTTGATCATTGGCTAAATGATCCTCAACGACCGACACATAGAAGTCGGTCGTTGCACTTGCACCGGATGTATCTGTTCCTGTTGCAAATATGTGGATGATCCCAGTTTCATCCGCAGCTCCCAACAGAGCACCGCTCTCGAAGGCCATCCAATCGGGTAAATCAATGCTGTCTGCCGTATGAAAACTAACCGTCAGATCATCGCTCGCATCAACATCAATAAACAAGTTTTCCGGAAGTTCTAAATTCAATGCGTCTCCAAGCAACAGATGAACACTCTCTTGCGGAGTGCCAACATAAGGGGCGTCATTCACACCTGTGATAACCACTTCAAGGGTGATAGATGCATCTTCCATCGCGCTCGAGACAACCAGACTATCTGTCAATTGTTCTCCCGCAGCCAATGCCTGCAAGTCGGGTAGACCATTCTCTTTCTCGTAACCCCACTCTCCTGTTATCTCATCAAATGCAAACACACCGAAGTCGCCCAGAAGAGCCCCTGCGCTAACTGCTGCAAAAGTGGTCACCAGCCCTTCAGGATCGTCTATATCCAAATTTCCAGATACCTGATCTATTCCATCTTCGACCAGATCAAGCCTTGTATCCCCTGAAATAGCGGGGGGATAGCCCACGTGGATCGGTTGGCTACCGATCTCTTCAAAAGTGCCAAAACCGTCAACATAATTAACCCGCACTGAAAAATTGGGCCCAATATCACTGTCAGTCAGCACATAAGTAGTTTGATCCGCGCCGGAAATTGGGTTGCCATCGCGCAACCATTCATAGCTGAAATCTCCCAGGCCGTCCGCATCCGCAATATCAGACACATCAACGGTAACTGTGAAGCCTGTTGTGAAAATACCAGAAATACTCGGAAGTCCCGTAGGCGCATCGTTCAGGTTTTCTATTGGACTAGATTGGGCGCTTACAACAACTTCCCCTATGCCTTGTCCGTCAAAAAAAGAAACCCTTACAGAAATGCCAGATCCAACATCACTGTCAGTCAGCACATAAGTAGTTTGATCCGCGCCGGAAATTGGGTTGCCATCGCGCAACCATTCATAGCTGAAATCTCCCAGGCCATCCGCATCCGCAATATCAGACACATCAACACTTAACTCCTGCCCTTCTATCAGATCTCCTAGAAGCAAAGGAACGCCAGTAGCGGGCGTATTCCCCCCGAGATATATACCATCAAGAAGAAACCCTGAGCCGTCAGACAGGCTATACTGCGCATAACCATCCAAGTTAGCGGTTATGGTTACGTCACTGGCCTCCAATTCCTCGCCACTAGCACTAAGAAACAACAGAGCATCGATGCTTTCCTCAAAGTCATGGATAACATCCAACCCGTATCCGAAAGAACAGACAAATATATCCGCACCGGTGCCCCCATACAGCGCATCCGCCCCTGCTCCACCATCCAACCGATCAGCGCCGCCATTTCCCCGTAGAATATTGCTCAACTCATTCCCGGTAATTTGGTCAGCTCCATGACCGCCCGTGGCGTTTTCGATCTCCACGGTGTTGGCTATCGTGAAGCCTCCCACAATTCCTGAAGACCAAGACACATATCCACCGGCATTTTCACCGGTTAAAGGCGCATCACGCAAATCAATGGTAAAATCCCGCGATGATCCCGCGGCCGACAGTGTATCCGTGCCATCCGCATCCCATATGCAAGACCAATAAGTACCGCCGCCATTGCTATCCGGTAAGAGGTAAATATCGTCCCCGGTACGATATGACGTATTAGCCCCATACAGGAGCTGCACAGTTGCCACATCAAACGCCATCGGTGTGGCTTGCCAACCATAAGTCTTATTTGAATGCGAGGGGTATTCGCTTTCCCACCCGTCATTATAAGACATCGTAGTAAAGATGCCTTGGTTCAGATCATGGTCTCCATAGTCCCCGAAGGCAAAACTAACACCCGGGAACTTGATGCTATCCCCACCCTTATCATGTGGATGAGCAAGGCCAATGCCATGACCAAGTTCGTGAATAAGTGTTACAAAGCCAAAGCCACCCGCCTGAAGCCCACCTGAAGTCCAACCACTCGTGTTGTTTGCAAATGCCCCATAAAGAGGTTCACTCCAACTGCCATCGGGAACTTCATGCCAACCCAGAGCATCAACCTGACCGGATGTACCCAACCAGTACCAAATATCCGCATCGGCGATATCGTTGGCCTCTACAAAATCAATATTGGCTACGGCTTCCCAAGTTGCGTGGGCGGCTCGCATGGCTGACATTTCGATATCCAGCCACTCTGCCCCATCCCATCCATTGATAGAATAGGGGTCTGCCCCGCTCATGAAACTGTATTCAACAATTGTAGGGTCGGATGTAGGTCCCCAACGCCCCCCCCAGAAAAGGCCCATTATCCAGCTATTGGTGCCCGAATACGTTGCTGATGTCGGAAAAGAGAGAGACATAACAAACCCCAAGAAACCACAAAAACTTCAATCGTAAATACGACTGAAGTCTTTGTTACTTTAAACTCTAACGGCTGGAAGAAACCGCAAAACGCGCCCTTTCACCTACTTGTCAGTTTTAATGGCTTCCTTAAACGTGGTGATGTAACCACGCTTAGCCGTCTCATAGACAGCAATTTCAGCCTGAAGCTTTTTGATCTGCACCTCAATGAATTGAAGAGAGGCCAATTGCGCCTTACCGTTCTCAGACAGATCTTCTGTGTTGTACTCTACACCATCAACAGTAATCTTAGGCATCTTTTATGTCCTTTGTTATAGTAAACCACTACGCTTCATAATGATCTCTTGTTTAAGATCTTCCATGTAAGCACGCTTGGCTTTTGTCAGCACGGCAACCATGTTGCTTAATTCTTCGAACCGAGACTGGGAAAAAGTAAGAGCGTTATAAGCGGAACGCGCCTCTGCACTGAGTTCATCCAGATCATATTCCTGACCTGAAAATGAAATCTTGCGGCCCATTCTCAGCCTCCTTTTTTCTTACTCTTCGGTTTAGCTTTCGAGGTGGTTTTTTTCACATCTTTCGTCTTGCTAAACTCTCTCTTCAAGCTTTCTCCGTATGCAATACGGGCTGTATCGGCAATCGCCAATTCGTTGCGAAGCCTTTGCAGGCCTTGCTCGGTAAATATAATCGATTGCAGAATTCTCTGAGCATCCTCTTCAAGAGCTCCGCTATCATATTCCACCCCATCGATTCTGACCGTCGCCATTCGTTTGATCACCTTTTTATGTGCCGCTTATAAGATGTCCGGCCCCATGGGGGCCGGACATTGTCGTTTCCAAAGCCGTCGACTTAAGACAGCCTACCGGCTGATTAGACCGACGGTGTGTAGGTCAGGTTATCCATCGACAGATACTCACCCTCACCCAGCGAGAAGTTGGTCAGTTCAACGATGAAGTCATCCGAACCGAATGCATCCTCTGCAGTCTCACCAGTTGCAATGATGTAGACATGCTCGGTACCTTCACCGGCTGTACCGCCATCCCACCAGCTAAAGAGACCTGCACCACCGATATTCGAACCGTTTGCATCGGCCTCAAAGATACCGTTGGAAGTAAATAGCTCTGCCACGGCTTCTTCAAGTGTGGTGCCATTGCTGTTCAGAGCTGCGATCTCACCGCTGTTAACGATGGTATCGATCTCGATTGGCATAACCGCCGCATCCAGAATTTCAGCAACATCATCTGCAGTTGCACCATCTCCATCCGTGTCGATTAAGGCGCCGCCGAAGAGGATCACATCACCACCCGAACCAACGGTAAAGTCGGTGATGGTGTCAATGTTGCTGTCTCCGCTAGGCAGGAAGCCCGATTCGAGTACGAGGAACATATCCGAGCCTTCACCACCAGCGAGGATGTCACTGTCGGCGTCAACCGAATACCAATCCTGAACCAGATCCACTGTAGGTGTCTCTTGATCGCTTGGTACGCCCGTCGCGGCAGATGTCGCCAGGTTCACATCACCTGTGGTGACGTTCTGTACCGCTGTGATCAGGTTCATAGACGATCCATCTGCCGGGCCAGTGAAGGTCAGCTGAACGATACCATCGCCACCAGATACTTCTCCCGGTCTCAAGGTAACGCTGTCGTACCCCATCG